>Ga0115567_10007016_pt1 | contig 10701 bp, 8 predicted proteins | sample COGITO_mtgs_1204_2_FD_88679 | JGI IMG/M metagenome (GOLD analysis project Ga0115567, IMG submission 88679) | Pelagic marine microbial communities from North Sea - COGITO_mtgs_120412 | ecosystem: Environmental > Aquatic > Marine > Epipelagic | place: Germany:Helgoland, sampling site Kabeltonne... | reverse complement strand
CCTTTTTACCATTTCGTGTGCACAATCAGATTTTGAGTTTAACGGTGTCGAGGAATGACATTTGGGATGTTTTCAAGGCTGTCGCGGCAGTAAGCTTGCTCATTTTGTGTCTCGGACAAATGGCCTTGAGCTTGGGTCAGCCCTTCATTTATTTTCGGTTTTAAGTAGCCGTATCAGCTATCCTTCAACGAGAGTCTATACCCATCTGAATTGCGTTTTTAGGAGCGCAGTGCATTACATTTGCCATCCAATTTCAATAACATGTCAGAAGGCAAGAACATCATATTTTCTCTACAGGGCGTAAGCAAAGTTTATCCACCTCAAAAACAGGTGTTGAAGAACATCTACCTCAGTTTTTATTATGGCGCCAAAATTGGCATCATTGGTCTGAACGGATCGGGTAAGTCTTCACTATTAAAGATCATCGCTGGCGTTGAAAAAGATTTTATCGGTGATTTAAGCTTTACGCAGGGTTTTTCTGTGGGATACCTTGAACAAGAACCCCAGCTGGACGATAGCAAAACGGTTATCGAAATTGTTCGAGAAGGCGCAAAGGACATTACAGACCTTTTGGACGAATATGAAAAAATCAATAACGATTTTGGATTGCCTGAGGTGTATGAGAATCCTGATAAAATGGACAAACTCATGGCGCGTCAGGGTGAACTTCAAGATAAAATTGACGCTGTAGGAGCTTGGGAATTGGATTCGAAATTGGAGCGATCGATGGATGCGCTTAGAACGCCTGAGGGCGACACACCAATCAAGAATTTAAGTGGAGGAGAAAGAAGGCGCGTTGCGCTTTGTAGGTTGTTGATTCAACAACCAGATATTCTCCTTTTGGATGAACCTACCAACCACCTCGATGCAGAGTCTGTGGAATGGTTAGAACGTCACCTTCAAGATTATCAAGGAACAGTCATCGCTATTACGCACGATAGATATTTTCTAGACAATGTGGCTGGTTGGATTTTAGAACTCGATCGCGGTGAAGGCATTCCTTGGAAAGGAAATTACAGTTCGTGGTTGGATCAAAAATCCAAGCGACTAGCACAAGAAGATAAGCAAGCTGGGAAACGTCAAAAGATTCTAGAACGCGAGTTGGAGTGGGTTAGAATGGGCGCAAAAGGTCGACAAACGAAGAGTAAGGCTCGATTGGCCAACTATGACAAAATGCTTAGCGAAGAGCAGAAAACAAAAGAAGATAAATTGGAATTATACATTCCTCCCGGGCCGCGTCTGGGTATGAATGTCATTGAAGCGATTGGCGTGAGTAAGGCCTTTGGCGATAAGTTGCTTTACGAAGACTTAAACTTCAAGCTTCCTCCAGCAGGCATCGTTGGAATCATCGGACCAAATGGTGCAGGTAAGACCACCATGTTCCGCATGATCATGGATCAAGAAACACCAGATCAAGGTGAATTCAAAGTGGGTGAGACGGTCAAGGTTGCCTATGTCGATCAATCTCACGCTGAAATTGATGTGGAAAAAACCGTTTATGAAGTCATAAGTGGTGGCAACGAAATCATTGATTTTGGAGGTCGCGAAATGAATGCTCGTGCTTATGTAAGTAAATTCAATTTTGGCGGCAACGACCAAGGAAAAAAGGTGAAAGTGCTTTCTGGTGGTGAACGAAATCGACTTCATTTAGCCATGACGTTAAAAGAAGGGGCCAACGTGTTGTTGCTGGATGAGCCAACCAACGATTTGGATGTGAACACCCTACGAGCATTGGAGGAAGCGTTGGATAATTTTGCTGGATGTGCCGTGATTATTAGTCACGACCGTTGGTTTTTAGATCGTGTTTGTACGCACATCTTAGCCTTTGAAGGCGATAGTCAAGTTTATTACTTCGAAGGGGGCTACAGCGAATACGAAGAAAATCGTAAGAAACGGATGGGAGATGAAGCCCCAAGGCGAATTCGATATAAGAAACTTGGGAAAGTTTAAGTTGATTGCCGTTTTGGACTTCCTTATGTTAACCATTTGAAGCACTACTTCTATTTCATCCTAATACATTTGGCCTTCCATGGCAAGTAAACCTTCTATTCCAAAGGGAACACGTGATTTCCTACCTGAGCAAAGCTTAAGGCGTCAATTCATCTTCGATACAGCGCGCAGCGTTTTTCAACTGTATGGCTATCAGCCGATAGAAACGCCAGCCATGGAGAACCTCGACACCTTGTTGGGTAAGTATGGCGAAGAAGGGGATAAGCTCATTTATAAGATTTTAAACAATGGAGATTTTCTTAGCAAAGCGTCACCTGAGAAGCTGACTGCAAAAGATTCGAATGCGCTAGCTTTTGAAATTAGTGATCGTGCCCTCCGTTACGACCTAACCGTTCCGTTCGCGCGATTTGTAGTTCAGAACCAAAACGAATTAAACTTCCCGTTCAAACGATACCAAATTCAGCCTGTTTGGCGAGCTGATCGACCCCAGCGCGGCCGTTATCGTGAGTTCTATCAATGCGATGTCGATGTGATTGGCAGCGATTCCTTATTGAATGAGGCAGAATTGCTGTGCATCGTCAATGACGTATTCACAAAATTGGGTCTTGGAGACATCGTTATTCGATTGAATAACCGAAAGATTCTAAGCGGAATCGCCACATCTGCAGGACTTTCCGAATACTTTACGGACATGACCGTAGCCATTGATAAGATTGATAAAATCGGTGTTGAAGGCGTGAAAGAAGAAATGATCAAGCGCGGACTTCCAATGGCTGGAGTGAAAAAAGCATTGGATCATATAAGTCGAAAAGGAAGTGCCGATACAGTGCTTCGCATGTTAGCCGGATCGCTAACAGGAGCGGAAGAAGCTCAGCGTGGAATTGAAGAAATGCGGAAGACGCTTAAGGCACTGCCGCCAGAAGTTCGCTCGAAAGTCGAAATAGATTTAACATTGGCGAGAGGTCTAAACTATTACACGGGCGCCATCATAGAAGTTGGTCACGCGGAATTCCCTTCAAGCATTTGCGGAGGAGGTCGATACGATGATTTAACGGGCATATTTGGACTTGCCGGCATGAGTGGTGTTGGAGTAAGTTTGGGTGCCGACCGCATCTATGATCTGATGGAAACACTCGGTTTATTTCCAGATTCGTTGAAAGCAGCTAGCGATGTACTCTTTATCAATTTTGGTGACGCTGAGGCGCTGAGTTGTCTAAAACTAGCTTCAGAGTTGCGAGCAGAAGGATATTCTTCCGAAGTGTATCCGGACGGAGCCAAAATGCCAAAGCAAATGAAATATGCCAACGCCAAAGGATTTCAATTTGTCGTTATGATTGGAAGCGATGAATTGAAAGATGGCAAAGCGACTGTGAAAAACATGTTCACAGGTGATCAGTTTGCTGTTCTCCAAAGGGATCTTTGCAATTTTATCATTGAAAAAACGTCCGAATCATGATTCAAATTGAAAATAGAAACTACAGCATCAAGGAGATTGGCGACCTAATTTCAAGTGGCAACTCGATTCAACTCTCTTCAGAGCTTGTTGCTGCCGTTCAGAAGGGTCGAAGTTTTTTAGAGGACTTTATTCAGCGCGCTGATCGACCGATTTACGGTATTAATACAGGGTTTGGAAGCTTGTGTGATGTGGAAATTGGCACAAAGGATTTAGGGCGATTACAAGAAAATCTAGTTAAGTCACATGCTTGTGGACTCGGTCCAGTCGTTTCTGAATCCATCGTGCGTTATATGCTTCTACTAAAAATAATGGGGTTGTCAAAAGGCCATTCGGGCATACAGTTGGCTACGATTCAACGATTGGTAGATTTTTATAACCTAGGCATTACACCTGTAGTTTACGAACAAGGCTCGTTAGGAGCATCAGGAGATTTGGCGCCTTTGGCTCATTTGTCCCTTCCAATTCTCGGATTGGGCGAAGTTTGGTATAAAGGAAAACGTGTAAAAAGTGCAGTAGCCTTGAGTAGCGAGGGTCTAACCCCGCTTTCGCTTGGCGCGAAAGAAGGTTTGGCATTGCTCAATGGAACACAATTCATGTCGGCTCACGGCATTTTCATTCTTTATGGTCTACAACATTGGTTAATTCAGTCCGATTGGGTTGCTGCCTTAGCACTCGATGCCTATGATGGGCGGCTAGAGCCTTTTGATGCAGCAGTGCATGCGGTTAGGCCTCATTCAGGTCAAATAGAAACTGCCGCTGCAATTCGCACGTTACTTGATGGAAGTGAATGGATTATTCAACCTAAAAAACATGTGCAGGATCCATATTCGTTTCGATGTATTCCTCAAGTTCATGGCGCCAGTAAAGATGCTATAGCACATATTTCCAGTGTTTTTGAAGTTGAGGCCAATGCAGTAACCGATAACCCTACATTGATCCCTGATGAGGATAAAATCATCTCAGCAGGGAATTTTCATGGGCAGCCGCTAGCCATTAACCTAGACTATCTGTGTATCGCATTGGCCGAATTGGCCAGTATTTCGGAACGAAGAACCTATAAACTCATTGGAGGTCAGCGCGGATTGCCCGCCTATTTGGTTGCAAATCCCGGATTGAATAGCGGACTCATGATTGCACAATATACCGCTGCATCTATTGTTTCGCAAAATAAGCAGCTCTGCACCCCATCTTCAATAGATACCATAGATTCATCAAATGGGCAAGAAGACCATGTAAGTATGGGAGCGAATGGTGCAACCAAAGCCTTACGTGTTTTTGAAAATTTAAAAAAGGTAATCGGAATCGAATTGTTGAACGCTGCTCAAGCTGCCGACTTAAGGGCCGGAAAAAGTTCACCGGTTTTAGAGGCTTTCAAGGCCGAATACAGATCTAAGGTCCCGTTTATTGAGGATGACGTTGTGTTACACGACTTAATGGTCGACAGCATCGCTTTCCTTGAGCAATATTCACATTAGGATAGTCAATCATGAGCAACACACCAAAAATCTTCGAAACCAAGGTCAGAGTTCGATACGCGGAAACGGATCGTATGGGTTATTGTTATTACGGGAATTTCGCAGCTTACTTTGAAGTTGCTCGAGTCGAAGCCTTGCGTGAGTTAGGGGTTACATACAAACAATTGGAAGACGATGGTATTATCCTTCCCGTTTTAGATTATCAAATTCGGTATTTCCTTCCAGCTTATTACGATGAGGTATTGCGCATTGAAACCAACATTGAAGAAGTGAGGGGAGCGCGTATTTTCTTTAGTTATAAAACATTCAATGAAAAGAATGAGCAATTGAATCAATCGACATCCACCCTGGTATTTGTCGATTTTAACACCAAAAAGCCAATGAATCCACCAGCTTATTTGGTTGATATAATGCGTGAAGTAGCTAACAATTTGAGCTGAAATTCTTTTTGAATCCAACATTTTTCCGACCGTAGCTAGCGGCACTTTTGCATGGTGATCCGAATTCCCATATTATTCTTTCTGGTTTTAATCAGTTCATTGACCAAAAGTCAGGGAATTGACTCGCTGGAATTGCATGTCGGTAAATCATTGGATATTAAAGGTCAGGATACAACCATTTATGAAAAGCCGAAGGCTGGTGTCGTGTCCAATTTTTTATTCCAGTTCGATAACAGAAATGAGCGATACTACGATTTGCGTGGACGCATGAACGGAACCAAAATCGGTCTGGAATTTTTTAAACGCGTTCGAACTGGCGTGGGTATTTATGGAAACAATAGCTTCTATCAAATGAACTTTCCTGACGCTCCAAAGGACTTTCGCTATTCAGCTCGGCTTAATTATACTGCTTGGTTTACGGAAGTCGTGTTATATCGAAGTTTTCGATGGGAGCTTTCAACTGCGTATGCCATGGGAAAAGGTATCATTCAACTCGATGAGTACGATGCGCGAGCATCAATTCCAGAATTGATGAAAAAGGATACCATTTCTGGGATACCGCTTTACGACTTTGGTGTCAACTCGCATTTTAAGATTTTCCCGTGGTTCGGACTTGGATTCGGAGTTGGTTATCGAACGCTCAGTCTCGCTACTTATCCCGAATTACAAGGGCCGTTTTCTGATCCATATTTCGATTTTAAAGTAAAGGTATTTTTAGGCTATGCCTATCGAGGTATCTTCCACCCAGAGCGGATCGAAGCTGAAAATAACTACTATCAGCAGCGTGCTAAAATCCGAAAAGCTAAATTTCGGGCTAAGTTTTTAGATCGATGAACGCATCACAAGCAGAAAAGAGAATTCAGCAGCTGTCCCACGAATTAGAACAGCATAATTATAACTATTACGTACTCAGCAATCCGAGCATTTCAGATTTTGAATTTGACGGATTGCTGAAAGAGTTAGAATCACTTGAACAACAGTTTCCTGCATTGGCATCTGAGAATTCGCCTACAAAACGTGTTGGAGGCGATATTACTAAGAAGTTTAAGCAAGTAACGCATGACTTTCCAATGCTTTCGCTTTCGAACAGCTATTCGAAGGAAGAGATAATAGAGTTTGAAGAACGAGCGCGAAAGCTAACCGATGCGGACATGGAATATGTTTGCGAGTTAAAATACGATGGCGTGGCTATTGGTATTCGTTACATCAATGGTCAATTTAACCGTGCCGTAACCCGCGGGGATGGAACAAAAGGCGAGGATATTAGCGCCAACGTCAAAACCATTCGAACCATTCCGCTTCAACTTCGGGGAGAGGGCTACCCAGCTGATTTTGAAATTCGAGGGGAAATTTTTTTCCCTTTAGATGAGTTTAATCGGCTGAATCAAGAAAGAGAAGAAATTGGCGAAGCGCTTTATGCCAACCCACGCAATACGGCTAGTGGAACCCTAAAGAATCAAGATTCAGCTTTAGTGGCGAATCGAAACTTGAATTGTTTTCTTTATGGCGTTTACAGTAGAGAAAAAATTTCGGAAACTCATTTAAGCAATGTGCTTCTAGCTGGCGAATGGGGATTTAATATTCCACGGCCAGAAAACAACATGATTCGACTTTGTAAATCCATTGACGACATCATGGATTTTATAAACTACTGGGATACCGAACGCCACAAGTTGAATTTCGAGATTGACGGTGTAGTTATCAAAGTCAACAATTTTATTCAACAGGAAGACCTGGGATATACGGCCAAATCTCCACGCTGGGCGATAGCCTATAAGTTCAAAGCCGAAGCGGTTGCCACAAAATTGGAGTCAGTAAGCTACCAAGTCGGTAGAACGGGAGCGATTACTCCTGTAGCCAATTTGGCACCAGTCTTATTGGCTGGAACTACGGTGAAACGAGCATCGCTTCACAATGCCGATCAAATCGAAAAACTCGACCTAAGGATTAATGATTTTGTTTTTGTTGAGAAAGGTGGAGAGATTATTCCGAAAGTTACGGGAGTTGATTTAGCCAGGCGACAAGTTGACAACGTTCCATTGGTATATATCACGCATTGCCCAGATTGCCAAACCGAATTGGTTCGCAAAGAAGGAGAAGCCCAACACTATTGTCCAAATGAATCGGGTTGCCCAACCCAAGTCAAGGGGCGCATCCAACACTTCATTGGGCGCAGAGCCATGGATATAGAAGGATTAGGAGCTGAAACCATCGATCAACTGGTTGAGGAAGGTTTGATCGCAAACAACGCTGATCTGTTCGATCTGAGGGCCGAGCAATTGTTGCCATTGGAGCGCATGGCTCAAAAATCAGTCGACAATATGTTAGCCGGTATTACAAAAGCGAAATTGATTCCTTTTGAGCGTGTTTTGTTTGCGCTAGGAATCCGTTATGTTGGGGAAACTGTGGCGAAGAAGCTGGCTCGACATTTTCACAGTGTCGAATCCATTAAGAGTGCATCCATAGAAGATTTAATTGCTGTGGATGAAATTGGTCAGCGCATTGCAGAAAGTGTGCGCGAATTTTTCGATAATCCAGATCAACAGCGTTTAGTGGAGCGCCTGCAAAACGCGGAGCTTCAATTTGCTATTCCCGAAGAACAGTTAATAGGTAAAACCGATAAACTTTCCGGGCAGTCATTTGTGATTTCTGGTGTCTTTGATCGTCATAGTCGTGACGAACTCAAAGAGTTGATCGAGAAGAACGGAGGGAAAAATTCAGGGTCGGTTAGCTCTAAAACAAATTACTTGTTAGCTGGTGAAGGTATGGGGCCATCAAAGCGACAGAAAGCGGAGGATTTGGGCGTTCAGATTATCAGCGAAGCAGATTTTGAAGCGATGATCGCTTAGTGCACAATGACTTTTTCAGATTGAGCATTCCCATCCGCATAATCAAGTCGAACAAAATAAAGTCCAGCCTCGAGTCCGCTCAATTCTATTGACGAATTTCCATTGAATCGATCATTCAGAACTGCTTTGCCGCTTAGATCAAACAAATGCATTGCGTAGGCATTCCTCGATTCGACTTTTAAATTATTGTTTGATACATAAATCTTTGCCTTGTCAGTCGATGCTTCTTCCACTCCGAATGGCCAGTTGGATGGATCACTTGGGTCAAAATTATCCACGATTTTAAAAATCATGCAAGCTGCATTGTTGTTAGGTGTTAGGTCGTTTGGAACTTCCGTTCGAGAACAAAACTGATACGTGCCAGCTGAATCGGGAATCATAGGTAATACGGCCTTGTTGGTAATATTACGGACGCTCGTTTGGCCTGGGCCTACTGAAGCGCTGGCAATGTTGCTGACTATATGGTGAACATCATTATTTATATAAAGAGCGTATTCAATTTGTGTACCCATAAGATAGGTTACGCTACCAGCATTTACTAAGTTTATCTCTACTTCACTCAAAGGTGGCGGAACGTTACTGCCATTATCGATATCAAAGAAATTCAGGTTTGACGGCTCAATAATGGCCATTGAAGCAGCATGCCAATCGTTGTTGACGATGGTTGACGTATAGAACACTTCGTTGTAACTATTATTCAAGTTAATCGAATCATTTGGATGCCAAACGTAGGCACTTAGGAGCACTGTGTCCATCGCAGCTGTAAACTGGATGCGATCATGAGATCCAAAATTATAAGCGATTGTTGCTCCTGTATCGAGGTCGCTGGTCAGTGTCATCCACGCTTCATAATAGTCTAGTCCCATTTGAATGGAAATCAGCATAGAATCTCCAGTTGGGATTGGTGCAGCATCTTCATTTCGCACCGTTACCTCGATACTGGTTTTCAGACCTTGAGGCACCCAATTATTTACATCCGAGCTCACTCGGATATCTACAAGACTTAAGTCACTTTGCGCGTTTACGAAGGTTGGGAGCAAAAGTGATAAACAAATGAGGCGAAAAATGTGTTTCATGGCCTTTTTTGGATTTGCGGTGAAGATACTTCTTTAAACGAAGAGTGTAGCTAATCGTTGGGTATTGAACATAAAAAAGCCCAGATTTCAATTGAAATCTGGGCTTTAAAGAGCTTTGATGAACTAGTTAGTTCTTAGCAACTTTTTGCATTGTAGATAAACCTGTTGTTGTGTTAACAGATCGAATGATGTAAACTCCAGCAGGAGCATTGTTTAAAGAAACCATGCCATCTTTTGTTACTTGCTCGCTAACAATGAGCTTTCCAGAAGCATCCATTACTGTAACGTCTGTTGGAGCTACCACTCCATGAACCATAATGGCGTCACCGCTGATGAACATTTTCACACCAGACAATGGTCCTTCGTTGATTCCGATGGGGGGTGGTGGAACGTAAGTGTCAACAAGGGTAAAAGAAGTGCAAATAGTATCGTTGCTTGGGTCGCTATCAACTAATGTTGAATAACCGCACATTTTGAATGTACCCGTTTCAGTTTCAACTGTGAAGCTTGGGTCAACACTTGGACGTTGAGTCTCACCATCTGGAGCTAAAGCTTCAGCCAATGTACCCACGAATCCAGCAGTAGCACCGTAGTAATCGTAAGTGTAAGGAATTTGATATCCAGCTGGGAATGTAGTATTACCAACGTTTTTGAATACAATATGAACATCTGTAATTGGATCTGGATCTGCATCACCACCATCGATGTCAAAACCATCTAAATCAGAAGGTGCATTGATAGAAACGGATTGAGCCTTAATGTCCGTAGAAGCAGAACTAGACACAGTAAATGCTTGGCAGCTAAAATTATTTGTAGAATCAACATCTGGAATGTGAATGATTATAACGCCACACAATTGAACATTGGGAGGTGCGGCAGGAAGCGTGAACGTGTTTGATTCCACAGTTCCAGTCGCTCCGTTTGGATAATCTCCATTTACGAAGGTCCATTGGTGGTTTACACTAACGGTGTCCGTACCATTTAAAGCAATTACAGAGAAAGTGGTGTTTTCCGGAATGTCCACACCTAGGTTCTCAATTCCAATGGAAAGGAGGATAGGCACATTCGGTGCAATTTCGTTTGATGCTGTGGCAATTGTCGCCACGCCCGTAACTGCAAGGTCATATTGTGCTACAGACGCTAGACTGAAAGCACTCAAGACCATTGTAGAAAGGATTCGAGTAGAGTTTTTCATAATTATTACGTTGGATTTTAGTCGTTATGTCTCCTATAGACGCAAGGCAAATCTAAAAGGAAGTATTCAATATTTGACAAAGTGATGAAAAGTTTCACAATCGATTATAATTCTGAACCACATTGCCTACAATAATTAGCGTCTTCCAAATGTCCGGTCAGCCCACAATTATCACAATGATTGGAATTAATTGGTCGCAATCGAACATTAGGTTTATCACCGGAACCGCGAATTATATCAGCACCTACAATGCCAGTGGG
>Ga0115567_10007014_pt1 | contig 10702 bp, 11 predicted proteins | sample COGITO_mtgs_1204_2_FD_88679 | JGI IMG/M metagenome (GOLD analysis project Ga0115567, IMG submission 88679) | Pelagic marine microbial communities from North Sea - COGITO_mtgs_120412 | ecosystem: Environmental > Aquatic > Marine > Epipelagic | place: Germany:Helgoland, sampling site Kabeltonne... | reverse complement strand
TCGTGACCGACCAAAATGCATCTGAAAGCCTGTCTGTGACGACCAGCCGGGTCGACCAAGTCAACCGTTGGCTCTCACTCGGTGCTAATTTCGGCGTTCTGCGGGGCCTTTTCATTCTGGTCTTTGAAGTCCGGCAGACGGCGACACTCACGCGCACGACGATTGAAATCGGGGCGAAAGATTCCCTGTCAGCCATCGAGTTTAGTCTGGCGACGCCGCACAGTATTGATGCTTGGGTGAAGTCGGTGCGGTCGCCGCACACCATGACGGATAGGGATATCCGGATCGTTGAAGCGCACCTCGTTGCCGTCCAGCAACAATGGGATATGCTCTTCCAAATGGAGGATGCCGGGCTGGTCACGCGCGCTCGCATCACCAGTCATATCAGCAACACGGCCCCGTTCTATTTTGGTAGCGCGCACGCAAAGAACTGGTGGCGGCTGCAGGAAACCGGATGGGAGAAGACGGCCATGTATGAGGTCGCCGGCCCCATCATCAATGCCATCGATCCGAATTTCTTGCGCGACTATCTCGACGCCAGCCGCCTCCCGCCTCCAAATGACCCAGTGCCGTCGGAGACGACGCGATGATCCTTCGCCGCCTTTCGACCGCGCTTCAAAAACAGGATTGGATCACTGTGCTGATCGAGATGCTGATCGTCATGTTTGGGGTTCTGATTGGTCTTCAGGTCAACAACTGGAACGAATCCCGTAAGGACAGGGACGCTGGGCGGTTCTATCTGGCGCAGATCGCCGAGGACATAGCAAGCGATGCAGCGTTCCTTGAGACAAACACCCTCAACCTTCATCGTGAAGCCGAACATGCCCGGATTATCGATCGGTATCTGCGCGGAGAGGAGACAGGCTTAAGCGACTGGGACATGTTCCAGATAATATATTACCGCGCAGGCTGGACACCGTTTTCACCCAACCGTGTGACCTATGACGAACTTGTCAATACAGGTCAGTTCAGGCTTCTGGGCGAGGCCGCCCTGCGTATGGATTTCGGCAACTATTATGCGGGTCTGAATGACTTTGCGCCCTTCTATGATTTCAAGTCTCCATTGCGTGAAATGGTTCGTGGAAAATACACGCCTGAGGCGCAGGCTTACATGTGGCAAAATTGTTTCCCCGATGCTCACTACAGGTCGGGTCATGGCAGCTTTACCAACTGTCCGGCATTAGAGGATGCTGATAACATAAAGCAGACGCTCGCCGCCCTCCAACAGGACGAGGCGCTGCTTGAAACCGTTCGATATGTACACTCCATCCGACTGATCGTGATGGGGGGCTCGAAAACCGATATCGAACGAGCCCGAACTCTGTCCTCGCAAATCGAGGACTTTCTGAAATGATCCTCCGCCGCATTAAAGCCCATGTCGAAGCCGAGAACTGGTTCGCCGTCGCCATCGACTTCGCCATCGTCGTGGTCGGTGTTTTCATCGGTATTCAGGTGGCCAACTGGAATGACATGCGGGCTGACAGGCAGACTTTCGAGGATGCGATGGTGCGGTTTGTCGATGAGACAAAAACCAATCTTGAGACGCTCGATGCGCTGGACGCCGAGATCGCGATCAAGCTCGACAAGGTGGAAACGGGATATGAGGCTCTGCTGTCCTGCGCCGACGATCCCGAAACGCTGGAGCGGGTCAACATTGCTATAAATGAGCTGATTTGGACCTATGGTCTGCCGCTCCGACGCATCGTGCTGGACGAGATCGCGACGACACCGCGCCTGCTTCAGTTTCTGTCCGAAGAGCAGCGCCGACGTCTGGCGGACGCGCAATACAAATTCGATGTCTATCTGAGCGAAGCCAGATATGCGGAACTTTCGCCGCTTCAAACTCGGATGGAGACCAATCCCGTCATCGCTGTCGGAGACAAGACAATGAATAGCTCCGTCTATCTCGGCGTGGAATATACCGGCAACATATGGCCGCTTTCACTGGCGGTTCCGGTGTCGGAAGCGTGCCAAGACAACCAGTTGGTCAAGGATTTCTACGCTTATCTCTATCCACAAGGCCACTTGCCGACGACAAGCCGCGTATTCCGAACGGAGCTGGAGAAAAATCTGGAGATCGCCGCGCCATGATCCTCCGCCGCCTCAGAACCCATGTCGAGAACGAGAACTGGTTCGCGGTTTTCGTCGATTTCGCCATCGTCGTGATCGGGGTGTTCATTGGTATTCAGGTCGCGAATTGGAACGAGGCTCGGGCGGCGGAGCGGCGTGAGCAGGTTCTTCTGGTTGAGTTGCGCGAAGAGCTTATAAAAAACGCGTCCGACGCAAAGGGGGCAGGCGAAGGATTTTTAGTGGGAGCTGACTCTGCGCGCCGCATACTCGCCAGACGTGAGCGGCCTTTAAAAGACTGCGTTGATGAGTGCTGGAATGTGATTGTCGATTTGATGCACGCCTCGCAATGGCAGCGGGTTGATATAAACTGGACAACCTATGATGAGCTGCGCCGGAACGGATTGCCCAGCAACCGGGATATTATTCAAGCCCTTGAGAATTTCCAATTTATCCTTCGCCAGAATGCGAGTGCTCTGGACACACCTCCGGCCTATCGAACCTTGGTGCGCCAGAAAATTCCCATCACATTGCAAGACGCATACTGGGCAAATTGTTTCATGATTGGGGACCGGATCGAAATCTACCTTGTCCCCTGTGAGAAACCGGATGGGGTTCAAATTGATCCAGACACCGTAAACGCTATTTTGGCGGACCGGGATATCACGACAACGCTACGAGAATGGACGAGCATGGCCCGGTTGACGGGCGAAACCCTCGTTGAATCAAGCGCGAGCAGCAAGCCCGCTTTGGACATTCTCGACGCGGAAATTTCTAATGAGTCGGATGGTCCGGCTCGGAAAAATTCAATTATTGAGGTGCGAAAATGAAACGTTCTATCGTCTGTTTAACAGCCTGCATGCTGGCAGCCTGTACCCACACAGCTGATGTCGAAAACGATGCACAAATGCAGTGGACGTTCAAAGGCGAGCGCATGTTCTTTCCGGCGGACCGCACGCTGACTCATGCCGAAGACGGCGTTGTTCTGCCGGATGGGCGGCTGCTGGTCGGAGACTGGGATCACGGGCTGGTGACGTTAGATACGGACGGCACCAAACGCCCCTTTGGAAACTTTGCGGAGGCCGGATTCAGGACCAAGCCAGATCCGTTCTGGAACAGTCCAAACGGAGTATCGTACGAACCCGATGGTCGCCACGTTCTCGTCGCGGATATCACGGGCGGACATATCTACCGGGTCGACACACAGACCGAAGCCGTGAGCCGCATTTATGACCACCCGTTCGGCGTGAACGCGGTCGTGCGCGACCCGTCAGGCGCGATCTGGTTCACGCAATCGACCGAGAATGAAGCAGGCGAGGGATCGGAAGCCCGCATGTTTGCTGCGGCGGACAAGCCTCTGGGAGACGGTGCGGTCTGGCGTATCGCGGCGGATCAGATTGGCGCATCAAAACCCGTCGCGGTCAAGATGGTCGATGGGCTCGATTTCGCCAACGGCATCGCCTTCGACGCCGTTCGCGGACGGCTCTATGTCGCGGAGATCGTGGCCAGCCATATCCTCAGTTTTACGGTCGATCCCGAGACCGGGGCGCTCAGGGATCGCCATGTTCTGGCAACCCTTCCGACTCCAGACAATATCGAACTCGATGCTCAAGGCGATCTCTGGGTCGCCAGCCCGTTCGCGAATACCGTCCTCAAGGTCGATCCCGATACAGGCGATTACGAAACGGCCTTCGCGCCGACCCCTGATGCCAGCGCACAGATCGTCTCGGAAACTTATCGCCGCATAGACGCGGGCGAATCCGTCCTGGAATTGCTGACGCCGGACATGTGGGGACCCATGCCCGGTCTTCTCACCGGGATCATCCTGTCGCCAGATAACGGTCCGGTCTATGTGTCCGGACTGGGCGACGCGTTGGTCAAACTGGAACGTTAGCGCATGTCGGGGCCGACGAAGGGTCTTTAAGGACGGGAGATTTTGTTGGAAGTGGGTTCTGCGCCGGCGGTCACATCGCTGAGGCTCGCGAGCACCCAATAGCGTTGATCTCACATTGATGCGTTCGCCTGCTGCGACATTGGCAATCGCAGCCCATTCCTCACGATTGCTCTCTCAATACGGACATTTGTCTAGGTGGGATATAATCCAGCCTGATCTAGAGTGCCGTCTTTAAACACGACATAGAGATGCGCCCGTGAGACTCTTCCTGGTTCTGATTGCTGGTTTTCTCGTGCACCTGTTCCCAATGGGCGCTTGGGCGACGACGGGATGTTTGCCGAATGAAAATTATGTATCTCATGAATTCTCCGGCGAGGTTTGGGGAGATGAGGCATTTTCGTCGCGCATGGGAATATATACACTTAAGCTTGATCCGGTTCATGGGGGTTGGCAGATCAAGGTCTTTCGCGCCTCCGGGCCGGAAGTCCCTATTCGATATGTCTCTCAAGGGCTCCCGCCAAAGCCATCCTCGCAATTATTCGGTATGGATTTTGTCTATGATGTGAACACGCAGTATCGAGAACAGGGCCGTATCTATCGACACATTTCCTTCGGCCCGGCGACACCTTTTGGCGAAGTCAGTGATCCAGACAATATTGTTCCCGGCCGGCCTCGGGATTTACGCGCGGCAACGGTTGAGCCCGGCGAAGGCGATAATGGAATCGGTGAAATATTCATTCACGATTACGGCTTGGCGGAGCAGTTCGAAGACATGGTTCCCCGTGTTAACTATCTGAAATTTTCCGGATGCCTTGGATGGGATCAAGGTTACCGCGGTTCAGGGTGGCGCGATATGGCTGAACCCAGCGTGCCGGATGAAAGCGTGGCGGCCATGCAGCACTGTGGATTCGGGAATTACGATTATACGCTAACGGAGCGTACAATGGGGTGGGGCGAAGGCGGAGCGCCCTATCTGGAACCTGACTTGATGGGAGATGGTGTTCTTGATTTCGTCGCTGCCGTCCGGCGGAATTCAGATGACGCCGAAGGGCTGGCGATCTGCTTGCGCGGGGATAATAGACTTCAATGGGCCGGGTTTGACGATGGTGATATCGAACAATTCACGAAAAAAGGTGACTTTTGGCGTGTCAACAAAGGACCATTCAAACCCGGCTCAGGCCCCCAACCCGTTGGCGATGCCATTGTGATGGGCGCGTATCGCGGACCGTCGATCCTGATCTACATGGATGAAAGCGAAGCCTTGAACACGCAGAGGCGAGGCGGTTAAATGCGACAATTTCTTTTTGCACTATTAGTGGTCTGGGCTGGTCTTTATCTGGCCTCTTTTATTCATCCTTGGACCTACCCGGCCACGGGCGATGGGTTCACCCGGGGCCTGAATCGGGTCGCCGCCTTTTTTGGCTGGCAAATGGCCGCCGGAATGGTGGCGTTTGCTATCTGGCTATGGGGCCGTAAAATCTTTGAGGGCGTCTGGCTCTGGATGATCCGCGCGCCGATTTTACTGGCTCTGGCCTTGATCTGTTTTATCCTTGTCTTAATTCTCTGGGCTAACGTCTTTAAACCAGCGCCCGGCGGATATACCCCGCCGGGTCCGGTGGCCCCCGCTACAGAGCCAGTCGAACCTCCCAGCGCTCTCTAGCAGCTAAAATAACTCTAAAAGGCCGGACGGCGAGAAGGAAGCGGGGCCGTAACCTATTTTCCCATTTCCTGAGTGATCATCTTCATTAGTTCCGGGTTCTCCATTTGAATTCGCATTATTTGAGAGGTCATACGTTGTTGGATGGCGACCATCTCTTGCTGACGACTGGCCATCGCTATGGCCATGCGTTGTTCCATTGCGACCCCATCACCAAATTCTTCGGACATGGCCTCAATCTCGGCACTCATATGCCGAGCGGCGGCGGCCGCTTTTTCCGCACTTTTCTGATCAGTCACCTTTTCAAGGGCGCTCACGAAATCATCCATTTCGTTGATGTAAGTGTTGGCAAAACGCTGGGTTTTGCTCAAGCCAGGTTTATCTTTGATTTTTACGTCTTTGGCATTTTCGCCGGCCTCGGTCAGGGCCCCATAAGGGTCCGAAGACATTTCGGCGTCTTTTTCACTGTTGCCACAGGCGGCGATAGTGAGTGCGGCCGCGCTTGCGGCGAGTAAATGTTTCAGTGTCATGATCTGGCTCTCCTGTTTATTTGGCAATTTGTATTCTCTTCGATTATTCAAACAACTAAGACAGATAGACTGGTCGGGTGCCCTCAAACCAGTACAAATGGACTAGTTTTTCGCTGTTCTTGCTTTTAGTATGTTCATGCTGACAACATCGTATGGGCCTATGATGAGCAGAAAAAATCGACGGGAAAACAATCTTTTTAAGGCAAAAATTTTCCTTATGGGGGGATTGGCCGTCCTGTCGGCGTGCGCAGCATCGAGTAATTCAAGTGAAGTTTCCCTCGCCGAAATAGAAACCTCTGCTGATACGCAAATCTGGTCCGGCTATTATCGGCAAGGGTTTGAACAAAGCGATTTTTACACGCGTGAGGGCGAGGGGCCCTATTGGCTCAGCGGTGCCGAAGACGTGTTTGAGCAATTTATCCCTTTCCTCTCGTCGGAAACAGGTCGCGGTCGCGCAACGACTGTTGAATTGACGGTAGAAGGCACACTGGATGACCAAGGCGGGTTTGGGCATGCGGGCCGGTATCCGGAGCAGATTTTTGCGACAAGAATAATTCAAATAGCTCCTCTTCCACAGGAAGACTGGGACGCGTTGACCCGTCGGTTCACACAGCAAAACGTCGAGATCGGAGAGTAGGCATGGCAAACTTCATTGTCTGTGACGATCACCCGATTTTTCGTTATGGTCTCAAACTTCTCTTGGACGAGATGTATCCAGGCAGTCATATTTTTGAGGCGGGTGATATGCCTGAGCTTGAAAGTGCTATCGCCCGGACCGTACCGGATCTTATTCTGCTGGATATCTTTCTGCCTGGTTTGGACCCGGAAGTTAGTCTGCAATCGCTGCGACGGCGGTTTCCACAACTGGGGATCCTAATTGTCTCCATGTTGACAAAGCGCAGTGCTGTCGAAAGGCTGTTTATAGCCGGGGCGAATGGATTTGTTGCCAAAACAATCGAACGAGAGAATATTCGCCGCAGCGTCAGAGATGTGCGGGCAGGCAAACGGCCCATCTATCTACCGCCGCAAACGCGTTCGGGGGCGCTTCGGCCCGAAGATAACCCGACGGACTTTCTGCCCCCCCGTCAGGCTCAGGTCCTGCATCTGATTTGCTTGGGAATGTCCAACAAGGAAATTGCCGTCGAATTGGCTTTGTCCGCATCAACCGTCCGCGCCCACGTCTCGGCCCTTTTCACAAAGATTAGCGTGTCCAACCGAACTGAGGCCGCGAGTTATGGGATTCGGTTGGGACTACTGGCTTATACGGGTAGCCACCGTCATTATTGCGATCTTATCGGACCCGAGCGGGATACGGAAACCTACCCCTATCCTCAGCGCACGCCTTTCAGCCCAGCGCATGAAACGATAAAATCGTAACCTAGCCGCACAACGCGTTTATTGCGAGGTCACTGTGTCTTCGAGCCAAGTTTCCACGACGAGTGCAGCGCTACCTATTAGCTCCAAAGCCTGTCTGGCTTTGCGGGAGGACGGTTTTTCTCCTGCCTCCTGAGCCTGTAAAGCCTCGGTCAAAAATCCTTCCAGTCCCGCCTGATATTCCGGCCAGCTTTGATTACCTTCGGGGTTACGGCCAGTCGCTTCGAGTTCCGCCAATTTGGCCTCGATACGGGCGATCGGTTCACGGTAATCGAGCCTCGCCGTTACCCGCTCAAAGGCGAGTGGGGGCTGCTCCATCTGAGCGAGGGCGCGATACATGACGAGATAGGGCGGAAGCATTTCAGCGTGAAAACCCTCGCGCGAGGCGCTGATCCAACTCTTCATTCCGGGATCCGTGCAGGCTTTGTCTGTCAGTCTTTCCTTGATAACATCTGCGACTTGATGACGACGGGCATGGTCCCATGTTTTGCGTTCCTGCAAGACTTGCAATTTGAGCGTTAAAGCTTCCCAGGGTTCGAGGAGGTCACATTCCAGACCTTTTTCCGCAAAAACATGAAGCATAACAACGGTTCGCGATTTAGTTGAAAGACCGTTATTCTGCGCTTGCGCAGTCATGGGCATTAATAAAAGTGCCGCAGCAAAAATATGGTTTAATAATTTCGACATCACCAACTCCTGCGGTTCTTTGGAGTTCAGTCTGGCAAAAATGCGGGAAAACTGAACGTGGTCAAATGTCCTAGTTGCCTGTTGCAAAGACGATCTGCAAAATTTCACGACCAGGGTTACAGATGTGGGAGACCAACGTGTCTAAACGATTGACGGGTTTATTGACAGCAACAGCGTTGTCATTGACGCTGATTGTCTCCGCAAAGGCTCAGGACGCGGCGGCGCCACAAACTATGTCCAAAGATGCCATTCTGATATTGGACGCGTCCGGCTCCATGTGGGGGCAGATTGACGGCATCAACAAGATTGTCATCGCCAAAGACACGGTCGAGTCGCTCGTCCGGAGCCTGCCGCCAGAGCAGCGTCTTGGCATGGTCGCCTATGGTCATCGCAAGAAAGGGGATTGCGGCGATATTCAAACGATTGCCGATGTGGGAGCAGATCGGGACGATGTGATCAAGCAAATTCGCGGCCTGTCGCCCAAAGGCAAGACGCCGCTGAGCAAATCCGTCGAACATGCGGCGGATGAATTAAATTACAAAAAAAACGCCGCGACGGTTATTCTTGTCTCTGATGGGCTTGAAACCTGTTCGGCGGACCCATGCGCCTTGGCGAAAAAGCTTGAAGAAAATGGACTGGATTTCACCGTCCATGTGGTGGGATTTGATGTCACCGAGGAAGAACGCAAAGGGTTGGTCTGTATCGCCGAAGAAACGGGCGGCGCGTTTCTGTCGGCCGATAATGCCGAGGAACTCACGCAAGCCCTCACCCAAGTTGCGATGATCACTGAGGTGGATGGTGAGGCCGATCCCGTCGCCCCGGAAACAGCGCCGAAGCCCCTCTCTATTGGCCTATATGCAACGATGCTGAAAGGTGGGCCGGACATTCAGCGGGACGTCAACTGGACGATCACAGACAGGGTGTCTGGCGATGTTATCTTTGAAAAGCAAAACACCGGATATATCGATCTGGAGATGGTCCCCGGCGATTACACAGCCCAAGCTGTGTGGACAGGCTGGCCGCATAAAAGCGAACGCGTCGCCGGCGACAAAACCGGGACAAAGGATTTTACGATCGCGGCCGATGCGACTCGTATCGCCGTGCCCATTGATCTGGGAATTCCAGTCGTGCTGGAAACCGATGCCGAGATTATCGAAGGCCAAGCGGTTAAAGTGCGTTGGTCGGGTCCGGATGATTTAGGGGCCTATATCACCACTAATGCTTTAGATGACGGGCCGCGCGATCAAATCTATAGTTCGCCAGCACAAAGAGCGCGGGACACATATCAAAAGGAGTCTGAAAAAGCCGGCAACGACATTGATACCAATGGAGACGGCACGTTCAATCAAGACGACATGGCCAGTTCGCAGGTCGGCGGACCGTCCCTGCCGGGCGAGTATGAAATTCGGTATGTACTGGCGAGTCCACGGCTGATCCTGGCCCGCAAGCCGCTGAGCGTTCTGGATAATCCGCACACGCTCAGCGCACCGGACAGCGTTCCGGCGTCGTCTGAATTCACGGTTGAATGGACAGGCGAGACCAGCCGTCAGGGTGATTTTCTGGTCTTGGTCGAAATTGATGATAAAGGCCGGGCTAAAGCGGTGACGCCCCGTGTGATACTGACGAATGGGGAACCCGCGACGATGCGGGCCGCTCCTGCGCCGGGCGATTACGTCATCCAATATGTTCTGGATAATGGCTACACCACCTATGCGGGAATGGACAATGCCGTGCAGGAAACACGGCCGATCACCGTCACCGCTGTCGGCGCCGTGATCACGGCGCCTGACACGGCCATTGGCGGGTCCACCATTGCGTTGAATATCGAACTCCCCGATGGCTGGGAGGATGACGGCATCTCTGTCATCGAGCCGGGAGCCGTGAAAACCAACAGTGACTCGCGTTACGGATTAAGCCGCGTACGGCAGGATGATGGCAGCTTCTCAATCCGCATTCCCGCCAAGCCTGGCGAGTATGAAATCGCCTATTTCCTCAACCCCGGCGCCGAGGTCATCACGCGGCGTCCTCTCACCATTGAGCCCGCTCAAGCAGCCGTGGACGCGCCCGCGACAATCAAGATCGGCGAGGCGTTCGATGTCGCTTATTCGGGCGATGGGTTTGCGGGCGACCGTATCGTTATCGCCCCATCGGATGTTGAGGACAGCAAAATGTGGGGTTGGGGATTGCGTTACGGCTTTGCCGCCGAGCATGGCCAAACATCCGGCACGGTCGAAGCCCGCCGGACCGAATATATGTTCAGGAGCGGCCCCGGTGAATACACGGTGCGTTACGTGACCGGAAAGCAGCACCTTACGCTCGCCAGAGATAGTATGATCGTCACGGACTAGACGAAAGGTTCGGCACGATGCGAAACCTATCTCTCTCGACTGGTCTGGTCACAGTAATTGCTGGCATGGCAGCCCTTCTGGTTGGGGCCTCCATACCGGCTGAGGCCCAGGCTCAGACAAGCTATTGCTGCAATAAGACGACGGG
>Ga0115567_10007005_pt1 | contig 10713 bp, 10 predicted proteins | sample COGITO_mtgs_1204_2_FD_88679 | JGI IMG/M metagenome (GOLD analysis project Ga0115567, IMG submission 88679) | Pelagic marine microbial communities from North Sea - COGITO_mtgs_120412 | ecosystem: Environmental > Aquatic > Marine > Epipelagic | place: Germany:Helgoland, sampling site Kabeltonne... | reverse complement strand
CTTGCGCGAGGAAGATGCGATAGCCGCAGCGATTGTACAGCGTCTGGCAGTACAGCGCGACACGCTGAGTGAACAGGAGGCCCGCGCGCAATCGTTGATCGAAACGCTGACGGGGCGGATTACGCAGCTGGCGCGCGATATCGAACGTGAAGAGGCGTTGAACCGCGACGCAGGCGAAACAATCGAGCGGCTTGAGTGGGAAGCGCGCGAGCTTGCCAAGGCAGGCGAGGGGCATGGTGATGCGCTTGAAGCTGCGTCCGAGGCAGCGCGTGAGGCAGCGGCGGTTTTGCAAGCGCGCGAAGGTGATCTGAGCCAGCAGACCGAAGATGTGGCGCGCTTGGCGGCACGGCATGGATCGGCGGAGCGGTTGCTGGAAGACAGCCGCAAGACGCAGTCCAAGTCAGAGGCCGAAGCATTGCGCGCACAGGAAGCTGTGATGGAAAGCCGCGCGGCGCTGGCCGTCGCCAAGACCGGGTTCGGCGCGGCGCAGGCGGCGGAACAAGCGGCGGTTGCTGCGGCAGCGACCGCTGATGCCGCATTGATCGATGCGGAGGATGTCCGCGCGCAGACCCAAGCCCGTGAAGCGGATGCGCGCGCTGAACGGTCAGAGGCCGAAGGTGAGATGAACGCGCTGCGGGCCGAGGTTGGCGCGCTGGCCAAGCTGGTGGCGCGGGACACGGCAGAGGGCGGGCAGATCCTTGACCGTTTGCAGGTCGAGCACGGGTTCGAAAAAGCGCTGGGCGCGGCGCTTGCAGATGATTTGCGCGCCCGTGAGGTTGGCGCGGATGGGCCTTCGGGCTGGGCGGTCCTGCCTGCGTATGATCAGGATCAGGCGTTGCCGGCGGGTGTGACTCCGCTGAGCCAGCACGTATCAGTGCCGGACGTTCTGGCGCGGCGGATGGGACAGATCGGGTTGGTGGATTCCGATGATGGCCCCCGTTTGCAGGCGGCGTTGCGCCCCGGTCAGCGGCTGGTATCGCCCGAAGGCGATCTGTGGCGCTGGGATGGTTTGCGCGCCTGGGCCGAAGACGCGCCTTCTGCCGCGGCGCTGCGGTTGCAGCAGCTGAACCGTTTGGAGGTTCTCAAGCAGGCGTTGGAACAAGCGAACCAGCGCGCCGAGGGTGCACGTGGCGCACATGAGGCGCTGACGGCCACGCTGGCCGCGCAGACCGAAGCCGACAAGCGGGCCCGTGAGAGGCGCCGTGAAGCTGACCGTCAGGTGGCCGATGCGGGGCGCGCGCTCAGCCGTGTTGAGGCGGATCGCAATTTGGCCGAGAGCAAACTTGAATCGTTGGGACTGGCGGTCAAACGCCACGAGGACGAAGCGATGTCGGCCCGTGGTCGTGTGATCGAGGCAGAGCGCGCGCTGACGGGCCTTGGCGATCTGGCCACTGCGCGCGAGGCGGTCGAAGATATTCGCATGACGGTCGAAGCGGCGCGGATCACGATGATGTCACGCCGTTCCGGCCATGACGAGTTACGCCGCGAGGGTGAGGCGCGGCTGAAGCGGGCGCAGGAAGTGACCAAGGAGCATAGCGGTTGGCGCCACCGCCTGGAGACAGCCGAGAAGCGCAGCGCGGAGTGGATCGGGCGAAAGGAGGCGTCGCAGACGGAGCTGGAAGACGCAGGCGCTGCCCCGTCCGAGATTGCCGCCAAGCGTGAGGAATTGAGCGCCGAGATCGCGCGGGCGCAAGCGCGGCGTACAGAGGCTGTGGCCAAGCTTTCTGCGGCGGAAAGTGCCCTGCGCGCGGCGACAGTGGCCGAGCGAGACGCAGAGCGCGCTGCATCCGAGGCGCGCGAGGCGCGCGCGCGGTCCGAGGCGCGCAGCGATGCAGCCAAAGAGACTGTCGCTGCGGCGGCCGAGCGGATCGCGGAGGATAGCCAGCAGACGCCGAACCAATTGCTGACACAGCTGGATGCGGTGCCGGATCAAATGCCCCGCGCCGATGCGCTTGAGGCCGATGTTGGACGGCTGAAACGTCAGCGCGATGCGTTGGGGGCCGTGAACCTGCGCGCAGAGGAAGACGCATCCGAGGTCGCGGTCGAGCATGACAGTCTGGTCAGCGAAAAGGCCGATCTGGAAGAGGCGATCAAGACGTTGCGCGCGGGTATTGCCGGCCTGAACCGCGAGGGACGTGAAAGGCTGCTGACCGCGTTCGAGCAGGTGAACAGCAATTTCACCCTTCTGTTCACCCATTTGTTCGGCGGCGGTGAGGCGAACCTTGTCATGGTCGAATCTGATGATCCGCTCGAGGCGGGCCTTGAGATCATGTGCCAGCCCCCGGGCAAGAAATTGAGCACACTGAGCCTTTTGTCGGGGGGCGAGCAGACGCTGACCGCGATGGCGTTGATCTTTGCGGTGTTTCTTGCCAATCCGGCCCCGATTTGTGTGTTGGATGAAGTCGATGCGCCGCTGGATGATGCCAACGTCACACGGTTTTGCGATTTGCTGGACGAGATGTGCCGCCAGACGGACACGCGGTTTCTCATTATCACGCACCATGCGGTGACGATGGCCCGGATGGACCGCCTTTTCGGTGTGACAATGGCAGAGCAGGGCGTCAGCCAACTTGTGTCGGTGGACCTTAAAAGGGCTGAAACACTCGTCGCATAAGCGTTATTGGGTTGTTGGACCTTTGTCGCTTAGGGTGGAGCGGTGCGCATCGTGTTGTCCTTTCTTCTCTTTACGACCGCTGCCCTTGCGGATGGTTTTGATCTGTTGGCGGGGGATGAAGTTCTGAGCGATGGAGAATTGACGGCGCTTACCTCGGATCAGACGTTGGTATTTTATGAAGGCGGGCAATCGCGGTATTCAACCGGGGGTGCCTACAGCTATTCTTACGCAGGTGGCGACACGGCGTATGGCCATTTCGATATTCGCGCTGACGGGGCCGTTTGTATTGCGTTCGTCAACGGGCGCAGCCGATGCGACCGTTTCGTGCGCAGCCACGGGCGGCTGATATTGTTGACCGAGAACGGTGAGCGGTTCGCAGTGCGGCAATGATCCGCTGTTGCGGACCTTTGCGGTGATTCTTACGCGTTACTCTTTCTTTTCCACCGGCCCGCCTGCTTTTTCCCAGCCGGAGAATCCGTCTTTGATATGCGCCGCGTCAAACCCCATGTCCTGCAACGTCGCCACGGAAATTGCAGAGCGCCAGCCAGAGGCGCAATGAAAGACGAATTTCTTGTCTTCGGCGAACACGTCTTTGAAATAGGGGCTGTCGGGGTCGACCCAGAATTCCAGCATCCCGCGCGGGCAGTGGAAAGCGCCGGGGATGGCACCTGTGCGGTCGCGCTCGCGAGGATCACGCAGATCGACGATCTGCACGCTCGGGTCATCCACCATTGCAATCGCGTCGGCAGTTTCGATTTCTTCAATCCTGGCGCGTGCGTCAGCGACCATTTGTGCGGCAGTCTTCGTGAGGGCCATAGGGCGTTCCTTTCAGAGTTGGGACAATAGGGCGGGTGTGGGCCATGCATCGGCGGGCATCCCCAACCGTTCCTGTTCAGCGCGCACCGCCGCGCGGGTTCCCGCACCAAGGATACCGTCGATATCACCAACATCATAACCGCGCGTCTGGAGTTTGCGCTGAAGTGATTTCATCTGGTCGCTGCTAAGGCCGTTGTCAGGGTTTCCTGCATTGTAAATCTGCGCACCTTCAAGACGGGTGGCGAAATAAGCGGCGGTCAGGACGTAGGTAAAGCTTTGGTTCCAATCGAAATAAACACGGAAATTCGGGTAGGCGAGAAAGACGGGCCCGGCACGGCCTTGGGGGACGATCAAGGATGCGAGTTGGTCGATGGCAATGTCGCCGTCGCGGGGCGTTATGCCCAGTGCGGCCCATTCGGCGCCGGTTTTCTGTGTCTCAAGACCGCTGAGGGACCAGTCGAACCCGGATGGCACGCTGACCTCGTCGATCCACGGTTGCCCTGCCTGCCAGCCAAGGGCACTGAGCATTTTCGCGCCGGACATCAGGGCGTCGGGCGGCGACGTTCTCAGCGAGACATGACCATCACCATCGCCGTCCATTCCGTTTTCCAGAATGTCACGGGGCAGCATCTGGACCATGCCGATTTCTCCGGCCCACGCGCCCGTCGTCCTTGCGGGGTCGAAATCACCGCGCGCGAAAAGTTCCATCGCGGCAAAGATCTGGGGGCGGAAAAGATCGGGGCGGCGGCAGTCATGAGCGAGGGTCGCAAGCGCGTTCGCGGTGTTGAAATCACCCTGAAATGCACCGTAATCCGTCTCAAACGCCCAAAAGGCCAGCAAAACGCCGCGATTGATGCCGAATTCGGCTTCGATCCGGTTGAAGACGCTGTCGTATTTGCGCGCCATTGCTTTGCCTCGACTGATCCGGTCGGCGGATATCAGGCGGCGCGAAAAGTCGACGAAGGGGCGTTGAAACACACCTTGTGACCGGTCTGCGCGCAGCACTGCCGGGTCCTGGCGGACGCTGCGCAGGAAGGCGTCAGCGGTGTCTTCGGCGATGCCATTGGCGACGGCTTCGGCGCGCAGACCGTTTTTGAAATCTGAGAACGAGCCACCGCAATTTGCCGCGGCAACGAGCGGGGCTAGACAGAAGGTCGCGGCGAGGAAGAGGAGGCGCATGGCGGTCTTTCGTGTTTGTCCGAAATCACAAAATAGCCCACAGACCGCATAGCGCAACCATCAGCGCCCATGCTTGCCAAAGACGTGACGTGGCAGCGTCGATCTGCGCGGGCCCGATGTCGCGCAGGCCAGTGGGGTTGACCCACGCGAAATCCTGCATCTTGCCGTCATAGGCGCGTGGACCCGCAAGGGCGACGCCGGTGGCACGCGACATGGCGGCCTCTGGCCAGCCCGCGTTCGGAGACCGGTGCAGGGCGGCGTCGCTGGCAATGTCGCGCCACTGGTGCGCGACGCCGCCCGGGAGCGCAATCAGAAGTGCTGTCAGGCGCGCGGGTATCCAGTTGAGCAGATCATCAAACCGTGCGGCGGCTTTGCCAAATTGCTCGTATTGCGGCGTGCGGTAGCCGATCATGCTGTCGGCGGTGTTGGTGATCTTGTAAATCAGCAGCCCCGGCAGGCCCCCGATCAAAAACCAGAACGCGGGTGCGATCACCCCGTCACTTAGGTTTTCCGCAGCACTATCGATGGCGGAGCGGGCGATGGCAGACGGCGCCATCGCGCCGGTGTCGCGGCTGACGATCTTGGCCACCGCGCGGCGGCCCTGCGCCGGGGACATGCGCAGGCCGCTGGCGACAGCGCCGACATGCTCCACCAGGGATCGCTGGGCAAGCAGTATTGCCGCGACGATTACCTCGACAACCGGACCAAATTGGCTGAGCACCAGGCCCGTGGTGCCGGCGAGGAGGACGAGCACCGCAAGTGTCGCCGTGCCTTTGGCCGTCCTTGCGGTCCCGTGGTTGAACCGTTCATCGAATATCCCAACGGCGCGGCCCATCAAGACGGCCGGATGGGGCAGACGCGACCAGAGCCAGCGCGGTTCACCCATCGCGCCATCCAGCAGAAGGGCAAGCAAGAGAAGCGCCGCCATGCTCATGCGAGGGCCGCCGTGATCCTGTTCCATTGATGCGGAGCAGGAAGACCAAGGCGGAGCCAGCGCGGATTGTAGGGAAAAATGCGGCTCCAGATCTGATGGGTGGCAAGGCGGGTCTGCCATGCCGCTGCATCATCCACTTCATAAAGCCGGAACAGCGACGTCCCGCCCGTGAGAGTAGCCCCGGTGGCTGTCATCAGATCGTCCAGACGCGCGGAATCCTCGGCCAACCTGATGCGGGTTTGCGCCGCCCACGCCGGATCGCTCAAAGCGGCGGTTCCGATACTCAGTGCAGGCCCCGCAACAGGCCACGGCCCCAGCATCTGAGCGAGAGTCTCGATCAATGCGGGGTCACCGATGACGAAGCCCAAGCGTAGCCCGGCGAGCCCCCAGAACTTGCCAAAGCTCTTGAGGATCAGCGTTCTGGGATTGATCGCCTGAGCCATCAGGGATTGTTGCGGTGTCACGTCGCAAAAGCTTTCGTCGATGACTGTCAGGTCGCCGGTGATATCGTCAGCTTGCCAAAGATGGCCGTCGGGGTTGTTTGGGTGAACATGGACGCTCGCCGTGGCCTTGTCCGAAATGCGCCAGCCTGCGGCGGTAAAGCTGGCGGCGTGTTCATTATAGGTCGGGCCGGGAATACGGACCGAGGCGGCGGTGGACAGCCGCGGGATCATCGCAATGGGCGCAGACGCGCCCGGGGTGGCAAGAATGGCGGCGGCGTTTGGGACCTGCCAAAATTGGCGTGCGGCGCAAATCAATGCCGTCTGTGCAGCGCTGTCAGGCAGGGTGGTCCACGCGTCGCGCGGCAGGTCAGGCAGGGGAAAAGAAACCGGATTGATGCCAGTAGACAGATCGATCCAGTCGGACCGGAGCCCCCCGAATCTCTGTGCTGCACTGTCCAAGCCTCCACCATGGTCGCGTTTCATTTCAGGAAACATTCTCTTAATTATTAGGCATTTGTTAGGCTTGATGCCGCCTCGACCCCGCCAAGTCAAAGCAGAAATCCGCCCATATGCCCCCACTTTAGGTCCGCGTTAACGATTCAGATGATTCCTTAATCCTTTCTTAACGAATTCAGCAGAGGCCTTTATCAGTAATTTAAAAAAAAGGTGCTCAATGACTCGTCACCTACATTATATGACGCGCGTACTTATTGTCGAAAGTAGAACGGAATTGGGAGAAATCTGGCAACGCCATCTTGAGCGCCAGAGCATGCTAGTTGTGCGTGCTCATGGCCAGAAAGAAGCGATTGAACATTTGGCGGAGCACGATGTCGATATCATTATTCTTGATCTCTTCATCGAAGAAGGTGCGGCTCTGGCTGTGTCGGATTATGCCAATTACAGACGGCCCGAGACACAGGTCATTTTCGTGACCAACACCTCGTTCTTCTCAGACGGTTCGATCTTTGCCCATTGCGCCAATGCACGTGCCTTTGTGCAAAGCAACACGCCGCCAGAGGATCTGGCAGCGATGGTGGAATATTACGGGGCCGAGGCTCCGGCCTAGCCGCGACCGTGGGCCTCGGACCAGTTGATCACCGGGTTTACCGGGATAATCCGGTATGGGTTTATGGTTTCGTGGCTATAGTGGTAGTGCCGCACGATATGGTCAAAATTGACCGTCTCTGCGACGCCCGGCCACTGATAGAGTTCACGGGTGTAGGCCCAGAGGTTGGGATAATCCACGATCCGGTGACGGTTGCATTTGAAGTGCAGGTGATAGACCTGATCAAAGCGCACCAGCGTGGTAAAAAGCCGCCAGTCGGCTTCTGTCAGGGTGTCCCCCGCGAGATAGCGGGTGTCAGACAGGATGCCCTCAACCCAATCGAGACAGTCAAACAGCGGATGCACGGCGGCGTCATAGGCGTCTTGTGTCGTTGCGAAACCACATTTGTATACGCCGTTGTTGAGGCTGTCATAGATACGGGCGTTTATCTCGTCGATCCGAGAGCGCAGGGTGGTAGGATAGTAGTCGTTGGTGTTGCCGGTAAGCGCATCAAAGGCGCTGTTGAACATACGGATGATTTCGGCAGATTCGTTGGACACGATGGTGCCCTGTTCCTTATCCCAAAGAACTGGCACCGTTACGCGGCCCGTCATGTCAGGTGCAGCCCGCAAATAGATATCGCGGGCATAGGGCAGATTGTACTGTGTGTCGCCCGTGGCACCGGGGAAATCGGCATCAAAGCTCCATCCCTCGCCCATCATATCGGGGTGAACGACCGACACGCCGATGTGGTCGGTGAGACCTTTGAGAGCGCGGAAGATCAGGGTGCGGTGCGCCCAGGGGCAAGCGAGGCTGACGTAGAGGTGGTAGCGGCCGCTTTGCGCCTTGAAACCCGCGACGCCGGAAGGCCCTGCGGACCCGTCAGCGGTGATCCAATTGCGAAATTTCGCCTCCGAACGCTCAAATTTTCCGCCGGATTTCTTGGTGTCGTACCAGCTGTCCTGCCATTTTCCGTCTACCAAAAGGCCCATGAACCGTCTCCTTGTTGTCTAGCCTGAAACTAGTGCAACAGATCGGCTTGGCCATTGGCGTACTTGCATGGGATGGTCTGCGCTGGCGCACATTGGCTGTAAACGCCATTCAGAAATGTCACATTGGCGCGTGTCATGAAACTTTAATATGCAAACTCTAAGCGTTGGGGCATCCTGAAAGGGGATTGGAGTGCTGGTGATGGAAACGATTCTCTCGAAAGAGGTCCAGATAGGGCTTGATATGGCGCGCATGACGGCGCTGAAAAAGCAGTCGAGGCTTCGGATTGACGTGGACGACGCACAGCAGCATCCGGTGTTGCGCATGTGGAAGACGGGATTCGCGCTGGAGGCGGATGGAGCCGCGCAGTTGCGCGGACTGGTGGATATTTACGATGGCGCCAACCATCTGTTTCAGTGCCTGATCATAGCCAGCGACGAGGAAGCGGGCGAAATGCGGTTCGAATTCAAGCGGGCGACGCCCGTGGTGGACGCGGTGCCGCTTGATTTCGTGCGCAAGGAGGACGCGCCGGTCGCGTTGATCGGCGCTGACGGTTACTGAAGATCGCTGAACGCCGTTGTCAGCCGCGCGCAGGCTTCTTCCACCCGTACGCGCGGCGTTGCGATGTTGAATCGCAGAAAGCTGTCGCCCCCGGTGCCAAATGTCGGGCCGCGGTTGACGGCGATACTTGCGCCTTTTTCCACACGTTTCGTGAATTCTTCGCGCGACATGCCGGTCCCGTCGAAATCGACCCACGCCAGATAGGTCGCCTCAAGGGGCATGGATTTGAGGCCGGGGATGGCGTTGACGGCTGCGTCAAAAATTCTGCGATTGCCGTCAAGATAATCAACCAGATCATCAACCCACGCCGCCCCTTCGGGCGAATAGGCAGCCGTGGCCATGAACAACCCGAAGGAGTTCGGTGACAGCCCCAGCGCCATCATCCGCGCCGCGAATTTCGCGCGCAGCTCGGGGTTGGCGATGATGACGTTGCCGCAATGGCTACCTGCGATATTGAACGTCTTGGTCGTCGCCGTCATCATCACCAAACGGTCTTCGATGCCGTCGATCAGTGCCATCGCGGTGTGTTTATGGCCGGGCATGACCAGATCGTGGTGGATCTCGTCGGAAACCAGCACCAGATCGTGACGTTTGGCAAAATCGGCGACCTGCTGCAGTTCTTCGCGGCTCCAGACCGTGCCACCGGGATTGTGGGGCGAGCACAGAACGACCATTTTCTCGTGGCCTTTCATCTGCGCATCATAGGCGTCGAAATCCATCCGGTAACGGCCATCTTCCTGAGCTAACGCGCATTCGACGACCTCGCGGCCTGCGGCATTAATAACCCTGGCGAAAGCATGGTAAACGGGCGTGAACAGCACGATCCCGTCGCCCGGCGCGGTGAAGGCATCCACGCACATGGCGGTACCGTTCACCAGACCATGCGTCGTGAAGATGTGATCGGCTTTGACTTTCCATCCGTGACGGTTCTGCATCCACCAGCAGATCGCGGCGCGGTATTTGCTGTCGTCGCCAAAATAGCCGTAGACGCCGTGATCGACCATCCGCTGTACCGCGTCCTGAATGACCTGCGGGGCGGCAAAATCCATGTCCGCCACCCACATTGCGATGCCGGTGTCGGCAGGCACTCCGTAAACCGATTCCATTGCGTCCCACTTGGCGCAGTGGGTATCGCGGCGGTCGATGACGGTGTCAAAACTCATGTGCTTTCTCCTGATGGGACGCTGCGGACCTTAGCGGCCTGCCATGCGGCTGCAAGCCCCCGGTTGCAGGGGTGCCGCGCATGACCTAAATGACTGGCATGAAACGCCCGATATTGCTCCACCCGGACCCGCGTCTGAAGAAGAAATGTGCGCCTGTCGCTGACCTCAGCGATGAGCTGCGCAGCCTTGCCGATGATATGCTGGCGTCGATGTATGATGCCCCCGGTGTCGGGTTGGCCGCCCCGCAGGTTGGGGCGCTGACGCGTCTGATCGTGCTCGATTGCGTCAAGGAAGAAGGCGAAACGCCGCGTCCGCTGATCATGTTCAACCCTGAAATCATCGCGTCTTCGGACGAACTGAATACCTATGAGGAGGGGTGCCTGAGCATCCCGGAACATTTTGCCGATGTGACACGCCCCGCAGAGGTCGAGGTACGATGGATCGATCGTGACGGTAACGAACACGTCGAAGGTATGGACCGTCTGTGGGCCACGTGTGTGCAACACGAGATCGACCATCTGGAGGGGAAACTGTTTATCGACTACCTCAAGCCGCTGCGGCGTCAGATGATCACCCGCAAGATGGCCAAGCTGAAACGCGAGATGGCGCGCGGATGAGCGTGCTGGAGATCGTCCAGTGGCCTGATCCGCGTTTGCGCGAGATTTGCGCGCCCGTGGCAGAGATCACGCCCGAAATAGAAAAGCTGGCGGCGGATATGTTGGAGACGATGTATGCTGCCCCCGGTCGCGGACTGGCAGGGCCGCAGGTGGGGGCGATGCAGCGGATATTCGTGATGGATGCCGGCTGGAAAGAGGGCAAGCCGGATCCGCTGGTATGCATTAATCCGATGTTGCAAGAAGTCGGTGAGGACCGCGCGACGACCACCGAGGGGTGCCTGAGCATTCCCGGGGTGACAGCCGAGATCAACCGCCCCAGCCAGGTGCAGATGGTGTGGACAGGGCTGAATG
>Ga0115567_10007002_pt1 | contig 10716 bp, 7 predicted proteins | sample COGITO_mtgs_1204_2_FD_88679 | JGI IMG/M metagenome (GOLD analysis project Ga0115567, IMG submission 88679) | Pelagic marine microbial communities from North Sea - COGITO_mtgs_120412 | ecosystem: Environmental > Aquatic > Marine > Epipelagic | place: Germany:Helgoland, sampling site Kabeltonne... | reverse complement strand
GTGTATGGCGGCGTGAGCGAATCTTCAAATGTGTTAGCGTTTAATTTTTAAAAACAATATCTCGAAACGGTGGTTTTAGCCCATGGCTAAGGCCACTTTTGAGTATTTTCGAAACAGTAACAGGTTTGCTCTGACCTTTGTTGTCTGCCTATACACGTTTGCCATCCTTTTAACTTAGCTAAACCATCCCATCCCCTACATTGCCCCTTAAGATGAAGCTTGTGTTTTGGCTAGATCAGCTTTTAAACCCATTAAAACTTGACAAAACAGCTTAAATGTTGGCGCTCGGGGTTTTTTTTCCCTATAGTTCAAGAGGTATGGAGAAAAGTGGAAGAAAGTGGTTGGATGTGGAGTTTTTGGGGATTTAAGTGGTGACATTGTGGGTCTAATACAAAATGACCTACAGCTTAAACCAAAAGCGTGTTTCTAGTTGGGAGAAAGTATGTTTCGTGGCGTTGCTTCACTCACGCTCGACACTAAAGGCAGAATTGCACTGCCGAGTCGATATCGTGAAGTTATGCGCGAAAAAAGTGATGGTCAGATGGTAATTACCATTGATACGCAAGAGCGCTGTTTGCTACTCTATCCGACTGCCGATTGGGAAGTTATTCAGGCACAGGTTGAAGCCTTGCCTAGTTTTAACCCAGCGGCACGGCGGATTCAGCGTCTTTTGATCGGCCATGCAACTGATGTTGAAATGGATGCGCAGGGCCGCTTTTTATTACCTGCGCCTTTAAGAGAGTTTGCTGGCCTTGAAAAAAACGTCACCTTGATCGGTCAAGGCAAAAAATTTGAAATTTGGAGCGATGAGCATTGGCAGCAGCAACGAGATGCCTGGCTTGAAGAAGAAGAGAGTGCTGAATTGCCGGATCAATTTAATAACTTGTCGATATGACGTCATAACGGCTCGAATATAGCGTTAGCATTAAGCAAAACGAAATAAAATGAAAGGAAGTAAAGCAGTGTCCAGCCAAGAGATCCATAGAAGTGTACTACTTGATGAGACGATTGATTGGTGGTGTCCGCAAGCATCAGCTGACCAAGCCTATACCTATGTCGATTGCACTTTTGGGCGTGGCGGTCACAGTAGAGCGTTATTAGAACGAGCCCCTCATGCAAAAGTAGTGGTGTTTGATAAAGACCCAGCCGCCATACAAGAGGCAAAGGCGCTACAAGTAGAATTTGGTGTAGAGCGAATAAGCATTGCTCATAGTTCGTTTGCCCAGATCAAAGATGTATTGGCGGAGCTTGGTTTAGTGGGTCATATACGAGGTGTCTTGATGGACCTTGGTGTGTCCTCGCCTCAGCTTGATGAGGCGCAAAGAGGGTTTAGTTTTTTACGAGACGGGCCGCTGGATATGCGCATGGACTCATCTACTGGTGAAACTGCGGCACAATGGCTCGCCAAAGTAGACGAAAAACAGTTGGCCAATGTTATTTATCGGTTTGGCGAAGAAAAACAATCAAGACGAATTGCTAAAAAAATTGTGGAAGCTCGATCACAAAATCCGATCGAAACTACAGCGCAACTTGCTGATCTAGTCTGCAAAGTTGTGCCACGGCGAGGCGCAGGCAAACATCCCGCAACTCGTACTTTTCAAGCCATTCGCATGTTTATTAATGCAGAGCTTGAAGATCTAGAACTTGGTTTATCAATGGCATTTGAGGTATTGGAGGCACATGGACGGCTTGTGGTTTTGAGTTTTCATTCACTCGAAGACCGGATTGTAAAGCATTACATGCAAAAGCAATCAAAGCCAGCTGACCTACCTCGAGGACTGCCAATTAAGGCAGAAGAAATTGCGCCACCAGCAAAGGTTTGTGTCAAAGGATTAAAACCAACCGATGTTGAAGTGCATGCGAATCCACGGGCTAGAAGTGCTCTTTTAAGAGTCTTAGAGCGGTGTGAATAGCAATAGGTTTTACTGTTTTACGGGTTGCACATTGAGTGCGCTGGTAGGTTGTAAAGAATAAAAATCATGAAAAAGGAAAAGGGGGTAAGATGATGAATAGGATTTTCGCTCTAACTCAAGGCTGGTCAAACTTAGTCAATGGCACGTTTAACGTAAAGCACTCGTTTGTACCAAAACAACGTCGACATCCAGCGCGGATGCCTGTAATTCCATTGCGCAGCAAAAAGCCTTTTCGACAGGCTGAGCCTATGGGTTTAAAGGCGCAAATGACGCAGCAGCTGGACAGTGTTAAGTCAATCAACTTAAACTGGACAGTGATGATTAATACAGGTTTAGCCCTGATGCTGTTAGCGATTGGCGTGGCGGTAGTGCATTTTTCATATCAAAATCGACAACAAGTTATTGAGCTTTCTCAATTGCGTGCTGATCGAGATCAGTTGCAGCAAGATTGGACCTATTTACTGCGAGATGAAAATCAGCTTTCAGAATTTTCTAGAATCGAGTCCACGGCGATTATCGATTTAAAAATGCATCGACCTGACAAAGACGATATTTTTATTATGAAAAAATCCTAATATGTACAATCGAGCAGGTCGCCATAAGGTTGCTGTGGAGTATGGGCGACTTTTAATATTGCTTGTTGTGCTAGGTCTAGCCGCACTTGTTGTGGTGTTTCGTTTATTTCAATTGCAATTTGATGAAGGCACTTTTCTTAAAAGCCAGGGTGATCGCCGCTCTGTTCGCACTATTCGTATGCCAGCCTATAGAGGCATGATCGTTGATCGTAATGGGCGAGCTCTCGCTGTTAGCACACCAGCTGTAAATCTTGAAGCAAACCCGCGTATTTTATTGCAATCTTCCCTTGAAAACCGGGCTGCCTTGGCCAGTGCTATTGGGCTTAGCTCTGCTGAATTAGAACAGCGACTGGCCAAATACGCCAACAAAGACTTTATGTACCTTGCGAAGCATCTGGAGCCAATCCGAGCGGATGCAGCATTGGCGCTTAAGTTAAAAGGGTTATGGCCTCGACATGTGTACAAGCGCTCTTACCCCGCGGGTAATGTGGCAAGTCATGTGGTGGGGTTAACCGATGGGCTCGAAAAAGGTCAAGAAGGTATTGAGCTTATTTATGAGGATCGATTAAACGGTGCTCAGGGTAAACGGACTATTATTAAGGATTTATATGGCCAGGTCGTCAAAGATTTAGGCGTTGTGGCAGCGCCACGAGATGGTAAAAATTTATCTTTAAGCTTAGATTTGCGAGTGCAATATGTGGCGCACCAGGCGTTACAAGAAGCTGCTGAGCAAAATAAGGCGCAATCTGGTTCGCTAGTGGCGCTTGACATAGAGTCGGGCGAAATTTTAGCCATGGCCAACTACCCAAGTGTTGATCCAAATAATCGGCGTTTACTACGCCCTGAGGCTTTGCGAAATCGAGCTGCAACTGATATTTATGATCCAGGTTCTACGCTAAAAACCTTTACAATTCTTGCAGCACTGGAAAGCGGGTTATTTCAACCTTGGTCGAAAATCGACACGGCGCCTGGTCGAATTTTAGTCGGAAAAAAATGGATTACCGACCATAAACCATATGGCGTATTAGACCTTACGGGTATACTCATGCATTCAAGTAATGTGGGTGTTACCAAAATTGCATTAGAAATGGAAGCGCAACAGCAGTTAGATGTGTTGTATCAACTTGGGTTTGGCAGTGAAACGGGCGCAGGCTTACCAGCTGAAACCAGTGGTTTTGCGCCAGGCTATGACTTATGGCGACCGATTGAACGAGCAACTCTTGCTTATGGTTATGGTATTTCCGTGAGCGTTTTACAGTTAGCGAAAGCCTATGCAGTGGTGGCTCGTGGTGGTCGACAATTGGATTTAAGTATTCTTGAACGCAATGGGCCAGTGGATGGACCACAAGTGATTTCTGAGCGGTCGTCAAAGCAAGTGCTGACTATGCTGGAAGCGGTTTTGACAGATGAAGGCACAGGAAAAAATGCCAGAGTACCAGGTTATCGTATTGCGGGTAAAACAGGCACGGCGAAAAAATTAACCGCTCAAGGTTACGATGCTAAACGGTATTTATCCTGGTTTGCAGGCGTCGCACCTGTTTCTCATCCTCGTTATGCAGTGGTGGTGATGTTGAATGATCCATCTGGCAAACGTTTTTATGGGGGCGATATTGCAGCGCCAGTCTTTTCTGATGTTATGGAATCTCTTTTACGTTTTAATGGGATCCTGCCAGACGCAAGCGTTGCTAAACGCTAAATTCTTTGTCAAAAGGTGCCAATATGATAACGTCCATGTGGCAACTTTTGCCAAATCTACATCAATCAACTTTGCAGCATTGTCAGGCTCAGCTTGAGTCAATTAAAGTGTCTGGGCTTTGCCTAGATAGTCGTGAGCTTAAGCCTGGCCACATTTTTTTTGCATTGCCCGGAACCCAAGTTGATGGTCGTGATTTTATTGAGGGCGCTTATAAGAAAAATCCTGCTCTTATTGTCACCGAGCTCAGCGACGGTACCCGGTCTGAACAGGCGAGTTATTATCCAAAGTTGAGACGGCTGGAATTGCCAGATATTGGCCGATGGGTTGGTTCAATAGCAGCAGCTTTTTTTGGTTGGCCAAGTCGAGACTTATATCTTGTAGGTATCACGGGCACTAATGGTAAAACCACCACTAGTTTTATGATCGCCTCCTTAGCGCAAGCGTCAGGTATCAATGCTGGTGTCATGGGCACTAATGGTTACGGCATGCTTCAAACGCTTCTACCACAGGCATTAACAACGCCCAATCCAATCGACGTGCAGCGTCAGTTGGCCGAGTTGCGCGATCAAGGCGTTCAATTGGTCGCCATGGAAGTATCGTCACATGCTTTAGCTCAGCATCGGGTGCAAGGCTGCCAGTTTCGAGCGGCTATTTTTACTAATTTATCTCGGGATCATCTCGATTTTCATGGAGATTTTGCTGGCTACTCTAAAGCGAAGCAGTTGTTGTTTCAAACGCAGGATTTAGAGCTTGCGGTGCTTAATGGCGACGACCAGGCAGTAGCTGACTTTTTAACAGCGACAAAAGCCAAAGATATAGTGGTTTTTCAACAGAATGACGTCGCTCGTAACATGAGCGAAATCTCACAAATGCATACGACTATACATTTTAATTCGCAAACACCAGGGCTGTTAGAGTTTGAGTTGTACGGGCAGGACATTCAAGCTCATCATGATTTAATCGGCGAGTTTAATAATCAAAATCTGTTGGCAAGTTTACTCGTGTTACTGCAGTTTGGATTAAGCAAAGATGTATTGTTGAAGGCTCTTACTAAAATTGTAATGCCTAATGGACGAATGCAAAAAATTCAAATTCAAACCGATCTTGCAATACCTTGTGTGATTGTGGATTTTGCGCACACGCCAGATGCAATTGAGCGAGTATTAAAATCTTTGCGACCACTGGCCGAGCAAAAGCAAGGCCGATTAAAAGTAGTGTTTGGGTGTGGTGGTAACCGGGATCGAGGCAAGCGATCGACCATGGCAGTAGCGGTTGAAACCTATGCTCAAGATATTTTTGTGACTGCCGATAATCCACGATTTGAAGATCAAGCACAAATTTTTGCCGACATCAAAGTAGGCTTTACAGCGACTGATGGCAATAGGCAGGAGCCACACTGGTGCCCAGATCGAGCCCAAGCCATCACTCAAGCTATCGAGTCAGCCACAGCGGATGATTATGTGGTTATTTTAGGGAAAGGTCACGAACAATATCAAGACATCAAAGGCGTTAAATACGCCTTTGATGATGCAGTGGTCGCGAAAGACGTTTTAGAGCGGGTTTTTTCCAACACCAAGTACCAATAAGATGTAGTCACTCAGATCTGCTGCGCGGCATCATCCATTGTATGGTTGCTCGGACGATGTTTGCAGCGAAAATTTTGTGGCGTGGACATTACAACATAAAACTAGAAGGCCCTTTTGTGTCCTTGGTTGGTGTAAGTTGCGCTTTTTCTGGCTTTTGCGTTATATTAAATGGCGCCGCTGGTTGATCAAGTTGCTTTTCTAGCGCTTCTAATCGAGATTCACTTGCCCAAGATGCTGTGTCTCGACTTTGCACCGGTTTGACCGAGTTAATTTCACGTCGAATTTCTTGTAAAATAAGCTTGGTTTCTCGGTTCGCCATTTGGGTTTCTTTGGTGGCCACTTTATTCTCTCGAGAGAGCAAATCTGCTTCTTCAAGAGAATCGCTAAGTTGTTGGTGACGATCTCTGGATGAGGTGAACTCTTGTTCTAGCGCTCGTTGTTGTTGTTCTTGCTGACGCACGAGGGCTTTGAGCTCATCTCGGTACTGGGCTTCTTCATGCCGAGTTGCTTCAAGATTTTGGATAAGCTGGGTCATGCTTGAAAACTTAGCTTCAAAAGCTTGATGCTGGGCTTCAAGTTCTTTCTCTCTTACCCGCGCTGTTTGTTGTGCCTGAAATGCGCGGCTTTGATATTCATCAATTTTAACGAGCTTCTCTTGAATGCTCTGCTTAATTTCTTGCTGCCAAGCTTCAAATGCCTTGTTCTGACCTAAAGCATGTTCCAATTGGCTTGCCAGTTGACTTGTTTTTGAAAGTAGAGCGTCTTGGGCCTCAACCTTTTTTGCTTGTGATTCGAGACTAGCCGCAGCTTTATTGAAAGCACCATCAATTTTATTTTTCTGTGTGCTGAGATGAGCGAAGCTTTGCTGAGCTTTTTTACGAACATCTTCGATATTTTTTAAGCTTTCTAATGTTTCAAGATGGGTTGTGTCCACTTTGTCCAACAGAGCAGATTGAGAAATGATCAGTTTGTTTTGCTCATCAATTTGCTCGCTTTGAATGGCGAGGGTTGTTGCTTGACGTTCTGCATGATCAAAAACCTTACGCTCGAGCTCTTGAAGGTTGTCATGTAAGTCTTGCGCTCGTTCTAAATGGGTTTTCACGTCCACAAGTGTGGCGCTGCTGTCTGTTTGTTGCTTTTGTTGTTGAGTCGCAAGCTGTCCTATAGTGTCTTGCAAGACTTTGGTGTTCTTGTGTTGATCGTCACATTGATCTTGAATTTGGCTAAAGCGATCAAGTTTTTGATTAAGTGTTTCTAAAGCTTTATTTGCTAGAATATTCAACTGGTCAAGGTTTTCTTCTTGAGCTTGTTGCGTCACCATGGCTTTTTCTGTGGCATCTCGTAGCTTATCCAGTTGTTGTAAACCAGTTGCCACAGCTTGATGTTGCTGTTTAGCATCTCGAGTTTGCTGAATTGAATTTTGCAGTAACTCATCAACTTGCTGTTTTAAATAGCCAAGCTGCGTGGTGGAAAAATCAATATCTTTCGCTAAGATTTGAGCATGACTATGATGACTTGCCAGCTCTTCAATCTTGGCATCAATAGCTTGTGCTTGAGTTTTCAATGTCGCTAGATGATTATTAATGTCAAGGTCCACTTGGTGTAAGCGAATGTGTTGCTGCTCAGTGGCTTGAGTCAAGTCTTGTTGCGCCTTCAGTTGCAGTTGAATCTCATCTTGCTGCACTGCCTGTTGGCGTTTGTGATCTTTAAAATAGCAGGTAATCTGGTGTTGTAGTGCTTGAAGTTCCTGATTACTCGATGCGTTGTTGTCTAACATGTTGCGCAAGGCATGACCCATTTGCGCAAATTCGTCACCTTTGCTGTGCAGTTCGGGCACAAGTTTCTCAAGTTTGATCAGTTGGGCGTCAACTAAGGCCAGCTGCTGTTGGGTTTGTTGGTCATCGGCTACCAACTTTAGGTGGGCTTCATGAAGCTCTTCAATTGTTGTCAGTTGTTGTTGGTGGGTGTTCTCAAGCAGCGCTTGCAATTTACTCAAGCTTGATTTTTGATGGCGATTCTCTTTTAAAGCCGCCAAAATTGCATTGCGTTGCTTTTTCTCGTCTTCTGTTAAGGTTTCGATTTGATCTGCAAGCATTGTGGTTTTTTTACAAGCGTTCACAATAAGCGTGTGAGAACGATTAGCTTGTTCTATAAGGCGTCGGCAGGCTTCTTTTTGCTCTTCTATATCATCACAAGCTTTGGATTGCTTGGCTGCAACTTGGTCTTGATGCTGGCTTTTATTGTAAATAGCTTGGTCTATTTTTGAGATTCTATCACTGACCGTATTATTAATGTGCAATAGCTGATTAATTCGCTTATGCGCATTTTGAGTCTCTGCCAATAAAGATTCGACTTTCGCCATCTCTCTACTTTCCGCAGAGTTATCGATATGGGTGGATTTTTTAGTCAGTCGAAGGTTTGACTTCAACGATACCATGTCGTTGGTGAGAGCTTCAACGGCAATTTTATTCAAGGTAATGGCTTGGTTGGCCGATTGAATGTCTGCATTTAGGGACGAAGCGTTTTTCTGGTGCTGGCTGAGTTCTTGTTTCAGAGCGCCAATTTCTCGCGATAGGGCAATATAATGAGATTGCGCTTCGCGGCTTAATGCCAAGGACTCTTCTGATTGAGTAATATAAGCGCAAGCTTGATTTGAGACCTGTTGAATGGAATCTTGAAACTGTTTGATTTCCTCTTCAATGTGTTGCTCTTTACTGTCTATGTCTTTTCTAATTTGAGCACAAGCATCAAGTTGTTGTTGGATTTCGCCAGAGTGCTGTTGGGTGCTGGCTTGATTTTGAACAATTGAGAGATCAAGCTTTTGTTGAGATGCACTCAAAGAGTCGACTAAATTTTGCAGTTCAGTTAATTTTTGACCCCCCTCGATTGGTGAATTCTCAGCCTCAATTTTAGCGTAAAGACGCTTGATTTCAGCATGTATAAACTGTGCTTCTCGAAGAATTTTGTCACACTTTTCAATGCCATCATTAAATATGGCTTGTTTTTCTATTTGATCTGCCTCGTGCTCTTCAGATATGTCTAAAGTGTCTTGTAGTCGTGCGTAAGTGGCTTTAGTCTCTTCCAAAAGTTTTGCGGCTGCCGCCGCATCTCTCATGGTTTGCTCTATAAGCAATTGATTTGATGACAAATGACCCAGCTGCGATGTTTTTAAGGGGATTGACTGAATTTGGACTTTTTTTGGCGTGACTGTCGGAATTTTATCGTCAATGGCATTGACTGATAATGAAACAGCTGCAATGTCAGTTTTATACGCATCCGACTCTTGCGCTAGTTTAGATCCTGCGCTTTTGATGGTATTCTCCAGTGCTTGTGAGTTTTTAGGCTCAACATAATCAAAAAGTGACGCAGATGTTTGCTTTACGCTGGTAGAGTCGGTATGGTTCTTGGCGGCAATCGAGTCTTGTTGTGTACTCATAATTTATCTCCTAATGCTGATACCGATTGATTAGCAACATTTGTGCCGCTCTTCGTTCAGGTGCGTCTTGCACTTATGGGCTAAAATGGCTGATACTTGGTGTCTTAAAATAATAATGAATTTGTCAGTCGGAGGGTCTGCAATGGTGGTGAGTGTCTTTTCGAAAGAAGGGGACAGGTCACAGCGGGAATATATTCGGCATCCGATTAATATTCCAATTCATATAGCGCAACAACAGGGCGCTGATGCTTCGCTAGGCGTTCGTATGAACAACGTCAGTGTTGGTGGTTTATCTTTTCGTACGGCAAAATTTATTGACGCTGGTAAAACCATTAAAATTCAAATTGACTCTGTGCAGCCTTGTTTTGAGGTTGATGCGTTGGTTCAATGGTGTCATCAAGTGGATAATGAATTTGAAATTGGCGTCAAATTTGGTGATATGGAGGATGCGTTCCGGGTGCGAATGGTTGAACAAGTGTGTCATATCGAACAATATAGGCAGCTTGTGTGGCGTCAAGAAAAACGCTATTTAACTGGTGAAGCAGCAGCTGCGGAATGGATCGAACACTATGCGCATCAGTTTCCAGCATTAGATATATAGTCGCAGCCATCTCGCGCCAGCGACTATATAGTCACAGACGATCAAAAAGTCATCATAAATTGAGGTCAAAAATAAGAGTATGCAAGAGTTAAAAAAAACAAAGATCATTTTCACCATTGGCCCAGCCACAGGAAGTGATGCAGTCTTAAAAAAACTTGTTGCAGCTGGCGCTAATATTTGCCGTATAAACGCTGCTCATGCAAGCAAAGAGGCCATTGTAGAGGCCATACATAAAATACAAGCAGTGAATAAAGAATTGAACACTTTTGTGTCGACTATGGTCGATATTAAAGGGCCGGAAATTCGTACTGGTGATCTCTATGAACATCAAGCGGGCGACAAAACGCTCGTGTCTACTCAAAAGCTTGAGCTTGTGGTGGATGAGTATCTTTACTTAGTGTTAGAGCCAAATACAACGCTTGCCGACGATTATCCTCAAGTTTGCGTAAATTATCCAGGTATTATGGATGATGTGACTATTGGTCAAACGCTGCTGTTAGATAATGGGCTCATGTCTATTCAAGTGGTGGCTGTTAAAGAAGACTCACTGAAGACTCGAATTGTAATAGGTGGCATTTTGGGGCAAAAACGCCATATTAATTTGCCGGGGGTTTATGTCCGTTTACCCTCCATTACTGACAAAGATAAAGATGATGCCTTAGCAGCGGTGCAAGCAGGTGTGGATTTTATTGCTTTGTCGTTTGTGCGTTGTGCTCAAGACGTGATGAACCTTCGATCTTTTTTACGTGAAATTAAATCAAATGCCAAGATAATCGCTAAAATTGAAGACGAAAGCGGCGTGCGAAACGTCGAAGAAATAATTAAGGCATCTGATGGTATTATGGTTGCAAGAGGCGATTTAGGGGTTGAGACTCCAATTGAGTATATTCCAAAAGAGCAAGGCCGAAT
>Ga0115567_10007000_pt1 | contig 10717 bp, 13 predicted proteins | sample COGITO_mtgs_1204_2_FD_88679 | JGI IMG/M metagenome (GOLD analysis project Ga0115567, IMG submission 88679) | Pelagic marine microbial communities from North Sea - COGITO_mtgs_120412 | ecosystem: Environmental > Aquatic > Marine > Epipelagic | place: Germany:Helgoland, sampling site Kabeltonne... | reverse complement strand
TGATCAACGAAACTGGTAATTACAACGACGACATTGAATCACAGTTGAAAAAAGCGTTTGAAACGTTTAAATCAACACAAACGTGGTAATTCAATTGGCTAAGGTTATGTATATAATTTTGGCCCCGTTGAGTAATATCAGGCAAGTGGAGAAAATTCATGGCTAGCGGAAAAGAGATAAAAGGTAAGATTGGGAGTATCAAAAATACTCAAAAGATTACCAGTGCAATGGAAATGGTTGCTGCGTCAAAAATGAAACGCGCGCAGGAACGTATGGCTTCGGGCCGTCCATATGCACAAAATATGCTAAAAGTGATTGGTCACATTGCTAACGGTAGTTTGGAATATCGCCACCCATATTTGGAAGAGCGTGAAGTCAAAAATGTAGGATTTATTGTAATCTCTACAGACCGTGGTTTATGTGGTGGCTTAAATACCAACGAATTTAAGTTGGTGACTAAGCAGGTTAAAGCTTACAAAGAAAAAGAAGTGGGCATTCATTTTGCCGCTTTAGGCTCCAAAGCGGTTGCCTTTTTTAACCGTTTTGGCGGTAAGGTAATGGCTGCAGAGTCGGGACTTGGCGACAAGCCCACTGCAAGCGACGTAGTTGGTGTAGTAAAAGTGATGCTAAAGGCATACGACAAAGGCGAACTAGACAAGGTTTACCTTGTATTTAACGACTTTGTGAACACCATGACACAAGAGCCACAGGTCAATCAATTATTGCCTTTGCCTAAATCAGAAGATAAAGCATTAAAACATCGTTGGGACTACATTTACGAACCTGATCCAAAAGAAATTTTGGAATCGTTAATGGTTCGCTATATAGAGTCTCAGGTTTACCAGGGTGTTGTAGAAAATGTCGCGTCAGAACAAGCGGCGCGAATGGTGGCCATGAAAGCGGCTACCGACAATGCAGGTGACCTAATTGATGATTTGCAATTGGTATATAACAAGGCTCGCCAAGCGGCGATTACACAAGAAATTAGTGAAATTGTAAGCGGTGCAGCAGCGGTTTAACGCGGCATGCGAGCTATTTAGGTAAAGAACATTTAAAGTTTAAGAGGACAAATTATGAGTCAAGGTAAGGTCGTCCAAATCATTGGTGCGGTTGTAGATATTGAGTTCCCTCAGTCTGCTGTGCCAAGAGTGTATGACGCACTAAAAGTGACCGAAGGTGGCTTAGAAGGCTTAACATTGGAAGTACAACAGCAATTAGGCGGCGGTGTCGTGCGAACAATTGCAATGGGTACAACCGACGGTTTACGCCGTAACGTATCTGTTATGACTACAGGCGCACCTATTCAAGTGCCCGTGGGCGTTGCCACATTAGGCCGCATAATGGACGTTTTAGGTAACCCTATAGATGAAGCGGGCCCAATTGGTGAAGAAGAGCGTATGTCGATTCACCGTGAAGCACCAAGCTACGAAGACCAATCAAGTTCAGTTGAACTGCTTGAAACAGGTATCAAGGTTATTGACCTTGTATGTCCGTTTGCTAAAGGTGGTAAAGTTGGCTTGTTCGGTGGAGCGGGTGTTGGTAAAACCGTGAACATGATGGAGCTTATTCGTAACATCGCCATTGAACACAGCGGATACTCAGTCTTTGCTGGTGTTGGAGAGCGTACTCGTGAAGGTAATGATTTCTATCATGAAATGAACGAGTCTAACGTACTTGATAAAGTATCGTTGGTATACGGTCAAATGAATGAGCCTCCTGGAAACCGTTTACGTGTTGCATTAACGGGCTTAACTATGGCTGAGAAGTTCCGTGACGAAGGTCGTGACGTACTTTTCTTCGTAGATAATATTTACCGTTATACGCTAGCGGGTACCGAAGTTTCGGCACTTCTTGGTCGTATGCCTTCTGCGGTTGGCTATCAGCCTACCCTAGCGGAAGAAATGGGTGTTCTACAAGAACGTATTACCTCAACTAAAACAGGCTCTATCACTTCAATCCAAGCGGTATATGTACCTGCCGATGATTTGACCGATCCATCACCTGCCACCACCTTTGCTCACTTAGATGCAACGGTGGTATTGTCTCGTGACATAGCGTCATTAGGTATCTACCCTGCGGTTGACCCGCTTGATTCTACATCTCGTCAACTTGACCCATTAGTTATTGGTCAAGAACATTACGATGTTGCGCGTGGTGTGCAGTCTGTTCTTCAGCGTTATAAAGAACTAAAAGATATCATTGCTATATTAGGAATGGATGAATTGTCTGAAGAAGATAAGCAAGCGGTATCGCGTGCTCGTAAAATTCAGCGTTTCTTGTCACAGCCTTTCTTCGTAGCAGAAGTCTTTACAGGCTCTCCTGGTAAGTATGTTTCTTTGAAAGACACTATTAGTGGTTTTAAAGGCATCCTTGATGGTGATTATGACAGTCTTCCAGAACAGGCTTTTTATATGGTAGGTTCTATCGAAGAAGCTATGGAAAAAGCTAAGAAGTAATCACTATAAATAGCGAACACGTTATTTGAGGAGCTTGAAAATGGCAATGACAACACACTTGGACGTAGTAAGCGCTGAAACAGAAATATTTTCTGGTCTGGTTGAAACTATCCAAGTAACCGGTAGTGAAGGTGAGCTAGGAATTCATCCTGGTCATGCGCCTCTAATTACCCGTTTGCAGCCAGGTATGGTCAGAATTGTGAAGCAGCACGGCGAAGAAGAGCTAATTTACGTGGCGGGTGGTATTTTAGAAATACAGCCTGACACTATAGTCGTATTAGCCGATATCGCAGTTCGTGCTGAAGATCTTGACGAAGCTGCTGCAGAAGCCGCGCAAAAACATGCCCAAGAGCGAATTGCTCAAGGCGGTGCCGACTTCAACTATGCAGACGCTGCGATCGAGCTTGCCGAGGCGATTGCACAATTACGCTTGATTCAAAAATTGAGAAAGTAAGGTGTAATATTTTGAAAAAACCCAGCACTGGCTGGGTTTTTTGTTAATTGCTCCAAAGTATTTTACTTGATATCTGAGCAATTCAACGCTAAATTAACTTATCCTGGATACTCAGAAAATTAGCTTCACTCACTCTTGTAAAAATAATCGAACGGCATCAAGTATTGAAAATTAATACATAATGCGGCACCTTATCCTAAAATATATGCAATAATATTTACGACATAATAATAATCATCTCGAGTTGGGGTTAATTAGCCGTAAAGGAGTCCTATATGAAATTAACAAAACTAGTGCTTTCTCTCGTTACCGTTTGTAGCATCTCTGCTTGTTCTAACCTAAGCGCAAACTTGCCAAGCAATGATGAACTACTACAAGAACTGACCCAACAAAATGGCCGTGAGTGCGTTCGCGATGGCGATATAAGCGGATTTGGTGTGTTAGACGATGATGTCGTAAGTGTTGGCAGTCGCAGGCGCGGCGAATACTTTTTGATGACAACTCTTTACCGATGCTATTCATTAGATGTAAGTGTGCAGATGGCATTTTTGGGCAGCTTTGCTGAGTTTTGTGGAGGCGGTAGCGATAAAATATCTACTGGTGAAGAAAGCTGTCCTATTAAGAGTATTTACAAGTTTGAATCACGCGATAAAGCTTTTGAAGCTTTCGATGAAATTAGCATGAAAAAAGAACAGCTAAGAAAAGAGTTAACAGAGAAAAAATAAGCGTATAGACATTAAAAAAGACCAAGTGCATTTTCTTTGCACTTGGTCTTTTTTAGTATTATCGATTAAGCGTTATACGTTGACGAAGATGTATTTCCGCCTCTACCCGTCCAGTTAGTATGGAAAAATTCACCTCTTGGTTTGTCTAAACGCTCGTAGGTATGCGCGCCAAAATAGTCTCGTTGAGCCTGCAACAAATTAGCCGGCAATCGTTCAGTTCTATAGCCGTCAAAGTAATTCAGCGCGGCAGTCAAACACGGTGCAGGTACACCGTTAGTGATGGCATTTACGGTAACGCGTCGCCAACTTGCCTGTGCATTGACAACGGTTTCTCTGAAGTAATCATCTAACAGTAAGTTGTTTAAATCAGGATTTTTATCGTAAGCTTCTTTAATTTTACCTAAAAACGCCGAGCGAATTATACAACCACCTCGCCACATTAGGGCTATACCACCGTAATTTAAATTCCAGTTATATTCTTTGGCTGCTTCACGCAGTAAGGTATAACCTTGCGCATACGATACAATTTTCGCAGATAAAACCGCTTGGCGTAAATCTTCTATGAAAGCGACTTTATCCCCATCAAACGCTTTTTCTGGGCCTGTAATAGTTTTAGATGCCTCGACTCTCTCATCTTTTAAGGCTGACAAACATCTCGCAAATACAGACTCGGCAATAAGCGTAAGCGGCACTCCCAAATCTAATGCAGTTACACCCGTCCATTTGCCCGTGCCCTTTTGACCAGCAGTATCAAGAATCTTTTCAACTAAAGGACTTCCGTCTTCATCTTTAAACGCCAAAATGTCGCGAGTGATCTCAACCAAATAACTATCTAGTTCGGTCGTATTCCACTCTTTAAATACATCGTGCATTTCGTCAGCCGATAGACCCAGTACTTCTTTCATAATCTGATAGGCCTCACACAGTAACTGCATGTCACCATATTCAATACCGTTGTGAACCATCTTCACAAAATGCCCAGCCCCGTTCTCACCCACGTAATCACAGCATGGAATGCCATCGTCTACCTTAGCCGAGATGTCTTGGAAGATATTTTTAACACCTTGCCACGCTTCTTTTGACCCTCCTGGCATGATTGAGGGGCCCTTAAGTGCGCCCTCTTCTCCACCAGACACGCCTGCGCCTATGAAATTAATACCGTGCTCACCGCAGTGCTTTTCGCGCCTGATGGTATCGGGGAAATGTGTGTTTCCACCGTCAATAAGAATATCGCCTTTATCTAATAAGGGTATGAGCTGTTCAATAGTCGCGTCGACCGGTGCGCCAGATTTAACCATAATCATTATTTTACGCGGGCTTGAGAGTGACTCTACAAGCTCCTCTATGGTATTTGCACCTCGAATAGTCTTGCCCTTCGCGCGGCCTTCTAAAAAATTAACTATTTTACTAGTCGTCCTATTGTGAGCAGTAACCGTGTAGCCTTTGCTAGCCATGTTCAAAATAAGGTTTTCGCCCATTACCGCAAGACCAATTAGGCCGATATCAGATTGAGTTTTCATATAGTTCCAAGTTGACGTGACTTTGTTAATACCTGTTTATGTAAAAATAATGCCAGAAAACGTAAACGAATGCTTTAAAAACCTGTAATGTTTGCAAACATTTTTAACGACGTAATAATCATGCTCGACTTGTTACCAATAACGCTCCATGCTTATTTGTCCTGGTTTGCGTCGTAAGTGTTTTGAAAAGCCCAGCTTGCCGAGTATATCGAGCGAGTCTGTGATCATCTCAGGATTGCCACATAACATTAGTTGTGAGTTGTCGGGTGTCATCTCAACTTCACAAAATTGCTGAATGGCACCATTTTCAATCAGCAGCGGTATTCGGCCAGTTAGTCCTTGCGCATAACCCTCCCTGCTTACGATTGGAACAAACTTAAACTTGGAAGGGTAGCGAGCGAGTATCTCTAAGATTAACGGCGTATAGGCCAAATCTTCTACTTTACGAACGCCGTAGACTAAAACTATTTGCTGATATTTAGACCATACCTGATCACCTTGTATAATTGATAGAAACGGACCAACACCGGTCCCAGTAGCTAACATGAACAAGTGTGGGCTTTTAGGTACTTCATCAATAACTAAAAAGCCAGTAGCGGGAGACATCAGTTTAAAGGAGTCGCCTTTTTGTAAAGTATGAAGTTGAGGTGACAAGAAGCCTTTATTGACCGGCACAGCCATTATTTCTAAATAATTCTGATGAGGAGCACTTACTAATGAATAAGGTCTAGACAGTATTTGACCGTCTGCTTGTTCTAAGCCTATTTTCACAAACTGTACGGCTATAAATGCTGGAAATTCATCACAGGTAAAGCGTAAACTAAATAAATGATCGTTCCAATTTGTACGTTGTGTTATAAGTGCATTAAGCCATTTTGCCATATCTGTTACCTTTTACTACGCTAACTTCATCACGCTCAATACGAGGGGAACTTGTTGGATCAATATCAACCAGTAGCTTAATTTAATAGCATACGAGCATAGATAACAAGATAAAACTCATGCGACTAACTGTAACAAGTACGCAGAAAAGCATAACTACTGTCGCTTGCGTGTCTCGAACCAAATATTGAGATAATTACCTGAAAAAATAATAATGGCGCCAATAAAGACCCAAATATCTATTGCCTCATTATAAATCAACATTGCCGCAACGGCCACGATTGGTAAGCGAAAAAAATCAAGCGGAGCTACCACTGTCGCAGGTGCGATAGTTAGGGCCTTGGTGATACAAAAATGTGCTAGCAAACCACAGCAGGCAATCAGCATCAATAGGGGTATGTCGATATACGCTGGTAATGCGATATCTCCATCGTAACCAGCACAAATCAAGGCAAAAACCAGCTGTAGTCCACATAGGTAGGTCATTATTGCAGTAATACTTTCGGTTCGAGTAAGGCGTTTGGTAAAAATATATGTTAACCCAAAAAATATAGCGCAGGATGCTGCCGCTAATACTCCCGGATTTATGCTTCCCATGCTAGGGCGCGCAACAATTAATATACCAGTAAATCCTAAGAAGGCAGCAATAACACGTACTAAGGTTAAACGCTCTTTCAAAAGCAAGGGCGACAACAAAACAACCCAAAGAGGTGACGTAAATTCAAGCGCAAAAACCTGTGCTAAAGGAATCAGGGTAATTGCATAAAACCAAAGGTTTTGACCAGTAAAATGAAAGATATTTCGAATAAGATGAGTGCGCCAAGCATTAGTACCCAATTGACGATAAGTGCCTGTAGCACTTGCCAGCACCAATACAATCACCAAGGCGATAGCCGAGCGATATAACATTATCTCGAAGGTGTCAAAACGGGCGCCAAGCTCGCGGCCTGCAATGGCCATTGTAGTAAAGCTAAATATTGCGCCTAGCATCCACAACGAAGCTTTAATTGTCAAATTCATGAAATGCGCTCTATATAGCATTTTTTCATACTTTAGTGTTCACTGTTATGTGTTAAGCGCATTAGCTTGTATCTCAAAACGATCGCTGCGATATTGGTCTTATTGTAAAGCAACCATAAAAACATTCTAAATCAAATCCACTTTATTCGTTCTAAGCGCAATAGAGGAAGATTAAACCATGTACTCGCGCTGTTAAACAGTTGAGGCGTGACAAAAAAAGCGCTTGGCATTCGCAAAGCGCTTACGTTGCAATCTCGTGTTACTCTGACAAAAAACAACAATTAATGTAGCGATAGATATAAACCCTCAATGGCAATTTTGGGCAGAGTCCGAAAAAGTCTGCTATGGTTAAATATTAACCTCACTGGAGATAAGTATGGCACAAATTACTGGATTAGGCGGCGTGTTTTATGTGGTAGATGACCCAAAAACCACTCGACAATGGTATGCAGACAAGTTAGGTATTACCGGCGATTACGGGCCTCAACTCGACTGGTCGCTCGAGAAGGGCGATAAACCTTACTCGTTAATCAGCCACTTTAAAGACAACGAATACATGCAGCCAGGGAGTGCAAGCTTCATGATTAACTTGCGTGTTGACGATCTTGACGGTTTCGTTGAGATATTAAAAAGTAAAGATGTAGAGGTGCTCGATGTAGCAGACGAAGGATATGGTAAGTTTGCTTGGATTCTAGATCCGAACGGCGTGAAGATCGAGCTATGGGAGCAAGTATTGGCACCGGATTAAGCAATATATAATCGAGTATCTGGAAAGGCTTGATAATCCATATTTTCATGAGTACGATTACATCCATAATGTATATTAACTCTCAAAAATATCGCGTTCTTGCAAGCGTCGCTTTTCCAAATGGCTACTAACATTGCCGTCTATCATTCGCCACACACCAAATTGGCGAGCAGCTTCATCAAAATCACCCTCATTTAGTTTTTTAAGTAAAGTTGAGTTGGCGAAGTTGCCCCAACCAATATTATAAGCAAGACAAACCAAGGCGCTAAATTGATTATGATTGACCTCAGGAATCACTAAGCGATTAACATTAGCTTCAACCTCCAGCAAATCTTCTCGCAGAATTCTTTCAGCGCCTTCAGCTGTTATCGTCATTCCCTCAAACACGCCTGCTTTGTGTCCATAACCAATTAACCAATTGCCGCCGGGCCCCATGTAGGCGGTTAATACAACACCTTCAAACTCTTTAATAAGATCGATGCAAGCTTGGTTAGTGCGTTTGTTATTTTGGTCGCCTACTTGCGGTAAAGTAGGCGATATCGTGGGGTTAATCGTAGGGTCTACCGCGGGCGTTTTTACTGTATTAGTAGCGCAAGCGGTTATTATTAAGCTTAGTGAGACCAAGGTTAAGACTTTTGAGGGTAGCGTTTTCATATATCTTCCTTATAGAAGCAAACGGTAATCTCTACTCAAAGGAAAATCTGAACACGAAGTTTGATACTACAGAGGCTTAATCCACTCTATATAAACATTAAAAATACGCTCTAGCAAGCACGCTTCTTGACGAATGCTGAAAACCGTTAGCAATAAAACGACTTATATCGCTTCAGGGCAATTGCAGCATGTCGCTATCTGATAAAAATAAAATTGGACTAGCAGACTCTTAAACTTTAACTGGCAACGCTGATATTGAAATTAGCGGCTTTTGCATTTATTTCCCTAAACGTTACATGTATTTATTTTTTAATAAAAAAGTGTGACTTTTTTCGACATCTTCTCATCTATATATATAATGGTTGTCTTATAAGTCAATTTAAAAGATTGCGCGAAGATAACGTGTTATTGATTAACTTTTATGAAGAACAAGGCCATGAAAAAACAAAAGTCACACAAAGCATCTAAATGGGACGATTACGATCCAAATGAATTTGCAGAGCAGATACTAGAAGACATGCAAGAGCATGCGCGTATTAGCCAAGACCTTAAACGCGTATTAGCAAAAACCAAAACAGCCGGTGTAGATCGTCTACGCAAAGAATTAGATGAGCATGTGTTCGATCGCGGTGAATTGAGAAAGCAAAAATATCATTAAGCAAACGACTGTGATTCCATCGTCTTAAGGGCAGTACGCTTAGATTAGTTATATTTATCCGAAATTGGGCTTAATCATAATGTTAAGCCCGAAGACAGTTCCCAAGATACTTGTAAAAGCATCGCGATCAGAACAAAGCAGCCAAGCAAAAACAACCGTAATCTCGTTGGAACGTGGTTTGAACCAATATGCACAATGGCATGAGCAATCCTGCTCAGCACGAATAACCATGCTAGCACCATCGCGGTTACGCCCGCGGCATTAATGCCGTAGAACACCAAACAAAGCACATAAAACAACACCGGAACTTCAAATTGGTTGGCAATATTATTGGATACTTTACGCACATTCTCAGGCCATACCCGATTGTCTAAGGCTGTCTGGTGACGATTGACTTGGCCTGCCTTTACGGCCCTCGCTTTTCTTACGCCAAGAATAATGAGCATTATTATGGTCAGAAGTATTTGCGCCAAGACCGGCCAAAGAATGTAAGTTGAGTTCATGAAATGCCTTCCTAGTAATAATGACTGGTTTAGTTCGAAATTTTGGTCTCACCTTTGTATTGCGCTACTTTACATTTGGCTAGAATAAATGTAGATGTTAATATTGACGCTGTCAATATAATGCATAATATGGACAGCGTCAATTTGAATAAAAAACTAAAACGTACCGCAGGACAAAAGCACGGTGATCTGAGAATTGAGTTACTGAGAGAAGGATTATTGTTGTTAGACGGTCAAGGAGTTGAAGGCGTCACCATCCGTGCCGTTGCCCGAAACGCAGGGGTGGCTCATTCTGCGCCAGCGAACCATTTCGCATCAAGAAAAGCGCTGCTAACAGCTATCGCTACTATAATTTTTGCCGATTTAGCTGAGTTAGCGGCAGCATCAATACGCGATTTAGAGGGTAAATCCGAGCAGGCGATTCAAGCCTTTGCTGAAACTTTCTTTCAGTTTGCTTTTGACAACCCACATCGTTACCAACTGATCTGGCAGCGACAGTTGATTGACCAAGGCGATCCTGGGCTAGCATGTGAGATGAATCGCGTCTACTCGACCTTACTTTCGTTATTGAGACACGAGCAAGGAAGTCATCGTGTTGACACCGAAACAGATGCAATTGCGATATGGTCGATGATCCACGGTTATATAAGCATGCGACTGGATGGAAACTTAGTGGCAGCTACCGATACACTGACAAACTTACCAAGACATAAAGCAATTCTACTATCGCTCATTGATGGTATTTACCACCGCAATAGCTGAGCGGTTGTCCGACGATAATAAAGTTTGATATTTCTGAACAGCAATGCGTTCTGAGTTCAACTTTTACTGAAGGCCCTGTGCCACTTTCGTCTTGTTTTTTAAAAATACTGAATAAGCTATTTGTGCCAGTTGCGGTCGTTTCGGCCTCAATATTATTTGCATTAATAAAGAAAGCGGCCGTTTCATAAATCATCATCGAAGGGCAAGAATGGGCAGTTTCCTGCCGTTTAAAAACATCATATGTAACCCATCTAAGAAACATCCCTCACGTCATCCTTGCGAAGGCAAGGACCTACTAAACAGCATAGAAAATTCAATTAAGTTGACCTAATTAG
>Ga0115567_10006997_pt1 | contig 10722 bp, 7 predicted proteins | sample COGITO_mtgs_1204_2_FD_88679 | JGI IMG/M metagenome (GOLD analysis project Ga0115567, IMG submission 88679) | Pelagic marine microbial communities from North Sea - COGITO_mtgs_120412 | ecosystem: Environmental > Aquatic > Marine > Epipelagic | place: Germany:Helgoland, sampling site Kabeltonne... | reverse complement strand
TCATAACGTTTTCAATTTGATTGGCTGGCACACCGCGTAATTCTAATTCTGCTTTTAGATCCGCTTCGGAAATGTTGTTTTGTGCTGCTAAACCTGCGATATATTCCGGGTTGGCATCAATAAATAACTGTGCTTCATTCGGAGCAGGGGCTGAAGGCGCTTCTACGGCTTGATCATCTTCTTTTAAGGATTCTTGAAGATCGACGACTTCTTGGCGTTTGCTTTCTGCTTCCGCTTGTGCTTCAGCAGCAACTTCCATTTGGTAATCAATGCGGTCTTGTGTTGTTGCAATTGGTGAAATAATGCCGCCACTCATGCGACCCATTCCGGACATGGAAGCATCATCTATTCCTAAGCCATCAGGATCTGCCGCTGCTTGCTGTGCGCCAATTTCATTGACTGTATTAATTGCTTGATTTGCGGCATGTTCGGATTCAATAATCTCTTGATTGTTTTTGGCAATTGTTACACCAGTTTGATTCCGCGTAAGTTCTCTTCCGGCATTTGTGTAGGCATCTTTTTGTGCGGAATTTCCTATAGTTGCGCCGTTTTCAATCGCGTTGCTGATTGATAATAATTCTTCTTGTGTGGGCTCTCGGTAGCCATCCATATAGCTTTCACTGCCTAAGCTATAGCTTCCATCTTGGTTTAAGAAAACGTAGTAATTTTCATTACCATCACCATTGATGGTCAGGATGTTTTCATCCGCCAACTCTTGGCGAATAGAGGATAGATTTTCGGCGGATGCGTCTGCAGCTTGTTCAGCTTCATTTAATGCTGCAACAGCATCTTTATATTCAAGGAGTTGATCTTCCATCGCGCCGATTTGTTCATCAATCGAGCTTAGCTTGCTTTGGTAATATAGACCTGTGGCGCCGCCGCCATTTATTATTGCGCTTTGTGCAAGGCTGTCACGTTCACTTATAAGTGCTTCGATCTGATCATTTTGTGATCTAATAAAGTCATCAGATGTAACAATTGTTTCATCATCACCACCAGCAAGGGATAGAAGGTAATCGCCAGTATTTTCAATAAATGCGTTTCCTCTTGCGAAAAAGCTATCTAAACTAGCTCCTATGTCTTTAAAACCAAAGTAAGCCTCAGTATTTGCCATTTCTTTTTCGAAGAAATCTTGTGCAAATTCTTCACTAACACCCATACCTTTTGCAGTTTCCATTATGAATGCATGACGTTCTTCTTCAGAAAGGCCTGAAACCATTTCTTGATAGGACGCTAATAAATCTTCGTTTTCGAATGCTAATGACATCATCTCTTCGGGCGAAGAGTTAAGCAAAGTGTCTTTATTATCTTCTATAAAGTCTTTTACTTCGGTTAAGTAGCTGTTCATATTAGCGGTTCTATCGAGTGTTTGTTCAATAGATTGTATTTGCGTTACGGTCTCATCGATGAGCATGCGTATTTCGTAGTTATCTGCGATGGGTGATGATTTTAGTTGATCGACTTTGTCTTGTAAGCCTTCTGATCTTTCAACCAATGTAATTGCGTGTTGCCCGTTTGCGGCGATAGTTGCCTCTAAGGAGGTCACAAAGCCATCTAATTGTTCTTCAAGTGAGCCAGCTTTCACTGCTTGCGAGGCTTCTTCGCTATTATAGTCAGAAGATGTTGCGAAAGCGCCTAAGGCTGCGCCTGTTGTAAGTGTTTGACTTTGTGAATATGATGTTCTTGCAGCTGCATGATCATTAACAGCTACATTGCTTAATTTAGCTGTCTCCAAAGCCTTGTCAAATTCAGGATTTAATTGTTCTTCTGCTTGTGCTCTTGCTGCATCTGGGGTTAATCCTTGATCTCTTTCTAATTCTTGTGCGAGCGTATCAATACTATCTTTGCGAGCAAGTTCTATTTCGTAAGCTCTCTTTTCTGCGGGACTCATGTCTATAAAGGTGGGGTTATTGCTTTGTACGTCCCCTTGAGAGTCTGCTGCTCCTATGATTGAAGTTTGAATATCAGCACTGCTATCACCTTTTATGATATTTTGAATATGTCCTTCGTAGGCGTCTTTTTGTGCTTGCGTAGCATTGGCAAAGAAGTAGTTACCCATGTTGTTAAGTTTTACCGGATCGATAGGAATATCAGCAAGCGTTGCTGATTCTGCTAGAGCTATATCGGCATAGGCCTGCTTTGCACGTTTCTTTTCTTTTTCTTCTGCGTTTAATCCGTTTGTGCCGCCTAGTTGTTGTGCGGCCATGCTTGATATTGCGCCGTCGGCGCCGGATAAGATTAGGTTTAAGGTTGCTTGAATGTGGGTGATATTAGTGTCGTTTAACGGAGCATCTGTATTATCAGTGTTTTCGAAGATGCTTCGAACGCCTGCTTCAAGTGCTTCAACCTTTGCGGCCGGATTGTCGCCGCCCATTTCATGCTTGTTCGCATCAAGGGCGAGCATGTTTAAAATGCTAACGGGAGGATCAATTTCGGGGGCTACTGTGTGGATGATGTCGCGCATGAGGTCAGGCGTGAAAAACGCCGCCTGCTCTAATTCCTGTGATGTTCTTACATCATCTAATGCCACTTATACACCTACTCTATTTATTCATGTGACTTTATGCCACTTATAATATTCTGCCCCTAATATAGGCGAGAAAGGTTAATGCAGTGTTAAGAAAGCCCGAATAATCATGTTTTTTTGGCGGATTACGGGTTGCAATCGTGGTTGTGTGGGGCTAAGTCTTTGGTATAAGATTCATTTATTGCAGTGCATAACAAAAAAGAGATACCATCCATGAATATCCATGAATACCAAGCCAAAGAAATTCTAGCGAAATACAATGTAGCCGTGCCACACGGCGTTCCGGCGATGAGCGTTGACGAGGCTGTAAAAGCCGCCGAAAGCTTTGATGCGGGGTTGTATGTTGTTAAAGCGCAAATCCACGCAGGTGGACGCGGCGCGGGGCATTTCACCGATAATCCTGAAGGAAAAGGCGGTGTTCGCCTCTGTAAGAGCGTTTCCGAGGTTAAAGACGCCGCAGAAGCGATGATGGGTAAGACTTTGGTGACAAAGCAGACTGGCCCGGAAGGTAAGGAAGTTCAGCGTCTTTATGTAACCGATGGTGTTGATATTGAAAAAGAATATTACTGTTCAGTGGTTTTGGACCGTGGCACAAGCCGCGTGACATTTATGGTGTCGACCGAAGGCGGGATGGAGATTGAAGAAGTTGTTGAAGAAAATCCGGATGCGCTGGTTAAGGTTACGATTGATCCTGCGGCGGGTTTTAGCGGCTTTCATGGCCGTAGGCTTGCATTTGCGCTTGGTTTGAAAGGCGCGCAGGTTAAATCTGCGGTTAAGTTTTTTGCCAATCTTTACAAATGTTTCATTGAAACGGATGCATCGATTGTCGAGATTAACCCGCTTATTTTGGCCGGTGATGAGGTTATGGCGCTGGATGCGAAGATGAATTTTGATCCTAATGCGCTTTATCGTCAAAAAGAGATTTACGCGATGCGTGATGAGAGCGAAGAAGACGAGAACGAGAAGATTGCAGCGGATAACGAGCTTTCTTATGTGCGTCTTGATGGAAATATCGGATGTATGGTCAATGGCGCGGGTTTGGCGATGTCGACAATGGATATTATCAAGCTTAATGGCGGCGAGCCTGCGAACTTTTTGGATGTTGGTGGTGGCGCGACAGCTGAGCGTGTGACAACAGCGTTCAAGATTATTCTTTCAGATGATGCCGTTGAAGGCATTTTGGTTAACATTTTCGGCGGTATCATGAAATGTGATGTGATTGCCGAAGGTGTGATCGCAGCGGCGAAGGAAGTTGATCTTTCTGTGCCGTTGGTTGTTCGTCTTGAAGGGACGAATGTTCAACGCGGTAAGGAATTAATGGCGGGTTCGGGCTTGCCGATTATTTCTGCGGATAATCTTGAAGATGCGGCCAAGAAGGTCGTTGAGGCAACTAAACAAGCAAAGGCGGCGTAACATGATTAGATCAGCAATACTTACAACAACTGCAATTTTGGCTTTGGGCGTAGCAAGCGCACAGGCAGGAACCTCAACTATCATTAATAATGCCGGTGAAGAAATTGGTGTTGTTAATCTTAAACAAGGGCCTGAAGGTGTTTTGTTGAATGTCGATATTAAAGGCTTGCCAGCAGGTCCGCATGGTTTTCACATTCATAGTGTTGGTACTTGTGAAGATCATGATGCATTTAAGATGGCAAAAGGTCATATCAAAGAAGATGACGAGCAGCATGGTTTGTTAAACTCTAAAGGACCAGAGCTAGGTGATTTACCTAATTTGATCGTGCCTGAAAATGGTGAGGTTAATGTCGAGTTTTATGTTGATGATCTTGAAATTTCAGCAAGCGAGGCAGATGATGCGGACGATGAAGACGTTCTTTTGGATCAAGATGGTTCAGCATTTATGATCCATGAAAATGCCGATGATCATATGACACAACCGATTGGCGGCGCGGGTGCGCGCATAGCTTGCGGTGTCATTAAAGCAAATGACGTGAAAGTAAATAATAAGGGAAATGAAAAATAATGTCAGTTTTGGTGAATAAAGAAACGAAAGTCATCTGTCAGGGATTTACGGGGTCTCAAGGGACATTCCACAGTGAGCAGGCGATTGCGTATGGTACGAAGATGGTTGGCGGTGTTACGCCCGGTAAAGGCGGCACGACGCATCTTGATCTTCCTGTGTTCAACACGGTTGATGAGGCGGTGCATACAACAGGCGCGAATGCCTCTGTGATTTATGTTCCCCCTCCATTTGCGGCGGATGCGATTTTGGAAGCGATTGATGCGGGTGTTGAGCTTGCGATTTGTATTACAGAAGGTATTCCTGTTCTTGATATGGTGCGTGTAAAGCGTGCGCTTGATGGATCAAAAACACGTTTGATCGGGCCGAATTGTCCGGGGATTATAACGCCCGATGAATGTAAAATCGGTATTATGCCGGGGCACATTCATACACGCGGTAAAGTCGGTATTGTTTCACGTTCAGGTACGTTGACATACGAAGCGGTTGCGCAAACAGGCGCGGCTGGTCTTGGTCAGACAACATGTATTGGTATTGGTGGTGATCCGGTTAACGGCACAAACTTTATTGATTGTATTGATTTGTTCATGAACGATCCCGAAACCGAAGCGATCCTTATGATCGGTGAGATTGGTGGAGCGGCAGAGATTGAAGCGGCGGAATATTATAAATCATTGAAAACCAAAAAGCCGATTGCCGGATTTATTGCGGGAGCGACTGCGCCTCCGGGTAAGCGCATGGGGCATGCCGGTGCATTGATTTCCGGTACAGATGATACAGCGCCAGCGAAAATGGACGCGATGCGTTCAGCCGGTTTTGCGGTTTCCGAGAGCCCTGCGGGTCTTGGGACAGCAATGCTAGAAGCGATCGCCGCTTAAGTTTTTAAAAGGCTGCAAATGCCATTATTTTGCGCTTCCGATGTTCACGTATTTTGCGTACGCTGCGCGTCGGTTTGCAAATAATACCATTTTCGCTGATTTTAAAACGTAAGCCCTCTAACCCTAAAGTGCTGAATATGATTTTATTTTTGAAAAAATATACGTTTTGGCTCTTTTTTGGGATTGTTATGTTATGTGGTGGAGCGGCCACAGCGCAGAGCTTTGATTCTTTGAAATGGGAAAACCGTGTGCTTGTACTTTCGGCTGATGATAATTCGCCGCAAGCGCGTGAGCAGATTTTGCTTTTGTCGGATTTTTATCAGGACATGGAAGATCGGGAGCTAATTGTGCTGCGCCTTACTAGTCAGGTATTGCGTAAAGTTGATGAACTTTCGCCGTTTCCTTTTCAAACCCAAATCCTTGAAAACAGTCAGCATAGGCGTTATCTGCAATCTTTGTTTTCTTCGGAAGGGTTTTTGGATGGTGGACTTCGTGTCACGCTTGTCGGGATTGATGGTGAGTTAAAAGAAATGTGGGACGGCGTAATCGAGCCGGCGGAAATTTTTGAAGCGATTGATGCAATGCCCATGCGCCAACGCGAAATAAACCAATAATCCATTGAAATTTTTCGTTTTACGCGTATCGTGTCTTTATGATTTTAAGTGACCTTACAGACAGCCAGAAAATGCGCATTATCAGCTTGCCGTATCGCGCGGGGCTTTATGTTTCTGCGAGTGATCAATCGGGTGGGGATGCGGCGAGCGAAAACGAAATTCGAGCACTTGAAAATCTTATCTACGGGTTTTCCGACGGTGTGTTCGGATCGGAGCTTGTTCAAGATGTAATGGCAGAAACGATCAAGCATAAACATCTTTGGAAAGATTGGAAAAAAGATATTGAGGCTGTGCCTGATGAATGCCGTGATGCATTGTTGATTTTGTCAGGGCATGTTGACCATAAAGAACGCGGTGCGTATGCGCGTCGTGTGTTGGCATTGGGCGAGGCGGTGGCGCTGGCGTTCCGTGAAGACATAAGTTCACAGGCGGGATTTGGTCGCTTTAAGGCGTATTTGCGGTATTTGAAAATGGTGCGTAAAGCGAGGGCAAAAAAGCTTCCCGCGAGGAATTTTGAAGACTTTCTTTCTATCTCATCAGATGAACATCGCGCGTTGATAGCGTTATCATCCGCGTTGAATGTTGATTATATTTAGCGCGCTAATCAATGCGTCCTTGACCTTGCTTTTGCAAGGGATTACATCCATTATGGTTTACCGAAAATAACGGCATAAAAGGGTCAATATAATGACGCAAGAAGCATCAAATATTTCATTTCTTTCAGGGGTTAACGCGGAATATATTGCGCATTTGTATACGGAGTTTTTATCTAGCCCCGAATGCGTTGATCAAAGCTGGCAGGACCTTTTCAATGATCTTGATGACAATGAAATCGAGTTGTTGAACGAGATGAGCGGCGCAAGCTGGACGCCGAAGGAAAACCGTAAATCGGAACGTGCATTTGGTGTGGCCAATGATGATGCGCCCAAGCACGGGACGGAGGCTGCGAAGACGGCGACGTTACCTGCGCGCCGTGCAGGCGACAGTGTTTCCCGTGAAGATGTTAAACAGGCCGCGAATGATTCCATCGGGGCGTTGATGCTGATACGCGCTTATCGTGCGCGTGGGCACATGATGGCAGACCTTGATCCGTTGGGATTGAAAGAGGTGGTTGCCGAAAGTGAGCTTGATCCGACGAATTACGGCTTTAAAGCGAATGATTATAAACGTCCGATTTTTATCAATGGCGTGTTGGGTAAAGAATACGCGACGTTGGAAGAAATTATCGAGATCTTGAAGAGCACGTATTGCGGCACGATTGGTGTGGAATTTTTGCATCTTTCTAATCCTGAAGAAAAAGCATGGGTGCAACAACGTATTGAGCAACCACGCAACAAAACCGATTTTACCGTCAATGGTAAACGCGCAATTTTACAGCGTATGATTGCGGGGGAGAAGTTCGAGCAGTTTTTGCATAAGAAATATCCCGGCACTAAGCGTTTTGGAGTTGATGGCGGGGAAGCGTTAATTCCGTTGATTGAGCAAATCATGAAGCGTGGCGGTCAGATGGGATTGGAAGAGATCGTTATCGGCATGGCGCATCGTGGGCGTTTGAACGTTCTCGCTAATGTTATGGGTAAATCTTTTACTGCGATTTTTGCGGAGTTTCAGGGGCAGTCGTCTACGCCGGATGATGTGCTTGGTTCGGGGGATGTTAAATATCACATGGGGACATCGTCGGATCGTGATTTTGACGGCAATAATATCCACTTATCTTTGACGGCGAATCCGTCTCACCTTGAATTTGTTAATCCTGTTGTTATCGGTAAGGTGCGGGCGAAACAGGTGCAGCGTAACGATATTCAATCGGTCGCGGTTATGCCGCTTGTTCTGCATGGTGATGCGGCGTTTGCGGGTCAGGGGATTACGGCGGAAACGCTGATGATTTCAGAGCTTCCCGGTTATCGCGTTGGTGGAACAGTTCATATCGTGATTAACAACCAGATCGGTTTTACGACCATGCCGAAATATTCGCGTTCGGGGCCTTATTCTACGGATGTGGCGAAGATGTTGGCGGCGCCGATCTTCCATGTGAATGGTGATGACCCAGAAGCAGTCGTGCATGTGGCACGCATTGCGACCGAATTTCGTCAAGAGTTCAAGCGTGATGTGGTTATCGATATGTATTGTTATCGCCGATTTGGCCATAATGAGGGCGATGAGCCAGCCTTTACGCAGCCGATTATGTATCAAAAAATTGCCAAACAGAAAACGGCACTGACCAAATACTCAGAGCAGCTTGCGGCGGAAGATGTCGTTACGCAGGATGAGTTTGAGAAGATGGTTGAGGCATTTGAAGGCGATCTTGAAGAAGCATTCAAAGCGACCGAAGGTTATAAGCCGAACGAGGCGGATTTCTTAGCTGGCGTTTGGTCGGATATGAAAGTCGCAAGTGAAGGGCCAAACCGCGGTGACACGAGTGTTTCCAAAGATGTTATCGAAAAAGTCGGTAAAGTTATTACCACTATTCCCGATGGATTTAATATCAATAAGAAGCTTAAACGTGTGATTGATGCGCGTGCGAAAATGTTAGAGACAGGCGAGAATTTTGATTGGGCAATGGGTGAAACTCTTGCTTATGCGACTTTGCTGGAGGAGGGATATCCTGTTCGTCTTTCCGGGCAGGATGTTGGGCGTGGGACGTTTTCTCACCGCCATGCGATCTGGTATGATCAGGAAACGAACGAACAGTATTATCCGCTTAAAGCACTTACCAATGATGATCCTAAGTTTGAAGCGCATGACTCACCTTTGTCGGAAATGGCCGTGCTTGGGTTTGAATACGGGTATTCGCTTGCTGATCCTAAAACATTGACGATTTGGGAAGCGCAGTTCGGTGATTTTGTGAATGGTGCGCAGGTGATGATTGATCAGTTTATATCATCGGGTGAGTCCAAATGGCTTCGTATGTCCGGTTTGGTTATGTTGTTGCCGCACGGATATGAAGGGCAAGGGCCGGAGCATAGCTCAGCGCGTCCCGAGCGTTTCTTGCAACAATGCGCTGAAGATAACTGGCAGGTTGTGAATTGTACAACGCCCGCCAATTTCTTCCATGTGTTGCGTCGTCAGATGCATCGCGATTTCCGCAAGCCGCTTGTTGTGTTTACGCCGAAATCTTTGTTGCGTCATAAATTGGCGGTATCGACCACGGAGATGTTTACCGAGAAGAGCACGTTCCACCGTATTTTGTGGGATGATGATCGTGACAGTTTGGCAAAAGCAGATAAGATTAAACGCGTCATTCTTTGTACGGGTAAGGTTTATTATGATTTGCTTGCAGAGCGTCGCGAGCGCGGCATTAATGATATTCGTATTTTACGCCTCGAGCAGCTTTATCCGTTTCCCGGGATTGCTTTGGCTGAAGAGCTTAAAGAAAATAAAAATGCGGAAGTGGTTTGGTGTCAGGAAGAGCCTGAAAATCAAGGAGCTTGGCAATTTGTTGATCGTCGTATTGAGAAGGTTTTGACCAAACTTAAGCATAAAGCGGCGCGTCCTAAATTTATTGGACGTGTGGCTGCGGCGGCCCCTGCGACTGGTTTGATGTCTCGTCATTTGAAAGAGCAAGCCAAGTTGATTGATGATGCTTTAACAATCTAGTTTCAGTGGTTTTGGTTTTTAAAATAATTTTTTGAATTTCCGCTTTTGCGTGCTTTCAGGTGCGTTGCGTCTCTCAGAATGTTTATTTTGGACCAAAACACTTTGAAGCTTCTTGAAATTTGAAGGTGTCCTTGATGCATGATTTTGATTTATCCATTTATTTTGTTGCTGATCCTGATCTTTGCGCGGGGCGATCGGTTATTGATGTTGTTATTGAAGCGGCAGAAGCGGGCGTTACGATGGTGCAATATCGTGACAAGTCGGGTGATATGCCGAAGATTTCTGCCAATGCGGCGATGCTTGCCGAGTTATTAAAAGGGTATAAGATTCCGTTTCTAGTCAATGATTATATAGATGTTGCGGTTGCCGCGAGTGCGGATGGGGTGCATTTGGGGCAAGGCGATGATGACGTTTCGCAAGCGCGCGCGAAGCTTGGTTTTGATGCGATCATTGGGCAAACGGCTTTTACGCCCGAGCATATTGGCGCGGTGGACCCTACGATTGTAGATTATATTGGCGTCGGGCCGTTTTATCCGACGCAAACGGATAAAGGCAAGCCTGTTTTAGGGGCTGAGAAGTTTGCAGCTTTGGTGGAACTATCAGCTGTTCCTGTCGTTGGTATTGGCGGAATTACACCGAAAAATGCAAAAGCAGTTATAAATGCGGGTGCGGATGGTGTTGCGATGATGCGCAGCATCAGTGCGGCGGATAATATTAGCGCGGCGGTTAACGCATTTAAAAGCGTTTTGAAAGGTTAAATCATGGTAGCAAAAGTTCTTAGTATTGCCGGATCGGATTGTTCCGGTGGGGCAGGTGTGCAGGCAGATTTAAAGACGTTTAGCGCATTTGGTTGTTATGGGATGAGTGTTTTTACGGCGCTGACAGCGCAAAACACAACAGGTGTGCAAGGCGTATACCCAATCCCACCCGAATTTTTATTGCAGCAATTAAACAGCATTTTTGATGATGTGCCGCCAGCCGCCGTTAAAATCGGGATGGTTGGTGATGCCGAAAGCATTGAAACGCTGAGTGAATTTTTAAATGCGCAAAATGCTAAGAATATTGTTCTCGATCCAGTCATGGTTGCGACGAGTGGGGATCAACTTATCAGTAATGATGCTGTCGAGG
>Ga0115567_10006994_pt1 | contig 10723 bp, 14 predicted proteins | sample COGITO_mtgs_1204_2_FD_88679 | JGI IMG/M metagenome (GOLD analysis project Ga0115567, IMG submission 88679) | Pelagic marine microbial communities from North Sea - COGITO_mtgs_120412 | ecosystem: Environmental > Aquatic > Marine > Epipelagic | place: Germany:Helgoland, sampling site Kabeltonne... | reverse complement strand
GGGTGGAGGGGGGGGGGGGGGGGGGGGGGCGGGGACCGCGCGCTCCTTCTCGAGCCGCGCCGCGTGGTCCGCGGCGGCCGCGCGGTCTGCAGCCGCTGCGTGCCGCTGTCCCTCCGCCACGGCCAGGCGCGCCTAGTACGGAAGGAGGTACGAGACGTGTCCGGTTAGTACGGAAGGAGGGACGAGACGTGTCCGATTAGTACGGGAGGGAGGGGGGAGGGGGGGGCGCCTGCACGACCGGGCCGTTGAAGCCCTCTGGCCGGTCCCACGTCGTCTCCCCCGAGCCGCTGCCCGCCAGACCCAAACCACGTCAAAACCGTAGCCAGACCCAAACCACGTCAAAACCGTAGCCAGACCCGAACCACGTCAACAGCACAGCCGGTGTGGCTACAGCCGCCTCCCCCGCCGCGGGCCGCGCGGCGCGCGCGGGGCGCGGCGTGTCACCGGTGGAAGTAGTACACGCCGTCCGGAGTCCGGGCCGCGGCCCACCCGCCCGCGCCCGCCGCGCCCGCGCCCTCGCCCTCGTCCTCGCACAGCTCGAGCCGCGAGGCCTCTGTCTCGCGCGTCGTGTCGGGGTCGAACCGCACGGCGTATGAGAACGGCACGATCGCCCGGTCGACCGCCACCACCTCCACCTTCCGCCGCGCTCCGTCGCGTTCCACGTACCAACACACGCTCCCCTCCTTGATCCGCGCGTCTGCACCGCCTGTCATTGGCGCCGGCGCCGGCGTCGCGCCCGCCGCCCCCTCGCCTGCCGCGCCGCACCGCCGCACGTCACGATTGCCACGTCACGGCCACGTCACGATTGCCGCCGCCGGGCCGCGGTAGGGAGGGTAGGCGTGGGGCGCCGGCACGCTGGGGCGGGGCTGGCCTGGTTGTGCTGCGGGCGGCGCCCCGAGGTCCCAGCCAGACCGCCGCGCGCGAGCCGGTGCTGCTGCAGCCCCCTCCTTGGCGGCGGGGCTCGGCGCCTCGCCTGCGCTTTCAGCTCGCTGCGCTGCCTCCGGCGCCGGCGCCGGCGTCGCGGACGCTGGCTTGTTGAGCTGGGGCTTCTTGGAAATGACCGCGTCGGGACGCACGCGGCTCAACGACGAGCCGCCGGCGGCCGCACCTCCTGGTTTTGCATCGTCAGAAGGCCCGTGCGCCCCAGGATGAGCTAGGTGCGGCGACGCCCCGGGACGCATCTGTTCCATCTGCATCTGTCGCTGCGGCACCCCTGGGGCCAGCCCCATACCATGGCGCTGCCCCGCAAAAGGGCCACCTAAGAATGTTCCCGGCGCATGCTGCTGCGGCTGCGGCGGGTATTGCGCGTGTTCCGGCGGAGGATGATGCCCATGCTGTGGCACCCCGCCCGTATATGGCGCATGCACTGGCCCACCTTGCATTCCCGGTCGAAAACCAGGCGCAGACCACTTGGGGGGTCCACCTTGAACCCCGAATCCGGCAGAGGGCGCACCCGACCCTGCCTGGTTGCCGGGATGCGGCAGCCCCTGTGCAGGCTGCCTCGGATGTCCTCCCGCGACGGTACTCCCTGTGGCGTCCATAGGGGGCGGAATAGCCCCAGAAGAACCCGCATACCAGCTCATCTCGCCGCTTGTGCGCAGCACTCGGTCAATAGCGGCGTTGAGCAGCTGGACACTGGAACCTTTGACAGCGAGCGCGGATCCCGGGCGAGAAGACCCGTGGCTTGCCCTATGGAGACCCCTCTCACACAAGTTCAACCTCGGGTCTACTTTTCTCGGGGTCTACTTTTCACCGGATCCTTCTTGCAGACCCAGAGGAGCGGAGGTGGTGGTCAGAGGGGAGAGCAGAGAGAAAAGCTGCGCCGATTTCGGGCGTCTGCTAGCCACTCGAAGATGTCATCTGTATTCAGGACTGTGGCCCAACTGCGCGATATCGCTACGGACCCGGGCAACCGCGTGGCAATGCTTCTCCTGCTTCGCTCTACCATCGCCATGGGCTTGGTACCGGTCGGGGTGTTCTACCTGTGTTTTCATGTACTGTTCAACAAAGACGGGCTGTGGGATCTCAGCGGCAATCTCAACACACATGTCAATGCGAGCGGATTCGCAGCAATTGCAGCTGTGCAAGTCAGCCCCGTTGCCCTCGTCAACCCACCGCTGCCACCGCAGCTGCAAAATCGCCAGCGCTGGTTTATCCCTGATGTTGTTGTTTGTGTCATGTGTGCAGGGGGTGATTGCTTGGCACGTCGTATCGGCCTTCCGTTCTGACGACGAGGAAATTGCCAAAGAAAAGTCTGCTAATGCGAAGGCAGGCAAGCAGTCATGATGTTTGTATGGTGGTCTTGCGTGCCACGCGCGGGCCGATCAAGAGAGTGACTCAGGCAATGGGGTGAATGTAGTTATGTCAGACTAAACGTGGAAAGCGTCAAGGGGCACTGTGACGATCAGCATTAGTGCCGAGTTACCACGTTCCCTTCAAGGATTCTGTGCAGTGCGGTGCAGGGTCTTTTCACCAGCCCTGTGCCTGTCCAGTAACACTGCGCCAGCAACAACGTGCCAGGAAGGCTGCACCACCAGCGGCAGATGGCACTTGATTTGCTTCTCAAAAAAAGAAATGTACTTCCGTATGTAACATTACCGAACACAGTGGCTCTCACTGTCCACTTTATCCCGTCAGCGCTTGGGTGACGATGTTGCAGCCCCAATCGTGGTCGAATTTCGGAACTTATTTTTCGTCAATGTCATGCTCTTTTCCTGCACGCCTGTCGTTAAATAGTTCGGCGGACCCTGCGGCACCATAGTCCTTGTCAAGCGTGCAATACTGCTGTTGGTCTTCTGCGTCATCTTGTGGCAGTACTTCACCTGGTCAGGGGATCGGGGGTCAGAGAAACTCACCTCGAGCCAACTGCCACTTTGAATCGGGTCACAAAGATACTAAACTCGTCGGTCAGGACTCACCGACTCTTGCATGGTCGAAATCGCATTGGTCAGGCCCTCCTGCATCGTGTCGCGTTCGAGCTGCAAGCAGCCACATCCGAGGTCAGTGTTCACGTACTGATGCTTCTCGATAGTGTGAAGTTGCACAAATACCAAAGAGGTTAGGCTACTCCCAGGAACCAACCTTGCACTGAGCGTGGTGGGCCTTGATCTTGTCCACCATCTTCTGCTTCCTCGCTACCTCCTTCTCAATCCACGCGCACTCTGCCTCATCAGCCTCAATTTGGTCCCCGCAAGTCTTGCGCCGCTGCTGTAGAAACGCCATGACGCTGTCGAGGCCTGCCATAGCTACCTTTGCCACATCGAGCGCCTGTGCCTGCTGCTTCTGCGATGGCTTCAGCAGGCGGTCGAAGGCCTCTTGGTCGTGTGGCACGTACTTGTTCAGAAGCTTTGTCATGCTCTCTTGCGGCGGCCCCTTCTCTCCCTCCCGGTACGCAAAATCAGTTTCACCATCCCCTGTTTTCGGGCGCGTGGCCCCTCCAGAGTCCTTGGCAGCCATCCTCCCTGTGCCGTTGCTTCTCGCAGTTGACTGAAAAGTTGTGAAGTTTTGAAGAACCCAGGGACTTCGAAGGCGCGGCGGGGCGCGAGGGCGGCGTCTGAAGGCAAGGGCGTTTGTTCAGGCAGGGTGGACAAGAACGTCTCCTGTTCAGCGCAGTGGCTGTAGCGTGCGATCTGGCGGCGCCTCGGGATCCCCGGCGGCCGGTGGTCTCGGGTGGGGTCAGGACCCAAGGGGCTTGAATATTTGACGTGGACCGCAGTTTGAGACGGGATGTGCAAGGGGTGCATCGCCTTCCGGGTCTAGGGAGAGGTCTTCGACTCAGGTTTCCCAGTGGTCGCCGAGAGTCGGCTTTGCACCTCGGGTTGCGGAGGGTTTCACAGGGCAAGTTGAAAACTGGGTTTCGTGGTTGGTGGTTCTGATCGATGGAGGTCGACGGTGAGGATTCAGACGCGGTGCTCGAGCGTCAGCTCTCAGCTTCAGTGCGCATGACCCTCTTTGATGAACAGCCGGCGTATTTGAATGCCTTCTTTCGTTTTCAGCTCGGCAGCAACACATTTGACGGTGGGAGGCCCCTTCAGCTTGCGATTGCTAAGACCACTGGGCCAGGATGTGGGATCAGTTGAGTAGAGCACAATTCGTGTCTGAGCAGAGACTTCAACTGGTGAAAACGTTCATGCTCGCTCCGGTTGGGTTTTGGTGCTAGATATTGGAAGAGTACTGTGACTGGGCCTTGGAGCAGAACACTCAAGACTGCGGCGGCAGGTTACGAATTTGCGATGGAGGCATGGAAGAGGGTAGCTGCGGTTGGCGTGACAAACTTGGGAAGCGGCGGGATGCATAGTGGAGAGGAGCAGGTACGCACACAGGGCAATGCGCAGAATCCTGTTGTTGGCACGATTGGACTTCTTGCGTGACAAGCAAACACGAGTTCTGACGGGCGATCCTCGGTGCTCGCAGTCGCTGGAATCATTGAGACGGCAGAAAGACGCAGTCAAACGGGAACTCAAGCTTTTTGATCAGCACTTCTCGAAGTTTTACGGGAGGTCGCGCCCGCTCCGAGCCCTTCAGTCCCAACCGCCACCGGCGCAGTCCCACCCTGCCATGAGATGCTCTCCACGACTTCGCGTCTGCTCAGCAATTATCGCACCCCAACGCTTTGTCCGCGGGGCGCAGGCAGCCGAGTAGGCTCGACAAGGAGTGCCTCCGCAAGTTGTACGAGTTCCACAAGCAGCTCAAGGCCTACATCGCGGCAGAGGAGATCAAGCTGGAGCTGCGGAACAGCAGCCAGCCAGCACCCCCGGAGGAGCCACTCGACGCATCTCCGCCCTCACAGCACCGCCCACCAACCATCGCGCCTGCAGGCGGCCCGGCCGCCGCGGCCAAGCCTGCCACAAGCGCCGCACAGCTCCAGGAGATGGACCTGAAGGTCCGCTCCCTCCTCCCACCTCTCTACCGTCCCCACTACTGCTCCCCTGATTGTAGCCTCAACTGACTCAAGTGAGGGCCCCGCACCAGCTGCTGCCTGTCCGGGCTGCACTGCGCACCCGCCCGATCCTATCCGGAAGATGCGCGCGGTCCGTTTGCGATGCAGTAGGGGACACGGCACATAACACGGCGGCGGCGGCGGCGGCGCTGCGCGCGGGGGTCTGAAGCGCGGGCGCGGCGGGACAGGTGCTCAAGGCGGAGAAGCGTGCGCTGAAGATCAAGCTGCGGCGCTTCGAGGACGAGTTCATCCGCCAGCACGGGCAGAAGCCGCAGTCGTACCAGGAGGTGTGCGCCCGCCCACCCACCAACCAGCCCGGCAGGGCGCGACGCGGGGCGGATGGGCTTTGCCCATCAAGTTGCCTGCAGCACGTGCAGGCGCGGCAGCCGTGCTGACGCACGCGGCGTGGCGCGGCGCGGCGTAGGTTGGCGCGATTCGCGAGGACTACTCGCGGTACAAGCTGCTGAAGGAGGCGCTGCAGGCTGCGGAGCAGGAGGGGATGGCGCGCAGCGGGCCGCGGCCAGGGGCCTCGGGGGCCGACCGGGCCCCTGCACGCGCGGGCGCTGTGAGTCCGTAGCGGATGCGGCAGCTTGCATATGCAGGGTCGTTGAGAGTGCTTGATGTACAGGACAGGCGTCGCAAGATCCCCCCGGGCGCGCGGCGCGGCGGCCCGATGTCCGTTCTTGGTGCACCCGTGCTCGCACACTCGCCATATACATTCACTGACCACGGTCGCAACAGCACGGGAGAGCGGCGCGCACACCGCTGGGCGCGCGGCAATCGCGTCGGCGGAAGAGTCGCCCGCCTCTCAGCGGCGCGTGAGGCTCACCTTGCTCACGTCGACCTTGTACCCCTGGAGGTACCGGACGTTGTCGAGGATCTTGTTCCGCGCGCCCACCTTGGACACCCCGAGCTCCACGAGCTCCGCTTCGTCGAGCTTGTAGAGCGTGTCGTAGTTGAAGCCGCCCGCGCGGATGAGCGTCATGACCTCGACCGCGTTGGCGACGCCGCACTCGTCCAGCCAGTCGGCCATGAGCCGCGCGTCGTCGTCGTCGTCGAGCACGGGCGGCGGGTACGGCATGTCGCGCACGTTCGGGCGGCGAAAGGTGGTGGAGATGCGCCGCGACCGCGCCTGCTTCAGCTTCGACGCTAGCTTGTCCTCTAACACGTCCTTGATCTGCTTCACGTGGCGCGCGCGCGCGGCGTTGGACGAGGCTTCCTGCACGAGGCGCATCTCTGCCGCCTCGATCGGAGTACGCCCGGCGCTGTTGCGCGCCTGCAGGTCCACGCCGAGCTCGATCAGGTGCTCCACGACCTCGATGGCGGAGCCCTCAAACACGGCTGTGTGCAGCAGGTTGTTGCCGTCGGCGTCGCGGATGTGCGCGGCCTCCATGTGCGACTCGCGCAGGTTTGCCTCGTTCAAGAGGAGCAGCTTGAAGCATGGCATCGAAGCACTCGTGACAGCATAGTGGATCGGGTATCGTCCAGAATCGTCTGGCAAGTGCCGGTCTGCGCCGGCCTCCAACAGAATCTTGACAATTTCGGCTTGCCCGTTTCGCGCCGCTATATGCAGTGCGCCGCCGACCTGCAAGGCAGATTGCGGGGTCACGAGTACGAATGCTTGCAGAGAGCATGCGGGCACGAGCAAAGTGTGAATCGCAGCGAGAGCCATCCAGCCCGCCGGTCCGTTTGCGCATCTCACCTTGGGTCGCATGGCGTTGACGTCAATACCGGCCCTAATATACATTTTGATATCCCGCAATTCCCCGAGCGCCGCCAGCTTGATGAACGCCATCTCCTGTGGGCCGGCGCCGCCGCTGCGAATTTCGGGCGTGAGACCCTCCGTGTCGGACCCAGCGCTGCCGACCCGCGCCACGCCCTCGTCTTCCTGCGCGCGCCGTCCCAGGATGAAGTCGCGGTTGTAGATGTTCTGCTGGTTCTCGCTGTTCTCCGGGGCGTGCGTGAGGTACTTGGCGGCGCCGCCGCCGGGCAGCGCGAGCTCGTGCTCCGTCGCGCGGTCGAGCACGTCGACGAGCTCGCCCGGCGTGTGCGCCGTGCGGCGTCTGAAGAAGCTCTCCTCGAACGGCCGCAGCCCGCTTCGTACCAGCGCGTCCCGGTCCGCGCACACCTGCGAGAGGGACGCGGCGTGTCCGATTAGTACGGGGTGAGGGACGCGGCGTGTCCGATTAGTACGAGGGGGGGGGGGCGCACACCTCCTGCAGCCGCTGCACGCCATCGAAGCGCGCCGCAGGGTCTGCGCTCTCCCACTCGCGTGCCACGCCCTCAACGTCCACCTCCCCCGCCAGCTCCTCCACCGGCGGCGTGTGCGTCCATCCCCGCTCCTCGTCAAACGCAAAGGCGCCCGGGAGCTCCATCCGCGCCCGGAGTATCGCCGAGTACTGCTGCTTCAGCTCCTGCCGTCGCGCCGCGCCCCGTCAGCGCGCCGGCACCAACTCGGCACAGAACCAGCACGAAGCCAACACGAAGCCGGCACGAAGCGCGGCGGGGCGCGGGGGCGCGGGGGCGCGGGGGCGCGGGACCGTGGGGACGTCGAGGTCGAGGCCGAGCAGGCGGATGCGGTCGGTGGTCGGGCAGCGCGGGTCGCGCCAGTCGGGGAGCAGCTGGATGAAGACCTGCCCAGCGTGCACGTGCCGTCGCGTCCGTCCGGGGTCTCGCTGGGGTCGCATCTGGGGACGCATCGCGCGCGCTGCGCCCGCAAAAGGCTGCGGTGTCGGGTGCGCAGGCGGCCCACCTGCCCCTCGTGGAAGTGCCCGGTCGACGCCTCCAGGTGATGCGCCCGCTCCCGCAACACGAAGCTTCCGCCGCCGCCGCCGCCGTGCGGGTTGCTCCCCGACGTCAGCCCCCCCGCGCCTCCGCCAGAGTACCCGCCGCCCCCACCGCCCGCGAAGCGCCCGCCGCCGCCGCCGCCGAACCCGCCCGCGTTCATCCAGTGCAGCCAGCCCGAGGACCCAGCGCCCCCCGACAAGAAGCTGCACGCGGGAAACGTGAGCACATAACGCCACGTGAAGCTTTGGGGAAACACATAAAGCCACATGAAGCTTTGGGGAAACACATAAAGCCACATGAAGCTTTGGGGAAACGTGCGGGGGGCGGTCCATCTTCCTGGCGAGCGCGAAGCGCTACCGTGGCGGGGCCTGCAGGGGATAGGGCAGGGAGGGGGGCGGTGGCGACGCACCTGCGCGCCCCGCGCGTGCTCATGGTGGACACGGCGTCGCCGGAGAAGCCGGCGCCGCCCCCCGCCGGAAACGTGAAGCTCGAGAGCCGCGAGCCGCCGGCGCCGCCCGCTGTCCCCCCCGCGCACCCCGACGCGCAGCCGCCCGGCGCCCCGTCCTCCCCCAGCTCCCCGTGCCCCCCCGCCGAGGTAAGCCCGCCGCCGCCGCCGCCGCCCGCGATGAGCAGCGGTGCCCAGTGCCGCTTGAACTGAGCGCCCGCGGGGATGCGCACGCGGAAGTCCGCGCCGGGCCTGAGCTCGGGCGGGACCACCACGCGCAGCTGCGCGCGCCGCGAGCCCCAGTCGGCGCTTGCCACCATCGTGAACTTGCTCCCGACAGCCCGCACGTCCTCCCCAGGCGCCTGCAGCCGCAGCCACCTCGGACGGCGTGCCTTCGCGTCCCAGCCGAAGCCCTGCGCCTCGCGGAACGTCACAAACGTCCCGCCGCCCCCGCAGCCGTCGCGCCCGGGGGTCTCTCCGACGAGGATCCGCAGGATGTGGCGGTCTGTCAGCACAAACGTGGCGGAGAGCTGCACGCCGCCGCCGCCCCAGAAGTTCCCCCACCGGTTCTCCTCCGAAGCCTTGCTCTCCGGCATGTAGCGCCCAGTGCCCATCGCCCCTCGGCACACGATCCGATACTTGCCTGACCACGGCAGCCGGAGCTCGCCGACCGCAGCCACGCTCCGTATGTACACACCCTGCGCAGACTCGGCGGCTCAGGAATCCAGCCTCGGCAGCAAGAGCTCTTTGGGCATCTCTCCAGCGGGTGGCGACAGTTGCAAAGTTCTGAGGGCTAGGGGCAGGCGGGCGATCGGCACCTTGCGAAAGTCTCTCTCTGCCCTCTTTCGCACCTCCTCCTCCTCTGGTGCATCGTCCTGGTCCTCCTCCTCCTCCTCTTCGTTGCCCCCCGGCGCCGACGCCCCAGCCCCCATTCCGCGCTCCTCCAACGCCCGGGGGCTTCTTTCACCGTGGAGCCTTCGGATTCGGGACGTGACTCGGTGACAGGTCAAACTTCGACATAAGACCAAGGGATTCACGGCGGTGGATGCAAGCGCTGTCGAAGCTCTCTCAGCGCGCCAGCCTAGTCTTCATCTCACTCTCAACGCTCCTTATCTCCACCTGCGCCTGGTTTCGCCCCCCCCTGCCTCGATGTCTTCTCAGTCAAGTCGTCTTAGTCAAGCCCAGAAGCAGAACTGAAAAACTCGAGGAGCGGGCTGAGTTGCCGTTCGGCTACGTTCAGGCCATCGACGCCTGTGACCCCGTCGATGCAAATGTCGCCTTCGAGTACGTCCAAGGCTCTCACCATCACGCCGCAAGTGATGGACCGCATGCGCGCCTCGCTGTGGGGACTCTACATTGGAGACGCCCTCGCGATGCCGACGCACTGGTGCGCCTCCCACTCTCCCGGGCTCCGGAAACTCCGCCTCCAGGCTGCCGGTAGACCCCCACGTCTGCTTCCTGACGCCCGGCCTGCGCTCAGGTACTACGACCAGTCGCACTTGCGGCGCACGTACGGGCAGATCAAGGGCTACGTGAAGCCCGAGGACAAGCTCCCCGGCTCCATCATGTCGCTGTCCAACACGGGCGGCGGCGGGCGCGGCGGCACCTCCGGCGACATCGTCGGCGGCGTGATCCTCAAGGGGAAGAAGCAGTTCTGGGAGCGCGGCGGCAACTGGTTCTACCACCGCGGGATGGCCTCGGGCGAGAACACGCTCGAGGGCGTCATCACGCGCCTCATCACAAAGGCGCGCCGCCCCCACCTCCGCCCTCCCCGCCGAGCCACGCCGCTCGCTGACGCCCGCCGCGCCCCGCCAGGTAATCACGGACAAGGGCACCTACGACAACGATGAGGTAGGCTGCTCCGCCGCGCCCGCGATGCGCCGCGGGGGCGTCCTCGGTGAGCATCTGCGCCGGAAACAGCGTACACCCAAGATGTGACCCCCCAAATCCCTCGCCGCGCGCAGGTTCTCTCGCGGTACATCGACCTGATGACGACGGAGGGCGCGCACAACGACACGTACGCGGGCACCGCGCACCGCATGTTCTTTGCCAACCACGTCAAGGGCGTGAAGCCGACCGAGTGCGCCGACAACGACGGGCATAACACGGTGTCCCCACCCCCCCGCGCCCCGCGCCCCGCTCCCTACGCCCAGTGCCCTGCGCCCCGCGCCGCGCCTGCGCCCCGAGGCGCCTGAAGGCACCGCGCATGCCCGAAAACAAAACTCAACTGCCCGAAAACAAAACTCAACGAGAGATGCCGCGCCCGAAAACAAAACTCAACGAGAGATGCCCCGCCGCGCAACCACGGGCACGCCTCAGCACCGCCCGCCCCTCCCCCGATGGAAACCGGAGGGGGGGGGGGGGGAGGGGCTGCCCCCTCGTACTAAGTGGACACGCCGCGTCCCTCACCCCGTACTAATCGGACACGGACGGGGGCAGGACGCCCTCGACGGGCTCGTGAACCTCCCTCCCGTGGTCTTCGCGTCGCTGACCGAGGGCCCCGCGGCCGTCGAGCACAAGGCGCGGCAATGCGTCGCCGCCTTCCGCAAGTC
>Ga0115567_10006991_pt1 | contig 10726 bp, 7 predicted proteins | sample COGITO_mtgs_1204_2_FD_88679 | JGI IMG/M metagenome (GOLD analysis project Ga0115567, IMG submission 88679) | Pelagic marine microbial communities from North Sea - COGITO_mtgs_120412 | ecosystem: Environmental > Aquatic > Marine > Epipelagic | place: Germany:Helgoland, sampling site Kabeltonne... | reverse complement strand
CTTAGCCGCTGCTGCTGCCGTCGCGCCTGCCTCAGCCAGCTTCTTCGCTGCCACTGCCTCCGCCTCAGCCAGCTTCTTCGCCCCCGAATCCTGCTCCGTCTTCAGCTGCGCTGCTGCTGCCTTTGCCGCTGCTGCTGCCGTCGCGCCTGCTTCAGCCAGCTTCTTCGCCGCTGCCGCCTCCGCCTCAGCCAGCTTCTTCGCCCACGAATCCTGCTCCGTCTTCAGCTGCGCTGCTGCTGCCTTGGCCGCTGCCGCTGCTGCCGCGTCGGCCTGAGCCAGCTCATTCGCTGTCCTTGCCTCTACATCAGCCAGCTTTTTCGCTACCGCCGCCTCCGTATCAGCAAGTCGCTTGACTCCGATGTCCTGCTCCCTCTTGAGCACATCTGCTGCCACTTTTGCTGCCTTTGCTGCTTCAGCCTCCGCCTCAGCCAGCTTCATTGCTGCCGCCGCTTCAACTTCAGTGAGTTTCTTTGCAGCGGCCGCAGTGGCGTCTTTTGCGTCCTTGACACGGGCATCTTGCTCTGCCTTCAGCTGCGCTGCCGCTGTTGTGGCAGCGGCAGCGGCTGCAGCCGAGGCATCAGTAAGCTTCTTCGCTGCCTCCCCCTCCGCCTCGGCCAGCTTCTTCGCTGCGCTGTCCCTCTCAGCCTTCAGCTGCGCTGCTGCTGCCTTCGCAGCAGCTGCCGATGTAGCTTCGGCCTCAGCAAGCTTCTTTGCCGCTGCCGCCTCCGCCTCAGCCAGCTTCTTGGCTCCTGAATCCTGCTCCGTCTTCAGCTGCGCTGCCGCCTGCTTGGCCGCGTTCGCCGCAGCCGTAGCCGTCTCAGCCAGTTTCTTCGCAACGCGGTCCTGCTCGATTTTCGACTGCGCCGCTGCCTCGTTCTTCAGGGTCTCCAATGCGGCTGCACTGTCAGCAAGTGCCTTTTTCAGAACTCCTGCCGCTGCGGCTGCTTCTTTTTGTTTCTCCGCCTGCACAGCGGGCCGCGGCGTCTGAGAAAAATTTACGGGCAAGCGATATGTGGTATTCCACACGTGCTATACCAGCCGCAGAGAGCCACACGATGTCAAGACCAAGGTCTTTACCTGAACTTCAGACATTTTCTTTACGTGCATAGCCTCGGTCAGCTCCAGCCGCTTCGTTGCCGCCGCCTGGTAATGAAGTGACAGCGTCACTATACCCCTCCAAGGAGCAGCTGAGTCTCAAGATTCACAAACATGCGTGAGAATCTCTAGAAATTTTCGCAAGGGGTGAAAAGTGATCGGCAAGCGGAACCTCGATCTCTCCTACTCTCTTAGCTGTCGCGGCTTCGGTTGCCATGGCTTGCTGTTGCATGGATTTCAGAGTGTCCTGGAGCCGTCGTAACTCGGCCGCTGCTGAGGCTTCGGTCACCTTCAGCTTCTCTGCCGCGGCTTGCTGAGCAGCCGCTAGCTTTGCGTCTGCAGCCTTCTGTGCTTCGGCGAGCCTTTTCTCGCCCGCCTTGCGCTCCACAGATAGCGCATTGTTGGCGGCCTGTCAAGAGAGATCAAACCGCTCCTCTCAGGGTTCCTGCGCTAGTCAACGACACCTAGACCGGGCGGTACTGGGTTTGACGCACAGCAAACAGCAACAGAGGACAGGTCCCCACCTTCAGCTGATCGCTCGCAGAGAGGTTGGCTGCCTTCAGCTGCTCGTCAAGAGCCATCTGCGCCTCCGCGAGCCGCTTCTCCCACGCTGCACGCTCCGTTGCGAGGGAAGCGGCCGCCTGCTTAGCTGAGTTTTCTGCACCCTTCTGTGCCTCCAGGAGAGTCTTCGCCCCCGCGGCCTTGGAGGCTGCGGTTTCCTCTTGCGCGGCCTTCAGGCGTGCCTCCGCCGCCTTTCCAGCCTCCTGCAGCCTCGACTCGCCCGCCGCGCGCTCGGCGGCAACGGCGGCGTTTCCGGCCTTGAGATGTTCGTCAAGCGCGCGCTGCGCTTCGGCCAGCTTCCCCGTGCTCGCGGCCTTCTCCGCAGCGATCGCCGCGTTCGCGGCCTTGAGCCTCTCCTCCGCCGCCCGCTCCACCTGCGCCATGCGCTCCTCCCCGGCCTGCTGCGCCGCGGCGAACTTCTGCTCCGCGAGCGCGCGCTCCCGCACAGCGTGCTGCTGCGCGGCCGCCGCCGCGTCGCGCAGCCGCCGCTCCGCCTCCTCCTGCTCCGCCCGGAGCACCTCGCGGAGCTCCACCGTCATCTTCGCCTCCGCAGCGAGGTCCGCCTGCAGAGCGCGCGCCGCCGCGCGCTGCTTCTCAAGGTCCTCGCGCGCCGCGGCGAGCGCCTTCTCAGACGCATCGCGCGCCTGGCTCCCTTTCGTGGCCTGCTCCTGCACCTGCGCGAGCTGGGCCTTGAGGGCTGAAAGACTCTTTTTGCCGTCGTCGCGCTCTGCGGCTGCCTCTGCGGCGGACGCCTTGGCCTCTGTGAGCTGCCGCTCTGCCGTGTCGCAGCGCGCGAGCGCCTTCTCCAGCGCGGACTTGGCTTCTTTAGTCTGCACATCCAGGGACTTGGAGTGCGCATCAAGCTCTTGCTTCAGGCGGGCGCGAGCTTCGGTCTCTGACTGTCGCAGCCTGTCCGCCTCTGCACGCGCGGCAGCCAGCTCCTTCCCCGACGTAGCGAGCTGCACCTTGAGGTCCTCCGCCGCTGCAGCAGCAGTCTCGGCACCACCCAGTGCAGCACGCACGGTCTGATCGCTGATTGACTCCTGTTCGCGAAGCTGCTTCTGAAGACGTGCCACCTCTTGCTGCGCCGCAGCCAGCGCCGCGGCCTCCTTGCTCGAAGTCGCGTTCGCGACAGCCATGGCTGCCTTGCGCTCTGCATCAGCAGCCTGCTTGAGACGAGCAACTTCAGCACGAAGCTCGTCCGCAGCGTGAGTCGCCTTGAGGACCTCTTCATCACGCTCAAAGCCTTTGATGCGCTCCGCGGATAGATCTTCTTGAAGGGCCTTACGCTCGGCGTTGAGCGCCTGCACTTGCTTGTCAGTCGACGCATTCAGCGTTGCTTCGTCGATGTGGGGCGTGCCACCATTGACTGCGAGCGTGGACGGCTTCTGCGGCGCGACAGTAGACACACCAGGACGGTGCGTCACGCTGTTTGAGCTGGCGCTGGCCTGCTGGGTTCCGCGTCCGTTGACGGTGTTGTTCATGGCAGGTGCGACAGATCGCCCCTGCTGCGTCACTTGGATCGTGCGCTGCTGCCCTGGCGGCTGGGAATACGTGTTGGACAGGGTGTTGCGAAGCACTGGCTGCTTTGATCCGCTCCGGGAACCCAGCGAGGTGGTTGAACCAACTGAAGACGAGGATTCGCGGCGCGTCAGGGTCTGCGGTTGCGCCCACGGCTGCTGGAAGCCCGCGAAGGCCCCAGGGTTCAGCATCGGTGTGTTGCTTCACGCCGGGTGAGGCTCTGCGGGACTTCTCCCAAGGCCACGGCGCCGCCCCTCTCTTCCAAAAAGGAGGTGGATGTTCCGACTAGTTCGAAATGTGACCTCGCAGAAGCTCATAACCTCATGGACGTCCAAGCGCCACTCGAGAGGCGCTTGGAGCCGTCCACTTTACATTACTGCAAGACTTGTAAATTAATAATGCTAGCAACATTCCCCGTCGCAAACAGCAGAGGGGACTGGGGGCGGTGCGCTGACGCAAGCGCGGTCGCTTGTATCTACTGTGCGGCAAGTTCTTTCACCGAATTGTACCGTTCTCTCCTGCTGCTCAACTGCCCCGTCCCGAACAAGCCTGGAGCGGACCCAGGGCCGCATCCACGCCTGTTGCTGCAAGCAACTGGTGGCAACACAGACATGCCGCGTTCGAGCGGGAGGGCTGCGAAGAGCGATCGTCCGGTCGCAAAGAAAGAAGTTTTCGGTGACGACGAAGATCAATCCGATGAAGAGTCAGGGCGTGGTGGGATACCCTTTGTGAAGCGCTGCGCCAATCCTGATTGTCAGAAGGCAGACGGAGACTTGTCCCGATGTTCAGCCTGTCGCTCTGTGGTTTACTGCAGCCGCGAGTGCCAGAAAAAACATTGGAAAAAGCACAAAACTCGATGTGCAGAAGCCCAGAAGTCGCTAAAACAGTTGAATGATGTCGCTGGTGCACCCTGCTTTGGTTGCAAGCAGAAGAACTGCGTTGTCAAGCAGTGTCCACAATGTCTCGAGTTGTTCTGCTCGAAGTGTGGCAGGGAGCACGGATCGTGCACAGCTGATATCAATCACGGTATGTGCATCTACCTCATTAAGATCGAGGTCGCGGAAGTCTCGGGGAGCTTGAAAATGTTGGTGCCACAAGAACTGGTTGGCAACGTGCAAGTGGGGTTCACCAGCATGAACGCCCCGGAGGCTGTGGTGAACAACGGCATTGCTTGGCCAGCGACAGCATACTACCTTGCTCTCCTTGCAACGAAAATGCCGGGCGGGGTCCGCGTATTCATGGACCATAAGGTGGAACTGAGTGTGGTGGATGCAAACAACCGGGAGCATGGTTTCAGAGTTCAAAACGTCGGACTCGTGCAGAGGTCGCCCATCGATGGGACAAGGAGAACCATGCAGGGTGTGCTTCACTTCTTTAGCAATGATGACTTGGCTCCCGACGACAACAGCACCATCGTGGTCAAACAGCCTGGCTTTCACATGGTTCAGGTGAAGCGTACGAAGCTCATCCGCTGTTACAGTACCAACATCATGACGGTACATGACTCCAACGCGGGTAAGGATAATGTCAAGGCGGGTAAGGATGATGCCAAGGCGGGTAAGGATGATTCTGAGGACAACAAGCGCGATGCTAATGCCAGTAAATCGTAGCTCCATCTATCTCGATCTGCGCCACTGTCGCCGGTGTAAACGCAAAGCAACGGACGGGGGAATTTCCTTGCCCTGATGCGCCGCACCAATCCGTGCTTAGCAACGCAATCCGAATCAGCTATTTTACAGATACTCACTGCTGCCCCTCACTTGGCAGCGCGCCCTGCGCGCTTTGATTAACAGACGCGTGGCACCGAGTCCAAGTGGTCTCAGCGTCCGCGCCCGCATTCACACACCCTTGCAAGCGTACGCCCGATGCCCCTCGGGCGCCAGCTCGCTCGGCCTAACCTCAATCACTCCCTGGCTCTTGCGACTTCAGTCGATGCTAATGATCAGCCACGAGGATCACGTAGCGCAGGGAGAGCAGGGCAGCGATCGCCGCGTTGTCCCACTCGCCCGTGAAGGCCTCCGCCGATGCAATGAGGAATCCCCACATCAGCGAGGAGGAATGCGGAGCGTGCGAAAACACAACCAGGCTCGCAGCAGCAGCTATCATCACTGCCAGGCTCCCCACGATCGTCTTCTGGCCGCCACCAGGAATCCGCGGAGAACGCACGTTGAGCCCGACGATGGCGCCCATCGGATCAGCGAAGTACACTGGAGAGACATGCACCAGCGAGACCTTGAGCGCGACACACGCGAGCGTACATACGCAGAAGTTAAGCATGCCGATGTCAACGCTGGGCTCCTCCGAGCGAATCGCGCTCGGCTTCATCGGGTAGATCTTCACCGCTCGCGAGAGGATGCCCGCGAGCGCAATGCAGCCGACGGACAGAATCAGCGAGTCAAAGCCTTGAGCCTGTGCGGCGATGCAGAGCACCCCTGTACCGACATGGAGTGCCTTCCGCGCAATGTACCACGGAAGAATCCGTGAGACCGAGACGGCAAAGAGCGCCACGAACAGCGCGAGCAGCAGCGCCATGTTCGCCTCCGCAATGTGCGCCGCCGCAAAGACACCCTGTGGGTGCGCTTCCCCGACCGGAATGACCGGCATATACAGCGTTGGTCGGGAGTGGTACCGCGGCCGACCACCCCATCCCCACGACAGGATCATCCTGTCCCGCGGTACCTGGCGCCCCACCACGCCGGCGCAGCCCACTTTCGTGGCGGGTTTTGCTTTGGGTTCTTGAATGTTCCCGTGAAAAGTGGCCCTGGTCCACTTTCGTGCTGACGCGTGCATCAAAAATAAATCAAAACCCTGACCTGTATCTTTGAGCAGATGTAGTTTAGGCCTATTAGTCATTTTAGCCCGCCGGAAACACCCCCCGACTACACCCCTTGACTCCCGCCGTCCCCCTCCGGAAGGGGTGTTGGCGCGACTCGCGTGCTCGGGCACTGGATCCAAGCGTAGCGGTGCCATGCCGCGCCGACCAACGTCTTCGGCCGCCGTGCAGAGCGCCGAAAAATTTCTGCGGGTGTTCATCGCGCACTCGGACTCGGAAGATCATATCCTCCCGAAGAACGGTGCGCCCCGCCTCAATCCCTCCTCACTCGCACGTGTCCTTTCGCGCAGCCTCTCACGCTCTATACCGCTTTCAGGGACGTACTCACCGTATGATGGCTTCTGCGACATGATGCCGCAACATGCGCTGGCCCGAGATGGCGGAACCGGTGTTGAGGGCGTCTCCCGGGGCCGCCTCAACAAGTTGGTCGGCCAGAGCTTCCAGGAGGGCATGCGCAAGGTCTTGTCCCGTTACCAGCTGTGTGAAAGCATCTAGCTGCACGGTGAAGCGGGTTGGGGAACGGTGCGTGGGGCTCAGCCCCGCCGCGCTTCCACCGCAACTGGCACCAAATTTGACCGTCCCTGTGGACTCCACGCAGCCTTCGCGAAATGGAAACCCGGGTGCTGTCGAGTGCGACAAGCTCGCGCGGCACTACCTAAAGGCACGCTGGAGGGACCCGGGCTGTGCAGAGGACATGGCGTGCATTCAGCCATTCTTGAACGCTCTTCTGCCGATGGAGGCAGCGCTGTGCGTGGAATCGCTGCGCAAGCTCACCAAGTGGAAGCCCGGTCCAGCCGGACGTGGCGGCGATCGGATGCTGAACAAGCGTGCCGCGCTATCCCCTGGGGAAACACGTAGCGTGAGGCGCAAGATCAATGAGGAAGCGTCGGACGAAGAAATCGACGATGACCACCTCTCCATGCGCTCTACTGTCGTTACTTCTCAGAGCCCGCCGCATGAGCCCGCAGGCAGGCGTGCCGACGTTCAAACCGCTCTATGTATTGAACCGGCGCATCTTCATGGGCTAGGCACGTGGTCTCCTGCAATGATGATGCTCTGGCCGGGACTGGCTGCAGTCCCCGCTGCCAGCGCAGCCAAGAGCGAAGCGCCAGCGCTTCTTAAGGGGGCGTCACTCTCTGCGGCGGACATTCTGCAACGTCTGGCGCAACAAGTTGCCACGCATCAAGCTTCTCTCGCGCTGGTGCAACCGCCGCTCGCTCCTGCTTACTCTCTCGCAGCAGCGCGCAACACAGTGAAAGCTCACGTCAAGAGCCCTGCTGCACAAGCTCCAGCCCACGATCAGTCGATGCTTCCAATGTTGAGTGCGTCGTCTACTTTGGCGCACATGATCACTACAAATGCTGCGCCGGTCAGCACGATCCTTCCCCCGTTGCGGCAAGTTCTACTTGGGACGGCAAGCGAGGATGGGACAGGAGCATGAAGTGCTCGCAGTCCTGCGGGAGAATGCCACAACATGTGCGCGATGTATAGATCGGCACTTTACAGCCATGTAAATTAGTACAGATCATGGAACCAAATTACACCATGCACGGTTCTGTCGCAACGCTCAGGAATCAGGCGCTTCCGTTCGCGCGCCATCTCTTCACTGTCAACTTTCAAAGCTCCGCATTTTCAGGTTGAAGCTGCAAGGATGTCTCCAGCAAATTCTCAAAATCTTCTCCCACATCGTCCCACCCACTGCTTCTACACCCGCAGGAATCCGACCACCAACCTCACCTCAGCTTGAGGGATGCGGGCACCGCACTCGCTTGCCACATCTCACCGCGAAGATGACCCAAACCGCTAGACCTCACGCTCAGATGAGGATGTTCTGATGGTCCTGGGCCAGCCAGTTGGTCGGGCGGTTGCGCGACGGACGCTGCAAGAGGTTGGTCACGCATCAGTCCCTCGCAAAGCGCTGCGGGGGCTAGCATTTTCGTTTTGGCCACGCATGTGGCGGGGCGCAGTTCGCGGTGTGATAGGGCACTCACGATGACAAGCTTGGTGCCCTGGAAGGAGACAGCATGCGGAACGTGCCTGCTTGCCTGCCGCACACAGAACGAGAATCAGTCGAGGAAGAATCAGATCTGATAACACTCATGAAGTGCTGGTCTGTGATGGCGCAGCTCAACAGACACTCAAGGAACCACGTGCATCGAACGGCTACAGCAAACCCTGCAAGCACGTATTACAGATTGAAAAGTCTAGAGATGCTTCCCCTGGACAAGCACGCCCCAACACTGGCACAGAGGTTGGCAGCAGCTCAAGGAGACCAGCCAAGCAGCTCCGTACGCATTCTGAACACAGGAATAGCAACAAGTGGACTTACGTCATTGATCGCCGCCGACAGGGCCGACGGGGGCTTGTTTGCGGCCCAAAGCTTCTGCGGAGTACACAAGGGCGTCCTGGTCAGCAAACAGCTCTCCACCACGGGTGGCTGCCATTTTCGCATCACCTCCTGCCACAAACGAGATAGAGGCACACGCAGCATCGCCACCATGGAGCTCTTGCGCAGCTCTAGCATTTCGGCGCAAATAAAGCTGGCGCTTTGCGGCAAATAGCACCCTGACCTGGAACCCACGGACCGCTGCGGATGACGTACCTGCTGCATTTCCGCTGGAGAACTCCAAGTGGCACGCACCCCATATTTGCCAGGAGAACGTTGCCCACGTACTTGGAGCCAATGATTCTTCGCGGCAGTCGCTTGCGATGCCTCCACCTCACCGGCGTGGGTCCTCAGACGACGACGATGACGATGACGAGGCAGAGCTCCGTGCCATGCGTCAGGCACGAGGCGTTGGCGGCGGAGCGACGAGCACTTCAGCACGCGTTTCTGGACCGCCTGACCTCGGTGCGTGCATTACTCGCGTGACGGGTCCGCAGCGCGCGAGAGCTCACGAGCCAGAATTGCACAATCGGTTCGCCCAACGCGTATGTTATCTGACTTGAATCGTGCACAGGTGATGATGCGTTCGTAAGCAATCCACGTGCTCCGCAGCGTTCGAAGCCGCCGACCGCACCAGAGCGCGGGATGGAGGAAATGGGAATTGATGAAGTTGAGGAAGCAGCAGCGACAGACGAGATGCGCATGGCGTTTCCCATGTCTTTTGGCGGGGTATGACATGCGCCATAAATTCATAATGTGAACTGAAAATGGTTTGCTTGTCGAGATGCGCTGGGAATGTGCCTGTTTGGTGCTCCAAAATGAATCATGAAGAAAATGTCCTACGCGCGGCAGGGCAAATTCGGTGGACAGAAGCAGAAGGGGCCACCTACCGCGTCCCTTATCTCTTCGCACAAGGTTGTCTTCTTCGCTCGAATAGAGCGCAGGAATCCTAGATGTGCAAGCAGCACTACGTGGCCGCCCCATCCCCTGCTGGAGAAATGACATTCTGCCACGGACAGGAGCACAAGCGTCAGGACTCGAGTAAGGAGGGGCTGCAGGCCATGTTGCGCGAAGCTCAGGTTCACTTCTTCCCTCTTCGCCATGAGACTGTGTGCAGGTTCGGGCACTCGCTCGCACCAGCGGTTTAGCAGCAATCGCGCGGGACACTGCACGGTTGCAGCTGATCACGAGTGCCCTCCTCAGGCTGCTGCGCGCGGCGAGCTGGCACCGCCTTCTGCTCCCGAAGTTGGTCCGGAAGAGGAGGACATGGAGGCAAGCGAGCAGGGCAACGAGGTGCAGCTTGAGAAGGTTGGCTACTTTCCCGACGCTGCCCGGCGCCGCGCTCGCGCCTCGCGGCCTCAACCAACCAACTGCCTCGGGGCCAGGCGAAGCAGGGCCCCGGGCTCGACTCAGACAGCGACGACGACGAGGGGGAAGACGACCTGGGGAAAGGCGGCCTGGTGCCGTGCTCCCACGAGGCGCTGCTGAAGGGGCACACCAAGGCACGCCCCCGACAGCGCCGCGCCGCGCCGCGCCGCGCCGATGACCCTGCTGTTGTGGCTCCACAGGCCGTCTCGACCATGGCGCTGGACCCTTCGGCCGCCCGCCTCTTGACAGGAAGCCAAGACTACACGTCCGTCCCCCACCACCAATCCTGCGTCCCCGGGCGCGCTTGGGCCATTTGCGATGAGGCGCGCGCTGAGCTGGGCCGCATGGGGAGAGATGTGCGTCCAGATCGTACGGGGCGGGAGAGAGAGGAGAGAGAGAGGAGAGAGAGAGAAATCTGCGTCCGATTTGTACTGAAGGGGCGCGATGCACTGCAGTGTCAAGTTCTGGGACTTCAACGGCATGAACTCGACGATGCAGAGCTTCCGTGAGCTCACGCCTTGGGATGGTCAGACTGTTCGGTGCGTCCATCGCGATGGCCGCCTCCAGCGCAGGGAGTCTATGAAGTCTATGACGCTGCGTGTGCGGGGCTGAGCGAGCATGGACGCGGCAGGTGCCTTCAGTACTCCACCACAGGGAGCCAGTTTCTGTGCGCTACGACCAAAAACCAGGTGCTGCCTTTGACCGCAGCGACGCCAGGAAGCTGCCGGGCCAAGTTTTGGCTGTTGCAGAGGCTCCCGAGCCCGCGCGAGGCGGGCGTCTCGGCTTACCGCGTGCCGCTCGTCCAGGTGTCGCTGTTCTCGCGCGAGGGGGCGCGGGAGGTCGACTTTGCCAAGGGAGACATGTACATCCACGACATGGCGCAGACCAAAGGTTGCCCCGGCCTCTCGGACAGGGCGACCTAGGGAGGGAGGGAGTGAGTGTACAGTAGGGACACGGGTAGG
>Ga0115567_10006990_pt1 | contig 10726 bp, 6 predicted proteins | sample COGITO_mtgs_1204_2_FD_88679 | JGI IMG/M metagenome (GOLD analysis project Ga0115567, IMG submission 88679) | Pelagic marine microbial communities from North Sea - COGITO_mtgs_120412 | ecosystem: Environmental > Aquatic > Marine > Epipelagic | place: Germany:Helgoland, sampling site Kabeltonne... | reverse complement strand
GTTAGGTACCGTTGCACTTTCATCATTTACCACTCAACTAACGGTGCTCTCTATAATGAGCGTGGTGTTTACGGTGGGGGTTTACGGCTTTGTCGCGCTGATTGTGAAAATTGATGATTTTGGTTTATACCTATTGCGCAAATCGGTAAGCGGCAGTTTCAACACCCTACAGCGCTTGACAGGCCGTGCTTTATTGGGTTTTGCTCCCATACTAATGAAAACCCTTTCGATAGTCGGCACAGCGGCCATGTTCTTAGTTGGTGGTGGCATCATTGCCCACGGCGTGCCGTTTTTGCAATATTTTGTTGAACATTCTATAGATGTGGTGTCGGTATTGCCTACCGTTGGAATAATAGCGGGTTCGATTACGGGGATTTTGTTAAATGGTGTAATTGGCATTATTTCGGGGATAATTACCTTAATGCTTGTAAAGACGGTACAAAAGTTTATGCCGTCGAAAAAGGTTAAAGACTAATAAAAAATAGGTCACGGCAGAGCGGCCACCACAAGGTATTATTTGCTTATGCGACTTGCTTCTATTTACTAGCTTTTATTTCTTTTTACAAAGCATACCGTTATTCAAAAGTGCTAAATTAATAGCGGTATAAAATACTCAACTTTTACATCGCCTCCCATATTATGCCTCAAAATTGCTCTCCCTCAGCCACTATTACCACTGTACTTTGGAGCGGTTCGCTATCCGTATCGTCACCCATAACTAGCTCGCGCAATTCTGATTTAAGCACTGCCACTTCTTCCTCAATTTGGCTTGCCTTGTTCCATCCATAAACTTCGCTAACCTGTGACAGTAAGTCATTGATTAACTCTGAGCCATTATTGCTGTTGGTCATAATAGCTATACCATCGCCCGTTTTTGCGTAAATAAATACCTTGTTTGTAAAACCATCGTTGGCACCGTCATGGAAGAGTGAGATAACGGTGCCATTTTGTTGTTCTAAGTAAAATTCGATGCCCATGGACTCTATTTGCCGAGTTAACAACTCTGATTCTGTTTTACTGACAATAAGCGACTTGCCTTCTGCTTGATAACTTTTTTGGACCTTAGATGCCAGTTTTAGTAACTCAGATGGTGTTGCCCATAAACCCGCTGTTGACTGTCTCGGATAAGGATAGGCAGCGCCTTTAATCGATGACCCGATAACTAAGTGAGGTAGGGCCGCATTTTCTGCTAATTGTTTAACCGGCTGAGGGTAGGGGCTTTGCTCAATGCTTAAGGGATCTAAATTGGGAGACCTTGATAGTGCCTGTAACGGCATTCTAGATTGATTATGCAAAACTACCTGCGCTAAAGTGGTATTGCTGTTTGTATCTTGAAGAGTTGCGCTTGGCTCAATATCTACCAAGATAGCATCAGCATTTCCTGGACCCGCCTCTTTAAGCATTTCTATAACAGTAGGCACGCCTAATTTGGCAGCATTAGTTTTGAATCCATGTGCTGTTGTTCCGGTTGGATGACTGGATAAATCGCGCAAATTAACAGGACGAGACTTAAACCATTTACGCTCAGGTATTTGCCAGCTTTTAATTGACGGCAAGTCATTTGTCTCTAAACGTATATCTGACGCTTGTCTATATTCTAATAGCACATTGGCAAATACAGGCTTTGAAATACTAGTCGTTTTAAACAAAGTGTTTTGATCAATTTCTCGCTGTGACACAAAATCAATTACTCCCTCAGTGCGGGTCCAAGTAATTTTATGATTCTGCATGAAAGCAATAGACACGGCTGGGATATTTCGCGCCGCCATTTTTTGTTTGAGTGCGCTCAGTTCAAGCGTTTTATCATTAATGCTAAATTCAGGCTGTATCGCATCATCAATAGCTTCTGTGCCTTTTCTAGCAGCTTCAGTTTGCGCGCAAAAAGCGATTGATGACGTAAACGTAAATACTAATAATAACAAGCGTTTAAACGAGTGCATAAAAATATCCGTATATAAATTCAACGATATAGCTTTATAGTACGTTATTTTCACTATAATGTATTTCTATGCGCTCGATTGTTTCTTCGGCTTGAAAGATGGTTGGAACGGGCGCTTTGAATCGAGTTTAGTAGACACTGAAAGTGTTGTTCAGTATGCTGAGCTAAGCACCTAAATTAAGTGAGTTACATTTGACATCATAGCTCACGCTTTTATACGGATTGTTCCCACGCGACAAAACGACAGATACTGGTGAACTGCTGCTAACAGAGATATGACAAACTTATGGATAAAATAATAACACTTAATTTTATAAGAAATCCAATTGCTGTATTGGCTATGTTTTCCCTTGGCTTTGCCGCCCCCCTTGTTTGTGCCCAAGAAATTGAAGAAGAAGTTGAAACAATACGACTTGAAACTATTACGGTTAAGGCGCAAAAGCGTAGACAAAATCTGCAGGATGTACCCATCTCGGTCACCGCTATTTCAGGTAAACAATTAGCTGAGTCTGTATTGCAAGATATGTTTGATGTAAAAGGCAGTGTTCCTGCCTTATCTGTTTTTCAAACTCAAAATGCTACTAATTCAAGTTTCTCCATACGTGGTATTGGCACTGGGTCACAAAATTTCGGTTTAGAATCGTCGGTGGGTCTGTATGTAGATGGCGTATATCGCGCTCGTCAAAACTCCATGATCAACAATCTGGTTGACATTGAGGCAGCTGAAGTGCTGCGAGGCCCTCAAGGAACACTGTTTGGTAAAAATACACCTTCGGGCGCTATTTTGGTGCGCACTGTTGCCCCAAGTCATCAAGGGGAAAATAATTTCATTGAAGCAACCATTGGTAATTATGGCTTAGTTAATTACTCGGGCGCTGCGTCAATTTCAGCCATCGAAAATGTGTTGGCGTTCCGCGTGACAGGGTTTGGAAGTCAGCGCGACGGCATTGTTAGCGAGGTTAATACCGGCAAGAATGTATTAAACGACAGAGACCGTTGGGGATTGAGGCTACAGGCTTTGTATACGCCAAATAGCGATATTTCTGTGCGGCTTATTGCTGACTATTCAGAAATCAATGAAATTTGTTGTGCGGCGCCGGTTCAGTTAAGTAATAAGGAAGCCTTCGGGATTGAAGGAAAATTTGGTACCGACACTCTTTTATCACAAGCTCCGTTTAATGCGACTATTTTTGACGGAGATGATTTTTTTGAGCGTAAAGTTGCACTGTCTTTTTTACCAGAATCTACAATGAAGGACAGGGGTTTATCAGCCGAAGTCAACTGGGATATCGATAAGCAGTTCACGTTAGTCTCTATTTCAGCTTATCGTAGCTTCGATGCTCTGGACAATATCGATTCCGACTTCACCGATGCCGACCTGTTTGGCACTGAAAATGATTCTCAGCAGAACTCATTTTCTCAAGAATTACGCCTCGATTACACGGGTGATAACTTTAATAGCATACTCGGCGCTTATTATTTTCGGCAAAATATAGATCTTGATTATAGTTTGTTTACTGGAGAACAATTTAATCAGTTTTATCTATCTGGCTTTTCGCAGGGCGCGTTTAACGACCTGCTTGCAGGAATAGACGCGCTTAGTGTTTCAACTAACGGGCTCGTTGCGCCATCTGCTGCGCCAGCTCCTGCCTTTACGTCTTTTGACCACCGCGCCGAGCAGGAACATGAAAGCTATGCGATTTTCGGACAAGTCGATTATCAACTCTCTGACAAACTGACCCTAACCGCAGGCCTTCGATATACTAATGAAAACAAGGATATGTCAGGTGTTTTTAGTGAGAACTTACCAGGAAACACCGCCTTACCTACGTTTTTTTCTTCAGTAGGTGACCCCGCTAATCCAGCGTCAATTGTTCCTGGTACATTACTCTTTGGAGCTGGTGCGGCCGGTAACGTGCTAGCAGGAATTGCGAATAATACTATCGATATTACCAGCCCTGAAGGTCAGTTGGCACTCGCCGCTCTGGTACCTTTTCAAAGCTTAGGCTGGGGATTTAAACCACTTGGCGCTATCACGTCAGACAGGTCGGATATTGATGGTACCTTAGACGATGATCAACTGACCGGCACCTTAAAACTAAGTTATCAGTTTGACCGAGATACCTTATTATATGCTTCATACGGCACCGGATATAAGTCGGCAGGCACTAATACTGATAGAATTGCAGAAGGTTTCGATCCTATTTTTGCAGCAGAAACCTCACAAGCATTCGAAGTGGGGATAAAAAAAGATTTCCCAGAACATGATTTACGTATAAACGCCGCCGCGCACTTAACAGCCGTTGATGATTTTCAGGCTAACACTTTTACCGGCACCGGCTTCAATCTGCAAAACGCTGGTGACTATAAAACGTCGGGCTTAGAGATGGAACTTATGTGGCTTCCCGCCGAGTCAGTCGAGCTTAGTCTTGTTTATGCTAGAGTGAATGCCCAATACGATAATTTTGAGCGAGGAAATTGTTGGATTGCGTTTACGTGGCAAACGGGCATAAGTGACCCAGGGCAGGAAAGTACAAATCCTGCAGCTCCAAACCCATTTTGTAATCGCTCTGGTGGTCGCCCGGCAGGTGAGCCTGAGGATTACGCAATGATAAAGGTCAAAAAAGACTTTGCGATTAGTGAAAACATAAACAGCTACGTGGCCGCCGAATTTAGCTACACTGGTGACGAAGTATTGGACGGTAGCAATGATCCTCTGGCCGTTCAAGGTTCTTACGGCTTACTTAATTTGCGCCTGTTTATGAACTTTGATGAATACGACGTGGATGTAATCTTTTGGGGCCGCAACGTTTTAAATGAAGAATATATTAAACACATCGATTTCAACACTCCTTTGCAAGAAGGGAAACTTAACGGCTATGTGTCGAACCCTGCGACCTTTGGTATTACTGTGAAGAAACGTTTTTAAGTAAGCTAAGGTTGGCCTAAATACCGAGCCGTTATTAGGGGGAGGTTAACTGTTGAATAGATACACTTATTTTAGCGCCAAAGCGCATTTCTTGCAGCGTCTAAATTAGTGCGCGTTGCTTCCATAAACGGATGATCTTGAGCATAGATATTAAGCCCACTTTCTAAAGCTAATTCGTAATATTTAATGGCCTTTCTGTACTCGCCTTTTGCTTGCCATGCAATGCCTAAATTAGAACGAGTTGTTGCCACCGAGGGATGGTTCTCACCAAAGTTTGCTATCCAATTGTCTAATGCCAACTCATAATATTTGATGGCTTTTTCGTACTCATTTTTTGTTTGCCATGCAACGCCTAAGTTACTGCGAGTAGTCGCCACTTTAGGATGATTTTCATTTAAAGTTAGGATATAGGTTTTTAAGGCCAGTTCATAATATTCGATGGCCTTGTCATATTGCCCTTTTGCCTGCCACGTTCCGCCTAAGTTATTTTGCCTAATGGCCACAGTGGGGTGGTTTTCACCAAAGGTAAGAATGCCGCTTTGAAGGGCTAGTTCATAGTATTGTATGGCTTTGTCATACTGGGCTAGAGATTTCCATAAACCACCCAAATTACTGCGCCTAATCGCCACAGAAGGATGATTCTCACCAAAATTTTTAATGCCTCCCTCAAGGGCTAACTGATAATATGTAATTGCCTTAGCATACTGACCGAGTGATTCATAAGCACTGCCTAAGTTACTGCGCCTAATTGCAACAGAGGGATGATCTTCTCCGAAGGTTTTGATACCGCTGGCAAGCGCTAATTGATAATACTCAAGCGCTTTGTCGTACTGACCCTGTGCCGACCACAAGCTGCCTAAATTACTGCGCCGAATGGCCACTGATGGGTGATCTTCACCTAAGGTGGCAATGCCGCTACTAAGGGCCCGCTCATAATACGCAATAGCTTGGTCGTACTGACCTTTGGCTTTAGATATCCGGCCCAAATTACTGAGCGTTTCAGCTACATCAGGATGATCTTCACCTAATATCAGTATATTACTGGCCAAGGCCTGCTCATAAAATTTAGTGGCTTTGATATATTGGCCTTTTGCCTGCCACAGACTGCCTAAATGACTTTGCGTGGTTGCCACAATAGGATGATACTCGCCAAACGTTTTACGAGCACTTTTCAGCGCCATTTCATAGTATGTACGGGCTTTCTCGTACTGACCTTGTGCCTGCCATGCACTGCCCAAATTGTTGTGCGTTTTTGCCACTTCTGGGTGATCTTCTCCGAGGGTAATAAGAGCATATTTCAGCGCCAACTCGTAATATTCGATAGCTTCAACAAACTGACCTTGCGCCTGCGACAAACTGCCTATTAGTCTGCGCGTATGCGCCACATCGGGGTGTTGTTCACCAAAGGTTTGTATATCACTAGCAAGCGCCTGCTGGTAATATTCCATTGATTTACCATACTGTCCTTTTTCTTGCCATGCACTACCGAGTTGCCGGCGTGTGCTCGCCACTACATGATGCTCTTCACCAAAGGCAAGCAAATTAATAGCAAGCGCCCGCTCGTAATACTCAATAGCTTTGTCATACTCACCCTTTACATGCCATACGCTGCCTAAGCTATTAAGCGTTACCGCCACTAAAGGGTGATTTTGATTTACCGTTGAAAGATTACTGGCGAGCGCTAACTCGTAATAATGAATTGCTTTGCTATATTGACCTTGAGCCTGCCAAGCACTGCCTAACTTGTTGCGTCTTGTGGCTACGTTAGGATGATTTTCAGCAAAGTTGGCAATGCCACTTTCCAGCGCCAATTGGTAATACTTGACGGCTTTTTTGTACTGACCTTTGGCCTCCAGCGCGCTGCCTAAGTTGCTGCGCCTGATGGCTACCGAGGGATGATTTTCACCAAAGCTAGTAATGCCACTATTAAGCGCTTCTTCATAATATTCAATGGCTTTGTCATAGTCGCCTTTGGCCTGCCACACGAGACCAATGTTACTGCGTATTTTAGCCACAAGTGAATCGTTTTCATCAAGGTTAAGGAGGCTGCTGGCCAGAGCTAGTTCATAGTATTGAATGGCTTTGTCGTAGTGTCCTTTGGCATGCCATACCAGCCCCAAATTACTGCGCATTTTAGCGACTTCAATATGATCTTCACCAAAGTGTTTTATGCTGCCGGCTAAGGCTAATTCATAGTAAGCAATCGCTTTGTTGTATTGCCCTTTAGCTTTGAATGTTAAGGCTAAATTGTTGCGAATTGTGGCCACATTTGGATGCGCGTCGCCAAACTCTGCAATGTCGCTGGCAAGCGCTTGCTCAAAATATTCTATGGCTTTGTCGTATTCACCTTGTGCATACCATGAACTGCCTGATGGACTGCTGGAGACAGAATTTGTTGTTTGGTCCTGATAACTTTTAGCAGGTGATGCGGCAATTAAACAGGCAGCAACAATCGACACAAACAGCACGATTGTTTTTGTGGTTTGCAGTGAACATTGCAAGGGTTTGCGCGTTAGCCGCTGCTGTATGTGTTCACTCAAATTGTTATGCTGGCCATTATGTTTTACGTCCATACGCTCCCCATTTACTCAACTATTTATTTAGCCTTTTCTAAAACAGAAGATGAAATGGCCGACACAGCTTAAGGTAAGAGGTTTCCAGCATGACTTAACTTTGCCAACATACATCATCGTTATTTAGTTAGTATTCCAAGTAAGAAAAGACTCAATACCCATTAGTATTAGAGACACTGCATTCTAAAACTTGCATCTTTTATCTTAGCGAGTCTTGATAGAATGTCTATCATTGAATTAGATTAGTCAGTTGAATAAGAAATAGATATTGGTAGTTTTTAACTAAGAGGTGTTGAGAAAATAATCTTGCTCCACTCCAGTATCGCGTAAACTTCACTTATTCTGTTAATAAAAGCGTTTTCCAAACGTTCGATATCTACGGTCGAACAACATTGCGGAGCCTGCAAATACAATAAAGAATGCCGACAGTTGGGCCTATTTTGCAACTGATTTAGCCATTGAAATGCCGACTGGAAGAAAAGTACGAGTGCTTAGATAATGTTCATAACTAGCGCTAGTCAATAAGGCGCGGCTAACCGCATAGAAACAGGTGCATCGACTACTCTTTGCTAACGCAGACTAATGTAATCCTAAATCAAAAAAAGAACGAAAGCCTAAGTTTGTGTCTCGCGCGCAGGCAGCCACATGTTGGCAAAAACGGTGAAACAGCGTATTTTTCAAAAATATACCCTTCTTTTTGTTTGTGCAATAATTCTGATAGTCATTGGAGGGGTAATTCGATGGCTTTAAAAAAGGTAAGTTTATGCTCACCCAAGAAGTGTGTTTTGCTAAGTGATGGCGTTCTTGTGGCAAACGCAAAGTAGTTAATCGAATTGAGAATATTCTTCGAACGTAAGAATTCCGCTCAGCATTAAGGTTTCTTGCGCTTGGTTGCGTAACGAATCGTGAGAATTATTAGCAATCGTCATCAATACCGTTTTTATTGTGCTATTTATTTGAATATTGCCGGAGTCTATATTTTCTAAAACAGCAAGGCGCAAGGGCACAGATGAATCGTCGCGAAGGAATGTGGATACAACATTTGCGCGATTTTCAGCTTGAGTAAAGCGCACAAGTTGCGGCAACAACATCTCAGCTTCGTCTTTACTCGCGCTTCTCAGCATGTTTTGTAATTGATCCACAACTAGATCGGTTTCAGAAGAACCTAATTGGAAGGGTTTGATGATGTTAAGTGCTTCTAGCTTTATATGTAAATCACTTTCCTCAAAAATACTGAGTTCAATTAGAGATTGAACAATAAGAGGTGACGCAATAGGCGAAGACCGTTCGGTCAGAGAAGTTCTTGCAAGTATAGTCATGAATTTGTGCTGCGCTGATGGACTTGTATTCATTGCGTACTTTTCTGCAAGGCTAATAAGCGCATTGTCTGCAACTTGTTCAGGCGCAGATTGTATCGCTGATAGTAAAATGGTAAACGCGGTACTATCTGTTGGTAAATTATCTAATTGCGCGACTGCGTCGTTTATTTTTTCAGGGTGTGTAATTAAAAAGCGTTTAAGTTCATCGACTCGTTTTGCTATTAATTGACCACTGTTTTCCTTGCTTCGTAGAGCGTCAATATTAGCTAAAATAGATTCAATATCATGCTGTTCAGATTCCACAAACTCGATGTTGTCAACATGATCGATTTGGCCAGTGTTTTTTATAAATTGGCTGAGTGCGCGACCTTGAAAATTATCATTGTTGGTGGTGTTAATGATCAGTTTGTTGGTTTGTGGTGACTGCGATGTAGGTAATAGTGCGCGTCTGTCGTTCTCAATAATATTTGGGTAGACATGCGTACTAAGCGCGAATTGATATCCAATGAAGAAACATCCTGCGGCAAACACCAAAAGTAGTCCTATTGCTTTCATTCCACTGTTCCTCGGTTTTGCTATTTTATTTTTAAGCCTATATAAGCCTTTAAAAGAACGAGATTGAATTAGATTGATCGATTCAATCTCGTCACGTTTTTACAAAACTATCTTATCCAAGCAGATGCATCAATTACGCCTTCGTGCTCGACATTTTCGTCACCAAATATTTCTATGCCAAAAACTTGATATCCGTTTCCTAGCCCGAGGCGATCGAAGCCTAAATCAGAATTGTCCCATCTATTTACATGTGGGCGAAAGTCCAATTCTTGATCTTCGGTAACGGTAGTTGGCGAGCGGCGTACACTCCAATACTGCTTGAATCCACGCTCGTCACCTCTGCCACAATATTGTTTACCGTATCTGTCAACCACATAAACGTCGTACGTTTCATCATTAGCGTACACGGTTCCTTTACTAGTTGCTGGAGCGCCTACGTTTTCGTCCCAAGGAACGTATTGGGTTGCGCCTGCCCATGATTCCACCACATAATATTCTTGTGATTTGTTGCCTCGGCAAGACCAACCATATAGAGTAACTAATGCTTTTTGAATATTCGAATTTGTGGTTAACTCCCCTACGTTATAACCTATTTTACGATTAAGTGAGCCCGCACTCCAGCCTAAGCCTCCAACTGCATCCTCATCCCAAGATTTTGCCATTTTCCATTCAGCCCTAAAGTGACGATTAGCATCGTTATAGAAACCAATTTTAACCGTACAGTCTTTAATATTGTTTTGGCTTAACTCAAACCATGAATAAAATTGCCCACGGTAGTTACCGGCCCCAAATCCATTCCCAGAATCGGCTGCAGGGTCGCATATTGTTTTTGTGATGCGTGCGGCGTGGCTCGTGCTCGGCAGTGTCGAAAAGACTGCGCCTAATACAAGCGCTAACTCTAAAAATTTTGTTTTCATAAGATTCTTCCTAGTGTGTGATAAAATATGAAATGCTATGAACTGTTGCACTAATGAATTGGCAACAAACCTTTTAAGCAATTGTTTAACACTTTGTGAAAAATGTTAAAAAACTGTTGCTTTAATTAGTATGTTTTTGCGAGTTATAGGTCAAGTGACAAATAGCAAATAAGTAGAAATTACAAAATTTCGAAATGAATTTATTAAAATAGATAAATAATATCAATGGTTTATATTATTTTATTTCGTTTTCGAGGTGTTTTTTTTCATAGTAAATATCGCTACCGACTTCATCAATGCCGAAATGAAAGTTTGGCTTATCGGTATCAATCAAATTGCGCCTGTGCCAATTTAATAAAATCTATAGCTGGAAGCGGCTTCGACCAATAGTAACCCTGTCCGTAGGCGCAGCCCTGAGCTTTCAGCATTTCGGCTGTTTTAGCATCCTCAACTCCCTCCGCTACATTTTCTAACTCCATTACATGGCTCATTTT
>Ga0115567_10006989_pt1 | contig 10726 bp, 9 predicted proteins | sample COGITO_mtgs_1204_2_FD_88679 | JGI IMG/M metagenome (GOLD analysis project Ga0115567, IMG submission 88679) | Pelagic marine microbial communities from North Sea - COGITO_mtgs_120412 | ecosystem: Environmental > Aquatic > Marine > Epipelagic | place: Germany:Helgoland, sampling site Kabeltonne... | reverse complement strand
GGGGGGGTGGGGGGGGGGGGTGGGCGGGGGGGGGGGGGGGGGGGGGGGGGGCACCCGATGCGTCTCGCGGCTGTTCCTCTCAGGCAACCCGCTCGGCCCTCTCGGCGCCTGCGCGGCGGCCGCGCTGCTGGCGTCGCCCGACTGCCCGCTGCGTAGGCTCGACCTCCGGCACTGCGCGCTCGGGGACGAGGGCGCGCTGTCGCTCGTTGCTGCGCTCGCCGGCAACGCCTCCCTCACGCGGCTCGACATATCCTCCAACGGTCGCACCCGCGGTCCACGCCATGCGCTGATGTCCATAGAGTGAAACGGCCGAGCCTGAGAGGTCGCCTCGCTGAGCAGGAATCACGTCTGCCGCTGCGCCGCGCCTCGCAGACGCGTTGCGGCAGAACACGGCGCTCGCCCGGCTCGAGCTTCGGCACAACGAACTCGGTGACGCAGGGTGCGCTTTACAACCCCCCTCCTGAGCAACGCGCCGAAGCCTGCTGTACGCATTCCGCGTAATTCGCGGCGCTGGGCAGCGCGGAGGCTCTTGCTGCTGCGCTGCGGGGTACGGACGCCCCCGTTTCGCACCTGGACCTTTCCTCCAATGCCATCAGTCATCGCGGGGCCGTGGCTCTCGCCGAGGTCTCCACCGCACCTCCGCCCTTTGCAAGAGCTGGCCTGCCCTCGCTGAACGCAGATGGCCCGCGACCTGCCGCAGCGTGACAAAAGAGGAAATGTACGTTCGCTGACATCGGTGATTGACACGGGGGCACTTGCGCGGCAGGTTGTGCGGAGCAGCGCGGCGCTCGAGACGCTCGACCTGCGCAGCAATCCGCTCTCGATTGCCGGCGTGCGCGCGCTAGAAGGAGCTGCTGCTGCTGCTGAGAAGGCGGGCCGCGGAGTGCGGCAGCTCCTGCTTCCGCCACCCCGCAGCTGATGCGCGGTTGGGGGCGAGTTCGTCAGCAGCTCAGAAGTTGCTTTGCTGGCTGGCAGCAACACGCTGCAAACAAATGGCGGGTCCAAAGATGGTTGCCTGCGTGGCAGCGAATGCCGGCGCGCGCTTGTGTATCGCTGCACCCGCGTGCATGCACCGAGCCCCGGTGGCACCCGTCCTTTATTCAATCCAGCTCAGTCGAGCAGCAGCGGGTTCGCGCGACCACCAGGCTGCAGAGCCGCAGGTTCGTTGCTCCGGGGAGCAAGCGCGTTCCTCTCTGGTTTCTGCTGCCAGCCGCTCCCATGCGACCCACCCGCACGGTGCTGGACGGGGACGGGGGCACGATTCTGTGCGTGACTTATGCTCCGCTGGTGGGCACTGCCCCGCGCGTTCCAGCCGTCGTTTCCGACTGGGCGGTACGACGTCGGCGCCCGGGCTGCGCATTGGGGTTGCTGCTCGAATGCGAGCTGCTTGGCTCGGACGTAAGCGTCCATGTTTCCATAGAACTCGATCACTCGCGGATGGGCTTTCACACATTTGGGGTTGAAACCCTTGAGCTTCAGCCCTTCCATAGCGGACACGCGCGATAGAGCAACATATGCCTGGCCACATTCAAAAACTTCCCCAAGACTCATCACCACCTGCAGGGCGGCAGCCGCTCAGATCACGTCGGGCAATGATCGCGCGCACTATTGGGTTGAATTCGAGGTTCAAAGCAAGCACAGTACCTTGTTGAGCGTCATTCCCTGGCACTTGTGGATCGTGATGGCATACGCGAGACGTAGCGGCAACTGCGTTCGGCACGCCATCAGCTTTCCGGCAATCTCGATGTTGAAATCTTCCTCAACCATGATTTTGCCCTGAACGCCGTGCGACGAAGTTTCGAACTCAACGTAAGGGGATATCACAACTGAGTTTTTCGCTTCAGGGTCATCGTGATACTGAAATTCTTTGACCACACCCCGCGCGCCATTGATGAGGCCTCGACTGGCGTCCAGGTTTTTCAGGAGCATAACTTGACATCCAACTTTAAGCTCCAGCCTCGAGGGTGCCAAGCAATTCTTTTGGAGTTGATCGATGAATGGGTAATCTCCCGTGTCACGCGCCTCAAAGACCGTTGCTTCCTCTTTGATTTCCTTTAGCGCGGTCTCGTTGATGGAGTCCACTTCTCTGTTCTTTGGGAAAAGCTGCAGGGCTTTGACATCACTCTTCTCAAGATTGTTCATGCTGGTCCGCTGGAGAATTTGCGCGATCTTTTGCGAGCAGCGTCCCCACCGAATCTCATTGAGCATATCTACAAATTCCTGGTTGGCTTGCCGGAACACTTTCTTGAGTTCGACATGCATGGTAATGGTTTTACCCCACACCCTGCTCTCGAAGCAAAAGCACGTCTCCTGGCCCTTAGATACAGGAGGTAGCTGCAAAAAGTCCCCAACCAGCACAAGCTGAACACCGCCGAATGGGAGTTCCGACCGACGGACGTATCGGGCAACATCGTCAAGCTTTTCGAACATGTCAGCATCAAGCATCGATATCTGCGACGAGAACCGCATTCGGAAGACAGCACGCTGCCTTTTAGCCAAGAAGAAAGTGACACAATTCATCTTGGAGCAGAGCATGGGCATCACCTCGTCAACTATGATGACTGCCGTCCGCTGCCAGCGTTCTTTGGCCACCCTGCTAAGCTTTTGCTTGAGCATCTCTATCGGGCCTTGGCCGATTCCGATACCGGCGAACGAGTGTAGCGTCGTTCCACCGATGTGGCACGCTGCCAGTTCAAATGTTCAGAAAAAGAAGGTCACCGCATGAGTTTGTGCAAGAAGGGCACAGCAACCTGCAATTCCTGTTGTTGCTGTGACAGCAACCCCCGCTGGTCCGAACTTTTCCTGCAACACCTGCAGCACAGACACAGCCTCAGCACGGCACACTTTGGGAAGATCCAATCAACACCAGTAATTTGTATAATCTTAGTTCCCGACATTGATGGCTTGTTTCATCAGGAACGACTTGCCAGTGCCACCGCATCTGCAACGGAAACCGAGTCACTGCAGACAGACACGAGCGGCGTTCGCCTTCAGATTTCAACAAACGGGGTTCCTGCGAAACTACGGCGGGAACAAACCCGGTAATAAAAACACTTTTTCCACTCATGATGTGATCCAGGACGACCTGCCGAGAACACCAATGTAGGAAAATCAGCCGCAGATTGTGCGCCTGCATCGGTTTATCGCACAATCCAAATGTAATCGAAAACACCACCTTCTGTTCGTCGGAGAGCGATACATCACGGGGCTTCTGATCAGCTCCAAAGTTAGAGTCGCTGGCATTCGCACTGCCTTGGGCCCAGTCTGGCTTTCTCCGCTCGGCCCTCTCGTTGCTGTGCGAGCTCGTTGAGTTCGCATCGTCCGACACCGGCGGCGCGCCGTTGAACTCTGCATCGCGACCTTGGTCGCAAAAAGGTTCATGGGAACGTCGCTGTGGCGCAAGCCACTGGTCGACTGTTGGGCGCTGGCGATGACGAACGTGAGCGTCAATAAAGTCATCGGAGCTACTGTCCTCAATCTCATTGTCCCCCGCTAGCTTTCGTTTGCTGCCCACAAAGCTGGCATTATTCCTGGTGGCATCAGCATGTGATGCAGAAATATCCATGGTGGACATTTCGCTCGACAACACTGATCACCCTGAACGAAAGCACGGCGAACCACTGGCGCCCGCTTCAAACACTTGTCTCAGCCCGCTCTCTAAGCGCTTTACAGTTTTAATTAAAAGGGCAACTTTTGAAGACTTTGAGAGGTGCGAAAATGGGTTGAGTAAAAGTTAAGCCAACCGGCTCAAGATCCCCGACACCCTCTCCCAGCCATGCTGCGGCGGGGAACAGCGGCGGTGGCGCGGGTGGTGGCTGCGCGCCGGACCACGCCGACTGTGCTTTCGCAAATTCGCCGTATGTCCTCGACGAATTACCCTGTGAACCCGTGGCTTGAGCCGAGGAGACCGAAGGAGGACGACGAACGGACGCTGATTGGTCTCCACGGCCCTGTCGAGAACATGGACCTGGTCCACAGTACGGAAAAGCTGAGTCCTGCATGTGAGCGCCGCCCCCGTTTTTGTTCGCATTTGTAATCGGATGCCAGTCTAGGATTGCTCTGGAAGCCTTCTATCTTGATGCGAACGCAGTGTCCCGCCTTGACATTGAACGCGCTCCGCAGTCTGCCGGCACCGCGTTACGATGCCGTTCCGAAAGGCAACTCCGGGGATCTCTGTGGACTCGTTCGTGGCACCGAACTGCACGGTGCTCGGCGAGATCATGATCGCGCACCGTGTGATGCTGATGTACGGTTGCGTGGTTCGCGGCGACGAGAACGACGTTACCATCTACCCCGGAACGGTGATCCAGGAGAATTGCGTGATTACGTCCGATGCTCCCCAATCAGATTTCTCCATCGATACCGATGGAACTGGAGGACGTGTCACTGATTTCCCTGGGGAGGTCATCATTGAGTCAAACGTTATGATCGGCCCAGGGTGCGTCTTGCGTGCCTGCAAGATCGAGCAGGGGTCCTACATCGGTGCAGGAAGCACAATCTGCGAGGGCGCGATCGTAGAGGAGGGGGCGGTGCTGAAACCAGGATCTGTGGTCCCGCCGGGTAGGCGTGTTCCTGCAGGGACAGTGTGGGAGGGCTCGCCGATCAAGTACGTCAAAGACGTCGAGTCCTGGGAGGTGCTTCCCGTCCTCGAGTTGATTCGAAGGCTGCAGAACGCTGGCATGTCGTAGCACAGCCACACTTGTTTGCGGTATTGCGATATAATCGCCACATTGCGCATTGACAGGAAGCCGAAATCGTGGCGGAACTCAAGCTGTTCTCTGCAACGCTGGAGGTGAGGCCTCCTGTAAAATCGCGCGAGCGTGTTGCTGCGTGGCCAACTGCAGGCTTCTGTTTCGCGGCATCTGATCTGCCGTGGCGTGTCGCAGGAGCACATGTCATCTTGCTATCCTATTGAGCATTACAACATGTTGCACAAAGATGCTGCGGAGGCGTATGCAGCGGGGAAGTGAGTTTTTTGAGTGTGTTGTGTCGAGGACTGGTTCCCGTTCGTGAGGTGGGAAGTTGCCGGCAGGCGTGTGCGGGTGCAGCGAATACAGCGCCGGCGTGCTGTACGGGTCGATATGCCGAGTTCAGCCCGTGCCAGACCTTTCATTCGCCTAGGGGACTGTTCTACCGTTCCCAAGCACACCTCTTCTCACAACGCCGTCCATCGATCGGTTGGCATAGTGACCGTCGGTTCGAGCTTACTTGCGTTTGCCAGTCTTGCCTGCCACAGAGCGCTTTCCAAGCCCGCCGATTCCCAACGGACCAGCGCGTTTTGGCGGGTTGACGTCTGCGGCAGCCATGCTCTTCAGCTTCTCGACAAACGCTTGCTGCTTTCCAGCCACAGCACCCCCTGCAGACTGCAGCCGGGATTTCGCAGCGAAAAGCGAAGGCATAGCGCGAGGCTGCTGTGGCACAGACTTCGCAGGCCCAGGTGGCGTGTCCATGTCATCAGCGCGCTCGCCAACAGCCTCCTCCTCGTCGGATGCTACCGGGGATGCTGGGGCCGGAGCAGTGAAACGAGCACGCTTCTGCGATGTCTCTTCGCGACGCGGCTCCTCCTCCTCCTCCTCCTCGTACTCCTCCTCCTCTTCCTCCTCCACATCCTCTTCCTCGGCGAAACGCACCTGGCGATACATGTCCATGCGCTCCGCGAGATTGGACAGGCGGTGCCTTCGTGCGAGAGTGATCGCTGCATCAAGCGCCTTCTCGTTCACCATCTGTTTAGCCAAATCAAGGGCACGAAGCAGCTTCTTTTGCTCGCAGGCCGCGTTGACAAGCTGAAGGATCTTCTTGTCCAACTCAAGACGCTGCGCCGCTACGTCGGCCTCGTCGTCGCCGGAAGCGGCAAAGATTGCGCCGCGAAGCAGGACCTCCTCCTGCGCGTCGGTCTTGACGAGCGGCATGCTAAGCTCGTAGCGCCCAAGCACGGGCTGGAGAACGTCGGGGTAGCGCTTTTCCTCCTTGCACACCACGCCCGTAAGGCAATCGGCGTCGAGACGGATCGGCCAGAACCAGTCACGCGACTTGTTGCGTGTCTTGATGTCAAGGACAGGAACCCATGCACCGGCAACTCCGACCGCAGAGGCAAAGACATTTACGTAGCCATCCGAATCCATTGTGGCAACGATGCCAGCATCTGTAACCTGAAGCCACTCAAGTGTTGTGCCAGGCGAGAGTGGCAGTCGGCCACCTGCGAGCCCCTTCCGCGTTGAGACGTTAAGGAGCTGGAACTGCAGATCCTGAATTTCGTCAGCACCCGAAAGCGGCGTGTGGTTGACGAAGGAGAGAAGGTCGCCGTTGCCGTGCATACAGAGCGCTGGTCCTGGGAACATCTCAATGTGCGTCTGCAGACCAGAAGTCGTGAAGACTCGCAGGAACCGCTTTGAGGTCGCCACAGCGACGAAGCTTGCACCGCATGCGACCGCCTCTGCGCTTTCTCCCTCCTCCAGTGCAATTGTCCAATCCGATTGAGAAGCCCACGGGTCGAAATGCCTGTAGTGAAGCTGCGAAGCATTGACGTCGCCACCGCGTTCCTTGACCTCGGGTGAAGCAAAGATGGCGCCGTTGTTGTCCATGGCTGCCATGGTGAAGCCGGAGTAATCGTTAAAACGAATGGCACGGTGCGCGTTGATATCAGCGAACTCGATTTCAATGGCATTGAACGCCACTTCGTTGCGGCATGAAATGCTTCCGACCGCGTTGAAAACCATGAAGCGCCTTTTCGCCTCCATCGGCGTGCTTTGCGGCTGGAAGGCTTCCTGCGGCCGCATCGCCAGTTTCTCGTAGCGCACTGCAGCTCGTCCACCCGGCGACGCGCCCGTCTTGCCATCATCGCCCTGGGTTACGTTGAGAAAATCGTCGTCCTCCAGGAGATCTGCGTCAATGTCCGAATAGTCCCCAACCTCGCTTCCGTCGGCGGTAAGCTTCTCATTCGGCCCAGGCTTGTCGTCAGGGATCACATCAGAGATCAGCCCGTACCTGTACCCCGGCGTATTCAGATAACGTGCGACTGTTTGCGGTGCGTGTCAGGGGGCGCGGGCGGCCGGAAACACTCACTTGCCGTCTTCGGCAATGATGGCGATCGCATTCGCGAAGGGGTCCCACGCGCCGGAAAGCACCTTCGCTGGGTTTTCAAAGCTGCACAGAGCCCAGATGCATTGTAAGCTTTAAGAGTGACACGCGCGAAGGCGAGAGTGTCGGGACGCACCGACGGATCGACTCGCGATTCTCGACATCCCAGACGACAATGACACCGTCAACATCAATGGACATCAGGTAGAGCCCGTTCTTGCTGAACTTGACGACAGTGACGTTCTTCATGTGGCCTCCCTTGAAACCCTCGGTCTGAAAGATAGGACCGTGTGTTACAAGCGAGCATGCGGCAGCTAGCAAGCTCACGCGCAGAAGGCGTGGATCGCCGGGGAGGGTGCAACGCACAGCAAGACTCTTTCTACCTTCAGCCAGTTCGCCCCAGGGAGTGGAAAAACTGACCTCCGTGAGAGTTTCGCGTGAAATTGCTTTGACATCAAGGCCGCCCGCAACAGCAAGAATTTTTCCATCGGCGGACCAGTCAATGCCGCAAAGGTTGACAGGGACGCCTTCGACGATAGCTGCCGCCGCCTCTTTGGAAAAGCACTGCACAACCTTGCCCTTCTCCGTATTATCCTCAAGGTCCCAGAACCGTACGGTGCGGTCTGCGCCCGACGACGCAAGGAGCGGGTGGGTTGGGCAGAAAGCAAGAGACTTGACACCGCCGTCGTGCCCCTCGAGAGTCTTCATGTTCTCCGGATCAGCCACGTCCACGAGCCGGATTTCCGCATCGTCAGACGCCACAGCAAGGAACTTGCCTTCGTTGTCGAACTTGAGATCGCGGACGGGCAGCGGGAAACGAGTCACGTTCCGCTCGAATTCGTTGTCCTCCATTGTGAACAGAGCCACTAGCCTGTCATCGCCGCCCGCAGCAAAGCGAGCCCCATCAGGCGAGATCGCCACAGCACTGACTGCCTGGCCAAAGTGATCAACATCCAGGACTCCGTTCCCCTCTTCTTCATAGCGATCGAGATCGTGCACCTGCGGGGGCACGAAGGGTCGTCAATGGGCCTTGCTGTCGTAAGATGCTGCCAGGCGTGTTGGGGAGAGCACGGTCCGAAGATCGTGGCCCTAGACGAAAGTGGTTGGCACAAGCGCATACCTCGCTACGCAAAAATATTGACGCAACCCGCCAATGAGTTCATTGTCACACATGCACAGAGGGAAGGACAGACGAATGGCTCGCGAACGGTGGGCGGGACCTTGATGAGCGTATCGGAGCCGCATGTGATGAGCTTGCGGGACTTGCCGCTCGTTTCGTAGGCAAGTGAACAGAACCCGGACCCGTGTCCGTGACGATTGGTGTACGACTTCGACATGGTGCACCCTTGCCCGGAGTTGCTCCGCGCGCGCTGGGTGCGTCGATCCGCCCTACGAAGACGCTTTCCGGACGGGCTTTTTGCCGCTGTTTGGCGGGCTCGCCCAGGGAAGGGCTCCAGTGTATCAACTTTATCTGTGTGTCAAGTCAAAAGTAATTGTCACACAAGGGAAGCACTCGCTGGAACGATGCTTGCACTGAGAGCGCCAGTGCTGCTTGTGCTGCTCGGTACCACAAGTGTCCATGGATTCCTGACAGCCCCACCGGCAGCTGCAGTTTTGAAAGCTCGCGTTGGTACCCTCGCACGTAGCGAGAACCAGGGCGGGAAACTGGCAGGGGGGGCAAGAGGCCTGACAGCCAAAGCAGCTCTCGCGATCGACGATCCGATGCTTGGCGCAAAGCTCACATTGGCCGAGTTCTCCGGAATCCGAAATGAGGAAGTCAATACCGAAAGCTATGCATGGAGCCACGCATCTCGCAACGAGGCAAGCATCATTTTGCAGCTGACTGCGCGAATCGAGAAGCTCGGTGGAAAGGCCGCGCCGGCTGCAGCGGACCTCGTTGCACGCCGCAGACAGATGTTCAATATTCTCATTCAGCACGACTACAGCGCGTATATTGCAGCGTCAACTGCACTGGGTGGGCTGATTGCCCGTGAGGACCTCCCTAACGTTCAAGATGTCCCACACCCTTGTCGCACGCTCGGCGAGCCGCAGCGGGTCGACCGCAGATTAGTCTCACGCGATCTCGACAACGCGGACACGCTCGTCCCAGACTGCACGCTGCCGAACGTCACCTTTGCAGAGAATCCTCTCGATGTCGTACTCCTCAAGGTTTTTCGAGCGTTGGTGGCGAGCCACACCGGGTACCAGTCTCCGACGCCCGGGATCCTTGGGCTGCTCGAGCAAGGCCGCGAGTATATGCTCCGACCCGGGCAGACAGCAGAAGCGCAGCACGTCATGGTGAATGAGACGCTCAAAGGTCTCCTCACCCCTGTGATGCCGCCCATCTACCACACGTTCATGTCGGGCACAAACCTCGGCCTCGCCACTGGCCCGGGCCTGCCGTGGGCCGCGTGGCTGACCTCGTTTGTGACGCCGACGTTCTTCTCTTTCCTCGTGGGCCCGAGCCGAACAAACCGGCGCAAGGATGGCAAGCTGGGCGGGCTGGTGGTGGACAAGTGCAAGTTTCTGCAGGAGTCGGGCTGCAAGGGGCTGTGCATGAACCAGTGCAAGCTGCCAGCGCAGTCCTTCTTCAGAGACGGCCTCGGGCTCTCACTCACAGTGTCGCCCAACTTTGAGACGCAGGAGTGCCAATGGAGCTTCGGGGAGGAGCCGCCCCCGCCAGATGAGGACCCCGGCCTCCCGCCTGGGTGCCTGGTCGGCTGCCCGACGCGAGAGGCGCTGCGTGAGGAGAAGGTGTCTCGCCCGTGCTACTAGCCCAGCAGTCGTGGCCTAGCAGTCGAGTGCGAAGCAGCGGAGCTCCACGGCTTCGCCCCGGTGTTTGGCGCGGTGGTGTGCTGCGCGGGGGAGATGGGGGGGACAGGGTCGTAGATTTAGAGGGGGGCGGAGGGCGAGTGAAGCCTGCGTGTAATGTGTAGAGGCACCGTAACGCTGCGCCCCAGCGCCTCTGTCCCGAGCTACAGCTGCGCTGGGAGCGTGAAACGGCGTGCCGGGCCGCGGGTGAGACCGGGACGCGCCTGCGTGGCGCCGCCGAACATGGCGCTCACCTTGCGCTCGAGCTCCGCCTCGTCTTCCGAGGAAGTGGGGGTTGGTAAAGTCACCGACGGCGTCGCCGTGACCAAACCCGACGCAGACCCGCCGCCGGCGTCCGGCCGCGCCGCACGCGCGCCCGGGACGGCCAGGTGCTCGCGTCCCGGCGCGCCTCCCGGCTCCTCCGAGGGCGAGCCGCCGAGCGGCTCGCCACCTCCGGCGGGCTTGAGCTTCCAAGGTGTCCCTCCTCCGCCCGACGGCGGCACGGGCAGCCCATGGGTGCCGCCGGCGGCGCGGACGATCACTTCGGGCGTCGCGAGCGTGACGGAGCGGCGCGAGAGCGACGGCGGCGCCGCAGCGACCACAGCCACGGCCGGGCGGCGGTGCCGCTCGCCCGCGCTCTCGCGCGCGGCGCTCCCGCGCCCGTCCCCGCTGCTGGTGTCGCGCAGCACGCTGCGCCCGCCGGAGCCGCGCTCGTCGGACGAGCGGCACGCCGGCGACTGGAACGCCTGCTCGCTTGAGCGACGCCCGCCGCGCACTTCACTCGACAGCCAACTGAGCCGCGACCCGCCAGGCGTCGCCGACCCTCCCGGCGTCGCAG
>Ga0115567_10006987_pt1 | contig 10728 bp, 12 predicted proteins | sample COGITO_mtgs_1204_2_FD_88679 | JGI IMG/M metagenome (GOLD analysis project Ga0115567, IMG submission 88679) | Pelagic marine microbial communities from North Sea - COGITO_mtgs_120412 | ecosystem: Environmental > Aquatic > Marine > Epipelagic | place: Germany:Helgoland, sampling site Kabeltonne... | reverse complement strand
TGCTCTTGCCCGTCGCCGCGGGCTGTCGAGAAGCCCGATCCGGATCGGGAAGGAGGAGGCCGGTGCATCGGATGAAGACGCGGCTGCGGCCGGGTGCTCACGGATCGTGGGGCGCGCATCGCGGCCGTCCTGCGTCGCGTCGGACGGCAGGCGCTTGGGATCGGGTTTCCAAAGCGGCGGCACGCTCCGGACCCGTGCGGAAAACACGCCTGTATTCATGACAACCGGCCCGTCGGCTTTTCAATCCGGAGGGGGCGCGCGCTGATGGGCATCGCGCGATCCAGCGCCCGCGCCGCGCCGGACGGCTGGCACGCTGATGAGGCGATCGTCGCGGAAATCCATGCCATCGCCGACGGGGTCGAGGGCCATGCCGCCGCGCCGATGCCGAACGCCGTCACCGCGGGCTCATCGTGACCGCAAAGAAGGGGCGACGGCTGACGAAGGCGCACGATCCGAACCCGCGACGGCGAAGGCGTTTCGTCCGCACGACCGACAGCGATCACGATGGACCGATCTTGCCGTCGAAAGGGTCGATGGTCCGGATCGGGTTCGGGTGGCCGACCTGACCCACATCGCGGTCGCCGGTGGCTTCGCCTGCGCCGCGCTGATCCTCGATGCCCGGTCTTGTCGCGTGGCGGGGTGCGCGATCGGCCGCGGCATCGATGCGCGCCTCGCCGTGGCGGCGCTTCGTCACGCGATAGCGATGCGCAGGCCCTTGCCGGGCTGCGCGTTTCACCCGGACCGTGGGTCGCGATACGCTTCGCAGATGCATCGAGCCCGCCTTGCAACGCATGGCTTCGCCATGAGTCGGCGCGGCAATCCTTGCTGGAGGCCGGGCGCATCAGGAGGACACTGAAGGTGGAGGATCCCTATCCGATGGACTACCAAACCTTCGACTGTGTGGCTGAGGGGGTGCCCCGCTTCATCGCCGGATACGACACCTCGTCGCCTGCATTCAGCCCCGAAATATCTCGGCCCCGCCCCGTTCGAGTGAACTGGCCCTCTTTTCGACCGGACACTCAGGCATAACCATGGAGGCTTGGTGGACTTGCCCCGAAAAAGCGGAGAGCCGCAACTGGGGAACCGGGAGGTGTTCCATGGGACACGGAAACAGGCCGATGGCGGAGTTCCGGCGCGAAGCGGTGCGTCCGGCGCTGACCAGCGGCCGGAGGCGGCGTGAGATTGCGGAAGATCCGGGCATTGGCCTTTCGACACTGACGCGGTGGCTCAGTTGCGAGCCGGATACCGGTGAGCCGGTTGAGGCTCCGGTCGATCTGCATGCCGACCTGAAACGGTTGCGCTGTGAGACCGCAGTTCTGAAGTAGGAGCGCGACATCCCGAAAATAGCCGCCATTGTCGCGCCATTGGGTCGAGAGACAATGGCGACGCCTTCTTCGCGAAAGACGCAAGTCGATGACCTTCGGCTTCATCCACTGCCCGGCAGGGCATTCCGAAGGAATGTCCCGAGAGAGGAGGCGGAAAAGGCCAGCGTCCCGATAGCCGCATGTGCCGTATCCTGGATATCAGCCAGAGCGGGTTCTTCGCCCGGCCGGGCCGCCCGGCCTGCCGTCGCCAGCAGCGGGACATGGTCCATCTTGCCCACATTCGCACGGTGTTCGCCCTGTCGAACGGCACCTGTGGCAGCCCGCGCATTCGCCTGCCGGGCAAGGGATGCGCGAGAACCGGTTGATCGCCCGGCAAAAGCGGCGCTTCGAGCGGACAACAGACAGCGAACATGCCTGGCCGGTCGCGCCTCACCTCGCGGCTCAGGACATCACGGCAGATTGCCCCGACCGGAAATGGGGTCGTCCGGTGTGGCGCCATCGGGTCTGAAAAGCGACGGACCCGATGCGAGAGGAACGGGCTGCGCCCGTCGGTCGCGGTCGGATCTGTCCGGGAACATCTTGCCGGGGCTGCGGATCGCAGCGCAGGCGGGACGGGTCAGCCGTGGCGGGCGTCGAGCGGGGGCTGCCACGAGAGGCCACACGGGCGAAGCGACTGGATCATATGCATGGCGCCGCTCCCTCTGGTCCAGTGGCCTGTCGGGCGCCTGGCACATCCGTGGCGGAAAGTCGCGCCCATATATCGAGCGGATCAGCGCGGCGGCACGTTGTCGATCCCCGACCCGCCCCAAGGATGGCAACGCACGATTCGGCGCAAGGTCAGCCATCCCCCGCGACGCGCTCCATGGGCGGCGAGCGCCTCCAATGCGTAGGCAGAGCAGGTCGGGTGGTAGCGGCAGTTGAACCCGACCCAGGGCGAGAAGACCAGCCGGTAGCCCCGGACGGGAAGGGACAGGATGCGGGCCGCCGGGGACGGGGGCCGATGTCGGATCGGGGAACGGGCGCTCACGGGTGCAGCCGGGTCAGCGCCTCGATGAGATCGGCGCGGAGGGTGGCGAAGTCGCGGGCCGCGGTCTCGTCCCGGCGGCCGATCAGCACGTAATCCCAGCCGGCGCGGCCATGGTCGGGCAACTCCATCCTCGCGACCTCTCGCAGGCGGCGCTTGGCGCGGTTGCGCGCCACGGCGTTGCCGACCTTCTTCGAACAGGTGAAGCCTACATGCACCGCGTCGCCGTCGCCCCGATCCCGGCCCTGCAGAACGAAGCCCGGCGTCCGCACCGTGCGTGCCCGCGCGGCACGCAGGAATTCGGGACGCGTGCGCATCCGCTCCAAAGCCAACAGCCCGCGCGCGGGGGGCGCGGAGGGCGGATCGGCGGTCATCCGGTCAGGCTCAGGCGCTGAGCTTCTTCCGGCCCTGCGCGCGGCGGGCGTTCAGGATCTTGCGGCCGGCCTTGGTCGCCATGCGTGCGCGAAAGCCGTGGCGGCGCTTGCGGACGAGGTTCGAGGGCTGGAACGTGCGCTTCATCTCGGTCTCCCGTGGATCACGGTCTGGGCGGCGGGGGTCGAGATCCCTCTGGCCGCGGTCAATCTGATAAGGTCGGTCGGATATGCCGCACGTGCCGACCTGTCAACCTTGGCGATCGGCTTTCGCGGGTCCGATGTTTCAGCTTTGCCCGGAATGTTTCAAAACCCGTCGGGATGATGCCAATCCGGTCAATCGCGCGTGAGGCGCCTCGTCAAGGGCGGCCCGCGCAGTGCAGATGAACGGATCACCGCCGCAGACTTTCCCGAGGACATCCATGACCGACACAGCCGCCACCACGTCGCCCTGGCTCAAGCGTCTACCGATCATCGTGATCGCGCTGGTGGCGCTGGTCGGCGCCTTCACCCTGCGCGACTATCTCAGCTTCGAGACGCTGTCGCAAAACCGTGCAAGGCTTCTGGCATTCCGCGACGCCAACTACCCGTCCGCGGTGCTGGTCTTCCTGATCGTCTATGTGGTTATCGTCGCGTTCTCCCTGCCCGGTGCGACGATCGCCACGCTCACCGGCGGTTTCCTTTTCGCCACTTTCCCGGGGGTGATCTACAACGTCTCGGCCGCGACGCTGGGTGCGGTGGCGATCTTTCTGGCCGCGCGCTGGGGTCTGGGCGAACGGCTGGAGGCGCGGATGAACGCCGGCGAGGGCACGATCAGGCGCATCAAGGACGGCATCGACGAGAACCAGTGGTCCATGTTGTTTCTGATCCGTCTGGTCCCCGCGGTCCCGTTCTTCGTCGCCAACCTGGTGCCCGCCTTCATGGGCGTGCCGCTCTGGCGCTATGTCGTGACGACATTCCTGGGGATCATCCCCGGCGCCCTGGTCTATACCAGCGTGGGTGCCGGGCTCGGCTCGGTCTTCGCGCGCGGCGACACGCCGGATCTGTCGATCATCTTCGAACCGAGGATCCTGGCTCCGATCCTGGGGCTTTGCCTGCTGGCCGCACTGCCCATGATCCTCAAGGCCGTGCGCGGCAAGAAGGGAGTCTGAGTGATGAAGCTTACCTGCGACGTCTGCATCATCGGCGCCGGTTCCGGCGGGCTGTCGGTCGCCGCCGGCGCCGCGCAGATGGGGGCCGACGTGGTGCTTATCGAGGGCCACAAGATGGGCGGCGACTGCCTGAACTACGGCTGTATCCCGTCCAAGGCGCTCCTTGCCGCCGCCCATGACGCCCACGCGCCGATCCACCCCGTCAAGGGCGTGTCGCCGGTGCGGCCCGACGTGGACTATGCCGCCGCCAAGGATCGGGTGGCCGCCGTGATCGACACCATCGCGCCGGTGGACAGTCAGGAGCGGTTCGAAGGCTTCGGCGTCCGCGTCATCCGCGACTGGGCACGGTTCACGGACACGGATTCCGTGGTGGCGGGCGCGCATGAGATCACCGCCCGCCGGTTCGTCATCGCCACCGGGTCGCGCCCCTTTGTGCCGCCGATCGACGGCATCGACAGCGTGCCGTACCTGACCAACGAGACGGTCTTCGATCTGCGCGAGCGCCCCGATCATCTGTTGGTCATCGGCGGCGGGCCAATCGGGATGGAGATGGCGCAGGCGCACCGTCGGCTGGGCTCCGAGGTCACGGTCATCGAAGGCGCCAAGGCGATGGGCAAGGACGACCCGGAGGCCGCCGCGCTGGTTCTGAAGCGGCTCCGCGCCGAAGGGATCACCATCGTCGAGGGCCAGCAGGCGGCCCGCGTCGTCCGGGACGGCGGGCAGCTGACCGTCGATACCGGGTCCGGTAGCTACACCGGCTCTCATCTGCTGGTGGCGGTGGGGCGGCAGGTGAACCTGGACAAGCTGGACCTCGACCGCGCCGGGGTCAGGCACGACCGCGCCGTGACCGTCGACCGCCGCCTGCGCTCGGTCTCGAACAAGCGGGTCTTTGCCGTCGGCGATACCGCCGGGCGGCTGCAGTTCACCCATGTCGCCGGCTACCACGCCGGGGTGGTGATCCCGCAGCTGATGTTCGGCCTGCCGTCCAGAGCCAAGGACCATCACATTCCCTGGGCCACCTATACCGATCCCGAACTGGCCCATGTCGGCCTGACGGAGGCGCAGGCGGTCAAGGAACATGGCCGCTCCAAGGTGACCACCGTGCGCTTCGCCTACGATGAGAACGACCGCGCCCAGGCCACCGGCAAGACCGACGGGTTCGTCAAGGTTCTGGTCGTAGGGGGCCGCCCCGTGGGCGCGACGATCGTCGGCCAGAGCGCCGGAGAACTCATCGCGATGTGGGCCATGGCTCTGGCCAACGGCCTGAAGATGAAGGCGATCTCGGATACGGTGCTGCCGTATCCCACCCTGGCAGAGATCAACAAGCGGGCCGCGGGCGCCTATTTCTCGCCTATGCTGTTCAACAGCGATATGGTGAAGGCCGTGGTCCGTTTCGTGCAGAAGTACCTGCCCTGACGGGTCCAAGGAGGCCCATTGCTCAACACACTCTCGGGACGGTTCCTGATCCTGACCATCGGCTTCGTCATGTTGGCCGAGGTGCTGATCTTCGTGCCGTCGGTGGCGCGGTTCCGGCAGGACTACCTGCTGTCGCGGCTCGAACGCGCCCAGATCGCGTCCCTGGCCCTGCTTGCCGATGACATGATCGCGCCCGAGCTCGAAGCCGAGCTTCTACAGAACGCCGAGGTCTACAACGTCGTACTGGTGCGCGATCAGATGCGGCAGCTTGCCCTTGCCTCACCCATCCCCGAGCCGATCTCCGAGACCTACGACCTGCGCGATCCGGGGGTGGTCGAACTCATCGTGGGCGCGCTCGACGCGCTGGTCAGCCCGTCGAGCCGCGTGATCCGGGTGATCGGCCAGCCGGTGCGCGAAGGCGGCGAACTGATCGAGATCACCATGCCCGCCGCCCCCCTGCGCACCGCGATCATCGACTACGGACTCCGCATCCTGCTGCTGTCGGCGGTCATCTCTGCGATGACGGCGATGCTGCTGTTCCTGGCGGTGCGCCGGCTCATGGTCAAACCGATCCGCGGCGTCGTGGACGCGATGCAGAGCTATGCCGCCGCCCCGGAGGACGCGCGGCGGATCATCGCGCCGTCGGCCGGTGTGCGCGAACTCCGCACGGCCGAGGAAGCGCTGCAAAGCCTTCAGCAGCAGCTGACCTCTGCGCTTCGGCAAAAGGAGCGGCTGGCACAGCTGGGCAGCGCGGTGGCCAAGATCAGCCACGACCTGCGCAACGTGCTGACGACGGCGCAACTCTTCGCCGACCGCATCGAGACCTCTCACGATCCAGCGGTGGCACGCATGGCGCCCAAACTGCTGAATTCGATCAGCCGGGCGATTTCGATCTGCGAGGGCACCTTGACCTTCGGCAAGGCAGAGGAACCGCCACCGCAGCTGGGCCGGGTGATGCTGGCCGATCTGGTCGAGGACGTGCTGGACGGAGAGCGGCTGGCCGCAGGCGAGGCCGACATTTCGTTTGGAGAGGATGTGCCGGCCGCGATGACCCTGCGCGCCGACCCCGAGCAGCTCTACCGCGTGCTCGGCAATCTGGTCCGGAACGCGCGGCAGGCGCTGCTGGCCAAGGGGCAGGGCGGCGAAATCGTGGTCTCTGCCAACGAGACTGCGGAGGACTGGGTGATCCGCGTCAGCGATACCGGACCCGGCCTGCCGGCACGGGCCAGAGAGCACCTGTTCCAGCCATTCCACTCCGCATCGAAGTCGGGTACCGGGCTGGGGCTGACGATCGCCCACGACCTGCTGCGCGGCCACGGCGGCACCATCGAACTGGTCGATACCGGCCGCGACGGCACGACCTTCGAGCTTCGTCTGCCCAAGGGCGTCGTGTCACTGGGGTGACGCCCGCGCATCATGCGCGGGTGCCGCGCAACCCTCAGCCAAGGGGGGTCAAGCTGAAAACTTTCCCCGCAGCCGCCCTTTGCCCCGCTCCGAAGGCCAGAGGTTGAAATCCTCTCGGGTGCGCCATTTGCCATTCCGCCGGTGAAACAAACATAACGCATTGAAGCGTAAGGAATATTTTGGTTCGAACGCCCTGATACCGGCAGTACCGTACAAGCTCCGCAAAGGCGAGCCGCAGGACGGTTAATTTTCAACAAAAGATCTTTCCGTCCTCCAGCTTCCCGATGCGCCTCTCGTAGGCCGCAATCTCGCTGGAGGTGGTGGATTCGACGATGCGGTCGAGCAAGGCCTCGATCTGTGTCTCAACCTTGCGGATATCTTTCTTGAGGGTCTTCGAGGTATCCGCCGCCTGCGCAGTGCGCCTGTCCCAAATGGCCCGGAACACGGCCTTGGCGAGCTGGTAGAGACCCTTGGAGGGCTCCAGCGAGCGCAGCAAACCCTCAAAGTCATCTCCGAGCTGATCTTGCCGGACCGACTTGCGGCAGCTCTCACAGCCCTTCGTCTTACACAGATAATAGTGATGCTTGGCTCCCGTACCTGGTTTCGTGCGCTCCTTTCGAACTTGATTGGGGATCTGTTGCCGAGCAATGCGCTCCAGGCCGGCCACGGCGCGGAGCTCGGTGCGTCCGTTCGCGATCTCCACCGTCTTGACCTGCCCGGCGCGGTGACCGGATATCTTCGGCTCCGCAGAGCATTGCAACGGGCGTGACGCAGGGTTGCCAAAGGTGCATGGCCCGCCTAGTATTCTAATTAGCAGAACGAAATTCTGCTATGCAGAATTGCAGCCATGACTGTCAGGGAGGACACCATGTCCAGATTTTTTTCCGGCGCGATCTGTGCGCTCGGGCTCACGGCGGGGGCCGCGTCGGCCCAGACCACGCTGTTCTTCGGAGAGGCGGGCCCGAATCGCGGCGCGCGGGCAGAGGCCATCACCTATTTCGTCGATCAGGTCTCCGAGCTTTCGGGCGGCGATCTGACCTTTGACGTTCAGTGGGGCGGAGCGCTGTTCAAGGCCGGTGCGGCGCGCGGCGGCATCGCGGACGGTATCGCGGATGCCGGCACGATCATCGGGGTCTATTTCCCGCAGGAGATGGCCGGCTACGGCATCGCCGACCTGCCGATCAACAACCCCGATGCCTGGGTCGGCATGAAGGCGACCGACGAACTGATGCGCACGAACGAACAGGTGCAGCAGAACCTGGCCGAACAGAACCTGGTCTATATCGGCACGTTCACGACATCGGCGGTCAACATCGGCTGCAAGGGGGCCACGATCCAAAGCGTGGACGACATTTCCGGCCTCAAGGTCCGCGGCGTGGGCGCCTATGGCAAGGCCTTCGCCGACGTGGGCGCCAACCTGGTGTCGATGTCGATCTACGACGCCTATCAGGGCCTGGATTCCGGGCTGATCGACTGCTCGCAGGGCTACAGCTACGTCGTGCCGGCGCTGCAGTGGCAGGAGGTGATCGACAGCTATACCCTGCTCAACTGGGGCCAGGTCGGCGCCCTGGGCATCTTCATGAACAAGGACATGTTCGACTCCCTTACCGAAGAGCAGCAGGGCGTCCTGATGGAAGCCGGCGGCATGATCCCCGATGAGCTTGGCCGGATCCTCAGCACCGACAACGAAGAGGCGGTGGCGATGATGAAGGAGAAGGGCATCGAGGTGGTCGAACTGCCCGACGAAGAGCGTCAGAAGCTCATCGACGCCGGATCGACCTATATCGATCAGTGGAAAGAGATCGCATCCGGTCTCGGTTTCGACAGCGAGGCGTTGCTGACCGAGTATCGCGGACTGATCGACAAGTACACGCAGCAGCGCGACCAGGAGGGCTATCCCTGGGGTAGCTGACGTCCATCTGCCCTGCGCGGCTCCGTCATCCGGGGCCGCGCAATCCGTCCCCGTCACAGGAGGCCCCCCATGCTGCGCTGGTTGGAACGGTTCCTGCTGGATGTCGCCGCTGCCGCGATCCTGGCGCTGGGCGCGCTGATCACCGCCAGCGTTCTGCTCCGGGTCACGGTGAATTCGGGTATCCCCGACACGGTCGTGATGGTGGCCGAACTCATGGTGGCCGCCATCATCCTGCCGCTTGCCGCCACCGTGGCCGCCCGCGCCAACATCGTGGTCGAGGTTCTGACCCAGCATTTTCCGCGGCGGATGCAGGACTGGCTGGTGGTGTTCGGCGGCGTGGTGGGCCTTCTGGCGCTGCTGCCGCTGATCTGGGCCGGCTGGAAGGAGGCCTATGACGCGGTCATGGGCGGCGGCTTCTTCTTCGGCCAGCTGAGCCTGCCGAAGTGGCCGGGGCGGGTGCTGTTCCTGTTCGGCGTCTGCTTTTGCTGGATCCGCCTTGCGGTGCAACTGGCGGGCGACGTCCGCACCATCGCGCGGGGCGGTCATATCGACGCCGAACCGGACCATCAGATCATGGAAGAGGGAGTCTGAAGTGGACGGTACGCTGGTCGGCATCGTAGCCTTCGCATCGGTGATCGGCCTTCTGGCGATCCGGGTGCCTATCGCCTTCGCGCTGGCGGGGGTTGCCACGATCGGCGCCTTCGTCATGTTCGCCTTCCGCACCGGAGAGTTCACGCCGGCGCGGGCCTATACGCCGACCTCCAGCCTGGTGTTCTCGAACTCCTTCGACCTGATCCACAGCTACGACCTGTCGATGATCCCGCTGTTCGTGGCGCTGGGCCATATCGCCTACCGCGCCGAGATCACCACAGCGACCTACCACGCCGCACGCGTGTGGCTGGCGAAGGTGCCCGGCGGCGTCGCCATGGCCAGCGTCGTGGGCTGCGGCGGGTTCTCCGCCATCAGCGGATCCTCGATCGCCTGCGCCTCCACCATGGGCCGGATCTGCTCGCCGGAGATGCTGGCGATGGGCTACGACAAGCGCCTGGCCACGGCAAGCGTGGCGGCCGGCGGTACGCTGGGCAGCCTGATCCCGCCGTCGGTGCTGTTCATCATCTACGGGATCTTCACCGAGACCTCGATTTCGTCGCTGTTCCTGGCCGGCATCCTGCCCGGTATCCTCAGCCTTCTGGGCTTCATGCTGGTGATCTGGATCTGGGTGAAACAAAAGCCGGGCGATGCCCCGCCCTACGAGGGAACGATCGGCGGGTCCGAACGGCTGAGCGCCGCGATCAGGGCCTGGCCTGCGGCGGCGCTTTTCGCGATCATCGTCGGCGGCATCTACGGCGGCATCTTCACCGCCACAGAGGCCGCCGCCGTATCCGTCGCGCTGGTGACGCTGATCGGGTTCCTCCAGCGCAAGCTGACCTTCGCAGAGCTCTGGGCCGCCCTGCGGGAGACGGGGATCCAGACGACCTCGATCTTCTTCATCGCCGCGGCGGCCAAGATCTTCGTGGCCTTCATCGCGCTGACCGGCGTGGCGCCGGAAATCGTCAACGCGGTCACCAACGCAGAGCCGAACGTGATCGTGCTGATGTTCGCCATCGCGGTGATCTACCTGGCGCTGGGCATGTTCCTCGATCCCATCGGGATCATGGTGCTGACCCTGCCGCTGATGGTGCCGCTGGTGGAAAGCTACGGTCTGGACCTGATCTGGTTCGGCGTGGTGGTGATCAAGCTGCTGGAGATCGGGCTGATCACGCCGCCCGTTGGCCTCAACGTGTTCGTGATCTCCAGCGTGGTGGGCAAGGAGGTGCCGATCGACCGGATCTTCTCGGGGATCCTGCGGTTCCTGACCATCGACATCCTGGTGCTCATCATCATCATGGCGGTGCCGATGCTGTCGCTCACCATCCCGCAATCCATGTAGAGAGCGCTGCGCGGACCATGAACGACCTCGTCGGAACCGACCGCCGCTTCGCAACCGCATTGTCACGTGGCCTTTCGGTCCTGCGCGCCTTTCGTCCCTCCGACGACGGTCTGGGCAACGCGGAGATCGCGGCGCGGACGGGCCTGCCGAAATCCACCGTGTCGCGGCTGACCTATACGCTCCAGGCGCTGGGCT
>Ga0115567_10006980_pt1 | contig 10734 bp, 11 predicted proteins | sample COGITO_mtgs_1204_2_FD_88679 | JGI IMG/M metagenome (GOLD analysis project Ga0115567, IMG submission 88679) | Pelagic marine microbial communities from North Sea - COGITO_mtgs_120412 | ecosystem: Environmental > Aquatic > Marine > Epipelagic | place: Germany:Helgoland, sampling site Kabeltonne... | reverse complement strand
TCGGGGTGCCGTTTTACATAACCGACGATGATGCGCGGTTCTGGGGGCAGGACCGGCTCGAGGATCTGGACGCGCATCTCGGGGCCGGGAAATGACCCCGTGACGGCGGCGGCGCCGCTGGCGTTGATCCATTGTTCGCTGGCGCATGGCGGGGTCTGGCGCGGGTTCCTGGCGGCGGCGGGCACGGACGCGGTGTCGATCGAGTTGCCGGGCCATGGGCAGGCCCCCGACTGGGACGGGGTCGAGGATTTCCAGACCGTTGCGGTGCGCCAGGCGATGGCGGCGCTGCCGGATGGTCCGGTGCGGCTGATCGGGCATTCGTTCGGCGGAACCGTGGCGCTCAGGATCGCGCTCGAGACGCCGGAGCGGGTGGCGGAACTGGTGCTGATCGAGCCGCCGTTCTTTGCCGCGGCGATGAGGGATGCGTGGGATGTCTTCCTCGCCTATGCCGGGGTCAACGCGCCGTTCGCCAAGGCGATGGCGGCAGGCGACCGCGAGGGCGCGGCGGCGGCGTTCATGGGCCAGTGGGGCGGGCCGGTGCCGTGGAACCGGATGGCCGAGCGACAGCGCACCTACATGCGCGACCGTATCCACCTGATCGCGGCGGCGGAGCCTGCCATCATCGACGACAACCGCGGCGTGATGGCCGAGGGGCGCCTGGCCGGTCTGACGATGCCCGTGACGCTGGTCGAGGGCAGCGAGGCGCCGCCGATCGTGGGCGCGATCCTGGATGCGCTCGAGGCGCGGATCCCGGATGTTCGGCGGGTCGTGATCGACGGCGCGGGGCATATGGTGCCGGTGACGCATGGCGCGGAGCTGGCGGCGGCGTTGGGGATGCCGGGCTGAAACTGGGCCTACGGGTGTGTCGGGGCGTGAGGCCGGCGTCAGCCTGCCAAAACCTCTAGAAAGCGGTCGATCTCTGCGTGGTCCTTGGACCAGTCGCAGACGAAGCGGCCGGTCAGGCGTTCGTCGGGATCGCCCGCGTCGACGTCGCCGTCCCAGACGTAGTAGTGGGCACCCGCGTCGTGCAGACGCTTGTGCGCGACGCGCGGAAAACTGGCGAAGATCAGGTTGCAGGCGGGATCGTGCAGGACCGCGACATCCGGATGCGCGCGCAGACCGGCGAGCAGGCGATCGGACGCGGCGTTGGCCGCCGTCGCCATCTCGTGCCAGAGATCATCCGCGAGATAGGCCTGCATCTGCGCCGACAGGTAGCGGTGCTTGGAGAACAGGTGCGCGCCGCGCTTGCGCCGCAACTCGAACTCCCACGATGCGCCATCGTCCGGCGCGAACATAATCGCGGCCTCGACGCCCATCAGCCCGTTCTTGGTGCCGCCGAAGCTGACCGCGTCGATGCCGGATTTCCACGTCATCTCTGCGGGGGTGCAGCCCAACCGCACGCAGGCATTGGCGAACCGCGCGCCGTCAAGATGGGTCTTCAGGCCGAATTCATGTGCCACGTCGGTCAGGGCGCGCAGCTCTTCCAGCGAATGGACGGTGCCCTTTTCGGTGGCCTGGGTAATCGAGACCGGCCCGCGCTGCGGCCCGTGGACGCCGCGCGATCCTTCGGCGGCGATGGTGGCGCGCAGGGCGTCGGGGGTCATCCTGGCGGCCGTCGTCGGTACGAGTGTCAGCTTGGTGCCGCCCATGAAGAATTCGGGCGCGTTGCACTCGTCCTCGTGGATATGCGCCATATCCGAGCAGAACACGGTGTCCCACGGGTTCGCCATCGTCGCGAGCAGCAGCGAATTGGCGGCGGTGCCGGTGGCGACGAGGTGGACGGCGGCATCGGGTGCCTCGAACAGGTCGCGCAGGCCCGTCCGCACCTCGGCCATGATCGCGTCATCGCCATAGCCGGGGGCGTAGCCTTCGTTGGCGCGGCTCAGCGCCTCCATCACCTTCGGGTGGACGGGGCCGGTATTGTCGGAGGCGAATTCCATGGGGGTGCCTTTCAGATGGGCTCGTCTATGATGTGGTCGTCCCAGTCGTCGTCGTCCACGGTCAATTCGGACACGGTGCGCCCGGCGATGGAGACACCTGCGGAATGGGTCGTGGACGGATCGCCGGTCAGCAGCGGGTGCCAGTCGGGCAGGCGTTCGCCGATATGCAGCAGCCGGTACGCGCAGGTCTGCGGCAGCCAGTAGAGGTTCTTCTTCAGCGTCTTCGGCGTCAGGACGATACATTCGGGAACGTAGTCGTGGCGTGTTGCGTATTTCCCGCACAGGCAGGTCGCGTCGTCGAACAGGCGGCAGGCCACGTTGGTCAGCGCCACCTCTCCGGTATCCTCGTCCTCGAGCTTGTTGAGGCAGCATTTGCCGCAGCCGTCGCACAGCGCCTCCCATTCGGGGCGGGTCATGTCGGGCAGGGGAACGGTTTCCCAGAAGCGCGGGCGCAGGGTCATGCGAGGATCGCGCGGGCGCGGGCGCAGTCGTCGGCCATCTGCGCGATCAGGGCGTCGAGGGATGCGAACTTCGCCTCCGGGCGCAGGAAATCGACGAGGGCGACGGACAATTCCTCGCCGTAGAGATCGCCGGAAAAGTCGAACAGGAAGGTCTCGCAGTTGGCCGCGTTCTTTCCGAATTGCGGGCGCGTGCCGATGGAGGCGGCGCCGTCGTAGCGGCCCGCATGGGGGCCGGTCAGCACGTCGACGCGGACGGCATAGACGCCGAAGCGGGGCGGGTGCAGGCCCGCGATGCTCTGGTTCGCGGTCGGATAGCCGAGGTCGCGGCCCCGCTGGTCGCCGCGGATGACCGGGCCGTCGATGCGGTGGTGATGGCCGAGCATCCGGGTCGCGTCGCCGGGGCGCCCGTCGGACAGGGCGGTGCGGATGGCGGTGGAGGACACCTCGCCGGTGTCGAGGTCGATCAGCGGGACGATCGTGGTGCCGAAACCGTGGGCGTCGCCGGCCGCGCGCAACGTGTCCGCGTCGCCGGTGCGGCCCGCGCCGTAGCGGAAATCCTCGCCCACGACGACATGGACGAGGCCGAGGCGGCGCGCGACGATATCGGCCGCGAACTCCTCGGCCGTCAGGGCGGCGAGGGCGGCGGTGAAGGGCAGCTCGTAGAGCTTGTCGACGCCGAGCCGCGACAGTCGGTGGGCGCGCGCGGCGGCGTTCATCAGGCGAAACGGCGCCGCGTCGGGGGCGAAGTGTTCGCGCGGATGCGGCTCGAACGTCAGGACGCCGAGGGGGGCATCGAGGCGGCTGGCGTGGTCGCGCGCGATGTCGAGAACGGCGCGGTGTCCCAGATGCACGCCGTCGAAATTGCCGATGGCCGCGGCTGCGCCGCGATCGGTCTCTGAGACGAACTCACTGTCGCGGATCACTCGCATGGCGGCTCACGTAGCGTGGCGCCGTGGGGCGCGCAAGGCGGCGCGCTAGCGCAGGAAGCCGATGGTGTATGTCGGCGCGATGGCCGCCTCGGCAAGGTGGCGGTCGAGAGCCTCGCGGTCGGGGTGGATATCGGTCGCGGTGTCCGCGGCGGCGAGCCCGCCGGTGATGTACAGGCTGTCGAGCCCCTGATCCACGGCGCCCGCGATATCGGTGGCGATGCCGTCGCCGATGCACAGGATGCGCGCCGTATCCGGGTCGGCCCCGACCCCCGCGAGGCGGCGGCGGGCGAGGTCGTAGATCGGCGCGTGCGGCTTGCCGAAATAGAGGCTGCGTCCGCCCATCTCGGTATAGAGGGCGGCAAGCGCGCCGGCACACCATTCACGGGTCTCGCCGCGATCCACGATGATATCGGGGTTGGCACACAGCAGCGGCAGATCACGCGCGATCGCCGCCTCGAAGTCGGGGCGGTTGTCGGCCGGATCCGCGAGGCTGTCGAACGGGCCGCAGCAGACGATGCCGGTGGCGTCGGCAAGTGGCACGCGGGCGATGTCGAGCGGGGTGTCGAGCAGCGCGGGCGGTGCGAAGAAGGCGCTGTCGCGCGGCTCCTCTCCCATGAACCAGACGCGGGGGCCGACCGCGCCCGCATACATGGCCGTGCGCGCGCTGTCGCCCGAGGTGGCGATGGTATCCCAGGCGTCTTCCGGGACGCCCATGTCCGCGATCTGGTCGGCGACGGCGGCACGGGGGCGCGGCGAGTTGGTGACGAGGACGACCTTGCCGCCGCGCCCGCGGTAGGCCCGCAACGCGGCGACCGCATCGGGAAGTGCGGCGATGCCGTCGTGGACGCAACCCCACAGGTCGACGAAGGCCGCGTCGTAGCGGTCCGATATGCCGGCGAGGGTGTGGACGATCTCGGTCACTATGGATTCTTTCGGTATCGCGTCGGTACGCTGCCCACCGGACTTTTGCAAAAGTCCGGGCCGGTTCCTTGCAAGGAACCGGGGCTGGTCAGAGCTTCAGCGCCGGGATGATCTGTTTCTTGCGGCTCATCACGCCGGGCAGGACCACGGTGTCGCCGGTGACGGTCACGCCGAACGACGCCTCGGCCACGCGCTTTGTCAGGTCGTTGGGGACCAAAAGCGTCGCCTCCTCGCGCAGGATGTCGACGACGAACAGCAGCACCTCGTTGACCTTGTCCTCGCCCGCGACGCCCGGCATCGCGGCCATCAACGCGTCCTTGCGATCGAGGATCGCCTTTGGCGAGACGGTCTCGAGAACCGAGACGCGGAAGGTGACGCCGTCCGTTTCGTATTCCTTGGAATCCATCCGCAGCAGCTCGGCCTCGGAGAACGCCGAAACGTCGGATTTCGCGGCGAACATCTCGTCGGCGTAGGACTGGATATCGATACCGAGCCCCTCGGCGAGGGTTTCGGCCAGCGCGCGGTCGGCCGGCGTCGTGGTGGGCGAGCGGAAGGCGAGCGTGTCCGACAGCAGGCACGACAGCATCAGGCCGCGGATATGTTCGGGCGCGTCCACGTCGCCCATCAGGTCGTGCATCACCGTGATGGTGCAGGCGACGGGGCGGATGGTGATGTCGATGGGCGTCACCGTCTCGATCCCGCCGGTCAGCTTGTGATGGTCGATGATGGCGGTGATATTGGCGTCGTTGATGCCCTCGGGCAGTTCGGACGGATTGTTGGTGTCCACGATCACGCAGTCCTGGCCCGCCTCGATCGTGTCGAGAAGGGGCGGCAGATCCACGCCCCAACGCGTCGCGACGAACGCGGCCTCGGTATTGGGGGTGCCGAGCAGGCGCGGCTCTGCCGGAGTGCCGGCCTGCGTCAGATGCCAGGCCCAGACGATCGCGGAGCCGAGGCTGTCGGTATCGGGGGCCTTGTGGCCGAAGACGAGGGTGGTCATGGGGGCGTGGCCTCTGGCATCGTTGGCGTTCGGCGGGCTTATAGGTGTGGCCCGGCGGGATGTCACGGGGGGGGCGGGGGCGATGCGCGAGGCCGATCTTTATCCGCCCGTGAAGCAGTTTCTCGAACGCCAGGGCTACGAGGTGAAGGGCGAGGTCGGCGCCGCCGATGTGGTGGCGGTGCGCGGCGACGAGGCGCCTGTCGTGGTCGAGCTGAAGCTGGGGTTTTCGCTGCGGCTGTTCCAGCAGGGGGTCGAGCGGCAGGGCGTCGCGGGGGCGGTGTATCTGGGCATAGCACGGCCGAAGCGGACGCGGGATCTGGCCGCGAACGTGGCGCTGGCGCGGGCCTGCGGATTGGGCGTTCTGGCCGTGAACGCGCGCGGAGAGGTCGAGGCGCTGTGCGATCCCGGCGACGGGGCGAAGCGGCGGTCGGCGAAGAAGGGCGCGCGTTTGCTCAAGGCGTTCCGGCGTATGCGGGGCGATCCGAACGCGGGCGGGGCCACGCGCCACGGGATCGTCACCGGATACCGGCAGGACGCGCTGGCCTGCGCGCGGTTCCTGGCGGTGCACGGCGCGAGCCGCGGCGCGGTCGTCGCGCGCTGGGCCGAGGTGGCGCAGGCGACGCGGGTGATGCGCGACAACCACTACGGCTGGTTCGCGCGGGTGGAAAAGGGCGTCTATGCGCTGACCGACGTCGGTCGGACGGGGTTGGCAGACTGGGGCGACGTGGAGTGAGGCGGAGCAAGGAGGCGGCGTCGTCATCGTCGCCTGGACCGATGGCGCGACGGTGACGAACCCGCTGCCTGCGGCAGCCCCCCCAAGAGGTATTTCGGGCAAGATGAGACGGCGGTGGTGCTTCGTGTCGCGAGGGCCCTCGCGGGGCGTTGACAGTGGCGCGCACCTTGCCTACCTGTCCGTCGTTGGCACTCTCCAAGGGTGAGTGCCAGTCCCCGAATTGGGGTGAACCGATAACTGCTCAGAGCAGAGGAGCTGCAAGAATGGCATTTACACCGCTGCATGACCGCGTGCTGGTGCGTCGCGTCGAAGGTGACGAGAAGACCGCCGGTGGTCTCATCATTCCCGACAACGCCAAGGAAAAGCCCGCCGAGGGCGAGATCGTCTCCTGCGGCGAAGGCGCGCGCAAGGAGTCGGGCGAACTGATCCCGATGGGCGTCAAGGCGGGGCAGAAGGTTCTGTTCGGCAAGTGGTCCGGCACCGAGGTCAAGATCGACGGCGAGGACCTGCTGATCATGAAGGAGAGCGACGTCCTCGGGATCATTTCCTGACCGACGACGGATGCACTGCATCCCACGCCTCCTTCCATAGACACAAACAGACACGGGAGTAGCTCACATGGCTGCCAAGGACGTCAAATTCGAAACCGCCGCACGGGACAAGATGCTCAAGGGCGTCAACATCCTCGCCAATGCGGTGAAGGTCACGCTCGGCCCCAAGGGCCGCAACGTCGTCATCGAGAAGAGCTTCGGCGCGCCGCGCATCACCAAGGACGGTGTGACGGTCGCCAAAGAGATCGAGCTCGAGGACAAGTTCGAGAACATGGGCGCGCAGATGGTGAAGGAAGTCGCTTCCCGCACCAACGACGAGGCCGGTGACGGCACCACGACCGCCACGGTCCTGGCCCAGGCGATCATCCGCGAGGGCCTGAAGTCGGTCGCCGCCGGCATGAACCCGATGGACCTCAAGCGCGGCATCGACCTGGCCACGGCGCGCGTCGTCGAGGCGATCTCGGCCGCCGCACGGCCCGTCAACGACAGTGCCGAAGTCGCACAGGTCGGCACCATCTCCGCCAACGGCGAGACCGAGATCGGCCGCCAGATCGCGGATGCGATGCAGAAGGTCGGCAACGAGGGTGTCATCACCGTCGAGGAGAACAAGGGCCTGGAGACCGAGACCGACGTGGTCGAGGGGATGCAGTTCGACCGCGGCTACCTGTCGCCCTACTTCGTCACCAACCCCGAGAAGATGACGACCGAGCTGGAAGATCCGATCATCCTGCTGCACGAGAAGAAGCTGTCGAGCCTTCAGCCGATGGTTCCGCTGCTGGAATCGGTGATCCAGTCGGGCAAGCCGCTGCTCATCATCTCCGAGGATGTCGAGGGCGAGGCGCTCGCCACGCTGGTGGTCAACAAGCTGCGCGGCGGCCTGAAGATCGCGGCCGTCAAGGCACCGGGTTTCGGCGATCGCCGCAAGGCCATGCTGCAGGACATCGCGATCCTGACCGGCGGCCAGGTGATCTCGGACGATCTGGGCATGAAGCTCGAGAACGTGACGATCGACATGCTTGGCACCGCCAAGCGCGTCACGATCACCAAGGACGAGACCACGATCGTCGACGGCGCCGGTGACAAGGCCGAGATCGAGGCACGGGTCACACAGATCCGCGGCCAGATCGAGGAGACGACCAGCGACTACGACAAGGAGAAGCTGCAGGAGCGGGTCGCCAAGCTGGCGGGCGGCGTTGCCGTCATCCGCGTCGGCGGCATGTCCGAGATCGAGGTCAAGGAGCGCAAGGACCGCGTCGACGACGCGCTTAACGCGACCCGTGCGGCCGTCCAGGAGGGGATCGTCGTCGGTGGCGGCGTGGCCCTCGTGCAGGCCGGCAAGAAGCTCGACGGTCTGACCGGCGAGAACAGCGATCAGAACGCCGGCATCGCCATCGTGCGCCGCGCGCTCGAGGCGCCGCTGCGCCAGATCGCTGACAATGCGGGCGTCGACGGGTCCGTCGTGGCGGGCAAGATCCGCGAATCGTCCGACCTGTCCTTCGGCTTCAACGCGCAGACCGAGGAATATGGCGACATGTTCAAGTTTGGTGTGATCGACCCGGCGAAGGTCGTCCGCACAGCGCTTCAGGATGCGGCCTCGGTCGCGTCGCTGCTGATCACCACCGAGGCGATGATCGCCGACAAGCCGCAGAAGGACAGCGGCGGCGGCGGCGGTATGGGCGGCGACATGGGCGGCATGGGCGGCATGGGCGGCATGATGTAAGACGACTTTCCGAAGGAAAGTCTGCCGACGAGCGGAAGTGCAGGGGCCCCCTTTCGGGGGCCCTTGTCACGAGCGCCGCGACGTCGCAAAGCGAAGTCCGCTGTGAGGGGCCCGCGCGCGGCGGCCGGATGTGCGGCACCCGACCAGAGGGCGGGAATTAAGACATCGGCAAATGCAAGGGCCCCCCCTCGGGGCCCTTGTCATGTGAACGGCGGCGTCGCGGGGCGACGTCCGCCGTCAGGCCCGCCTGCTTCGGCCGGGCGGGAACATCGTCGTCCGGACCGGGTTTGTCGGTATCGGGGGGCGCGCTGTCCTGCCGCGACGACGGGGTCGCGCCGCGGTGGCCGGACCGATGCCGCCGCCCGATGACCGTGACCACCGTTCGGGACCACGACGAATCGAGGCGACGATGACCCCCCCATTCGACAGCACCCTTTCCCTGCGGCGCGATCCCTACCGCTTCATATCGCGCACCTGCGCCGCGCTCGGCGCGGATGCGTTCGAGACGCGGGTCACGCTCGAACGCGCGCTGTGCCTGACCGGCGCGCAGGCGGCGCGGTTCTTCTACGACGACGAGGTCTTTACCCGCGTGGGCGCGGCACCCGGCTTTCTCGAGGCGACGCTGTTCGGGCGGGGCGGAGTGCAGGGGCTTGACGGTGCCGAGCATCGCCATCGCAAGTCGATGTTCCTGCGGCTGCTCGGGCCGGGCCGGACGGACGCGCTGACGGCGCGGGCCGTTGCCGAAATCGGGGCGCTGCGGCACCGGGCGGGCGAGGTCGTGTTGCAGGATGCCTTTGAGGGGGCGCTGACGCAGGCCGTGTGCGACTGGGCGGGCGTGCCGATCGCGGCGAAAGAGCTGCCGGGCCGCAGCCGGATGCTGTCGCGCCTGTTCGAACATGCGGTCCCGGTCGATCCGCGCCACATCCTCGGGCGGCTGGCCCGGCGGCGCGCCGACCGCTGGGCGGCCGACCTTGTCGATGCGGCCCGCGCGGGTGACCTTGCCCCGCCGCCCGACAGCGCGCTGTCCGTCATCGCCGGCTGGCGTGACCCGACCGGCGACCCGCTGCCGCGCGACGTGGCGGGGGTCGAGCTTCTCAACGTGCTTCGGCCCTTCGTCGCCATCTCGGCCTACCTGACCTTCGCCGCGCATGCGCTGGCCACCCATCCGGACGCGCGGGCGGCGCTGCGCGCGGACCCCGACGCGGTCCTGCCCTTCGTCCAGGAGGTGCGGCGGACCTATCCGTTTTTCCCGCTTCTTGCGGCCCGCGCGCGTGGTGCGGCGGCGTGGGGCGCGCACGCGCTTCCGGCTGGCCGCCTCGTCTTGCTCGACATCTGGGGTACGAATCGCGATCCGGCCGCCTGGGACGATCCGGACGCGTTTCGCCCCGCGCGCTTCGCGGGGTGGGGCGGCGACCCCTTCACCTTGATCCCGCAGGGCGGCGGCGACCACGCGACGGGCCATCGCTGCGCCGGCGAATGGGTGACGCTGGACCTGATGGTCATGGGCACGCGCGCGCTTCTGGATCTGGTCCGGTGGGAGAATCTGCCGTCGCAGGACCTGTCGCTCGACATGCGCGCGCTGCCCGGTCTTCCGCGCAGCCGGATCAGGGTCGCCGCAGGCGGCTGGGCCGGATAGCCGCGGATGCAGGCGGGGCGGCGTCGCCCGCGATCAGGAGGCGTCCGGGCGGCAGAAGATATCGTAGAGCGCGGCCATGATCGCCTCGGTCCGCGCGTCGTCGATCCGGTAGTAGATGGTCCGCGCGTCCCGGCGCGTGGCGACGAGGCCGCCGTCGCGCAGCTTCGCCAGATGCTGCGACAGGGCCGATTGCCCCAATCCGACGAGGTTCTGCAACGCACCGACCGAGGCTTCTCCCTCCGCGAGGCGGCACAGGATCATCAGCCGGTTCGGATTGGCCATCAGCGACAGGCGTCGGGCGACCGGTTCGGCCCGCTCGGCGAGGGCCGCGGATGCGATCGAAGTTTCGGTCACTCGCGATCGGCCCCTTGCATAAGTCAAATCTAATATAGATACATCTAATATGTAATCGCGTTTCCCCGGCGGATCAAGCCGGGGCCGCGCCGGTGGAATGAGGAAGAGCCGATGGATCCCGCAATCCCGACCGCGTTCACGCCCTGGGCCTCGCTCGGGGGGGGTGTCCTGATCGGACTGGGCGCCGTGATGGTCATGGCCCTGTTCGGGCGCATCGCGGGGATCGCGGGCATCTCGACCGGCGCGATGGGCGCGCTTTTGCCGATGGGGGGCGCGCGGGACCACGCCTGGCGCATCGCGTTCATCGGCGGGCTGATCGCCGCGCCGCTGCTGGTGGCGCTGTTCGATCCCGCGGCGGTGCGTCAGACGGTCTCCGCGAACCTGCCCGGCATGGCCGTCGCCGGTCTGCTGGTCGGTGCGGGGACGGCGCTCGGGTCGGGCTGCACATCGGGTCACGGGGTCTGCGGGCTGGCGCGCCTGTCGGCACGG
>Ga0115567_10006979_pt1 | contig 10735 bp, 16 predicted proteins | sample COGITO_mtgs_1204_2_FD_88679 | JGI IMG/M metagenome (GOLD analysis project Ga0115567, IMG submission 88679) | Pelagic marine microbial communities from North Sea - COGITO_mtgs_120412 | ecosystem: Environmental > Aquatic > Marine > Epipelagic | place: Germany:Helgoland, sampling site Kabeltonne... | reverse complement strand
GTCAACATCGCGCTCGCGTACTGGCTGCAGGTTCCTGGCCTAACCGCCTGCGCCCGCCGCTGCATCCGCGCCGCGCTCTCCCGGTGGGCAATGCGGCTCACCGGGACGCCGCAGGACCGGTTGGTGCCCGCGTGCGCGCTCCTCGCGGCCACGGGAGTCATCTTCCGCTCAGAGGTCGTGCTCATTTTCCTCCCCATCGTGGTCTATGCTGCTGCCACGGGACGGGTCGATGGCCTGCAGGGCGCCCTGCGACTGCTCGGGACTTGCTGTGCGGTCGGAGCTGGCGCGCTGCTGCTGACTGTCGCAGTCGACTCGCTGTTCTGGCGGCGACTTGTGTGGCCTGAAGGCGAGGTGCTGCACTTCAACACCGTGCTCAACAAGAGCAGCCAGTGGGGGACCGCCCCTATGCACTGGTATTTCACGTCTGCGCTCCCTCGCGCGATGCTGGGCCCGCTCTGCCTGCTCCCGTCTGGGCTGCGCCACAACAAGCAGATACGCGCACACGCGCTCCAGATGGTCGCCTTCGTGGGCCTCTTTTCGCTTCTCCCGCACAAGGAGCTCCGCTTTGTAGCGTACGCGATCCCGGTTTTCAACGCTGTCGCGGCCATGGAACTTGTCCGCTTGCTGAAAATGAAGGATAGCAAGGACAGGTGCGCAGAATTGAACCCAGCGAGTTGACCTGCGTGGCAACCCACCCGTTCTGCCAGACATCGCATCCGCAGTCATTCAAATTTCACTCTTGCAGGATGGGGCGATTCTACTTCCGTGCTGCCGTCACGCTCATGGCCTTCACGATGTTCGCGACTTACTCATTCTTGCGCCTCTCCGCCAAGAACTACCCCGGTGGCGAGGCCATGGCGCACTTACACTACCTCGAGGGGAAAAATGTAACACGCGGGCTACGTCCATACGTGCACATCGACGTTGCGGCAGCCCAACAGGGGGTCTCTCGGTTTCTGGAAATGCCTCCGCTGTGGCGCTATTCGAAGAGGGAGGGGCCCCACGACATGATGGCGTACACGCACCTCATCTCAGAAAACGCAACAGTTCCAGGCTTCACGCCCATCATCCGAATAATGGGGATAAATTACGCTGCGATGATGGACGCCGCGCGTGGAACGCGGCGACCGGACCTTGATGTTGTGAAGATGCGGGTGTTCAAGCGCACTGACCTCGATGTGCCGCCGCCGCGAGACGCGCGGTCTAGTGATGACGGAAGGAGGGAAGGTAAGTCTCTTGTGGGTGGCAGGGAATTGCAAGAGCCCGGCAGCGACGAGCTTTGAGTCAAAGCCTTTGACTGCCCTCACTTTGTAGTGCGCGGTAAAGCGCAGCCAAAGCATGCTTGGAGGTGTCTGTGAAGTATCAGGAAGTTTCTCGCCGGGCCCTTTCCGACGGACGCTGTGCTGGACGCTGTGCTTGATGCGAAAAAGCATACTGTTTACTTCGTAATGTCCGCCCGCCTGTTGTGCGCCTCGTCGGTGAGCTTGACAGCTTCCGCGTTTGCATTTGGCTTTTCCAAGTACTCCCATTTGACCGACAGCCCTTCCAGTGCCTTGCGGGTAGCGTCCAGCTTCGCTACCATCCTCTCACTTTTGGCTGGCCATGCTCCATCGGCCATTTTCACCACAATCTTGTTGTTCGACGCGATATGCAGCGTCTTCTCGCCTGCAGCACAGCAGCGCACGCGCACCATCAGGACCATCGAGCAACAGCGCTCAGGATCAGGCCAATCCCCACAGCCAACAGCTGGACAGGTGTGCCTCAGGGTTGAAGATTGCGACAGTTGTGCATCATGAGTTTAGCGTCAGACCCACAGCCAATGTCGAGTTCATCATCATAGGCGCCGTCCGGCCGGAGAAGGGCTCAAAGTGGAACCAGGCACAAGTCCGGGCAAGATCAAGAAGTTACCTAGAGATTTTGCTTTCTCGATGCCAAACAGCACCGCCTCCCACTTGGCTTCATTGTTGGTGAACGAGTCGCCAAGGAATTTCGCACCACTCCACAGCACTTTGCCGTCCCTGTCCAGCGAATCCCTCAGATCCTCGCGTGGGAAGCCCACACAACACAAAAAACAACGTGCTAGGGAGAAAAGAGTGGTGGGGCAGCACTTCTTCAACACAGCGCCAACGGCACTTGCTCCGGAAGGCGGCGAGATATTTGAGCCATTGAAGTACACGGCGCAGGTCCCCGGTGGTACCACCTCTGGCTCCGTTGGCTGCTTCGGATACCATTGTGCAAACGCTTCCGGATCGATCCCTTTGGGCACATACCAGAATTTACCCAGGGGGTTCCAGCGTCCACCCAGCTTTTTGCACGTTTGCTTCTCCTTGAAGGGCACCGCAAGCCTCGTGGCACCCACGAGAAGTGCAGCCATCTTGTTCGCCTTTTCCGAGACAACGCTCTCGGCAGCGTCAGAAAGGAAGCGGGCCCCCGAAGGAGCTCGGAGCATACATTTCGCCAAGCCCCCTTCCCCTAGCCCACCATCAACCAGCGTTAGGCATGTCTCGAGCACACTGCTGGCAGGGCTCCCGACGTGTGGTGGCACGGTTTTGCGTAGGCTCTACACAGGCACGCGCGCCCGCGCCCATCGGTCTACATTCACGGCATCGCGCGGATAGTTGAAAATGCACGCGTGCGGCAAAAGCCACTTGCGGCCCCAGAATCCCGACAGCCCCTACCCGTCCCGCCCTCCTGGCTGGGCACAGACACGGACAACAAGAGAAGCTAGGGCAACCACTGGAACACTCTCGGAGTGCGGCAGGACTCACCCGAAAACTGCACCACTGTAGCATGAATGAAGGGGCGTTGGCTGATCTGGCCCCTGCAAGCAGCCCTGCCGCCCGCCAACAGGGCGCCGAAACGCGTGACTGACATCGTCAGCAGAGGAGAGGCGTTTCCCAAAAGAGAAAATATTTCGCATTTTTCGGGGTTTCGCATCGCAAGTCATTTTTCGGGGTTTCGCATCGCATTCTTCGCTACAAACCTTGTAGCGAGCAGATCGCGCATCGAGTGGATAGCGCAAGTGCCCTGAGGCGCGCACCGGCGCCATGGTCAGAAAAGCCGCCAATTCGTCAGAGGTGGGGCGAACGAACCGTTCTGCTGAAAGTCACACTGCTCGGGACCGCGACAATGCTGTCTGTGGAACAGATGAGACCGGAAGATTCTACCCCTCGCATCAGGTCCATGGCCACGTTGACGCACGTGCTAATCACGGGTCCCCGCATATGCAGACGCGCTCAAACCGCGTATCGCAGGATCTTTTGCAAGAGCAAGACTCGAATCGTCGCGAGTGGTACGCGGCGAACGTGGTCTGCTGCTTCCCTATGAGGCTCAGTTCCTTAATTGGTCAAAGATGAGGGGAAAGTTCGAGTAGCGCACAGAACCAGGCGTTGACGAGCGAAACTGACCCTGACGCCACACATGACATAGGAATGGTGGGTTGGTGGGTACGGAGGCTCTAGCGACGCCGAGGCCATGATCGGCGACGAGGGTGCGTTTCAGGACCCCTGCCCCTGCAGCTTGGAAAATTTATTTCGACGACTCCATACGTGAATTATGCGGGAGGTCCAGGAGGCGATGAGGATGGTCAAGAAAGTCTCAAGTGGCTGGATGAAGTGCTTGCGAAATACCCCACGGTTCCGCGACACCGCGCAGTCGACGCGGGGGCGGGGGTCGGCAGGGTCACTCGCTCAGTACTGCTCAAGTGCGCAACCAATCACCCGCGTACCTATCCAGGACTGGCATGGCGTGACTCATCTGTGATGCAGGCGGTTTACAGAGGTGAAGCTCATCGAGGCGGATAGTGGTTGGTCAAAACGGTCGCGCGTCTACCTTGGACGTAAGCGGGCAGCGAGGTGTACGTTTACATGCGCACGTCTCGAAGAGCTCCCGAGCCTACCCCCCTGCACCGCAGATCTCGTGTGGGTCCAGTGGACGCTGCAGTATCTTACAGATCGTGACGTCGTGAAATGTTTGCAAGCGCTTGCAGCGGGACTTTCAGATCAAGGGTTGCTTATCATCAAAGAGAACCGCCCGTATGGGTCACAGCGTCCTGACAGGTTCCCGGCTCGTATCCAACCGATTGTTGTGAGTGCCGAGAGAGAGAAGGAGAGAGAGAGCGCGCGCGCCGCAAGAAGCCCATGTGCTGACGAAGCCCCGCACAGGTTCTTCATGGAAGTTCCAGAGGGGGAACAAGGACGTTTCGATATCACACGTCCTGACAATCACCACAGGTTACCCGTTAGCCTGACCGTCGCTCGCCGCCCAGGCTAGCATACACCTCTGCTGGATGGTGCATGACGTTTCTGCGCTATGTGCATGCAGGCTGTTGTTCCGAATGGCTGGATTGGAAGTGCTTGATATGATGGAGGGCGACGAAACCCATTCGTACGCATGCAGGAGACAGTCTTAGCTATGGTACCGCACATGCAAGCTTCGCATGAGATGTGCAATCCGAGCCGTCCCGATGAGCAGTATAGATTGACAATTAAATTGAGTTCAAGGTATTGCAATGTGAAAACCGAAGCACCGATTCGTGAATTGCAAGAAGTGATGGAGCCTTCGCTGCAGCACCGCCCCACTCAGCCTTCGGGCTCTAATGCCGCTTAACGTCCATCCTGGCCGTATCGCTGCGAGTAACGATCCGTAGGTTCGTCTGCGGGGGTGTCGCCCTGCGCAGTGCCCGCAGAGCCATTGTCGCTGACCCACACCCAGTGCCCGACGTACGAGTCGCCAAACGGATGCCCGTTGTCGTTGACGAGGTGGTGCTTGAACGGGCCTTTGATGAAAGGATACTCCGTCGCAGGGTAGTAATGCTCATGCGGGAACGTGCGGGTGATCAGGGGGCGCTGCGGGTATTGGTCTGTCCACTGGAACTTGTAGCGGCACTCGGGGTCATAGCCATCCGTATGCGCGCAGTCATGCGGCACAAACACTTCATGCCCCCCCCCGCGGACCGGGTTCGGCGACGGCATCGGATAGTACGGGATCTCGTCCCGCCCGCCGTACTCGCGCGCCGGTTCAGGCTTGTTCGGGACCCAAACAAGGCGGTAACCTGGACGGCGCGTGTACGCCAATCCTTCGCTGGCGAGCGAGGGTCGTGCCCCACCGAGCGAATAGTTTGGCTGTTCCCAAGCCGGTGCACCACTCCAAATCGAGGAAGCAGGGGTGGCGCCCCCACCCATCACGGTGAGCGCCCCGCGCGCGGCGTAAAACGCTGGTGCGCCCGCATCTGGGTACCAGCCCCGCCCCCCCTCGTTCGCACTTTCGTAGAGCTCCCGCAGCGCCGCTGCCCGCTGTGCAACACGATGGCCACTGAGCGCCGCGTCTGCGTGGGGGTTCCACGCCGGAATCGGCACGCAGCCATCACAGGTCCCCGAGTATGCATATGCGAGCGCAAGGGCGTCTTTTGCAGCCGAGCCGTCAAGCCAGACCACCGCAACGCACACAGTGGCTAGAGCCGTGGCTGCAAAGAATGCCGCCTTTCGCCGCCTACCATAATCCCGTGGTGCGACTTGAACCACGTCGTGCACCGTGCTTCGGTTCGCGCCCTCACCTACCATCCAAGAATAGAGATAGCTCCTGTATTTGGGTTTCGGCCACTTTTGATGATCCACTTTTCATCTGGAAACTTCACGTGTTTCATCCCCAACTCACTCTCGGGGGGGGGGGTGCGAGTTATCCGGGCCAAGGTCTGAGGTTTCCTCGCCGCTGCCGCACTTTTAGCATGCCAACGCACAAGTCTTCTGGGCGAAAAATCAAGGGCGGGGTGGGCCAATCGCTCGGCAACGCTCTCCGCGGCGAGCGTTTTCAAAATGCAGCGAACAAGATCCACAGGTGTGTACTTGCGCTGGTGTGCCTCAATGGTTTGCTCTTCCAGCCCGCAGTTACAGTCACAGATATGCTGCTCGAGTCCGGGGACTGACTGCTTGTTTTGTTGGTTTGTAGGGACTTCACGGCTACGGATTGTCCCAAGAACGCGCACCTGGTGCCCGACTGGGAAGACCTCGAGGAGGCGCAGAGGGAGGCAACGATCGACAAGATGACGTCAGTTCTTGAAGAAAACGACTTGGCCGGTCTCCTGAGGATGGCAAATCTTGCTGATCGCGACTTCGCCGCCGAGCGCGCTAGCGCAAAAGTCATCAGTTCGTACACCGCAGGCCCGGTCAACGTTGGCGACATGAAAAAGGCAATCCCGGAAGAGTGCAAGCAGCTCCCAATCCCCGAGCGACCGCCCTGGACAAAGACGATGCGCAAAGAGCAGGTTGATGCGAATGAAAAGGAAGCGTTCTACAATTGGCGGCGCCATCTGGCCGAGATTGAGGAGAAGTACGATGTGATGCTGACGCCTTTCGAGAAGAACTTAGAGTTCTGGCGACAGCTTTGGCGTGTTGTCGAAAAGAGTGACGTGGTCGTGCAGGTTGTTGACGCGCGTAACCCGCTGCTATACCGCTCGCATGCGCTGGAAGAGTACGTGAAGAAGACTGGAGACTGGAAGACGAACGTGATTCTCTTCAACAAAGCGGACCTTCTCCCGACACGCGTGCGCCTCACCTGGGCGCGCTACCTTGACGGGCTGGGAGTCAAGTACTTCTTTTTCGCCGCAAAGAGCGAAATTGAGAGGCGCGTTAAGGAGCAGCATGTTGGAGATATTCCGGAAGAGCAGGAGTGGAACGAGGACAACGAGGATGAGTTCAAGAGGGCCATGTTCAAAGGGACTGGCGGGGTCGAGGACGGGGACATTTCGGAGGAGGAGATGGGGGAAGAGGAAATTAACACGACACGTGTTCTGGACGCGCGCGCCCTACTAGCCCAGCTAGAGATCTTGGGGCGGGCGAGCGCGATTGGGAGTGGGCGCGAGATGTTCCTCGCCCTCGACGATGACGACAAGTCGATCGTGTCTGGGATCTCGATGACGACATCGCGGCAGCAGCGTGAATATATTATGATCGGTTTCGTCGGCTACCCCAACGTCGGCAAGTCATCAACCATCAACGCGCTTGCTGGCGCGAAGAAGGTCGGCGTCACTTCGACTCCCGGAAAGACGAAGCACTTCCAAACTATGATTGTCTCGCAGTCGGTGATGCTTTGCGACTGCCCTGGCCTTGTAATGCCGTCGGTCGTCGCGTCGCGCGGTGAAATGGTGCTGATACCCGCCAGATCATTGCTTTCTTAACGAGTCGCTCGCTGTCTGAATGATGAAATACTCGTTATTGTACAAAGGGCTCCGACGACAGAGTGGGGATGAAACACAGCAGTCGTGGGCTGGCGCCCACGGCCTGACAGACAGTACCGAATTTCGGAAGCTGTAGAAAATCTTTGCGAACGATTTATGACCTTTATCCACTCGAGTTCAGGTGTGTGGCGGGATTCTGCCTCTGAATGTGCTCAAGGATCACATCGAGCCGATGGCACTCCTTGCTTCCCGTATTCCGCGCATCGTCTTTGAAGAGACCTACAACCTGAACCTCCCTGCCGTCACTGCCGCTGGCAAGCCGCGAGAGTACGTCACCTGGACGGTTGGTGCCCCTTCCCCTGAGACCGTCCGATCCTGGCCCGCCTTGGCTATTCCCGCAGCTCAAGCTTGATCTCTGAGCGATGAAGTATTGCCCGACGCCATGCGCCGATTTTCGTGCTGAGCCTGGGTGCACGCATGCTGCAAGGAACTATGCCAAGGATACGCGGTTTCCCGTGGACTGCTTACGGCGGCAGGAGGCGTGCCGGAGACGCACACAGCTGCGCGACAGCTGCTCAAGGACTTCGTGCGCGGGAAGTTGCGCTTCTGTCACATGCCACCAGGGGTGGAGCCTGTGGCACTCGGCCCCGCGCACCCAGACGATAGGACAACGGCTGAGCAAGAAGCAGCAGGTCAAAACCCGGGCAAGTGCGAGGAAGACCTGAAAGCTGGCACCGAGGTTGAGTACACTGGGTCGGCGACGACGGGCGTGGCAGTTGGAATGGTGCGCAAGCACAGGAAAGGAAGGGAGAATCGTGGTCTGTCCGCGGGAGTATGGGCTGAAGACGAGGAGGCGGAATTGATGAAGAGTGGAGCAGCAGCGGGCGGCGTGGCGTACGCCTGCGGTGGAAAGAAAAAGGGCAAGGCCAGAAATGCGGTGTATAGGGTGGAACGACAGTTCAGTCTGAACAAGGTGAGATCGGCCGCTTCGATCGGGATGGCACAGCCCGGTTCGGCGCCTGCCTGATCCTGCGGTCTACCTCAAGTAAATTTATGAGTGTGCCATGCGCAAGCTATCGCGAGGCTGGAATGATAGCAACGCCACAAAAAGTGATCGAGGTCTGGTCAAGGCCCGGGCTCAAGTCGTGCGCAATTCGTTGCCGGCTTTCACGGTACTCGATCAAATGGGGCAGTGTCCGCATAGCAGCGTTCAAATGCCTTCTTTACGGCAGCCTCCGCCTGGCCTGAAGACAAAAATTTACGGAGAACGGGTATTCAGAATTGATGGTCATGCTGCATAGAATCGGGGCTGCAGAACAACGGTCGCGCGTGCACCAGCGCTGCTGGTGCACCGCACTGCGAAGGGGTTCGAGCTTCTTGGGATTACCAGGAGCAGAGCAAGCTGGATTCATCGAAACGGACAGTATGGCACGACGACGCACGCACTCTTTTCCCTGCCCTTTCAGGTTCCCATTTCCCCTGTTGAATTCCTCCCACCTGCTTCGTTGCCTAGATGTCAAAGGTGAAAGGATGACAGCCGGCCCACAGCAGTGCCGTTGGGATGGTCTTCATACATGCTGCAGTCGCCGCTGAGATTTGCAGCGCGAATCTCACTGCAGGCGTGATGAACACAGTTGGACCAGTCCACGTATGCGCGGCAGTGGTCGTATGCGTGCACGAGCTCATGTGTGAGAGTTAGCTCTGCGACCCAAAAAAACGTCACCTCGCGCCAACGTGTTTTCCATCGGTGGTACATGCGCAGGATCCGTATCGAAAGTTTACAGGTGGACAAGAACAGGATAGATCACAAACCAGCATGATTGTAGCTGCGAATGTGGTTTTGGCAGAGCACGATCCCCCCTTGCTTGGACGCCTCCGGGTCAAAGCCGCCACCAACACTTTCATCGCAGTGACGCACATCGAAGAATGTCTTCTTATCCACAGGGCATCCACACTTCTCCATATTGTCGAGCATAAACTTGACAAACGACGCTGGCGCCAAGGGGCATGTTTCAGCAAGCTTCTGTGTGCTGGGGGCACTGGCAGCTGCAGGTGTCTGCTGAGCGGGTTGAAACATTTGTTCATTGCTAGGGGCAGGGCGGGGGGAAACATCGATTCAGAGCGTGATCCTGCCACTCTTTGACCTGCTTGTGTTGCTGGTTTGCCTTTTGATCTTGCCCCCCGGTCGAAGGCGGGGGGGGGCCCGCATCGCCCATCCTCAAAGTTGGGCTGAAAGAGTGTAAAGCCATTAAGACACGTGCCGAGCAAAAACCGGGGAGGGAGGAGTCGACGCGCTTGCTGGGGATCCGGTTCTCCATCCGCACTGGGCTGTTGGGCAGATCTAGTAGAGACGCGAAGGGCCGGGAGCAGCTTTGCGGATGGCACCGACGGACCACGGTCTACCGACCAGAGAAGCCTACAAGGCGGGGCGCGACAAGAAGCTTACACCGGGCGAAAAGGCTGCAATTGAGAAGGTGAAGCAAGCTGCTATCAAGGGTGTATGCGCAAGGTACGGTTCCATTTCGCCGGATGCCGTATATCGACCGCGTGCCTGCTCTACTATCAATTTGCAGCTTGCCATTGTTGGGCTGTGATTGGGTTCAATTGGCCGTCTCGGACTTCTGCTAGGTGCGCGGACAAGGTACAGTGGCGCTTTCAGTATGACAAGTACAAACCACTCAAGCAAGCTGCAGCTTGTTCTCAGTAATCATCCTCGCCTCAATGATTTCCATCTGCGAATGTGTACCTTGAAACGTCGTTTTTGCGTAGCTGATTCCTGCAAGCTGGTCCTTGACTCCGTTGCGTTGTGCAGGTGCAGGAAAAAAGTTGTGAAGGTGAATTATCGCACCCTATGCAGTGAGTGTGCCAATGCGCGAGGTGTGTGTGAAGGTTGCTGCGAGCCGAAGGACGGGAAAACGGAGGCGGCCGCGTCAGGAGCCACTAGGAAAACGGGGCCCACGGTTCCGTCTGCTGGTTCATCTTCCTCTCCTGGAGACGTCCCTGACCCTGCTCGCGGCGAACCTTGACAAATGTAAATCTTGAACTAGGGTTCAGTGAATTAAGTTGCAATGTGGATAATCAACGCAGCTTGCATCCTGTTCTAGTCGGGCTAAGAGGCACCAGCTCCAAACAACAGCAGGCTATTTCATTGCGGCTCGGTCTTGACTCATCACAGCACTCCTTCTCGTCCAGTCGTCAAAGTGCAAGTTGCACACTTAGGTGCAAGTATTAGCACGCCCAAGCCACCAGCCACTGCACGCCATCACTAGGTGGCGGCCCAGCGGCATCCCCCCGTGCGCCACAGCGGCCTATATCTGCGCCTGCGGATGCGGCTCACGCACGGGCTTCCCCGGCGGGAGGCGCCTCGTCTCGAGCCAGGCCTCGCGCTTCTTCCGCGCCTTAACCGACTCCGCCTGCTGCTCGCGGTAGTAGGCCGCGAGCTCCGCGTCGCCGGCCTCCTCCGCCTGCCGAAGCGGGGGGAGGGACGAGACTTGTCCGGTTAGTACGGGGGGAGGGACGAGACTTGTCCGGTTAGTACGGGTAAGGGGGGGGGGGGGGGGC
>Ga0115567_10006977_pt1 | contig 10737 bp, 12 predicted proteins | sample COGITO_mtgs_1204_2_FD_88679 | JGI IMG/M metagenome (GOLD analysis project Ga0115567, IMG submission 88679) | Pelagic marine microbial communities from North Sea - COGITO_mtgs_120412 | ecosystem: Environmental > Aquatic > Marine > Epipelagic | place: Germany:Helgoland, sampling site Kabeltonne... | reverse complement strand
TCCCCTCAAACACCCCGCGCGCGACCATGTTGAGCACCCACGCGGTGTGGTCAAACACCGCGTTGCGGATCAGCTCGCTGAGGAGCGCCTCGAGCCGCCCCGTCTCCTCGTCAAAACCCGAGGCGGGCTCAAACGAGTCGACAAAGTCCTCGATCAGCCCCTGTAGCGGGTAGTCGCCTGGCGGGGCGCGCGCGCCGTCGGCGCCGGGCGCGCCCGCGTCGCACAGCGCGAGCAGCGACTCGTTGAGCGCGCCGAGGAAAGTCACGGCGACCGCCATGGCGCCGGGGATGCGACAGCGAAAGTACGAGGCCGCCCACGTGCACGCCGCGGGAGCGTACACCCGCGCCTTGCGGTACTCTTCATGGATCTCGTGCCACCCCGCAGGCGCGCCGCCGCGCGGCTGGCGCAGCAGCGCGCGCAGCTGCGAGAGGTCGCACGCCGCGGCGCTGAAGCAGCAGCGGTCTAGGGCGTCGAGAAGTCGAAGGCGCATGGCCGCGGGCTGCGCCGCTGCGCCCGGCGGGACCGTGGCGCGCGCGCAGTGTACCCACGCCGCAGAGACCCCGAGCCAAGAGGGCGGCGGCGGCGGCGCGGCGAGCGCGTCTGCGCGCAGCGCGGCGCGCAGCGCGGCCGGATCCGAGATGTTGCACTCGGACTCGATCAGCCTCCAGGCAGCCTGGACTCCAGGGCTCAGCCAGACGAACGCCTCGGGGCACATGGAGAGCACCGACTGGACGAGCTTCCGCAGGCTCGCGAGCAGCGGCGGCGTGGCCTGCGTTGCCACCACCATCGGCCCGCTGCTGCCCGACGCCCCGCCAAGCCCTGCTGCTGCGCCCGGCCCCATGCCCCTCTGCGCGCTCGCCGCGACCGGAGCCACGTTGTTGCCCGACACTGGCACATTCGGCACCGGGGGTATTGCCGCCGCCGGGGCCGATGCGACCTCCCCCGCCGCGCCGGCGCCCATTCGCGCAGGCATCGCGCCTGGCATCGCAGAGGGCGCAGCGGGCGGGAAGCTAGCCAGCACGCTGGTGTCATTGTGTGGCGCCGGAGGCGGCATCGCTTCTTTTGGCACCGAGAGGCGGGGTGCCGCGATGCTCTCCTCCATGTAGCGGTTGACGCACACGCTGATGAGCTCCGGCAGCTCCGAGCGGAGGCGGCAGAGGTCCGGGAAGAGGTTAGCTATGAGTGGCACCATCAGCTCCACAGACCAGGCGGCCTCGTGGGCCGAGTCCCGCACCGCATTCAGGAAAATCGAGAGCACCCACAGCATGTACTTGTGCCGCGCGATGATACCTGTGGTGCCGGCGCTGGGTCATGGCCTGCGAGGCCGGCGTGCGGCAGGCGTGCAGCAGAGAGGGGCCAAATGGTTCGGATACAGACGAAGAGGGGTCAGGAGTGGGACGCGGGCAGGCAGGAGCGGACCATCGTGGAAGCACCAGTCTGCGAACCGGACCATGTAGGCCCAGTTGCGCACGAGCTTCTCCACCTGCGAGCCGGAGTCGCACTGTCCCTTGGACTTTGCAAACGTGCGGAAGTGCTCCTCCATAAACGCCGTGAGCGCGTCCGTGAACTTTTCCGCGAGCTCCTGCATCGATCGCACGCCCCGGTGAGGATGCGCGCGTCGGTGAGGGGTCGGCGCCCCCCCCCCTCGTACTAAGTGGACACGCCGCGTCCCTCACCCCGTACTAATCGGACACGCCGCGTCCCTCACCCCGTACTAATCGGACACACCGGGGGTCGCGCCAGGCGCGGAGCTGCCGAGGCAAGGGTCGCGCCAGGCGCCCATCGCGCGCGGGGCGTGGCGGCTTGCCTGCTCGTATTCTCGGAAAACCTCGTCCGGCGCGGCGTTGAGCCGGTCGATCTGCTCCTTATTGAAGCGGTCTGTCTGCTCCTTGAGCATCGTCACCTTGAGGAACCAGATGGCGCGCAGGAGAGGAACCTGCGTCGAGAGACGCCCCGTGGAGTAAGGTGCGGGCGCAGGCCAGCCCCGCCGACAGCACGAGACACGCCGACCGGTCTTGAGCGTGGGCTTGCAGCAGCGCAAGGCACGCATGCACCAGGTGCACCAGGAAGGCTTAGGTCACGGAGGGATGGTCGTGCCTGTTGGTCGCGATCGATGACTTTTTTGAGCAGGGTGGCCGCGCGTGTCGGTTCACGTCCCTTGGGCATGTATGGAATCTGAGACATCATGGCGCGTTCATAAGCGACCGGGCAACGTCTGTACAGGGCCATGTGCGCAATTGTGTCTGGGCTCCACGTATGCGGGACCAGGGCCAACATTCACGAAGCCGCCTTAGGGCGCATGCGCGGGTGGCACCTGATTTGCAAGCTCAGAAAGCGGCTTGTCGGTGTTTGAGAGGTCACCGAGCCATTTTTCAATCTGGGTTGCGCCCAGTCTCAAAGGCTCTGGGAACCGCGTCGTCTTCGGTTCTCTTCGTCGCTCAGGCCGGTTTGGCCTCGGTAGTCCCAGCGCATCTCGTATGTTGTCCAAATCCTGCGCCACAGTGCCAAACTGAGTGTCCACGCGAACGCCCCCTGCCTGGCAGCGGGCCACAGGATGCGACACAGGGTAGGGCGATTTGCGCCAAAGAATGCCAGGACCCAGCAAGCCACGGAAAGCTGCTGTACCTGGTCACCCAACTTGTCCTCCATGCTTTCCAATTCCCTCATCTGCTCAAACAATCCGCACGCAGTGTCTGCGTACCTGTCGGTCGAGCGCGTGATGAGATGCGGTGGCTTCGCTGAGGGGGTTGCGGTCGTGCAGCACGTACCCATTTCTGATGCGTTCATTGCTGAGGTCCTCCTCCTTAGCCTTGTGCGTCGCCGGCTCAAAGTCAGGGTACCCGAGGCCCTGGGAAAGGACGAGGCGCCCAGATGGTTGCTTGAATTCCGTTTCCTGTAAGCGCTCTTCCAACAACTTCCTATGTTCTGCCATATTATGCGCACCAGCAGAGATGAAGGTGTTTTGGGGGTAATTGCCGCCCTGCTTGTTGCGCGACATTCTGCTTTGTGCGCCGCGTCAGGTGCGCCTTTGAGGGAGCCGCCGTCGGGGATTCCGCCCCAGAGACGGCGACGGCGTGTGCTCAGCCAACCGAGGGAGATACACACGCGGAACCTCCGCCGCACGGGAGCTACGGCTGGACAAAGTACGCCGCGCCGGGGAGGATCGGGCGTAGCCAAGCCGCGCTAAAGAGCCATCGCTTGCTCCGCAGGACTATGTCGAGCCAGCGTGCGCAGAAGCTCAATGGGCTCACTGACCGCACTGCACACAAAGACTGCGCGTCAGTGGCGTGGGATCCCCGCAGCACAAATTGATTCGGCCTGCTGCTCTGCGGATTCGGCCTGATTCCCGTGGCTCCCCCAGTTGTCTTACGAGGCCAACACACTGCCCCCAGATAGCCTCCAGAGCCCTGCGCCGCCCTCTCGTGCACAAGCTATGGGAGGACACGGGATATACGTGATCGCCAGAAACTGCTTGGCCGCCTCGCCGCAGTGCAGCACTGGCGAGCCCGTGATCAGCTGACCGACGGGGGACTGCCTTCCGCGCACCGACCCACTAAAACCCAAGCTTTTAGAGACCTATTTACTTTAGAGTAAAAAGTTGACTCGCCATGGACGTGATGGCGAGTCCCCGCGATCGGCGAGTCCCGCGATGCTGCTGCGGTCTCCCGCCCCCCGCCCGCCGCCAGTTTTCGCTCTGCGATTTGTGATTGTCTGTCATTAAACGTATCTGCTCTCTGCGACTCTTTGTCAATAATCTTCTCTCAATAAACGGATGCTTCCCCGCGCTCGCTTCCTCATTTCCCCCGCGCAACATCATTTCCACTCATCACGGCACGGCTCTCTCTGGCGTGCCTTCACCCTTTGGCGCTTCGCATAGGCCTTTTTGTACCCTTCTCGAGGGTCACGTGCAGCAGGCCAACTGCTTGCGACTCGGCAGGGCGAAGGACCGTGGCGTTCGCGGCAAACTCGCACAAGGCGGCGCGCGCGGTGTGGCAACACCTCATTGCTGGTTTTCTACCCACACTGATTCGCCACCTGCACACGCGCCACTCCCGCCCCCCTCCCTCCCGTACTAAGTGGACACGTCTCGTCACCCTCTCCGTCGACGATGCCCCCACGCTCTTGTCTTCGACCAACACCCGACAATACACGGGCCGTTCGGCCTCCTACCCCTCCACGCCCGGGGGCATCTAGCTGCCCTCCGAGGCCCCCGCGGTCCACCGGCGTGTGAAGTCGGCGTGGAAGCTCGCAAACGCCTCCATCGCCTTTGTCAGGCGCTCCTCGTCGGGCAGGAACGTGAGCCGGAGGTGGTACGTGCCCTCCTTTTGCCCAAAGCCGCTGCCCGGGACCGCGCATATCCCGGTCTTCTCGAGAAGCTCCAGGGCGTACAGCGTGTCCGGCTCCATCCCGCGCGTCTCCGCCTCCGCGACCGCCTTGGCGGGGATGTCGATCTTGGGGAACGCATACATGGCGCCGGAGAGCTGCTGGCACGAGACCCCCTCGATCGCGTTGAGCGCCTTGTACACCATCTGGCTCTTGCGCTTCAGCGCGTTGAAGATCCCGTCGTACTCTGCGCGGAACGACTCGTAGCTCGCGTCGCCCGGCTGCGGCGGCCGCACCATGCAGTCCAGCATCATCTGCCCGTTCAGGTTCGAGCAGAGCGACGCCGAGGAGAGCTTGTATATCTCCGCAGACACCGCCTTGTTGAGCCCGCAAATCTCCATGTACCCGCCGCGCCGACCGCACTCGCCGATCATGCCCTTGGAGACCGAGTGGAACGACACGAACTCCATGCCGTCGTACTCCGGGCCGAGCGAGCGCACAACCTGCCGGAGCGTTGCCGCGTCAGCGCGAGTGGCCCGCGAGCCCCTGCTCCGCGGCGAGCGCGCGCGCGTTGCAGGGCGCGGGTCCGCGGGTGTGGGTTTGCGGGCGCGCGGGCCCGACCTTTTTGACCGAGTGGAAGGGGCGGTCCGAGTACACATTCTCCTGGTACACCTCGTCGGCCAGCAGCACGAGCTTCTCCGCGCGGCAGAACTTGACGAGCTCCGTCAGGTCGTCCCAGCTCAGGCAGTTCCCGACGGGGTTCCCGGGGTTGATCACCACCAGCGCCTTGGGCTTGAGGCCGTCCTCACGACCCTCACGGACCACACGCCTCAGCTCGTCCATGTCGAGGCCCCAGCCCTTCTCCTCATCCATCTCGTACCCGAGCTGGTGCCCGTTGAGCATCGTGACCGTCGCGGAGTAGATCGGGTACTGGGGGATCGGGATCAGCACCGCCTCGTTCTCCTCCTTGATCAGCATCTGCATGAAGCGCACGATCGCCGTCGACGCCCCAGCGGTGAGGTAGATGTCATCGGGGTTCGCGGGGAAGCCGTCGCGCTTCTCAATGAACCCGGCGATGTTGTTGCGGATGAAGCGTACCCCCTGCGAGTGCGAGTACGCGCCCGTGCCCGACGGGATGTTCTTGCGCAGCTCCGCTGCGCGCGCCAGCACGTCCGGCTTGAAGATCTCTGCGGCCTTCGGATGCTCCGCCAGCGACGCGTTGTCCACCAGCGACATCACGTCTGCCCCCCCCCTCCCCCCCGCCGCTCGTCGCTCAGTCGCGTTGCGGGTGGCGGCGGTGCGGAGCGGTGCCAGGGCACGGACTGAGGGCTGGGCGGGGCCGCACCGCGGTAGAAGGTGATGGGCTTCTGCCCGACTGAGTGGGGGTTGCCGATGTTGCAGTACAGAACCTGGGAATGTGCGCAGGGGGCGCTCAGCAGGCTGCTTTGGCGTGGGACGGGGAGGACCGACGGAGACGCACCTTTTCGAAGGGGTACTTGGCAGTGCCCTTCGCAATTTCCTCGGAGATCTTGTCAGCAGTCTGCGGGACGAGACCGCGCACCTGCCAGGCACCGCGAGCGGTGTCAGCGTCGTGTGGCGTGCCGGCACGCTGGCGTGGATTTGTGACATCTCAGTTGCGTCCCTTGGTGGTCGGGCGTGCACAGCTGAGAGGGCCTGGAGCATTATGCTATAGACCCCGGAATTCGGGTCAGAATCGTTCCACTCATTAGTGCTAGCTTGAACCTCAAGGCCCTATGCATGGGCCTTTGCGTGGCGATGTGGGGCTCCGCTCAAATGGGATTCAATTCTGCCGAAAGCAATTCCCGAGGCTGTCCCGCGCGGAGGAACCATACAACGCCAGGCTCAGCGTGGACTGGAGCATACCGCATACTCCATACGTTCAACGCCGTCGTTGATCGTCTCCAACGTAAGCACTTTTTTGGACGGAACCTTCTTCATTGCACTCTTCTTTCCAACTGAATGAACTCTGTCGAACCCCTTGAGCCTGGACCCCTGTCAAATTTCCGCTACCTGCGAATCACACTGCTTCAGCACCAGCTGCATAGCTGTCCATGCGACGGCCATCGGCTCACTTCTAAGCTTCCACAGCGTGTCCTCAGGTTCTGACAGACATGCGACTACATAAAGTTTGTGGCCTGATTCTGCCATGCTAGGAGGCTCTGGTCAGGCCCCATGTAGGGATTCCGCCCACGCTCATTTCGGGATGGCTGTAGGAGTCTACTAGATGGGCGCTCAACTCGCCCGCATGCCCGGTTTGCGTCAGAGGTGGCGGGCACCTGCACCCGGAGGATCCGAGCTCTGCCGATGCTTCAAAGTGCCTTCTGGATTTCGTCGGACTGTATGTCGATCGGGTCGGAATTGCCGGGCTCGACCCCATATCGCGTCCAACACTGCGTCCAATTCAGTACGGAATTCTTTTCGAACATCATACTGTTGGCATCGCAGCCAGTAATTACGAGGATCCCTTCAAAAGAACTTTTTGCCTGTTCCATTTTCCATTTCAAGCTTTTTTTGAATTCCCACGCCTGTGCGGTCCCCTCCTGGAGAATGCCGGGCGACAACGTGGGTGTGACGCGGGAGGAGGCGCAGGCGCGCGTGATCTCCGCTCTGCAGGTCGCAGTTATTGTCGCATCCCACTGTCTCTGTGCGCTTCACCATGAATGTATGTTTCCCATGCTGAGATTCTGCCCGGTGCTGTCGGTGGACAGGAGCTCAAGGCAGCTGTCACGAGTGTCAACGACAGCGTGAGCTACCTGAACGCCGAGACAGGGCTCCTGGACCAACAGGTGCGACCCTTGTCTTTCCTCGGACGTTTTAGCGCCCAGAACCGCTCTTCTCTCTCCGAGGCCCCTTCGCCCAGCCGGGTGACCCACACTGGAGCGCAGATGCGGGAGCTCGAACGGCAGACCGCGCTCGTGTACACTCCCTTCCGGGCAGCGCTCTTCGAGTATGCGGTGAGCGTCCACCTCCACAGGTTGTAGCTCGCCTGACCTCGCCAGTGCGAAGCTGACGCCGCGCGGGATGACGGCCAGGCGGATCTCAAGGTCATTCAGTCGGCCGACGGTGTTGCTGCCTAAGCTATTCTGTCGCAGCAAACAGCGGCAACCCTGGTTGTCTGCAGGGGTGGAGGCCGCGTCGTTCCTTGGGCACTACCGTCATTGGTCTTGTGTAAATAGTGAGGCTTCAGCTGTTTCGTGGTGTCACCACTTCGTTCCATTCGTCCTTCTCCACTGCCACTCGTTGCGAGAGCGCCAGTTTTGCGTCCCGGCCAGCACGCTTCCCCCTCTCCCTCTTTACTTACACTCGCGCGGGTGGAACACGCCTAGAAGCCACCGCTCGCGCGATTCTCCTTTTGCTTGAGAAACCGCGTGTAGAACACGTGCGCCTTCTCCCGATCGATGGTAGTGATGGTTGTGAAGTCGAGTGTCTTGATCTTGGGGAACATGCCCGTGACCATCAGCCGGTAGTTTTTCACATCCTCGCACGGGTTACCGTGCAGCGTCAGCGACCGCAGGTTCTGCAGGTCTGTCAGAACCTTTGCCTGCGAAACCTTGCGGATGCGGTTCGCGTGCAAGTACACGACGCTCAGGTCGCTGTACAGCGCCAGGATCTGCCCACGGCGCGCCCGCATCAGCCAACACCACACCAGCACCATGTCCACGCGGGAGTGCCTCTGCCCGGGCTGCACTGCACCTGCGGTACCTCCTCCAGCTGGTTGAAGGACAGGTCGATCCACGAGAGCAGGCGCGGCTTCTCAATCACCTGCCGTGCCCCGGCGCCTTTCCCAGTCAGCGCCGCGCCGCGCCAGACGTGGGCACTCCAACGCCAGGTGCAGCAATGGTGTTCGTTTGGGTCCTCGCGCGCCAGCAGCCCACCTTCACACATGCATTCGACCGGCTCGCAGTCCCCCACTACTCCCAACACGATGCGCCGAGCGTGATAGTGTGCGCGGGGCCTGACCTCACGGATGACGACGTTGAAGGCCGGGGGCAGCGCCGTGAGCATGTTGTTGCCGAGCTTGATCGCCTTGGTTTCGAACGCGCGGGGCGGGGCGACCCACTCTGCGTGCAGCGGGTTCGGGACTTGCTGGCCTTGCTCGTCCTCCATCGTCTCCTGGGGCTCCTTGCGGTAGCCGCTGCGCGGCATCACTTCGCGGAGCTCCTCCACCTGGCAGCGCCGGACGCCGCAGATGTGCGCACAAACGTCACGGGGTTGCGCGTTCGGCTGCCGACGGCTGAGGCCGTGGGCGGGGTCCGGGGGCGCGGCGCTGTGGGTGCGGGGGCTGTACGCTGGCGATCTCGAGGAACGAGTAGTCGAGCGGCGGCCCAGCGATGACCTCGGGCGCCGCGTGTGCCGCCTGCGCCGCAGCGGCTGCGTCAGAGTCCCGCGCCCTGCAGCGCGCCCTGGCGTCTTGCCTCTTCCGTTCGCCGGGCACGCTAGCGCGTGAGGCACGCTGAAGTGGCAGGCTACCAGAGCAGCCCCAGCTGAAATCTGGAGCAGATGCCCGGGCGATTGGAGACCGCCAGGAGACAGCCGGGAGTGGAGCGGGCGGCTCACCGGGACCTTCTTGGTCGGAGAGTTTGGCGAACTTTCAGCTTCATCCTTGTTCTGCGCGGGGCCCAACCATCGGCCGCTCAGTTCGGCCGCAGCGCCGGCACCGGCCACAAATCGCACGGTGGGCAGCGTGTCCAGTCTGCTCCTGGGTTGCCATCGCTGGACACTTCTAGTGGCTGGGGCTGCGGTGTGCGGTATGCCCAAAAGGGCCACGTCCAGGGAAGATCGGGCAGACAGTGCCGTCGGCACCGGGCCCGCTGGGGACCAAGGGAGGCAGCATGCTGGCGGGCAGGGCGGTGAGCAGCACCAGCGTCTTATCCGAGTGTTGGCGGGCCAGCGAGGTGTTCATGCTGCTCGCAGCTCACCGCGCCGCTCAGCGCCTCCCCGCGCACTGGCTCCAGCCGTCCCCGTCAGCTAGGACAGTTATCCGAGCCGTTTCCGCGTCCCAGCAAAGCTTTTGGAGCCCTTTCTTACTCCCTGGCCTGCATAGACATCAGAGACTCCGAGGGACCCCACGCACAGCGGCCGGCCCAGGAGGCCTCAGGCGGCGTCTACGATGACGTACCCTGTGGAGATGGAGCAGATTACGCTGATGCGCTTCATCTCCGGTCCGCTCGAGAACACCCTTGACGTCCGCGCGGGCACACCACCGGGGTAATCGACCCTGTCCCCACGCTGCGCCGCTGTGCCTCAGGCGCGAGCTGCGTCCGCACCGTCTCTACGACACAGCTTCTCAATCCAAGGGAGCATCCATAGTCTGTGTAGTGGTCCAATCGCGCGTTTGCATGTCGTTGCGGTGTCCCTAGTGCTGGCCAAGGCGTGGGCAGCGAGCAGCGCTGAAGTAGGGGGCAGCAAGGGTTGCGGGTGCGAGGGCCGCGGGGGCGTTGCACGGCACAGCAGTTCATGTCGGTGGGGTCTCTTGTGCAGACACCACCCGCCGTCGCTCCAGCGCTCGAAGCGGTCGCAGACGCATGAGGGAATCTACCATGGGAGCGCTGCGAATGGCATGCCAGACGGCTTTGGGCTCGCGGTCTGGGACATGGCCCGCAAGTACGACGGGCAGTGGCAAGGTGGCTGGGAACACGGGCTCGGTCGCGAGGCTTTCTATGACGGGTCTTGCTATGCCGGTGGATTCCAAGAGGGGCTGCGCTCTGGGTTCGGAGTATACCTCCACCGCGCGGGAACCGCGGCGCCAGGCGCCGCGCCGCGCTCGCCCGAGCCAGCATCGCCGTTCGCGCCGGGCGCCACATCCGAGGACCCTCCTCGGGTGGACATGGCTGCAGTGAGCACGTCTGCGTTCCCGTGGATGGCGCACGCACCGTTCTGCGCCCGGTGGGGGCTCGGCGCCTACGGGTGGGTGTACGCGGGGCAGTTCAAGCACGGAGGACGGCACGGGGTCTGAACCCTAAACCCCAAACTGAAAACTGACCCCTGCCGCCAAAACGTGCGCCAAACACGCACCATTCCCTGCACGGACAGTGGACCGCGCCTGCGCTGTGCCGGTGCACGGCGAAGCGCTGCGCGACGCCCGGGCGGGGCGCAGGCTGCCCGAACCCTAACCCAAACCCTAATCTGCGCCCGAACCCTCCCTAATCCGCGCACGAACCCCCCGGAGCAGGTGGGCGTGCTCGCGAGTGCGGACGGGAGTGTCTTCGAGGGCCAATTCGCCGCGGACGCCAAGCACGGCTTCGGCGTGCGCATCGTGCGGGACTCCGCGCTGGTGCTGGAGGCGTGGGAGCAGGCGCGCTTCCCCTCCGGACGAGACGTGTCCACTTAGTACGTGGAGAGGGACGAGACGTGTCCACTTAGTACGGGAGGGAGGGGGGGGGGGGGGGGGGC
>Ga0115567_10006976_pt1 | contig 10739 bp, 7 predicted proteins | sample COGITO_mtgs_1204_2_FD_88679 | JGI IMG/M metagenome (GOLD analysis project Ga0115567, IMG submission 88679) | Pelagic marine microbial communities from North Sea - COGITO_mtgs_120412 | ecosystem: Environmental > Aquatic > Marine > Epipelagic | place: Germany:Helgoland, sampling site Kabeltonne... | reverse complement strand
TGATCACAGCATAATCTTCAGTTTGCCCATAAGTAAGAGCTCCACAAGACTTAATATTAGTACCAACTATATCAGAAGTCACTCTCATTCGTAATGGAATAAATTTAACGCTGGCAGAAGGAATAGTAATACTTGCAGTATGAATAGTGTCATTCACGGAGGTCATCACTTTTTCATTAGTACTGTTAAATACTCCGTCATTATCATAATCAATCCAAACAGTCACATCTTCTAAATTCAATGAGCCAGTCTTCACTTCCAAAGAATAACTCTTGTTAGTGTCTACCAAAGTTTGGTGAGAACATGAATAATCCTGATATCCTTCCTTGGCATCTGGGGTAATATTATTTATAGTATTGAATATTACGTATTTGATTCCGTAATCATCAATATGAGAGGTTGAAGTTGAAGCACATGCTGCTTTTACTTGTGATGCTAAATTTATTGTAACGTAACTTGCTTTGGTAATCGAATCTACACCAAATGAATTAGTCACTTTTAGTTTTATTGAGTAAGATCCGTCATTTGAATAGGTGTGTTTAGGGTTTTCCAACGTGCTTTTGTTACCGTCGCCAAAATCCCACTCCCATTTTGAGGGTAAATTTGAAGATAAGTCATTAAACTGTACAACACCATCACAACTTTTTGGTGGTATCGCTTCTAAATTTGCAACTGGTTTGGCTGTATTTTTAGTTATTAAAACATTATAATCTTCCATTTGACCATTAGTCAATTTTGCACATGAATTAAACGCAGAGCCAGAAGGAGAACTAAGGAAATAAACGGCTGCTATTCTCATTCTTAAAGCAGAACCAATTGTAGTACCAGATGGAATCGTAATCATTTGATCTGCTTCCATTTTATTGTCTTCTGAAAGAACCATTTCCTGAGTTGAAAAAACACCATCTCCATTGTAATCTATCCAAGCCCTAAAATTTTGATTGGCCTGAGCACTTTTGCTCCCGAAGACCAAACGGTAACTTAACCCTTGAGTAAGAGGAGCCTGAACACAGCTAAAATCTTCATATCCAATTGTTGCATCTGAAGAAGTTTGAGATAAAGTTGAAAAGCTAAAGCTAGTAATTCCGAACCCAGTCGCACTTGAAGTAGTGCTAGGATTACATTGAGCATTTATTGGTCCAGAACCAGAATTTACCGTTATGTAATTTGATTTTGTCTCTGTCTTTGACCCATAAGTATTTGTTGCGGTAAGTTTCACTGTGAAAGTTCCAGAGGCATAAGTATGCGTTGGGTTTTTCTGATTACTTGTGTCTCCGTCCCCAAATTCCCAAAACCATTTGGTTACTAAATTTGGAGTAAGGTCAGTAAACTCAACAACTCCATTACAAGAAACAAGTGTGTTTGCCTTAAAGTCAGTTAAAGGTGCTATTGGTGCATCTTTAATATTCAGCCTATAATCTTCTGTTTCACCTCGGTTAAAAGTAGCACAAGATTCGGTTGAACTTATTGTCGCACTAACTAAACTTCTTACTCTCATTCGAGTTAAGCCTGTCTTAGCACTTAAAGGAATTAAAATGCTATCCTTAAAAGTTTGATTGGTAGGATTAACATTAGCACTTACAAATTCACCTGCATCGTCGAAATCATTGTCCTGATTAAAATCAATCCAAATACCAAAACCTTGAGCCGTTCCTCCGGTTCTCCCTTGAACCGTCATTTCGTATTTTTGATTTTGTGTTACTGTTGAAGTTACTCCAGTATTTATATATGCCGTTTGAGGTCTTTGAAAAGTTCCACAATTTGAACCAGCAGAATTGAGTCTTGAAATAGTATTAAAGGTAAAATTATTGATGTAATCCCCTCTAGTACAGTTCGCAGAAGGGGCGCAATATTGACTCATTGCGATGTTTGTTAATAGAACAAATGCTAGTAGGTTGAACCAGATTTTCATAATATTAGATTTTGGGTAAAAGTAATCTTAAAATTAGTAAAGACTTATTTAATGTTATCGATAATTAAGACGTTTAACACGAAAAATGGTTTGGGTTATTTTTTAAGAAAAAACTAATTATTTCTTCTTGCAATTTCTGCAACAATTAACTCTAGTTCTTTACCCATTTGCCCAGCCACGGATGTGTTTTCTTGTGCACGTCGGATGAGGTAGGGGAGTGTGTCTTTAACCGGGCCGTATGGCAAGTATTTGCTTACGTTATAACCCTCAGCTGCTAAGTTAAAACTGATATTATCGCTCATTCCAAAGAGTTGAGAAAAGAAAATATGGGAGTGGTTTTTCGGGAAATTGTATTTCTCTAATAAGGAAACCAAATGATTTGCACTTTTTTCATTATGACTACCAGCACACAGTTCTACAACATCAATATTGTCAATAACTTCAGTTAAAGCTAAATCGTAATCCCTATCTGTTGATGCCTTGTCTGGTTGAATAGGAGTCGCGTAATTATATTTTGTTGCTCTTTCATTTTCCTTTTCTACGTAAGCACCTCGAACCAATTTCACACCCAAAACAAATTTTTCAGACTTTGCCCTGGATATCAATTCTTTTAAATGACTCAATTTGTCGTGACGACAAAGCTGGAGCGTAGTATATACAATGGCTTTTTCGCTATTGTATTTTTTTATCATTACTTCTGCTAATCTATCAATGGCAACCTGAACCCAGCTTTCTTCCGCATCGATATAAATTTTCACGTCTAATTCATGCCCTTTTGCACAAATACTATTCAGGCGCTCAACAACTTTATTGTATTCCAGTTTTTCAGATTGACTCAGCTCTTTGTTTTCGGTTACTTTTTGCAATAAAGCGAAACGTCCTAAACCCGTAACTTTAAGACAGGTAGTAGGAACCTTAGAGAGTGCTTTTGCGTTTTCAATAAGTTTTAGTAATTCGTCACGTACACCATCAAAAGACATCTCACTTTCTTGACCTTCAACTGAATAATCCAAAATTGCTTCTATTCCATTTTGAGCCAATAAATCGAAAGTTTTACTCGAATCTTTTATAGACGTTCCACCACAAAATTGTTTGAAAATTGTAGGCTTAACAGCCCAAGCCACAGGTAGGTTGAGTTTTAAGGCAAACAAAGTCATGTTGGTCATCACTTTGGTCATTGATGCACTGCCCATTAATTTAAAAATCAATTGAGCAAACCTTAATTCAGAATTAGATTTATGTTTAAATGCTACTTCAGTATTTCGAAAATCAACTCCCATTTACGCTTCTTTTGAGAGTGCAAAAATAAGTTACTCAGCCAATAATTCGTCCATAGTTTGAGTAGCTACAGAATGATAATTTGGACGTGCTAAAACATATATCTCTCTAGCTTTTTCGATCTTACCTGATTTAATAAACGCTTTGTAGGTAGGAGTGAGGAATTTTCTACGACCTACATTAATTAAAAATTCTTGAATTACAGCATCTGTGGGAGAGTAGTTGTTTCTAATGGTATGTTGAAACCAAGCAGCCAATATTTCGGAATTCCCACTTTTAGTAAACCCAAAAGCAGTGTCGAGTTCTTCCATTTTTTCTATACTCAGGTTTTCTGGAAGACTTCTTACAAAATGTAACCACTCATGAGATGACCAGTCGGTTGTAATCAAATCATTTGCTGAAGTTCCATTTTGCCAAGCAGAAATTTGAGCTTCCACTTTTTCGAACAAATCACTTTCCGGTACCGGACAATTTTCGGGAAGTCCTGGGCCGTAAACCCATGCATCAATTTGAAGTTTAGCATACATTTCTTCATCTACTAAATTCACTTTCAGGTATTCTAAGAAAGCTTCAGTAGTCATTACTTGAAATGCATTTTCTGTAAAGTAGTTTTTTAAGAAAGAATCGAATTTCTCTCTTCCTATATTTTGCTCCATTAAACGAAGCAGGAAATATCCTTTTTCATAAGCAATATCGCTCATTCCGTCGTCTGGATCCCGGCCGGTCAAGTCAAGTTTAAGATGAGTGTCTTTTGCTTGGTCATCTTTCATGTAATCATCAACGGTATGCAGTAGATCCTGATATCCTAAATCTGCCAACATTTCAGCATATTCAGCTCCATATAACGATTCCATAATTCTTCTTTCGAAATAGACAGTGAAACCTTCATTTAACCAAAAGTCATCCCATGTCGCATTGGTAACTAAATTACCACTCCAGCTATGAGCCAATTCATGTGCAACTAAAGCCGTTAATGATCGATCACCAGCAATTATGGTTGGTGTAGCAAAGGTTAATCTAGGATTTTCCATTCCGCCAAAAGGGAAGGAGGGAGGCAGAATAATCATGTCATAAACTTCCCATTGATATTTTCCATATAATTTCTCAGCAGCTAAAAGCATGTCTTCCATTTCGGCGAATTCATAAGCTGCTTTGTCCATTAAACTTGTTTCTGCATAAATTCCAGTATGAGCGCCAAGTTTTTTATATTCAACATCACCAACTGTAAGTGCCATTAAATAAGCTGGTACTGGTTGAGTCATTTTAAAAGTGTAAACCCCGTCAGTAGATTTTTCTTTTGGGTTTTCGGCACTCATAAGTGCAATTAGTCCTGCTGGAACTTTTACGGTTGCTTCATAAGTAAATCTCATTCCAGGTCCATCTTGAACCGGAATCCATGAACGTCCAAGAATCGCTTGTGATTGAGTAAATAAGAATGGAGCAGTTTTGTTTGCCGTCTGCTGAGGTGATAGCCACTGTAAAGCTGCAGCATTCGGACTAGTTTTATAAGTGATTTCTATTTGCTTGGTTTTATCCGTAATAGATATTGAGAGCGGATTCCCTAAATGCTCAACAAATTCGCCTACTTTAAATTCAGTAGGAACCCCATCAGCAGTTACAGATATTACATTTAAATCGTTCTTCGTATCTAGTAAAATTTCTGTAGCACCCTCTGTTGTTTTGATGTCGTAAGTTGCAGTTCCACTGATTATCTTTTGATCGAAGTCAACTTCAACATTCCAGTTTAGATGAGTTACACTTGCTACTTTAGGTTTCGCAAAAGAATGAGAGTCATTAAATTCCATTGTGTTTTGTGTTTTTGGACTTTCAATATCCTGTTTCTGATTTTCTTTTTTTTCTGGAGAAGTACAAGCGAAAATGCTTAACAGAATTACAGAAGCAATGAGGTGTTTTTTAATCATAGCGGCGAATGTATTAATTATTGGGTAAATCACCCGCGGATTTCGCGGATTCTCGCAGGTTGAAATGAACTAAATCTTTGAGCTTTTTGCATGAGAACTTCAAGTTTCGTTTAAGTTCAAGGCCAGAGCAGAAATTTATTTTTGAGTTACCTGTTGGTAAAGAAAAAATGAATTTAAGTGATAACGATGAAATTAGGCGTAAATTGAAGTTTGAACCTTATTCAAAGTCTTTGTAAAGCATACTAGGCTGCACCTCGTGATTGTCTTGGTACTTTCCGCTAACGTATTTATCATAATCACCTTCAATAGTGTGGTAATATATTTGACAAATTTCTACACCAGCAAAAATTCTAATAGGTTCAATACAATGCATTTCCAGTGTCCAGTACCCTGAGAAACCAACATCACCAAACCCGGCAGTAACGTGAATGTATAAACCCAAACGTCCAATACTAGAACGTCCTTCCAACATGGGAACATAGTTTTCGGTACGAGTGTGTTCCATGGTTCTAGCCAAATAAAGTTTCCCTGGTTCCATTACAAAACCTTCTTCAGGAATAAACAATTCTTTAGTTGCATTCGGTTTTTTCATTTCCAAAATTGGAGTGTCATAGATCAATAACCTATCATGTAACCTTAAGTTATAACTATTCGGGTTAAGCCTACTTTCGGTATAAGGCTCAATAAAAATAGATTTACCGAGTTGTTTTTTTATTTCGTTTCCTGATAGTATCATTATTATTCAATTGTAAAAGAACTACTGCCTTTTCCGTCATTCAATACAATTCCTTTTTCTTTTAAGTCATCTCGTATTTTGTCAGAAAGGCTCCAATCTTTGTTTGCTCTAGCTTCTTCACGCATATCCAAAAGAATTTGCATAACATCATTCAGCTTATTGCTTTCGCCTTTTTCTTCATTCAGTAAACCAAGAACATCGGTAATAATTGAATTAAATGTGCTTTTAAGGTTTTCAAAAATTTCCTTTTTTAAGCTTGATATATTTAAGTGATTATCGTGAAATCCATTGATTTTGTTAACCAATTCAAATAGAACCGCAATTGCTTTAGGTGTATTAAAATCGTCACTTAACTCTAAATAAATTTGAGTGCAAAGTCCCTCAATTTCGCTGTCTAAATCATTGTCAATTTGAAGTTCGCTTGATTGCTCAAGTGAATTCAAATTGTCCATTGCATTCATAAGGCGTTTGTATCCTTTTTCAGCCGCTTTTAGTGCGTCATTACTAAAGTCTAACGTACTTCTGTAATTAGCTTGCAACATAAAAAAACGAGTGGTCATAGGTGAATATCCTTGCTCTAATAGCGGGTGGTCACCCGCAATAAGTTCTAAAGGTAAAAATGAATTCCCTAAAGACTTGCTCATTTTCGTTCCATTAACTGTCAGCATATTTCCATGCATCCAATATCGAACGGGATCATTTCCATCAGCACCAATACTTTGCGCGATTTCACATTCGTGATGTGGGAATTTTAAATCCATTCCTCCACCATGAATATCAAACTTTTCGCCCAGGTATTTAGTACTCATAACTGAACACTCTAAATGCCAGCCCGGTACACCTTTTCCCCAAGGAGAATTCCACTTCATTAAAGTGTTATCAGAAGCACCTTTCCAAATAGCAAAATCAGCGAAGTAGCGTTTTTCATCACCACCTGCCAAACCGTCTCTTGTTTGTTCTAATTGTTCTTCTACCTTTCTTCCAGAAAGCTTTCCGTAGTTATATTTCTCTGAAAATTTTTTGACATCAAAATAAACAGACCCATTTACTTCATAACCATAGCCATTGTCAATGATACGTTGGACCATCTCTATTTGCTCCATGATATGTGCGGTAGCAGTAGGTTCAATACTTGGGCTTTTTAAGTTGTAAAGTTGAGTAACATTATGGAATCCGTTTGTGTATTTCTGCACGATTTCCATGGGCTCAATTTGCTCAATCCTTGCCCGTTTTTCTATTTTATCTTCTCCTTCGTCAGCATCGCCAACCAGGTGTCCTACATCAGTAATGTTTCGCACGTAGCGAACATTGTAACCTAAATGCTCTAAATATCTCCAGACAACATCAAAGGTTAAAAATGACCTTACGTTTCCTAAATGTGCTTCGTTATAAACTGTTGGTCCACAAACATAAAGCCCTACATGAGGAGCATTTATTGGTTCGAATTTTTCTTTCTTTTTTCCTAGTGAATTGAATATCTCAACAGGATATTTTTCGTACAGCGCCATGGGTAGCTGGGTTATTGTTTGAGCTCCATTTGGATGTAATCCAACAGTTCTCGTTTTACTTCTTTTTCTTTAAATCGTCCTCCATACTCAGCAGTGACAGTGCTAGAGTTTATGTCTTTAATTCCTCTAGAATTAACACACAAATGTTTGGCATCAATAACACAGGCAACATCATCGGTTCCAAGTTCTCGTTGTAAATGTTTTACCACTTGCATAGTAAGTCGCTCTTGAACTTGTGGACGTTTTGCGTAAAACTCAACAATTCTGTTCAATTTGGAAAGACCAATTACTCTTCCTTTAGACATATACGCCACATGTGCTTTGCCAACAATAGGTAAAAAATGATGTTCGCAAGTAGAATAAAGAACAATATTCTTTTCCACTAACATTTCATTGTATTGGTATTTGTTTTCAAAAGTAGAAGCCTTAGGCTCAGCTTCAGGGTGAAGTCCACCAAATATTTCATTGACAAACATTTTTGCCACTCTTGTTGGAGTCTCTTTAAGACTATCGTCAGTCATATCAAGGCCCAAAGTGTGCATAATGTTATAAAAATCTTTTTGAATACTTTTTATCTTGTCTGCATTTGACATTTCAAAAGCATCATTTCTTAACGGTGTGTCTGCACTTGTAGAAACGTGATTATCACCAATCAAATCATAATCTGATTGATTAGCATTTTCATTAGTGTTCCCGTTTTTGTAGTCTGTATGTTTCATAGTATCAATTTCCATCCGCGGTTAGGCAGCGTGAAATGAGTTGCAAATATACTTTTAAGGAATGGAAGAAGGTGTTGTAAAATATTAATTACTGGTCGGCGATTTTACATATTGGCTTCTGAGACTTTTTTCATAAAAAATAAGAAGAGAAAAGAATAAGGTAAAAAAGAAAACTCCTTGCTGGCGTTCTAGTAGGTTTTCGGTTAGACAAACTGTCGCAAACACTATGATTATAGTTCTTGAAATCCAAAATTTGAATTTTATCCAAATGGAAATTAAAAACGATAGAAAAAGAATTAAGCCAGAAATTCCCGTTCCTATCCAAATGTTTGCATATTCATTATGGGTGTTTAAATCTTGTTCTAGAGCAATTTTAGCATCTACTATTTGATAGCAAAAATTTAAATGATTTTGAACATTTCCTGTTCCAACTCCAACTATCCAGTTTTCTTTTATTATCTGATAATTGCAAGCATAGACCCAGTATCGTTGTATGGCATCAACAGCATTAAGCGTACTCAAATCAAGTTGAAATGCTTGAATTAGGCCCTGAAAACGATCTCCCAAAATCGGAGTTTTTAACATAATGAGTCCTAAAATCAATATTCCCAGAAAGCTTGTCAGTTTTAAGTTTAAAGGAATGATTTTATGTTGGAGAATGTAATAGATAAAGCCTAAAAAGAAAGCAACTAAAGGCGCTCTTGCACCAGAGAGAATTGCTCCAATCATGGTCAATAATGTTGAAATAACTAACAAGGTTTTGGGATGAGAATGCTTTTTACTTTCTAAAAGAAAAACGGAAATAAACGTAGCTGAAAATAAGATTAAGCCGAGATAAGTAGGATGCAGTTTGGTTACTTTTTCGTTCAACGTGCGCACAGTAAAAGCGAAATTATCCTCATTCAAATCAAATTGAAAAAATGAATAAATAAAAACGATGAGAGTAATTAATGATAACAGATTGGCGGCCAATAAGTATATTTTGAATACGTAAGTTATGTCAATTTGAAAATTTGATTTTCGAAATAAATAAAAAAGTAGAGGGGCTCCAATAAATGCAAGTTTTTTTTCAAAGTGGAACCAAGCAACATCAGGATGGTCCGAAATAATAAAAAACAATAAATAGGTGATTCCTAGGCTCATGAGTAAAATTGCTGGTAAAGGAATATTCACTTTCTGAGTTGAGTTTTCTTTTAAATTGGTATAGAATTGAAATGTTGCCGAAATTAAATTTAGGATTAAAAGAATTGCCGAAACATTTAAAGGAAGAATCGGGAAGAGGAATAAACCTAGTAGGAGGAATTTAGGAACTAAGTGAAAATTGATATTTTTCAATTGTATCGTTTACTATGGATGAAAATTCATTTTTGAAGCGGTCTATTTTAAATTTTTCCGCGTGAGTTCTAATCTCCGCTTTATTAAATGTTGATTCAATAGCAATGAAATGATGAAGAGATTTTTCGAGCTCCACTTCGTTTTGTTCATTGAAAAAAACGCCCGTTTTATCCTCTAAAACAGTTTCGGTATATCCTCCTTTTTTAAGTGCAATTACTGGAGTGCCACAAGCCTGGGCCTCAGCAGAAGTAATTCCGAAATCTTCAATAGCTGCCAACAATACGGCTCTGGCATTCTGATAATATGTTCTGACAGAAGTATCACTTTGATATCCGAGTAGTTTTATATTGGATTTTGCCAAATGTTTCAATTCAAAAAACTCTGGCCCATCACCAATAATATTAAGTTTTAAATGAGGGAATTTATTAAAAACTCTAATTATTAGATCAATTTTTTTATAAGGGACAAGTCTCGAAACAATTAAAAAAGGGCTTTCCTTTTGATCATTTTTATTTTTAGGTTTAAAATAATCTGTATCCACAGGAGGATAAACGACGGTCGAATTCCTGTTGTAATTATTTTTAATTCGTATTGAAATGTTATTGCTATTCGCAATGTATTTGGTCACATTATTTGAGTTCTCTTTATCCCATTTTTGCAACTTATTAAGTCTCCATGAAACTATGTTTCTTACACCGGGAGGAACCATTTTCATATAATCCTCTTTCATATCCCAAGCATACCTAACAGGAGTGTGGCAATAGCAGATATGAATTTGATTAGGCTCTGTCAATATGCCTTTTGCAACCGCGTGCGAAGAGCTAATAATAAGGTCAAACCCTTTTAATGAGATAGATTCAATTGCTCTGCTAAATATTGGAAAAAAGTATCGGTAATTTTTTTTAGCAAAAGGCAGTTTTTGCATGAAAGAGACATTTACTTGTTTGTCTTTCATAATTTCATTTCTGTCTTCAGGACTTAAGAAATCAAATAGGCTAAAGACTTCTGCATTTGGATAGCATTCAAGCATTTGTTTGACCACTTTTTCAGCACCACCTTTTACAACAAACCAATCATGTACAATTGCTACCTTCATCTTAGATTCGAACCTTCAACAAAATTAGCTATTTAGAATTGTGTCGGCTATTTTTTGAGCGGCAGATTTATAATTTAACGTTTCCAGTAACTCTGAAATGTCAACGACTTCTCGTTTGTGATTCATTAAAGATGCTAGCTCAGATTTTAAATTAAGCTCGTCATCGTTCCTGAAATAATGGATATTATCACCATATATTTCTTTAAATGGCTTTATGTCGCTTGCCAAAACTG
>Ga0115567_10006973_pt1 | contig 10743 bp, 9 predicted proteins | sample COGITO_mtgs_1204_2_FD_88679 | JGI IMG/M metagenome (GOLD analysis project Ga0115567, IMG submission 88679) | Pelagic marine microbial communities from North Sea - COGITO_mtgs_120412 | ecosystem: Environmental > Aquatic > Marine > Epipelagic | place: Germany:Helgoland, sampling site Kabeltonne... | reverse complement strand
GGATCGATCAACCACCACGCCGCGCTCGGCCAGCAGATCCACAACATCCTGGTAGGATAGCGGATAGCGCAGATACCAGCGCACCGCGCAAAGGATGATCTCTCTGGGAAAACGGTGATGTTTGAACGGTGATTTGCGCGACATCATGGACCTCCGGAACGGACCATCAGCAGCTAGCCCGAATTAATGCAACAGTCCCGGCCAGCCCGACCCAACAAGATCCAAATGCAGTTTCTCTCAGCCGCCTGTCCGGCGGGGAGGATCGCGGCACAGAATTGGTGACGCCGTATCTGTCTCTCAGCCGCCTGTCCGGCGGGGAGGGGCGTCACGGGTACGCGGACTATACGCTATTTTCTCTCAGCCGCCTGTCCGGCGGGGAGGTGGACCTCGCTGCAACGCTATAGCCACATACGTCTCTCAGCCGCCTGTCCGGCGGGGAGGTTCACAGCGGCCACGCGAACCTCGCCGGTTCGTCTCTCAGCCGCCTGTCCGGCGGGGAGGGCGACCGAATGGACGGTGCAGGGCGACTACACTCTCTCAGCCGCCTGTCCGGCGGGGAGGGCGACCGAATGGACGGTGCAGGGCGACTACACTCTCTCAGCCGCCTGTCCGGCGGGGAGGGCGGTGGAACCAACGTCACCGTGAACAACGCATCTCTCAGCCGCCTGTCCGGCGGGGAGGAGTAGCCGCGGTTAAAGTCACCGAACGCGATATCTCTCAGCCGCCTGTCCGGCGGGGAGGGCGGCGATGTTGGCGCGCGCGCGGGATTTTGATCTCTCAGCCGCCTGTCCGGCGGGGAGGATGCACGTGCCGCGTGTTGGCTGGCATATCTGTCTCTCAGCCGCCTGTCCGGCGGGGAGGACCCGGCTCGTCTGCATCACTCGCGTCGTCATTCTCTCAGCCGCCTGTCCGGCGGGGAGGATCGGCCTCCTGAAGATCGGCGGACAGCTAGGTCTCTCAGCCGCCTGTCCGGCGGGGAGGCAATACCCGATTAAAGGGTTCGTGCAATGTGTTCTCTCAGCCGCCTGTCCGGCGGGGAGGGCATTACCTCGCCCCCGATCTTGTGCGACCTTTCTCTCAGCCGCCTGTCCGGCGGGGAGGTGACGCGGTTGGCGAGACGGTCCTCGCGGGTTTCTCTCAGCCGCCTGTCCGGCGGGGAGGATTGCCGGACTTGTCAGCCCAGAATGTAACTTTCTCTCAGCCGCCTGTCCGGCGGGGAGGGCGGTTCCCTCAAGGGTCAAAACTATTATGCTTCTCTCAGCCGCCTGTCCGGCGGGGAGGGATAGCCACAGGATCAGCCGTTGCCAGCAGCGTCTCTCAGCCGCCTGTCCGGCGGGGAGGGCCACTGACGGTGAACCGCAACAGACCTGTCTTCTCTCAGCCGCCTGTCCGGCGGGGAGGGATTCGGTCAGGTGGATGGTTTCGGGATGATTTCTCTCAGCCGCCTGTCCGGCGGGGAGGTGTTCTGTTTCTCGATAAAGGAAAACAGATGCAAAGGGTTATCAGCCAATCTTCTAGGAAACCATAATTTCAAAGAGCGTGGCCAAACTGTTGCCTTTAAACAGCTTTTCCGAAGGGCAGCAAAAGATCCTCAACAGACCCTCGGGTAAAACCCGTAAGTTCTGTGTATGCCATCCTCGGCTCTCCGTCATCCCCGTAGTCTGGAATTTCTACCTGCATCAGCTTTCCTATGTCTTGTTGGATCGCGTCTCTGCCAGGTGCATAATCGTACCACGCACGTTCGGTGAGTGTGTCGGCCTCAAACACATGATACCCCGCGCCAGGCGCGGTGGCGTGGCTTAAATGGCTGGTCTCCGCCAGTGCGCTATTGCATGTGCCGGGGGCCAGATCTCGAAACCACTGCGCGGATGCGAAGTCCTCTCCGACCAGTTTGTAAAGGATCGACCGCGTGTCAGACCTCCGGAAACAGCGGATGGATGGCATGCGCTGCGTCAGTCTTGAGGACACGCGCCGGATATACAGGCCCAATGGGGCCTCGGCCGTATCTGCGTTGGTGCCTATCATCTTCCCTCGCAATTCAGCTTCGGCATCGCGCAAAGGAAAGCAAATCCCTTGCTGAAGAATAGGCGCTGCGGTGATTACCGAGAAATCCGCCGCACCCGCGAGTTCAGCGAAAAAGCGGCTTTCAAAAGCGTCGAGAGTGGGCGCTGATACAAGCGTATCCTTATGAAGTTTGGTCTCAACGCCTGGCTTCGACAGATTGCCTCCCTGTATCGCAATCGGGCTTCGCCCCAGGATCATGATGTTGGTGCCGGTTCCGCCCACCGGCCTGTGGCGCCAGACGCGCCCGGCCGCTTGAATAATCGATCGCGTTGAGATCGGGTCGAGGATGGCCCAGTCGAAATCGAGGTCGTTTCCCGTCTCGATCACTGGCGATGAGATCAGCACGATCTCTATGTTCTGCACGCCGGCAACTGCGGCACGCTCGAAGATGTCTTCGGCGTGACAGAAGGATCGCAAGCCCGCGTCGGGGTCACTGCCCTTGCGTGTCAGCGCCCGTTTCAGGCGGCTTTCGATCCAGCCCCGATGGAGCCTTGGAAACTGGGAGTGCAAGCAGAGCATGACCCGGAGGCGATTTTCAATCTCTCCCGACGGGAGCTGTGCTGCCAATGCCGCAGTATGGGCGATCCGGGTCATACGGATCATGCCGAAGGAGACCTTGAACCCCTCCAAATCGACAGCATTCATATCGTGGAGGCGATGACAGGCGGTGTCGATCTGCGAGACAAGGCTGTGCCATTCATCGCAGGGCGGCAGAATGGCACCGCGTCGCGCTGGGGGGGCGTCGGCCAACGCGGCCAGGGTCACGGTGCTGCTTTCAGCGAGGAGGGTTTCCAGCGGGTCACCCTCGGCATTCGTGCGGCACGATCCCGGCGCATCTCCGGTTACCAGCAGGTTCACATGGTCAGCCACGCCGCGCGCGGCGGCATAGGCGGACCAGCCTTGTCGATAGGCAGCATGGAGTGTGGTTGCGATATCGGGTGTGAGCGTGGCCGACATGACGATTACCCGGCGACCGGCAGCGGCGGATTGGTAGACCAGACGACCAATGGCCGCGATGTCCTCACCGTCGAACTGGTCGATCTCGTCCAAGACGAGGTCCGATGTGGCCACGCGCAGGGCCTGCAGGAGGTAGCGGGCGTTCACCGGCGCGGCGACGCCCATCAGGTGGTCCACCGTGCCCACCATGAGCGGCGGCTGTAGCAAACGGCGGGCTGCGGCGGCCTTGGGCCCTTTGCCTTTCCCCGGGTCCGCAGCGGCGATGATCTTTTCGCAAAACGCGGGCAAGCCGCGTCCCGTATCGACTGACAAGCCGCGCAGCCAGTCCTCTTCGTCCGGGTCGCCCGGATCGGGGACGCCGCCTGTGGCCATTTCGATCTTCAACCAATCCGGGATCTCGATCTGGCTTTCAGACCCGGTGTTATCCGCCTCATTGTTGTCTTCACCCTGTGCAAACGCCAGCGGCGCTTGCCCGACCAGTACCGATACATCCTGATCGTTGAACCCAAGGTCAGAGACGTATTCCCCCGCGCTTTGTGTTGCGAGGACGCGCAACCCTAGCCCCAGGCTCATCCGCAAATAGCGGCGTTCAGGGCGCGCATCTGCGAACGCGGCCCCGGCCAGAATGGTCGGGGCGGCGCGTGTCTTGCCGGTGCCGGTGCCTGCCATTAAACAGGCAAAGAACCCACCCTCGCGCGCCTCGCACAGGCCGCGCGCCCGACGGGCTGCCTCCGCTTGCCACTGAAACCGGGGGTGCGGGGAGGGGGCCGGGTGCGCAATGGCGACAGGTGTTTCGACCTCATCCAGCGCGGGGAACCCGTCCGCATAGCGTTCAAACAGATCGAGGCCGTGCCGGGCCGCAGCATGGACGCGCCTGACATGCCGGGATAGGCTGTCGGCTGGTGCAAAGCCTTTGCCCGTCTGGTGGCGGATCGTATTCGCCAGATGCTCCGGGGTAGTCGGGGAGGCGGCCTTGTTGGACGAACCATAATGATCGCCCATCATCAGCGCGGCGCGCAGGGTGATGTCGAGCCCTAACAAGGATTGTCCGGGCCGCAGCGTGTCGGTATCGCGCTTCAGGGCGGCCTGCCACCACGCTTCATACCAGAACGGCGCTCCAGGCGCGATTGAGAGCGCGTGCATTATGTCGATCCCGTCTGGCGGGCGCACATGGCGGCTAGCGAGGGGCGTCAGAAGATCTGTGTCGCCTGAAGGCAAGCGATGATGGGTCAGGATCAACATCCCGACGGCGTAGGACAAACTGTTTTCCTGTTTGAGAAACTCAAAGGGCACCTTGCCGTTTGGTGCCGCCGCGAGCTTTGTCAGCATGGGGCGCACCGCATCGCAGGCCGCGTCAATCGCATCTGGCTGCAGCGCTTGGAGCGCCGGCGGAAGCGCATCGTCAGCAACGGTGCCAAAAAGATGGTCCCACACGGCGGCAGAGTGCAGTTCGTGACGCACGGGGTCGGCTTCGGGCTGTCCGCCCTCCAGGGCGCGGCACAGTTTGTCTTGAAACAAGGTGGTTGCCTTACCGAGATCATGAAACAGGGCCGCGATGCGCACCACGGCCCTGCTGGGGGAAGGGAGCGTGAACGCTGCCGCGCGGGCGGGACGCGCGGCGATGGGGGCAAGCCCGGTTTGCGAAAAGGCGTGGCGCGCGCCGATCCTGATGATGGGCACGCGGCTCTCATGAGCGCTTCGGATCTCATGCACCACGACGGCTGTGCTGCGATTGGCGCGCACGCGCAGTTCGCGCGAGACCCGATCGAGGCATGCGTTCGTCGCCTTGCCGCGCCAGGTCCGGTCCCCGATGCGCCAGAAATACCGATCGAGGACACGGGCGACGCGGACCCGTTCCTTCTTGGTGGACCGGCAGACCGCAATCACCTCACGCATGATCTGTGCCCTGACCGGGCAGACCGGCGGCGATCATCCGGTTCACCGTGGCGATGGCTTCCTTCAGGATTTGCTTGTCGTCGAAAGCATCGATCATACGTGCGCGGAACGTCTTTTCCGGTGCTTCATCGCGCTTGCCCATGGCTGAGGCGAAAGCCAGCGGAAGGACCAGGGCATCCTTGAACCCGTCGGCCAGGTCGAACACCAGCCCCCCGGCGCGCGTCTTGCCGTGAAAGATCGACATATGCGGCGGGATGCCAAGCACCCAAAGCGCAGCGCCAGCCATGCCATAGCAAAGGTAATTCCCATGATCGATCAGGTGGTTGACCCGCTTTATGGGATCCTCAAAGTCACGGTCGTCAGCACCGGCATCGCGCCGGAACCCCCCCTTTTTCGACAGGCCAGAGATGCGAGAAAACTCCGCATAGCAAGCTTTCGAAAACTGCCCCTCAACGCCCAGAAGTTGTTGTATATCGCTGACCTTCTCAAGGTCGGACACCAGCCTTGTGCAAACGGCGCTCAAACCTTTGGTATCGCGCGCTTTCAGGTATTTGCGGGTATAGCCGTCGCCGATTTTCTTCATGCGCTCCGCACGGTCGCGCATTACGGATTTTGCAGCGGCAAGGGAGCGTGCGGGCTCCTGATAGACGGGCAACATTTCCCTGAAATGGCGGGTAGCCGTGTAGGTTGTCAGCGCACCCATATGCAGGGGCGATCCGCCCGAGCCTGTCACGGCAAGGTGTACACCCTCCTCCCCTAGAAGGCGCATCGCGTCCTGCGTGATGGACGTGCCCTGACCCATGAACAGAACCGCAAGGTTCACATGCGGGATGTTGTAGTCTCGGTAGTGCTCGTCATCGGTGATGTGATAGACGATGCGGTCGCCTTCGACTCGGATTCGGGCACGCTCCAGATAAAGCGCCCCCTCCCGATCCGTCGCCAGAAGGCGCGGGCCGCCCTTATGCCGCATTCTCTGCCTCGCGGGCTGCATCTGGGTAGACGGGCAGTACAGCTTGATGACCCGGACCGGGGCTGGAAAATCCATAGGTGCTGACCACCAGGGAGGCGTCGGTCATCTTTGCAAGGATTTGCCGGATGTGAAGCACGGCCGACCCGTAGGGCAGGGCGAGCGCGCTCAAGTCGTTGCGTTTCACCTGCGTCGAGCTCTCCGACCATGCTTTGCCCCGGCGTTCCGCCCGTGCCTTATTCCGGCGCAGCCAGCCGACAGTATGCTTTTCGCAGGACCGGTCGCGCACATAGGCCGCGCCGATCTCGCCCGGGGTGACCTCGACCTCGTCAACCTGAAGCTCCTGCAGCATGCCGCGCCGGATCAGCGACTGAACGCCGTCCAAGTGTATAAGGGCGGCCAGGCTGGCCTCTGACCCGATCAGTTCAATGTCATGGCCGGGCAGGGCGCAGTTGCGCCCCATCCGCATCGACGGCAGGGCCATCGCAATGAAATCGTCTGCCGGACCGTGGCGGTTGGCATGGTGGACGGCGTTGAGAAGCTTGGCGCGCACATCACCGCTTGCGCCCAACTCGATCACGGCTTGCACCGGCTGCACCAGCAGCCGCGCAGTGCCGGGGCAGAGCCCTTTTCCTGTGTTCAGGGCGTCGGTCATCCGTTGACCTCCGCCTTCTTGCCGCTTGCGCCGAAGACACCACCGCGCACGAGGTTCGCCATGATAAAATGCACATCACCGGACAGGTCGGACGGGCCGCTGGCATTCTCTACAGCATCCAGAAGTGGCCCGGCCTTCGCGCGCAGATCGTAGAAGCTGTTCTTAGTACCATCATTCTTCGCAGCAGAGCGCAGGACATCGCTCGTCTCCTGCACACCGCCATAGGGGTTCACGGCAATAGCCCCCTCGTGATGCGTGCTACCGTGCCAGATATCGATATGACGCAGGGCGGCGCCGATCTTTTGGCTGTGCATCGAGGCTTGGTCGATCCCGCGCCCCGAAACGCGGGTGGGCAGCTTGGCATAGATCCGGCTGAGCTGATCGTCCTTCTTCGCATCGCGCACATATTCCTGCGATGGGAAAATCTCTTGCCCTGGTTCCATGGCGGCGTTCCAACGGACCGAAACGGTGAAGCCCTCTCTGTCCCGGTTGGACAGGCCATGCGCGATCCCTTTGACCAGTGCATCGAGGTCTTCGGGCGTGCCGCCTGTCACGGCTGCTTGCATAGCGTCCCGATCCGCTGGCTGCTCTAAAGACAGAGCGAATGGGTCGAAGGTCATCGCACGGCCATCGCAGGCGGCGGTCACCGACATTGCATCCGACTGGAACCGATTGCGCCAAGCGAAGCGCGCATTGGCGATGTTCCAGGCGAACAGCTCCGCCAGAACGTGATAGCCGCCTGCAGCTTTGTAGCCTTCCGCCAAGCGGATATGAGTGTCGCCAACCAAGGTGCTGCCACAGGCGTGCGGACGTAGCGACAAGGGCATAAAACGGATGGAATAGGACAGTTCCACTCCGTCATGGCCTTGGGGAATGACAGCATATTCAACCGATTGCGGATTGCTGAGGCCGGGGTTCTTGGCCTTATCCTCCGAGGACTGCCCGCGAACACCCTTTTCCAGAACCTCGATGGGCGTGCGGATCTTGTCGTCCGTGGAGGATGTCGCGAAGAACAGCCCCTCGGTGATCTGGACGGAGCGGGCATATGCCAGCATGCCGGTCTCAAACGACGGGCCGGTGGGAGCCTTAGTCATGGACGATGTCCTCCTTTTGGATGGCGGTGGAGCGATAGGCAGAATGGCCAAAGAGGTTGCCCCCTTCGGCGTGCCAGGACCAGAAAAGCGATTGAAATGCAGCGCCTTGCAGCCCAGTCAGGCGTCGGGCGCGCACGGAGACTAGCTCGGCTAGGCCCAGAACGGGTTCGGCGAAGACATGCGGGATGGTCGGGTCGCGGCGCCGGATACGTGGGGGAGCCTCATCGGGATCTTCAAGGAGCTGGTAACCCGCGGCAATAGGGATGATCCATCCGGATCCTGGCTCCCGTTCATCTGGAAAAAGAAGGTCGAGGATCCGCCCGTAGCTGACCGCGTCTCCGGTGCTGGTGGCCAAAAGCTCCGGCCGGTCATCCGGGTTTGGGGCGAGCATAACATAGCCCCGCTGCAATCCCCGAAAGGCCGCGCCGTCTGCAGTGACACTTTCCACGTCGATGCGGTCATTCTGGATGATCCCGCCAGCAATCCGGCGGCGGGTAAACGCGGCAGCGATGTCGCTGGCACTTTCACAGCCGGGAATGTCGAGCAGCAGCGAAATCTCGACAGAGCCTACCATGTCTTCCATCGTTTCGATCGGGCGGAATGCAGTTGTCTTATCTTTGGTTTTTGGCTCCATCTCCGGCTTTGTGCGCCCCTCCGATGGCGTCACCCGGTGCAAAATCGGGAGGGCGCGACCGGACCAGGGCTGCAGCCCCAGATCCCGCACGATCGCATCGGCCAGACCGATGAACGACAGCGGGCTGGGAAGGCCGCAGGCAAAGTCGTTCATCATGAGATTCACGCGGGATGCGCGGATATTTCTGGCGGCAAAGATCATTCTGAAGCCTCCGCCGACACGCCTTTCATGCGGGAAAGGCGATGCTCAAAATGCGCACCGGTGAGTGTCTTGCGCGCCTTGTCCCGCGTCCCGTCCGCCCACCAACGACGCATCAGGGCGACCACAGGATCGATGGGCCGAGGCAAGCTTTGCAGATCAACGCCGCTTTCGCCCACAACGGCACTTGCCTCTGCGACAGTCTCCTCAATGAAATCTGATGCGGCCCGAATTAGTCGGTCAGCCATGCGGTCGAGCGCAGCGCGCGTGTTTGAATTGTTGAAGGTCTTGTCGGCCTCCAGCATATCGGCATAGCGCAGCACCCAATCGCGCACCGCATCCTCCCGCCACCGCGGGAACGCGCCCCCGCGGGTATACCTGTAGAGGTCAGCCTCCCAATTGCTCTGGACAGCGGGCATCCGGGCCACGATCCGGCGCCGCGGCCCACCAATCGCGCCGGAGATGTTCTGGGGCTTAGAACTGATCGACTGGTTCTCAAAGGTGCCACGAGAAGGACGTGACAGTCCGCCAGCTTTCTTGCGGTCATAAAGCGCGTTGATGACGGCTTTCACACCCATGAAGGCCGCCGCTGGGGCAACGGGCGTGATCTGCAAATCACGACCATCCGGCCCGGGCACGAAGATGATGGGAAACTCACCAGCTGCCAGTTTAGCGACAGGCAATGCAGGTTCCAACAGCGCGTCCTTGGCTGCTTGCAATACGTCGGCCCCAAAGACAAATGCGAAGGCCGTCAGCACAGTATCCGACTGGTCGTCAGGGTTCCTGATGTCGTCGATGATGCTGCGGCTGGGGCGCCCAAAGATTTCCAGCGGCCGATAGAGCACCTTGGCAAAGGGGATGTCGGGCGCGTTGACTGACGGAAGAATAGCGGGTTGCTGATTTGCGTCCGGGCGCTTGACGGTCAGACAAGCGTGATCGCCATCCGCCCGCGCGCTAACAAGTTTGACCAGATGCGTGCCTGATTTCTGGCAGACCCGCGTTGCAATCTCCGGTGTCAGCGGCTTCTTCAGACAAGTTCGCATGACCTCAAACTCATCTGCGACGATTTCGAGCGGTATGGGGTGCCCGACCTCCTTGAAAGACAGGATTTCCGCAGGTTTCCGCGCGCCCCTACTCTCGTTTTCCAGAATGTTGCCGGACATCAGACGCCTCCACAGAAGATGAGCCCAGATTACACCGTTCAAAACTTTTGCCTATTGATATAAATTTTCGAAATGAAAGAATATAGGTTTTGGCGTGGAAAAATTTAGATTTGGCTGGATTGAGGCCAGTCTGCGATATGCAGGCCGCTTCGGCACTCGGGAGAAAGCAGGCTATCGGCAGCTGTTTGGGATATCAGAGGCGACCGTATCACGAGATCAGGACAGGTTTTGGCCGATTTTCGAAGAGGCCAATTCTGGCTCAATCTTCAAGAAAAACCCTAACGGAAGCCTCCTAGGCCGCCGCTTGGTTCTTTTCGACAATGTGACCCTTACGGCAGGGCCGCTGTTCCCCAGCATGCCAGCACCAGAGGTCTGGCTGCGCACCATCTTCAGCCAGGGAAAATTTGAACAAGCCCCCGACATTAGGGCGCTTCTGGATGAAAGCGTGTTGCGCAACCTTGTCCAAGGTATCGAAGATCGCGCCGCGCTGAATATCAATTATCATTCCCGTAGGCAGGAAAGCCTACGCAGAATATCGCCACATGCACTTGTGTGGGTTGCCGGTAGGCTCCACGTGCGCGCCTTTGATCATTCTACAAACGAGTACCGCGACTTCGTACTGTCACGGGTTTTGAGGGCGACACTGCTCCCGCAACAGCGGGGGCAATACGTTGATGGCAATGAAGACAAGGACTGGCACTGCTCTACGGACATCACGGTCCAGGCGAAGCTTGGAGAAATCGCTACGCTGTCGAAAGGCGTGTGTCTTGAGTTTGGCCTAGATGAGCACGGGCAGAAGACAATCAGGGCGCGGGATGCGCTGGTTCCATACCTTGCAGATCTTATCGGCGAAGAGTTCACTAGCCCCGTGAAAGTATTTGTCTCTGATTGAGCATACTTAACACTATTATCAATAGTGTTAAGCTCCGCTTGCCTCGATCATGTGGATCGATAGAGCAGGGGTGCAATTTCCGCTCTGCCATTTAACAGCTTTCGGATACACTGTTAAACATGAGTGAAATGCGCCTCTACGACACCGCCGAAAACCGGCAGCCAGATATACAAGTTGACCGGGCAAGGCCTCGCTCATGCTTCCCAGCTTAACAGATGTCGGG
>Ga0115567_10006963_pt1 | contig 10751 bp, 12 predicted proteins | sample COGITO_mtgs_1204_2_FD_88679 | JGI IMG/M metagenome (GOLD analysis project Ga0115567, IMG submission 88679) | Pelagic marine microbial communities from North Sea - COGITO_mtgs_120412 | ecosystem: Environmental > Aquatic > Marine > Epipelagic | place: Germany:Helgoland, sampling site Kabeltonne... | reverse complement strand
TTAAATCCTTTTTTTTCAAATGCTTTTAATTTGTTAGCAGCATCAATTTTTAATTCTTCTAAGGCTTCATCGTATCCCTGACCAGTTTTAAAGGGTGTTTCCATAACGGCTAATTGGTTGTCGACACCATCCGGTGTACATCCAGCAGAGGCGTCAAAACAAAAACCGTTTGATACTGGATCAAAAGTAAAATTACCATAATCTCCACTGTGGAGACCTGCTCCGGTTGCACCAGAATTAGAGGCCCCGCTTAGACTCTGCATCATTTGCAAGGCACCCATAATTCCCTGAATACAAGCAGGGTAATTGCTAGAAGAGCACGCTGCATAATTAGCTGAAGAGTAGGCACCGGCTGCACCAGCAGTTGATATGTTTGCCATTTGAGCCACTTGTGCGCTACCAGAACCAGACTGCGACTGCGCAGCTTGGGGAGCGACTACAAAAAATACTAATAAACTAAAAAACATTTTTAATGCTTTCATTTTATTTCCTCCATCCAAGTTCTTCTGTTTCTTTTAGCATCAAAAAGTTTTTCTTTAGCTGATGAAGATACAAATCTCTTTGAGGCCCTCTCAAAAATAGAACCTGACTGATCTGGAGATATTCCCGCCTTCATCAGTTGACTAAGAGCGGCTAGAGCTTTCAAATCTTTTTTCTTTTTCTTTTTTCCAAAACTAAAAGGTTTAAAGCTTTTAGAAGCTAAACCTCTTCGACCACCTCTGCTCCCAGAACCGCCTTTGACATTTTTATAACCTGAAATTAAATCTTTCCCAGCTTTGCCTCTCCTGCTTCCAGTTTTGCTGCTGGCATCATCTGTACCAGTTCCACCGAGCATTGCTGCAACAGGATTCGTTGTCTTAAGAGCTGCAGCTCCAACAGCCGCTCCGGCCGGTGTTCCCAAAACTCGTTCAGCACCCATTGGATCATCTGGTAAATCTGATGAGGGCTCTCCATCCGTTGCAAAGTTTGAACCTGAAGTTTTACTTAAGTTTCCATCTCCACCAAAATCACCAGAGTATCCGATACACTGATCAGGACTAGCTGCACGTTCCGAAACACTTGCACAGTTTACTGCAAGTTTAGCTTGCTCAGCTGCATTTTCTTCTTGAGTTTCTTCACCGGCCATCAAAGCCTGAAGGCAACCCATTAGTCCTTGTATCGCATTTGATCCACCGCCAGCTTGAGCAGCGGCAGCCACCTGGCCACCTTTTGTTTCTGAAGAACACTGCTGAGCTGATTTACCAGCCGTTTTGTGATGCTCTTTAGCTTGGTCTTTTAGATTGTTAATCGCATTAACCTGCTCTGGAAAACGGTCCGCGAGTGAAGCTGCCGCACTAGCAATTCTGTTTGCAGCTGAACCAACATCTTCACAGGTTTTTATACAGCCTCGTCTTCCACCGCCGTCACCATCACGTATTAGTCCACAAGCTTGCCCCGCTCCTTTGCTTTTACCAGTCATGGCCATCAAACCCGGAAGTGCGCTTAAACACTGAGCCGCAGCTCCGCCGCCTCCAGCAGCACCCATAGCTTGCTCAGCTTGTTCCGCTGTTTGACCAGCGGCTTGGTCTGCTTGACCAGCGGCACCTTCTTCAGAGCCTCCACAGTTTACAGGGTTTTTACAACAGTCAACACCGACCTCTGTGTACTTCTTACAGCTATTGGCGGCTTGACCTAAAAGTTGAACTGCTTGCGAAAGACCTCCAACTGAAGAATTTGCTGAATTAACTGCTCCTTCGAGCTGCCCTAAAATTTGCTTCGCCTCTTGACCACTTTTTTCGTAAGCCGAATCAAAAACAACATCTCTTACGCCTGTCGCAATTTCGTCTGTTTTCTGACCTGCAAATGCACCAACCTCAGGAATTGCTTTACCAGATGTACCACTGGCGACACCCTTAACGATTTGGCTTTCTTCAGCAGCAAAAGAGAACGGGCTGAAGCCCAAACTAAAAACAAAAACGATTGCGGAAATTTTTAACTTTTTCATACTGACTAGATCGGTCTTTAGTATAGGAAAACTTAATCTTTTGGTGGCCTATACAAAGATAAAACCTCATTATGAAACAGCTTTGTTTGCACCAGCAACACTACTGCAACAAAGCTGCTGTTTCATCGCTTGTTTCAAAATGAGACAGTCTTAAAAGTCTTAAACTAAAAACAGTGGCTTTTGATTTTTTTAGCAAAAACCTCAGTCTCTTTATTTGGAGAAACTTGGTAAGACGCTGTACAGGATTTTACTTTCACAAGTTTAGACTTGGTTTTAAAAGTTTCAATTGAATTTGAAAGTGTCCAAATAAATTGATGCCCTACTGGAGCATACACAAACTCACCGCTCACATCACTGCCAAGTTCTGCGTTTTTAAGCGGAGAATCGATTGGAAGCCCAATAGCTCCGTCAAATTTAATGTACGCACATTTTAAACCGCCGCATTCTACCCACGAATCTAGAGTCAAGTTAAGAGTGATTTCAAAAGGCCAACCTGTTTTTAAACTCCTCCACACACTTTTGAAAATCCAACTGTCACCCGGCTTAACTGGTTTGTTGGGAAGAGCAATTTTAGGGAGATAAAAAATAGTTTCTTGGGGGTAGTCTTTTACAGCAACCACACGCGCCTTGGAGTCCACAACTTCAAGAAGAGTTTTGCCCACCGGAGGCAACCCCATATTTGCAAGTTCCACTTCTCCTTGAAGGTCAGTGACCCAATACTTAAAAGTTGCATTGTTTTTAACATCTACTAACAAAGTTTGTCTGTTAAGATTAAAATCAGACATTTCAATTTTTGACTCAGTCAGTTTTTTTTCGCCCACCAAAGAGTAGACCTTAATGTCAGAAAATGCTTTGTATTTTTCAACGTTCATATTTCCCGCTATAAGAGAAAGAGAAATGTCTTGCGCCTCTTCAACATTCATTTTTTTTAAAGGCATTGAAGAACAAGACGCCGTAAAAATAAAGAGCATAAGACTAAGCAGTTTAAATTTCATTTTAATGACTTCCCTCTTGGACAATCTCTTCAGTTTGTAAATTTTCACCTACTCGGTAACGGTCTAATAAGTTCTGATCTTTAGTGGGAAAAGAAAAAAGTAGGACATTGCTCTCCGAAACTGTGTCTTCAATTGTTGCTGCAATATAATGAAACACATCATCGGTCTCTGCATCTTCAAAATCTTTTATAAAATAAACAAGGTTGTTGCCGTAGGAGTCCATAGAGCGCCAAATCTCATCAGCTTCTTCAATGGTCACTTCTCTTATTTCTAAAAAATCACCAAAAGAAGACTCCTCAAAATCATCATCAGATCTCAACGTCAGCATAGCTTTGTAAAGCCCAATAGCTAAATCATCGCCTTCGTGTAGAGAGTCACCTTCAAGTGCACCTTTAAAAACTTCTCTCATCTCTTTATCACGCACTAAAAACTCAGTTTCTAAATCAGACAGATCGGGAGTTCCTGGAATTGAAAAGTGTGAGTAAATAAAAACAGGCTCTTTTTCATAGCAGTGGCAGAATGCAACCTCTGTGTGCTTGTCAAAGTCTCTGATAAAAGTAAACACTTCACGTTCATCTAAAAAAAGATCAGTGCGTTCCCAAACCTCAGTGGGATCATCCAAAGTATACTCTAGAGTCGGGTTTTTAGTTTCAACTGATTTTGAAAGATGGTGTTTAAATTTAGTCTCTATAAACTCGATGTCTTTTTTGAAAAACTCATAAAGCTCTTCTTCATCAGCAAAAACCCAAGAGCGGTCTGGATCAATAACAAGCTCGATAGATTTCGCGTTTTTCGCGTTTGCTTGTTTTTTATCTTTTGCACTCAACTTTAACTTCTTTCCATTTGTCCAACCAATAGCCCCAAAAGTTTAGCCGCTCATAAGCAGTAACCTAGACCAGACTATATTTTTCTTGATCCTAGGCCTAAATTCAAATGAAATTATTAAATAAGCCAAATGATTTGGCTTTTACAAAACCCAATCGATTTTTTGAGCAGGTTTTATAGTGGTTTTTTGACAAGGATGTCGGGTAACGCATTGAAGAATATTGAAGACAACCTTAGTGGTGTTGAGCATTTGTTGAGCCAGTCCTTAAAAGGCTTTCATTTTGCTTTTGAAAAGCAAGACATCAAGCTGGCATTAGGCTCCCCTCTAAATGGCATTTCTGAATTTGAGTATGAGAACCGCGAAAAGGTTCAAGAAATTTTTATGGACTTTGTAAAGTGCCACTCTCTAGAGCAAAAGCAGAAATACTTAAAAACCCTTCCCGCTTTGGACAAAGAGCTTCTTATTAAGGCTTATTTTAATATTTTAGAAAACACTCTTAGAAAGTGCAGTAAAAATCATCATTAGTTGGGCTGTTTTTTAATATTTTCTTTAATTGGCCCAAAGACTTCCGAGGTTAAATTCTAATTCATTAAATGGCGGAGCCTTTACATCATCATCTTTACCAAAAACAAAGCCTAGTTTATAGGTTTTTCCGTCTAAAATTAAAACCTCTAAGACCCGGTTCAGAGGATCAACAATCCAATAGTAAGGAACTTTGTTTTCAGCATAAAGTTGAAGTTTCGATATTTTATCGTGCCTAGCTGTTGAAGGTGACAAAACTTCACAAACCCAATCTGGAGACAGCTCAAATTGTGCAACGTCAGGGTATACTGGCATTCTTTCTCTTTTCCAGCCCGCGATGTCAGGGACAACAACATCTTCAGTAAGGCGTATCTCAGGTTCATCAAGAATCCACCAACCACCCGGTCCTGTGTTGCCCTCATCATAAGAGTCAAAAATTTTTGATCCTAAACTGGAGCTTGCTCTTGCATGTTTAGATGCAGGCCTGGGGGATACAATTAACTCTCCGTTTACAATTTCGCCAACAACGTTTTCAGGAAGAGCGCACAGCTCGTTGTACAATTGTTCAAATGTTTTTTTCTTTAGCACTTCACTCATTAACAACCCCTTATAAAGTAATAATAATTATTTTCTAGCCCTTTTAGGAGCTCTTAGTTTTGTTATAAGCCCAGCATCTTGGATTTTTCTTCCCAAAACATCGTCTTTAGCCACCGTTAGAAAATCCTTGTCTAGCCTCATAACAAAAAGCACTTGAAAATAACCTCCCATTGAAACGCTCTCATCGCCTTTTTCAATTTTAATAAGAGTGGACCTGCTTATGCCAGCTCGTTCAGAGATTTGCTCCATCGACAGCCTTCTCCTCAAACGAGCAAGCTTAATGTTTTCTCCAAATATTTCTAAGGTTTTCTTAGCTTGTGGCAATATCGCATTTTTTCTAACTTTCATAACGTTTACAATCATACACTATAAAGACTTTTTTGTATGTGATAGTAAACATTATGATGGGGTGCGCTTTTAAGAAGATTTTTTGACTATATCTGCGATTTCGCGACTAATAAAATTCACCTGCCGCTGCTTCTTCAAGCACATATCAATTTTAAGGCTCAAAGCTTCTAGAGCTGATAAAGAACTTATGGGCGCTGAAAGGTCTTCGCTTGTAGCAGAAGAGGTTTTGCTCTCATAACGAACGCCGGAACTTTTAACAGTTTCCAAAGTCTTATTTTCGTTTTGATTGTATGCACTCATAGTCTTTTCCTTGTCATTAATTAGAGCCTCAAAATTCCTAAAGATAAAATGAAATGGCCTTAAATATTCATATCGTCTTGCTGAGTCATCTGCTCATAGTTTTGAAGCACTTGTCTCCTCATCGTTATCAGCAGTTAAGCCCGCTACACCAGTTTCATTTTGAGGTTTAGGCTCTTCATTTTTAAGAGCCGCTGTAAGAACTTCTGGTCTCACAATGCTCTCACCGTACTCACAGCCGTAAGACTCTAAGTCCGAAATGTGTTCGATTTCTCTTCTGTCATAGCCTTTTGATAAAAGTGGATACATCACAGATTTTCTGGTTGTTGCGTGAGCAAAACCTAGAGCGTGACCCATCTCGTGGACCAACAAAGAGATGAAGTCGACTTTTTTATAATCAAATTCTTCAGCTTCATAGGAAAATTGAAAATCTTTAGCATTGATTTTTATATCAGCATCTTTAATAGCTGCTCCAGACCAGACAACTGTTGTTCTTGCTTGCTCAGACTGGCGGTCTTCTTCCCAAGTTTTCTGCCAGTAGATTGTTGGCCTTCCATCAGAATAACCCTGCTCTGCAGTTTCAGTGGCTTCCCATTCAACAAATTCAATAACGTTTTTACTCGAGATGACGTTCCACTTCATAGCCGCCGCCTCTAATGAAGCTTTGGCCGTAGCGGGCATATCCTTATGCACTCTAAACTTAATGGGAAGTTCCTTCTTCCATGAAACACGCTGCTTGCTCTTGTTTTGAACAAATGTACACGCCTCTTGTGGGTCCTTGTCGCTCAGTAGCTGCGAACAGCCTATCTGGGACAGAGTGAAGCCTAGGAGTGCAATAATCATAAGTTGTTTTTTTAGCTTTATGTGTTTCATCCCCAATACTAAAGCAAGGTGGGTGCCAGAAGCACATGCCAACTTAAAATACTGAAATTATTAGCTTTATACTGATTTTTAAACTTAACCTTGGGGCTTTCAGGTGACCATAATTTTGCGGTGGGAACATTTTTGGGCTCTGTCGCAAAATTTTTCAAGTTTTTAAGAGTTGTTTTTTGAAATCACTTGCTAAAATATGTTTAAATATTAAAACAGGCCATATATGGACTTTTATATATATTAAATGGCCTTATCTGGCCTTGTTTTAAAGACTTCGTTGTTGTATACTGTTTAGGCAAGGAGGAGGTGCTCTCATGTCTTTTAAGACTATTCAAATATGTGAACAGCTTGGACTCCGTATCAGGTCCGCTCGAAAAACAAGAAACTTAACCTCCAAAGAGGTCGCTCGCAAAACAGGGATTTCTCAGCGTACCTACCGCCGTGTTGAAGCAGGCGAAGAAAGCGTGGGCCTTGGCCAGTACATTAAAGCCTGCAACTTTTTTGATTTAAATTTTTTAGAAAGCCTTGATAAAATTGAACAGCTTAAAAAAGTGCGTGTAAAAAAGAAAATTGTAATTCATGACCAGGATGTGAACTTTTGATTCAGGAAAAATCTATTTATGTTTTTGTATCCATCGATAACGCTTGGGTCCCAGCCGGTTTGTTACACTGCCACCTTGAAAACAACAGGGTTGTGGCCAGCGCTTTTCGATACGGTACGAAATACCTTCAAAACAAAAAAGCATACCCCGTAGACATTTCCTCTCTGCCTTTATCCGATCAGCAGTATAAAACCGACCCCAGAATGCAAATTTTTTCAGGTCTAATAGATTCAGCTCCAGACAGTTGGGGCCGCGCTTTGATGGAAAGGCGGGCCGGAAAGCCGCTCAGGGAAGATGAGTTCTTAACAGCTTCAAGTGATCAAAGGGTCGGGGCGCTGGCTTTTTCTGATTCACCTGACCGCCCTAGGCGCATCACACCATGGAGCAAAGACCAAGAAGATGATTCAGTTCTTGATCTAGAACCCGTGCTTCAGGCTTATTTAAATTACACAGCCGGAGATCAAAATAAAATAGATGAGGCCATGAGACAGTATATTCTTCCTGGGTCTCCTATGGGAGGCGCAAGGCCCAAGGCCGTCGTTCTTTTTGAGCAACGCTTATGGATGGCTAAGTTTCAAAAAGAAAACGACCCATTTGATTTCATCCGCTGCGAATACGCCTGTATGGAACTTGCCAGGAAGTGCGGCCTTAACGTGCCTAAAGTCAAAATCGAGAAGTTCAACGAACGCTCCGTATTTTTGATCGAGCGTTTTGACAGACATGAACAGCAGCGCTTTCATCTCAATTCTTTTTTTTCAATTTTACAACAAACAGAAACAGGCTTTATGCACTCCTCTTATATGGAGATGGCAGAAGCTCTTTTAAAACACTCCAGAAAAGATGTAGAGGACCGTTTAGAACTTTTTGGGCGCATGATTTTCAATGGTCTGTGCCGCAACACGGACGACCACCTGCGAAACCACGCTATGCTCTACTCTCCAAAACTAAAATCCTTTCACCTCTCCCCTCTCTACGATGTCGTGAGCGACCTCCATGCTCCAGACAATTTTAGGTTGGCCATAGGCTGTGGTATTGATGAACAAGGAAGCACGACTCGCACTTTTTCAAAAAAATCCTGTCTTAAGACAGCTGTTTTTTTTGGTTTAAGCGATGAAACAGCATTGGCATGTTTCGAAAAGATGGAGCAAACCGTCAAAGACTCGTGGGAAGAGACTTTTCAGTCCGCAGGCTTTAGTGCAAAAGAGATTGAGGCTTATGCTGGGGTTTTTGCGCGGGGTAGATAAGAACCGCTCACAAACATGGTTACTGAACAGCAAGGTCTTATGACAAGTGAATCTGAGCGTATTAATGATGAAAAAATCTTCATTCAATCTAAGAAAATAAAACCGCTGGTTTTCACAAAAATAATGGGCTCTTAAGAGTTCTGCATATTTTTTTTGCACACATGGCTAAATTAAGAAAATTCTTGATTTTAAAATCTTCAAAACCTGTTGTTTATTCGCCCTGCGCACCCCACGGCTTGTCAATATTGTCTGAAGTGCTATTTGTACTTACCTAACTATTTTTTGAAGCTTGTTAAGCTAGATTTGGAATCTTAATATGAATAAAGTGAGAATCATACCTAGGCTGGACATCAAAGGCCCCAACTTAGTCAAAGGCATTCGCTTGGAAGGCCTCCGAGTCTTAGGCTCTCCAGAACTTTTTTGTGAACACTACTACACCTCTGGTGCAGACGAAATGATCTACTCTGATTGCGTGGCCAGTCTTTTCGAGCGCAACAGCTTAGACGACATTATTACAAAGACAGCTCAAAAAACATTTATACCACTGACTGTTAGTGGTGGAATTAGATCCGTTGAAGACATTAGAAAAGTTTTAAATGCCGGGGCAGACAAAGTTAGCATCAACACTGCCGCAGTAAAAAATCCAAAACTTATTAAAGAAGCTTCTGAACTTTTCGGCTCATCTACTATTGTTGTAACAGTCGAAGCCATCAAACAACCAGATGGCAGGTACCTTGCCTTTATCGACAACGGCAGAGAAGAAACTGGCTTAGAAGTTTTTGGATGGTGCAAAAAAGTTGAAAAACTTGGAGCCGGAGAAATCGTGATCACTTCTGTTGACCGCGAAGGAACGGGCGAAGGCTTTGACACTGAACTTATTAAAGGTGTTGTCGACAATGTCACCATTCCTGTAATCGCCCATGGCGGATCAAGCTCTGTTGATGATGTTGTTCGTATGGTTAAAGAGACCAATGTTTCAGGAGTGAGTATCGCCTCTGCATTTCATTACGATTATGTTAATTCTGGGGCCGCGTCTCGAGATCTAGAAAACTCTTCTGAAAGCGGAAACACAAGGTTTTTAAAAAGCGGCTTGTCCTATAGAAAGAATGAGACTTTCAATATTAGTGCTTTGAAGGCTGCTTTAACAGAAAACAATATCGAGACCCGTAAGGTATAAGAGCAGATGAAGAATATATGCATTGTTGATTACTCCATAGGAAACCTCTTTAGCGTAGCTCAAGCTTGCAAAAAAGTAGGGCTAAATCCTTCAGTGACCTCTAAGCCTGAAGATTTAAAAAATGCCGATGCCGTAATACTCCCAGGAGTTGGCGCTTTTGCAAAAGGAATGAAAAATCTTAAAGCCAATGGAATGGATGAAGCACTCGGTGACTTTGTGCAATCAGGAAAACCTTTTATGGGAATATGTCTCGGCCTCCAACTTTTGCTCGAGCAAAGTAGCGAGTTTGAAACAAGCAAAGGCTTAGGCTTTGTTAAAGGCACCGTCCGAAACCTTCGAGATTCAAAGTTAGTAGACGCTAAAGAAACAGTTCCAAAAATTTCTTGGGATTCAAACCGTGAAGCTAAAAGCTGGAAACAAACACCTTTTAAAAACATCAACAACGATGACGACTTTTACTTTGTTCACTCTTTTTACTGTGATGTAGATGAAAAAGAGTCAATTTTGTCCACCAGCACACATGGGCAACTAGAATACTGTTCAGCAGTTTTAAAAGAAAATATCTTCGCTATGCAGTTTCACCCAGAAAAAAGTGCTCAAAAAGGTTTACTTATTTACGAAAATTGGAAAAATTTATTTTTGACTTAACCCATTTTAACTTAGGAATTTAAAAAATATGGCAAATTTTTATGGCCTCCCTGAAGAAGTTCAATTTTGCACCAAGTGCATCATGTCAAACCAGCGCCCTGTCTCTGCTGTTGAGTTCAAACACACTTTGAATTCAAAAAAGAAAACAATGGCTTTTGATAGAGAAGGCGTTTGCGATGCTTGCAGAAATGCAGAACAAAAAGAAAAAATTGACTGGGTAAAACGCGAAGAGGAGCTGGTACAGCTATTAGACAAACACCGTAAAAATGATGGCAGCTATGACTGCTTAGTGCCTGGTAGTGGCGGCAAGGACAGTGCATATCAATCTCACGTGCTTAAGTACAAATACGGAATGAACCCACTGACAATCACTTGGCCTCCAATTCTCTATACTGAGTATGGCTACCAAAACTTTAAAGATTGGATTGATGTTGGAGGTTTCGACAACATTAGTTTTAACCGTAACGGTAAAGTGATGAAACTCCTTACAAAGTTTTCTATCATGAATCTACTCCATCCTTTTCAGACCTTTATCCTTGGTCAAAAAAACTTAGCTCCTAAAATTGCTGCCAAATATGGTATTGATCTAATTTTTTATGGAGAGAATGAAGCTGAGTATGGAAACCCTATCGCTGACA
>Ga0115567_10006962_pt1 | contig 10752 bp, 4 predicted proteins | sample COGITO_mtgs_1204_2_FD_88679 | JGI IMG/M metagenome (GOLD analysis project Ga0115567, IMG submission 88679) | Pelagic marine microbial communities from North Sea - COGITO_mtgs_120412 | ecosystem: Environmental > Aquatic > Marine > Epipelagic | place: Germany:Helgoland, sampling site Kabeltonne... | reverse complement strand
GCTATGTGGGCAAACACAAAGACTAGATACTGGTATTTACATCATCTACATCATAAAGTCAAATATAAGTGGAGAGACGCTAAGGACTTCATAGGAGTCACTGTAGAGTACATGAGGTCTCCCTCAGGGACTGACAGCTGGCACGCACGAAAGGGCTATACAGGCGCTCCTAAAGCGTGTGAGGGCTTTATACACCATAAAGAACTAGGTCAGGTAGCTAGGCTCACTCATTTTTTCTAATCTACTCATTAATTCTTTAGAATTTAATAAGTTGGCACATTTTTCATACTCTTCCAAGTCTTCAAAGTATTTAATTAATTCATCAAATACTTCTTCATAATCTTCTATTATTTCTTGAGTAGGATCAAATATTAAAGTTACTTTCATATCCCTATTTAACAACTGTTCATATCCAACCTGGTTAGTTATAACATAATAACTTTGTAGCATAAAAGTATGTTCATCAAAATGTTTCATCAATTAAAAAGGAGATTTAGGCATACCACTGCTTCTCCTATTACTAAAAGGAGATTTAGGGCCGGAAGGTTTAGTACGTTTTTTAGTTTTCTTTTTAGTTTTCTTTTTAGGAATATAATTAATTTCTTTTTGTTTCTCTTTTTTAGCTTGTTTTAAAATTCTTTCTGTAACATATCCTGTTTCAGCAGGTAAATATCCCATTATATATAAAAAATAAAGTAAAGAAGTTGTTTTCATGACACCTCGAGCTTCTTGAGTTATATTTTTATCTGTTTTTACACCTCGGTATTCACTAGTTACTTTACCTGAAAAACCAGCTTTTACCATTTCATATAAATTCTTACCCTTTGCGACCCCTATACCTAATGTTCCCATCAATTCTATAAATGTTTTTTCATTTTGGTAAAATTGCACAGGATTTTCATCACTACTTAAAGTGCTAACTATATTATTAACGACAGCTATTACTTGGTCATCTAATAAAGGAACAGGAGAAGCAATGTCAGAAATTGCTAATCCAAGTCTTCCTATTTTTTGAAAACCTTTTCTTTTTTCCTTTTCTTCTTCATCTTCCCCAAACACAGACCCCGCTAAAGCTGCTAAAGCTTGAGTAATTTGATAACCTACAACATTAAATGTTGCCGTTTCTACAGCTAACCCCGCTAAAGAGCGAGCTGCTTTTGAAGTTTCACCTGGTAAAGAAGTTGGGTTTTTTATAGTTAACACATCACTATACATTCTGTTTTTTTGATTTATTAAAAAAGTAGCGAAAGGAAAAATTGTTTTTCTTATTAATTGAGGCCCTATTTTATTACTACTAAACAGTTCGCCCATTAAATCAGCGTCAGAAACATTTTGCTGCCTATCTAATTCATACTGAGCGTCTCTAGCAGCCTCTTTATCTAAAGGTTGTGTCCAATCTATTTCATTGCTTTTTACTCCTTTTTTATTCATAGCCTGCAAATAAAATCCAACCCAAGAAGCTCTAGCGGAAAAGACATCAGGTTTTACCAAAGTATTATTTAACCACCATTTACCAATATCATCAAGCTTTTCTATACCTTTTTCAAAATTACTTGATTGTTGATTTTTTATTTTCATAGAGTTAGTCTCAATATCTGCTTGAGCATCTAATCCTCTATTAGCAATAGCTTGTCCCGAATTCATTACAGCCTTTTCTACCTCAGGATTTAACATCATTAATTTTAAAGACTTAGCTACATTAATTGGCCCCCCTACTATCATAGCATTTGCTAATACTATAGACTGTTTAATGGGTTGAAATACTCCACCTAAAACCCTAGCAACACCAAAGGTTGCTATTTTATTCATTCTATTTAAAAATCTTTTATCTGAAGGAGAAACCCTGTCACTTACCCCTCTTTTTTTATCCACTAAAAGATTAATTCTTTTGTCCATTAATATCTTATCTTCAGGATTAGGAAATATTTTATCATAATACTCCGAACTTCTTGCACCTTCTATTTGTTTTATAGCTGGAGCTGTATAAATATCTGTTAAAGCTTTTTCTAATTGATTTGTATTGTTTTGGTCAAAACCTAAGTTTAAAACTCTAGTAACTATTTTTTTACTATTTTTAGTCTCACTAGGTAAAAACTTTGGCCTAACAACAGGTTTTAATACTCCTGTTTTTTCGTCATATGCGCTTTTTTTATCTTCAAGTGGATTAAACACACGAGCGCCAATTTCTGGAACAACCTCTTCAAAGCTCACCCTTCTATAGCTAGTGGGTGTGTAGTTTATATCTTTACCCAAATTAGCATTATATATATTCAAACTTACTTCAGCTAATTGATCGTAGTTAGAAGCCCAAATATCAGTAAAATATCTAACACCATATGCATTCGCTGGGTCAACTTTATTTTGCACTTCATTGATGTTATTAGAATCTTTTAAAATTTTATCATAAATTTCTTTTATAATCTTACCTTCTCTTTTTAAATCTTTATCGTCTTGTTTTTCTAAAACCTCATAACTTTCTTTTATTAAATCTTTACTCCTCTTAAATTCATTTTCAATATCTTGTTCACTTCCTGGAATTGTTTTTCTCATTTCAGCAAAAATCCCTCTTTCAATAGAGTTTTTTTCATCAAAATAAATTCCTGATTTCATTTTAAGTTTTTTAACTTTTTTAGCATAATCTTTTATAAGAATATTGGCTTCGGTAGTGGCCTTGTTTGCTCCCTCAACCAAACTTGTAAAGCCCATTTTTCTCATAACAAATTTAGCTTTATCTGGAGAATTAAACATTTTCTCTATAGTGGTTGGTAAAGCTCCTAAATTTTTATTCCACCACCTCGCAATGTATTCACTTCCTCCAAACAAAGATTTTAATGCAGTAGACACATATCCTTTTTCGTTAACTTCTGCCATACTTTTTAAACCTATGTATTTTCTTAATACAGCATCCATCCCACCTGTATCTTTATTTGTAGCAAAATTTATTAACGCATCTAAAGCTTCTATTTTTGTTTTGGTATCTTTAATTAAAGATAAATCCATGTTTAAAAAATCTCTAGCTAAATTTTTTTCTGTTTTAGTAAGACTAGAAGACTCACCTGTCAATGGATCTACAGCATTATCTATTATTTGTTGAATATCTTTTTTAACTTTGTCAAATGCATTTTTAAGACCTTTTTCTACAATATTTTTTTTAATAGCTATTTTTTCTAGCTTTGCGTCTGCACTTAATTGTAATTCGGTATCTAAAGAACCTAATATTCTTTTCATTTCATCCATAGTAAACTCGTTAGAGTTTAATCCTGTCAATTGTTGAAATAAAATTCTCTGTACTTTATATATTTTTTCTTGTTGAGATTTTAATTCTTTACCACTATAGTTATTAGTGTTTTTTATATTAACACCTCTAGTGACTTTTACTCCTTTTGATGTTATTTTTGTGGGCTTTAGTCCATCTAAAAGAACAGAAGCTTGTTCCAAATAAGTATCAATATCATCTACCATATTAGGATCTATCTTAGCAAACTCTTTTGCAGCAATAGATACATTATCCGAAAGATTAGATTTTTTTGCGTCTTTTTTTATTCTTTTTCTAAGAACATCTGCATCTCTAATTTTCTTAGCTGCATTTGCATCGTTAATTACTTTTTCTACATAATCAGTTACACTTTGCACGTCTCTAGGATTATAAAGATTTACTCTATTAATCTTTTTTTGAAGAGCATCAAACTTACTTAAACTTATACGTCCCGCTTTCTTTAACTCAGACAACACATTAGAGAGAGTAATTCGTTTTTCTTTTACATCTTTCTTTTGATCAGACTGTAGTTTTTCATCAGCTTTTAGTTGTTTTTTATAAGCAGCAAATGAATTTTTAACTTTAATTAAAGCGGGTTTATCTCCCCTTTTTATGCCGAGTAATTTTTTAACAGTAGGTGGTTTAATATCAACTCCTAGTTTTTTATTTAATTCTACAACAATAGCTTCTGTTTCTGAATCACTTAAACTCCCATCAGTAAAAACTTTTGATTGTTGCAAGTATTCTATAGCATTTTTAGCCTCTAATTTAGGATTATTTTTATCTCCCCTTTTTTTATTACGAGCTTTAGTTTTTTTAACTATATCATCAGCTATTTTAATAACTCGTTCTTTAGAAGTTACTTCCTTCTTTTGGTTTTCCGTTTGACCTTCTGTTTCTTTTTGGCTCTGGTTGGTAACGGCCCCGGTGGTGTCTCCTTTGACCACCTTTTGGCCATCTCCGGTTTGTTTTGGTACATCCACGCCCTTTGCGCTTGACTTTTGAATGGCATCTTTATTTGTTTTATAATTATTCCAATTTTGTTTTATTAACTCTCCTTTTTCGTTTACTTTATATAAATCAAAATTAGATAATTGTCTCGAGTCTGGTTTTAAAGTTGAAATTCCACTACTTTTTTCAAAAGTTTTTCTATTTTGAAAACTTGCACTTGGTATAAATTTATTATCTCCTTTAGTAACGACAACAAACTCTCCAGGTTTTACCTTTCCAGAATAAACACCACCTTTTTGGAAATTAGGAGACTGCCTGTTGAAACCTTCTTTTTTTGTTGCTGCCTCCAATGGGTTGTTAGGTACTCTGGAATCAAAATCTTTTAAATCTTCTTTTTTTCCAATCACCTGTCCTCCATCAGCCCAATTAGTAATTGCATCTTTACTCATTGTTCTGTGAGTAAAAGTGTCTGGCTTATTTAGTTCTTCAAGAGTAATTTTTTCTTGAATGGCATCTTGTTTATCTTTAATTAGTTCTTCTTGTTTCTTTAAAATATTAGCTTCAGATTCTAAAATAGCAGGGAGTTTAGATTTTAACCTCACTTCATTTTCAGCTTTTAAAGCTTTAATAGCTTCTTCTTTAGTAACCTCGACAGGTCGTTGACCATCTTTTTCTCCATCTATAATAGACTGCGCTTCTGCAACATCTCTTTCTTGTAATTTTTTAATTTGCGCATCTACATCTTCAATTCTTTTGTCTATTTCTTCTTTCAAAGGCCCTTCAAGACCTTCTTTTTGCCCAATTAATCTTTGTCTTTGTTCCAGTAAATCAGCTGCCTCCTCAACATTTTGAGACATCTTTATTGTTCCTTTTGTTTTTAATTCAGCAGCTTGCATATTATAAATTTCACTATATGCGTTTGCTGCCTCTTCTTTACTTAAAGAACCTTCATCAATTAATACATCTAAAGTTTTCTTGAGGTCTTTAACGTCAGTAGCTAAAGTTCTGACTAAATCTTTTCTTTTGTTTCCAGTCAGTAATTTTCTACCTCCTAATGTAGAGGTAGCGCCAATAGTCATTACGCCTGTCTCTATTACACCAGCTGCTGTTATTTTTTGATCTAAAACTTCGTTACCTATTTTTTGATTTACTAAATAGTTTATACCTTTTTCAGAAAAATATACAGGCAATTCTTCTACAAAAAGTTCTTTCATGTTTTCTTTTCCAAGAGCTAAACCTTTATCTACTAACTGTTTTTTTGTAAATTTTTTCCCTTCTTTAATAGCTAGATTCTTAACCTGGTCTTTAATAGCTTGAAATCCTACAAGTAATCCTTCATTACTACCAGCTAGTCCTGAAAAAATACCATCTAATGTTGATATGGCTTGACCTGCATTTACTGCAATATCCATAGCTTCTTTTTCGCTCATACCTGTAGCCATTAATTGACTTCTAATATCATCTACATTTTTCACTACACCACTTGTAAAAGAAGTAAGCCCCATTGATACTTTACCTGCTGTATTTGGTTTAAAAACCTTATCTAAACCTGTGGCGTTTTTAACTTTACCAGCAGTTCTAATAAGAGCAACTAAGTTTACAATAGTATTTACGCCTCCAGTAGCAACTGATCCTCCTGTCCAATTTATTACTGTATTAGGAACGTCTTTTGACCTTTTAATAATAGAATTAATTTTCTCTTCAGACAATATACCCTCCATTCTAATATTAGAATTAGAATCATACACTGTACCATTGCCATCAACAACAAACTCTTCACCTTCAAAAGTAACAGGTTTGCCTTGTAAAAAAGCAGGTCTTTTTAATTCACCCAATTCTAAATCAGCCCTATCGCCGCTATCCGTAATCATTTCACTTACTCCCGCTAAAAAACCTTTTTTGTCGTATCCAAAAGTTGCTAAACGCTGGTCAATCATACCGGGAATTCCTCCTGCAAAATCTGTTGCAAAAGAAGTAACCGCCGTACCTGCTGTTTTTAATAACTCAATACCGCCTGCTGATAACTCTGCTCCTCCCCCTTTTTTAAAACTATTGTAAAGCTCTTTTCTTCTTTCCAACTCATCATCAACAGTTTGATCTTTATATGTTGGAAAAGACTCTATGGCTGACTCTAACGAAGAGTAAGTATTCATAAACTCTTTTTTTAACAAAGAAGCTTCTTTTTTTAATAGTTTTATTTCCTGAGGATTAGTTGACAGGCTTTGCGCCGCTTCATTTGCTGAAAGCTTGTTTGTTATAGTGTTTAATTTAGAAGCGTTATATGATTGTAATTTTTCATATTGTCTTTTCTCTAGCTCATATTGATTACCTTCATCGGTTGGTAAAAGTTTTTTAAAAAATTTATAAACTGAACCTTCTTGTCTAGTGTTTTTTTTCTCCCATTTTAAATAATCCTCCTGATCTACATTGTTTTCAATTAATATTTCTTGATTTATTGTGTCAGGATTGTTATAATCTTCTTCAGTTAATAATACCTCTTCTTTTTTAACAGCTTTAGGATTAGCTTTTTCGTATAACTTAATAGCGTTTAAAACATTTTCAGGTATTTCAGATTCTTTTTTTAAAGAAAACTCACCTGTCTCAGGATCCTTAATTTGATATTTTTTTTCTACCCCCTTTTCTTGTGAAGCCAAAAGTTTGACCGCATCAAGTGTTTCCATTTGAGGTTTGTTAGAATCAAAAAAGCCTACGGAATTTAGAATATCTATGTTACTTTGATTATCTAATAAGATTTGTTGATTTTCAGGAAGAGTTTCGTCGAAATCTATTTGCTCTTCAATTACCTCTGAACCAGCCGAAGATCCAGGAGGTTGAACCACTTCTGTACCTGATACCAATTCCTCTTCTTGAACAATAGGTTTGGAAGAGTCTTTTTTTTTTACAGAATCGTTAAACTCATACTGTACTTTAAACTCCTCAAAAGATTTAGTGTAATCTCCTGACTCATTTAAACCTTTATACAGTTGTTCTGATTTTTTACTGTCGCCATACTGTTCTACAAATTCTTCATAAGATTTAGTGTAGTCTCCAGCTTCAAATAAAAGGTTATATAGTTTTTCCATTAGTCGTATTTACCGCCACCACCACTACTATATCCTGCGGCTTGTTCAGGTAATATTTGTTTTAAAACTTCGTCTACAGCTTTATTAACCCGTGACTTTAAGTCACCAGTTTTAGTTCCTTTAACCACTATTGGCTCATCTCTTCCTTTTACTTTTATTGTAATAGTAGTTCCTGATATTGTATAACTTACATTCTGACTTGCAGAACTATCTCCTCTGGCTTCAGCAGCTTTATTTATTGCAGATCTAATTCCGCCTTCTAAATTTTGCATTTGCTCTTTATCTCCATCTTGATAGAAGTTCTCTTCAATTCCTTTAACCGCTTCATCATAAAAACTATTAACAGGAACAGCACCTTTACCTTCACCTATTGTAGTGTCGCTATTAATAGCTTCTCTAGCTTCTCTTTTTTGTTGAGATGGAGTGCTTCTCTTTTTATTAATTTGATACTCTTTAGAAATAAACTCATCGCCATCAATTTGATTTTTATAAGTACCATCCCAATCTTTACCTTCAGGAACTTCAGTTCTTTCGGCTTCTACAAACTGCGATCGTCTTGTTGTTGGCTTACCATCCTTATCTACAAACTCTCCATCTGCATTTATTTTAAATTGCATTCTTTTACCCGCTTCATTCATAGCGTAATCAGATTGACTTCTGCCAGATATATTTGCTTTACCTCTAGCATCTTTATAGTCAGCACCATTTTTGTCAGTTTGGAAGAAAGCATATCCTGTGTTTAAGAAATCTTCTTTGTTCTTACCTTTAGATAATCTTTGTTCTTTTCTATTAGCCTCATCATCAAAATACACTACATCGAAATAGTCTCCTTTGTCTTCAAAGCTGTCGTATCTAAATCCAGACTGTGCGTATAATGCATCTAAAGCTCCGTCTACCTGTGCTTGATCGCCCGAGTACACTGCGTCTAAATTCTCAATTATAGTTCCTCCTTTTTTAATTTTGTCATCCCTCTTGATTTTGTCTTGTGGATTAAATCCTTTCTTAGCCGTTCCTTTAGAATCCATTTTGTTAGCAATCTTTCTTTTAACAATCTCAATAGCTTTTTCTTTAGCTTTAGGCGGAAATGTAAATTCAACAGAATTACCTGTTCCTTTCAAATCAATATACTTAGGAGCGTCTTTATCTTTAAATTGATACCCTGCTTGCGTTGCCAATATTTGAGCTATAGCAGCATCATCTCCAGTTAAAGCCTCAGCTTGAGAGTCAAGCCACTCATCAAATGTAGTAATATCGTCTGGTAGACCTAGTTTTTTTAACCTATCTTTATTGTTAAACATTTGCCTAAAATCCGTAAGAGTATACTCTGCACCCGTATCTGGATCTACATAAGCCGTCATCATTACCCCTAAATCATCTACAATCTTATTAGTTTCTACATCTAAATCAACTTTAACACCACCGTCATATTTCATCATATCCAAAATAACACTTGGATTTTGAAAAGCATTAGGGTTTTTTTCAGGATCCGGCATAACAGTATATTGACCTTTATCGTCTTTACCCATAGTAACAACCTGAAGTTGGCCGTTAGCAGGGTTAGTCATAAATTTTTTATTATTTAAATTTCCAAAAGACTCTATTCGCTCCATAAAAGCCATGTCTGCTTCAGTGGCTGTTTTATTTTTTACCCTTTCTTTAGCGGCTGTATACCATCCGTCATAAACTTTAGTTATGTTTTTAAAATTAGTCATTCCATTCTTCATCTCATTCATTCTCAATTTATAATCATGCATTTTAAACACACCTTTACGAACAAGCTTCATATTCATCATAAGTTGTTCTTGTTGTGATTTTGCAGAATCTAATAGAGCTTTGTCTAAAGATTGACTATTTACGTCAGGAAGTTCATTTAATTTTTCTATAGCCGACTGCGTAGCATCTTCAACAGCTTGTTGATCAGCTTTTCTTTTTTCATTAAATAAACCTATTTGTTTAGATATTGTATTGGCTATACTGCCCCAGTTTACTGGAGCTGCTGGATCTAATCCTGCGTATGTAGAATATTTACTTTTGTTAGATGTAGCCATAGAATTTTTTTAATTTTTGTCAAAAAGTAATGACGCAAAATCTTGTATAACGCTTGAGTTTCCAGCTTTTAGATCTATTAACATATTTTTCTTTTCTTTATTACTTAACTTATTAAACAAGGGATTATCAGTAAATAATTTTCTAGATTCTGGATTAGTTATATCAAAACCTTTAGGAAGACCAGCTTCTTTAAAAACATCCATACTACCCACTTGAGTCATTATATCACTTGTTAACTTATCATCTCTTCCTTGTAAGTATCCCGGTATCAATCCAGCTGCGCCTTGTAAACCAGAAGCTAATCCTTCTTGAGCTCCTGCCATAGCTTGACTAGCTTGCCTATTTGCATCTTTAGCTCTAAGAGATTCGTCTTGAGCCATACCTACATTTATATCTATACCTTGTTGGTTTATGTTTTGCTTAGAGTCAGCTTTCATTTTATTGTTTTGGTACAAAGCCTCACCTAATGCTACTCTAGTTTTTTCTCCCTGTTCCCCTGCTAAAGCTCCAACTCTACCCACACCAGCTGCAACAGATCTTGCATCCCCTTCTTGTAGTGCTTGTAGTGATTGTTGTTGTTGTTGTAAAGTTTCTTCAAACTGTTTATTAAAAGCATCTAACGGTACGTTAACTCCAGCATAATAATCTTTTTCAGCCATTCTTTTGGCTTCGTCCATTAATTGTTTGTTTTTTCTTTCTGCTTCAGCCTGTTTACGCCTAGCAGTAATCATACTGTCAATACCCATTCCAAAACTAGCTAACCCAGATAGCGCACCAATACCTCCAGAAACTGCACCAAAGATTTCTTCTGTGCTCATTCCTTCATTGTCTTTATATCGATCTTGATTTTGTTTTTGTTTCCACCTAGGCATGTTAATAGTTTTTAATAGTTAGAATACACAAAGATACTAAATTCTAAGGATAACTTTTCATGACATCACTACCCACTGAGAATAGTTCAACTGGGCTAGTGTTGCTATTTGTTAAAGTAAATTCCATGTAATAACCTAGAACACCATGCGATTCTGCAACGCTATTTTTATAAGACATTATAAAATTTCCTTGAACAGGGATGTATGCACCTTGTGCCGAGGCGTCTACAGTGATCGTAGTAGACGTCATTGCTGTAACATACCCTACTAACTCTGGAGTAGTTTTTGCATATATTGCATCACCTATGCTTAGAATACTTCCTAAAGGTTCTGTGAATGTTATAACTGTAGCGTTTGCAGGGCCAGCAACTGCTGTTGCAGAACCTAATCCATTTGCAGATCTGAAGTTCCAGTTTATAGTGTCAGCCTTGCTTCTAATATATGTAAACCATTCTCCCTCTTTCTTTTCAAAGTATGCGCTTGCCATAGATCCGCTGTTTAAATCTGTGTTTAAATCAGTGACAGTCCAGCTGTCATCACT
>Ga0115567_10006960_pt1 | contig 10753 bp, 11 predicted proteins | sample COGITO_mtgs_1204_2_FD_88679 | JGI IMG/M metagenome (GOLD analysis project Ga0115567, IMG submission 88679) | Pelagic marine microbial communities from North Sea - COGITO_mtgs_120412 | ecosystem: Environmental > Aquatic > Marine > Epipelagic | place: Germany:Helgoland, sampling site Kabeltonne... | reverse complement strand
AATACAAAACTCTATTTCTTAGTATTTACTAATATTCTTTTTTAATCAAAGACTTCTTATTATTTTTATTTTTTCCAGCATTTTTTAATGTTTCTAGAATTAATCCTATAAAACCCATTATTATTTAACAGCTTTAACTAGATTATTTATAAGCTTAGATCCATAATCACTTTTTTTATATTTTAATATTTTTAATTTAGTTATTAACTCATCATTCGTTAGTTCATTATTTAAAAACTTAGTCAACATATTTTGCATTGATTCATCAGTTTTATATGGTTTACCAATTCCAAGATTAATCGGCCAATCTCTACTTTTTTCTATATATATTTTTGCTAAATTAATATTTTTTTTCTTTAACAGTTCTATTGCTTTAGCCAAATTTACCCATTCATAAAGTTGTCGGCTCTCACGAGCCATTTCAGATGGCAAAACATTTGCTTTATCTAGAAATATGATTGCCTCATCAAGTTTATTAGTATATAAAAGTGATTTTGCATGCATAATTTGAGCATCAAAATTATCAGAGAACTGTTCTACAACTTTGCTAGAAAATTGTAAAGCACGTTCCCACTGATTTATAGATTGAAAATATTTTACTGCATTTAATTGAATTGTCCATGAATCATTAGATAAAACAATAGATCTTTCTAAATCTTGAGATATTCCATTTTTTTTCATTTTTTGTCTTAGTGAAGCACGAGCGGCATAAAAAGGTCCATAATTAGGAATATCCTTAAGAGCCTCCATTAATATAAGAGCTTCTTCATCTCGATCTTTCGCCCAATAGTTTAGAGCTAAATAATATTTTAATTTCCAGTGATCATTATTCAAGATTGACCAATTTAAAATTTCTAGGGTCTCTCTTCTAAATGGAAAAACAAATTCGGGTGATAAAAGTTCTACTTTATTAATGATTGATTCATCTTTTGTTAAATATGCTAACCATAAATAATTGATGGGGTTGTTATTAGATGTTCTTTCTAATACTTTTATCGCATCATCATCTAATCCTCTATTAAAATAAGAAATTGCTATTTCTAAATGTGTTTGATCTGAGTACTCATTAGTAATTAGAGAATTGTATGCATCCCAAGAGTATTTAGATGAATTCAAATAATAAGCTTCTAAGTTAGCAAAGTGATTAAGTGGATCAATTGATAATAAAGTATTTATCCATTCTTTTGCTGAACTAACTTCACCTAATTTTCTAAAAGCTGTAATCATAACTTGCATAGCATTAATATTAAAACGATTATAATCCAATGCTGTTGATGCATATTCAATAGCTACATCCCATTTATAATTAATTAAATGAATCTCTGCCATTTGCGTTAAAGCTGCAGATCTATAACCTGAAGAACGCGAAGCCCAACCAAAGGCTTCATTTGCATCATTGTATTTCCCAAGTGCTCTATAAATATTTCCAGCTAAAAAGTTTGCTTTAGGATTATAACTATTAATAGATAAAATTTTTGTAATAGCATTTAATCCTTTTTTATATTTTCCTTTTCGAAAATAAAGATCTGCCATTGCACTATTTGCATCTAAATGATTAGGAGAATTTGATAAAATCTGATTAAATAAATTTTCAGCTTCTAAGTAACGTCGTTCTTTTAATAGCTCATAACCTTCTAAAAATTGTTGCTCTTGTTTTGAAATTGAATTCAGGACTGATTCATTCGCTTTAAAAGATCGATCAAATTGAATATCTTTTGGGTCTGAACTAAAAAATAGATCAAGCTCTTCAACAACTACATTGAAAGACTTTTGTGGGTTTTTTAAAGTCAACTTTTGAAGTTCCATTGGTTTAAAATTAATGGTTTTCATCATTAAAATTTCTTTATCTGATAAAACTTTAATAGTCCCCTTTTTCTTAATAAAAGAATGAAGTTTTATTTCTAGGCTATCATTTATTACTACATTCATTACACCATCTCTAGAAGCTTCTTTCATTCCTCCAGTCTCTTTTATAGGAAACCAATACTCAGTCCATTTATCCGTACCATAAGGGTCAAATTGGGCTTTAGTTATGGGATTAATATGATCGCCCGGTGAATATTGGACCCATTGACGGCCAGCTTGAAATTCAACATATTGTCCATCTGTATCTGTTAAATGATTTTCCCAAATACCTCCTTCATCTGATAATGCCCATAGCCAAAGTTTTTGTCCAGGCATTTCATCGTGTTTTGACCAATGACCAAATCCATAATTATCATTATGATAATAACCTCCAAAAAAGTTTTTCCACTGTCCTACTACATGGTAAGACTTATGCCCTTCAAATTGATTATTTTTATAATAGGAAAGATTCCGACCTTTATTATCAAAAGGCCAAGGTTTTACCTCACCACTATGTTTTAAGTACTTATTACCTGGAAAAATCATTTCTAAATCATCTTTAGCAAATGCTGCTGCCGTCATCCAATTATAATAAGCTTGAATAGATGGTGAAGGATTATACCACATTACTTTTGTTTGAAAGTTAGAGCGTCCTTCTTCCAAGTTAATTTCAACACGCCATTGAGTACGAGAAGGCAGATCTATTCCACCAACAAAGGTTGATACGCTACCATTTTTATTTTTCTTAGTAATATAGTCTACAGGTGTAGCAGTGGCAGGTGAATGACCAATTACACCGAAGTTAAACTCTATACCTCCTGAAGTCCAGGGACCTCTTAGGGAAATATTCCTAAATTTCATTACTTCATTACGATAAATAAATTCTTCTCCATTAGACTTATCAACTGCACCCCAAACTTTGCCACCTACCTCTGGTAAAATAGAAACTTCTATATGATCATTCTCCATTGTAATTATTTTCCATTCTTTTGGAGCACTATCATGACTATATCCCATAAATGAATGATAGGGATATAAACGCCTATCTTTTGATAAAATTGGAATGGGGTTCGGTTGAGAAAAAGGATAGGTATTTAAACTTCTATTTTCTTCAGTAATCCTTGGACCATTATCATTGCATCCAATAATAAAGATTATTAATAACAAAAGTAAATTTTTAGTTTTCAAATTTAGTCTCCTATATGTGTAATCGTAAGGATTGGCGATCTAGAAGACCATTCAATTTTATATAAATCACCATACTGTTCATCTTCAATCTTCAATTCATCATCGATACCAAATAATCTTATCAAGTTAGGAATAGTATTAGAGTGACCTGATATGATGATATTTTTATTACATTTGTTAAGTGCTTTTTTAATCTGGCCCTCAGGGTCACTTGCGGTATGAATTATTATATTAGAATTCCATTTTTTAGCTAGAGGATTTATAGTTTGTTGAGTACGTTTAAATTCACTAGAAAAAATTATACCATTTTGAATTGAGCTTAATGATTCTGCCAAATCCTCTGCTCTAATAAATCCTTCTTTTGTTAATTCTGGATTCTTCTCTCCTTTTATTTTCTGCTTTTCAGCATGCCTAAAAAGGTACACTGCTTGAGGGTAACATTGAAAATCATCAACAGAGTATGCGGATTTAGATGATACACACCCTTGTATAGAAATAATTACTATGATTAAAAATAATTGAATATGCTTCACACCTAAATTTAATCGAGTAGCAATTAAAAAGAAATATGCCAAAAATAGTTTTCCATAACTACTTTTGAACCTTAACTATGCATAATAAAAAACTAAACTCTTTAATTCTTTTACTATTTATTACTCTAATTTTTACTAGTTGCACTGAGAATCATAATTATAATGAAGAAATAAAAATATTTAAAGAGAAGAGAATTAATTATTTAAAATCTCGAAAAGGATATTTGAATCTTGTTGGACTTCATTGGATATTTAATGGTAGTTATACTATAGGTTCATCTCAAAAGAATGAGCTACCATTTCCAAAAAAATTTCCAACTGATTTTGGTAAGATGAATATTACAAATGATTCAATTAAGTTTACTTTCAAAATGCCCATTCTAGTGGATAGTTTAAAAAAAATAACATCTTATAATTATTCTAAAAATGATTTAAATCATAATTTTTCATGGAAATCATTTCAATGGTATATCATTGAACGTGGCCAAAATTATGCATTGAGAATAAAAGATTTTGATAACGATTTAATAACTGCTATCAATAAAATACCTACTTTTAGCATTGATCCTTCTTGGCGTATAAATGGAGTTTTTGAACCATATTTAAAAAAACAGGTTAGAAAAATATCAAATATATGGGGACATCCTGTAGAACAGACAACTGCAGGAATAGTTACGTTTCCATATAAAGATCAATTATTTGAACTTGAATCAAATATTGAAAGTGGTAAACTTGCAGTAATTTTTAAAGATGGAACCACAGGTGACGAGACTTATTCTGGAGGAAGACAATTATATTTAAGCGAACCTGATGATAAAGGAAGAGTTATAGTAGATTTTAATAAATCTTTTAATTTTCCATGTGCTTTTAATGATTTTACAACATGCCCTGTACCTCCTCAGAGAAATAATCTTAGCTTTTCAATAACGGCTGGTGAAAAAATATATAAAAAGAAATAAGTTTAATAAATTTTCGACCCAACTAATTTCACTAAACCCTCAAAAGTCTTTTCTTGATTTATTTGATCTGCGGTAATTAATATTGATGGATTACCATCTAGTTCTAACCAGACAGCGGGAAGTTTATTATTAGATTTTATTAAGTCTGAATATGTTTCATTATTTTTATAAATAAATTTTATTGGAATTGAGAATGAATTGATAAATTTTTTCCATTCTTTTAACATACCAAAATTATCATATGTTAATGCACATAAATTGCAGTTATACGTTTTAGGCCAAATTATTTTATGTATATAGTCAATACCACTATTTATTAGTCCACTTTTTGAATTATATATAAAAATTAATTTTTTTGATTTAGTCATTTAATGATTGTTGTAAAAGTTTTAAAAGATCTAGAGGCTCTTTCAATAAATAGTCTGGTGAAAAACTACTTATTTTTTTCTCATCGCTTAATCCCCATAATACACCAATAGAATTCATGTTTGAATTTCTAGCAGTTTCAATGTCGAAACCTGAATCGCCTATAAAATAAGACTGCTTCGAATCAACATTGAACTTTTTTAAAACATAGTTTGCACTTTTTGGATTTGGTTTTAGAGGGAATTCCTCTCCTGAACCAATTATAATATCGATATGTTCTGGGAAAAATTTATTTACACATTCGACTGTGAATTCATGCGGTTTATTTGATATTACAGCAGCAGGAATATTATTATCTTTTAATATTTCTAATATATCTGTGACATAGGGAAAAACTTTAGCTTCTTTATTAAGATTTTTTCTATAAAATCGATTTAATGGTTCAATATAAGCATCGATTGGTCTTCCATGATCTTTCGGAAGTGCTCGTTCTAAAAGATCTCTTATTCCTCCACCAACATTATCACGATAAAAACTTGTTGATCTTATTTCATAGTTAAACTCATTTAGTATATCATTAACTGAATTACCAATATCTGAAATGGTATCTATTAATGTTCCATCTAAATCAAAGATCATTGATGATGGTTTTATATTATTCATTATTTTTTTTTCTTATTAAATATTGTTTGACAGATTTCCATGTACCTGAATACTCACACCTATCTATTTTTTTTTCAAGTTGATAATCATACATTTTGTCATAGTATGCATTTAGTAAAATTTCTATCCATTCAAAATGGACTTTTGGATCATCATTGTCAAAAGCTGTCTCAATTAAAATATCTACTTTTTTATAATTATCACCACCAAGTCTTTTTGAAATCCTTGATAATTTTAAACGGAGTTCATCTGATTGAATATTTAAAGTTTTTCCATCTTTATAATTTTTAACATATTCTTCATAAATATTCTGCACTCTATTTTCTATAGGTTCTTCTATTAAAACAATTTTAGAATTACACATTTTTTTAAAAAAGTTTTCAGGTATTACTAATCGTCCAATAGTGCGTGATTCATCTTCAAAGTAAATTGTATTATCTGAAATTTGTAAATAATCACATGCTAATGTATTCTCAAAATTAATAGGTGTTGGTTGTGGTGTATCAAAGCTTCCAAAAGCTGATCCCCGATGATTCGCTAGTCCCTCTAGACAAATCGAATTATTTAAAATATTAATTAATTTTGTTTTAGCTGAACCCGTTCTTCCACTTATGATAATCCATTTTTTATCATCATTGCTAGCATCATTTAAAATAGAAAGACATGTGTTCCTTAGGGTTTTAAAACCTCCAGTTACTCTTTTAATATCGCAACCTACCTCTTTAAGCCAAGATTGAGCAATTTCCGATCTTAATCCACCTCGAGCACAATATAATTGGGCTCTAGGGTTCTTTTGAATTAAAGCTAACCATTGATTAACTCTTTTTTCTTTTTTTTCTCCATTTACAATTGAGTGGCCTACGTTAATTGCATGTTCATTCCCATTATTTTTATATGTTTTACCAATAATTTCTCGTTCATCATCAAATAAAATAGGAAGGTTTATACTATAAGGTAGGGCCCCCTCCTTAAATTCAATTGGAGCCCTAACATCAATAAGTTTTGTTTGATTTTTTAGTATTGATTGCAAAATTTATATTCAAATCTATATTTTATTATTATCTTTATATGATTTAATTTAATGTCCATTAAATATTCAAACACATGAGAAACTAAATCAAATTCTAATTATGATAAATAAAATCAAAAACCAAATTCCAAAAAGCTTCTTTTTTATTTTACTGTTAAGTATTTATGGATGTGAGTCAGGTTCTACTTCTAAATCAAATATTAGTTTAAAATACTTAGGTGCTGCTGGTTGGGAAATTATAAGCGATACATCTACAGTACTAATTGACCCCTACCTTTCAAGGATAAAACTTGTTGGGAATAGCACAACAAAAAATATTTCAAATTCTGCAGCAGCACGTGATTGGGGTGATGATAATAGGCCTAAGTTTTATAGAGATGATAAGTATAAGCCTGATACTTTAGTCATTAATAAACATATTCTTTCTGCTGATTATATTTTTGTTCACCATACTCATTTTGATCATGCAGCTGACGTTCCCTATATTGCAAAGAAAACTGGTGCAAAAGTTATTGGAACAGAAAGTCTTTCAAATCTTTTAAGAGCACATGGAATTCCAAATAATCAAATAATTACCGTTAAAGGTGGTGAGGATTATGTTTTTGACAATTTTTCTGTTAAAGTTTTGCCTTCATTGCACTCTGCGCTTAGAAAAAAGCTCTACTTTAGTTCAGAAAAAATTCCAAAAGATATAGAAGTCCCACTTAAAATTAAAGAATTTGTAGAAGGTAATTCACTAATGTACTATTTTCGTTTTAAAGATCATAAAGTTCTTACAATGGGTTCGATGAACTTTATTGGAGAAGCAATTGAAGGTCTTGAACCAACTATATTACTTGCTGGTTCAGCAAATTCTAGAAAAGAAATTTATAATTACACTGAAAGACTCTTATCACTAACTAATTTCCCTGATATAATTATACCAACACACTGGGATGACTTTAGAGTTACTTATGATGCGTCTCAGGAAGAAGCAATTAAATCTAAAGTAACACCATTTATTGAAGATGTAAAAAGTATCTTCCCAAGTGCAAAAATAATTTTACCTAAACATTTAGAACCTTTGATATTTGACTCTAAAGGATTTTAGTTATTAGTTGAGAATAAAATAAATATATGTAATAATATTTTTTTGAATTAGACTAAAATATAAGTAAAAATTACTTTTTATTTCTTGCAAAATCTAACTGATCAACTAATTCATAGAGGTTACTTTCCCACTGTTGAACTGATAATTGATCCCAAGTGTTTTTATCTTGTGCTTCTTTAACCACTGGTCTTATTTGCTCGGACCAGGTAGCTAGTAAAGCATTAACATTACTAGCAGCAAAGGGTCCTTTAATAAACTTTTCTTTTAGCTCTGAATAGAGTTCTTTATGCGTTGCCCAACCACCTGTTAACTTATCGCAAGCAGCTGACCATTGGAATAGACCAAATGATTCATAAGGAAAAGGCTTACAATTATTAGAGGTCTTACCCCATTTATCAGCAATAGGTGTGACAGGATTAGCATTTTTTATAATATTTTCAAAGGCATTATCTAAATCCCAAGGTATTAAATTGACTTTCTTTTTATTAGGTTCTTCATACCAATAAAAATTATGGCTATAGCATCCACCTTCATCACAATACCAATGCAAAAAACCATCATCATGTCGTATTGTACGATCCACAACGGCTAATGATATAATTTTATTGATATCCATATATTCTGAAATAATATTTGGTATATCAGAGATTTCTGCACTAGATAATTTATCAGCAAATCCACTTATAATATCTGTAGAGGGGTTATCATCTTCATTTGTCTTTAAAGCACTAATTAATGATTGAGAATTCATCGGTTTTCCATCCATGTAAAGCGGCCATACTTCTTTATAAAGATTTCCATCTTTATCATCAAAATGATAATCTGTAAAGGCACCATCTATTTGCTCAGTAAGTGCGTATAACCCTGAAAACTCACCATTAATTACTAGACGTGCATGGACTGAGCGTGAAGTTTCAACGCCCATAGCTTTAAATAACCAATAACCTAACCGTTCACGCAAATGTGATTTATCAAGATTTTGAGCATGAAATTGCAACTTTTTAAGATCATAGAATCTTTCATTTCTACCTTTCCAATTAATCTTAATTTTTGTGGAAAGCTTAGTACATATTTTTTTTCCTGATGGTTCAAAGAGATTAGGTCCATCTACGCAACCAACCCAAGCTCCTACACTACCTTTATATCTTATACCAACTGGACTAATAGTATCCCCTTCAAAAATTAACATTCCTTCTACATATTGTTCAGCTGTTGGATCACTATCAATCTTTTCTAAATCTTTTTTAGGAAGTTTTAATTCAAATGTTCTTAGCTCATTTTGATCGAAAATAAAATCCGAACTTAAATTTATATATTGCTCACTGCCGTTTGGATTAATAATTGGTACTATAAATTCTTCTTCAATTTCTTCTTCTTCAGCATCTGGGCAGCCATTGAATAATAAAATTGATAAAAAACAAAAGCCATAAATCAATGAATTCTTAATTCTTTTTGTCATATCATAAATTAATTAATATTATTCAATATATTAAATCTAATTAATTACTAGAAAAAATAATAAAAAAATCAAAAGAAATAGCCACTCAAGAAGAATATAAAAATAATTTGTTAAGCCCAAAAAGATACCAATTCAACTTTAAATTAAAATATAATAATATTATAACTTTTCATTGTTAATTTATCTTCATGAAAAAATTTCTAATCTTATATTATTTGATATTAGCTCCAGTTATAACTCAAACTGTAATATATCATAAGGATGATCAAAACCAGATTAATGGTTACCTGGCTTTACCTGAAAATATAGACCAAAATATTCCAGGAATCATCCTTATTCATGAGTGGTGGGGCTTAAATGATGATATTCGTAAAAAAGCTGACTATTTTGCTTCACAAGGTTATGCGGCTCTTGCAGTTGATCTCTATAATGGAGAAAATACAGTTGAACCAGTAAAAGCTAGAAAATTAGCGGGAAATGTCCGTAATAATATGGATGAAGCATTTACTAATCTTAAAGCAGCTTTAGAATACTTAAAAAGACAACCTGGAATAAATTCTCAAAAATTAGCATCCATTGGTTGGTGCTTTGGTGGTGGCTGGTCTTATCAATTGGCTAGAAATAATCTTAGTGTAAAAGCATCTGTAATTTACTATGGTCGTTTTAACCCAAAAGATGATCTAAAAAAAATGCGTACAAATATCATTGGTCATTTTGCAAAAGAAGATCGAGGAATTTCGATCGATAGTGTTAAAGAATTTGAAGCTGTTTTAAAAACACATAACGGTAACCACAATATTTATATTTATCCTAATACCACTCATGGATTTGCTAGTCGCCCCAGTGATAATCCAAACTTTGATAAAAGTGCTTCTGACTTAGCTTTAAAAAGAACACTTACTTTTTTAAAAAAATCACTAGATTGATTTAACATATGAGTAGTTTTACTAAAAATAATAACAAAATTAAAACTTTACTTTTACCCCTATGTTTTATGCTATGTCTATTTTATAGTTGTAAGGATGAACCTGATAAGCAAGTCATTGATCCAAACAACCTATATAGATTTATACTTAAAGATGAAAATCCAAATTCTATAAGTTTTAATAGTAATATTGGCCCAGCACTATACAAAGGAAAGGTCTCTGTATATTATTTTGGTGACCCTGGATGAGGTATGTGTCGAAGCCGGTTCGGTGTTTTAAATTATATGTTTAATGAGATAAATAAGAACGATAAAAATAGTTTTATTTTTTTAGGAATAAGTAATGAGAATCATTCAAAGAATGAAATTTCTAAAATGATTGAAGGAAGAACTCTTCCCTGGGCTCATGATAATTCAAGTCAAAATGTTTGGACCAAGTGGGATGTTCAATTGAGAGATCTTTATATACTCAATGAAGAAGGTAAATTATACGACATGATTAATTTAACCGCCTATGACCCTGATCCGCAGATGAATGACGGCAATAACTATAAAGATCTAAAACAACTTATTTTAGATGCAAAAAAGACTTTCAGCCCTAATTAAATCCTAGAGAAACTTTATTTATTCTTTTCTTTTTCTAGATTTAATTGGTTTATATCGACATTCCAATAATTATCACCAATTAAATGCTT
>Ga0115567_10006957_pt1 | contig 10754 bp, 7 predicted proteins | sample COGITO_mtgs_1204_2_FD_88679 | JGI IMG/M metagenome (GOLD analysis project Ga0115567, IMG submission 88679) | Pelagic marine microbial communities from North Sea - COGITO_mtgs_120412 | ecosystem: Environmental > Aquatic > Marine > Epipelagic | place: Germany:Helgoland, sampling site Kabeltonne... | reverse complement strand
AGTTGATTTTCCACATCCAGATTCGCCAACAAGACCCAATGTTTCACCTTCAAAAACAGAAAAACTAACATTGTCTACTGCCTTGATAACAGTTCTTTTCTGAAAAATCCCTGCGTTGCTATAGTATTCCTTTTTAAGATTTTTTACTTCTAATAATGGCTTTTGCGTGTAGAGTTTTTTATGCTTTAATGCACGTTGTTGCGTTGTAACTGTTTTAGGTTCAAAACTTCCATTTTTTATGGAAGCTATTGTTGGCAACTTTTCCAATCGCAAATCTAACGTTGGTCTCGATGCCAATAGGGCCTTGGTGTATTCATTTTCAGGTTCTGAAAATAGTTTGGCTACGGCAGCTTTTTCAACAATTTCGCCTTTATACATTACGACCACTCGATCTGCGATTTCTGAAACCAGATTAAGGTCGTGCGAAATAAATAAAAGGCTCATTTTGGTCTCTTGCTGTAGCTCTTTCAACAACAAAATGATTTCCTTTTGTACCGTAACATCGAGTGCCGTTGTAGGTTCATCGGCGATTAAAAGTTTTGGTTTGCAGGCAATCGCCATTGCGATCATAACACGCTGCATCTGCCCACCACTTATTTGGTGCGGATAGCTTTTGTAGATATCTATGGGTCTTGGAAGCTTCACTTTTTCAAAAAGTGCAATAGTTTCTTTTTTTGCTTCGGAAGAAGAGATGTTTTTATGCCTTAATAGTATTTCTGAAACCTGAGAGCCACAAGTTAAGGATGGATTTAATGCACTCATAGGTTCTTGAAAGATCATCGCGATCTCGTTTCCGCGAAGCGAGCGCAATGCTTTGTGATTTTCCAAAAGCAGGTTTTTCCCTTCAAATAAAATTTCTCCCTCTACTTTTGCAAGATCTTTAGGCAATAAACCCATAATTGCCATAGCAGTAACAGATTTTCCAGAACCCGACTCGCCAACAATGCTTACTATCTCATTTTCATTGATTTGAAAGGAAATAGTATGGATTACTTCGATAAACGGTTTTTTTTTGCCAAATCCGATTTTTAAATTTTTGATTGATAATATTATCGTATCCTCCATATAGGTAAAGATAAACGATTGTTCTAATAATAAAAACTCGTGCTTCTAAGCGGAATTAAAAAAGTTTCTGCTTTTAATCGAATAATTTTTTATAATCCGTACATGTTTTGTTTATTTGTTGCGCATTATTTAAAAAATACAGAATATATTGCGCATATTGTTATTAAAACCGACAATATTCAGTTGTTTGTATCTTGTAAAAAAACCTAATTTCATCCCTAGTTCAATGATTAACCTTCAGTTTTTTTAATCAACAAAACAACTTTTTTCTAGATCCTTTACCGTGCAGATATGCTGCGGAAGACCAAACCTAAAACGGTTATTACAAACCACTAATTTAAAAATTTAATATGAGAAAATTTTATCTCTTAGCAATCGCGCTCGTAACCACAGGGCTTGTTGCTTTTTCACAAAGCGCTCCTGAAACGGTCGTGCAAAACTACTTCAACATCCTTAAAGGGGAATCTAGCTTTAAAGAAGCAGATCTCAACCAATGGAAAATCACGAACGTGGTTCCATCTCTAAATCCAGAAGTACAACACGTTTATGTACAGCAACTTTACAACAATATTCCAATTCAGGATGCTACGTACAAATTTTCTGTAAAAAACGGAAAGGTTACTTACAAGATTAACCAGTTTATTACTGACGTCAAAAAAAAGATAGTAACTTCTAACGCTACACTTTCAGCACAAGATGCTGTAATGAGGACAGTTCAGACACACAATTTAAAGCGTCCAAATTTAAATAGCCCAAATAATGCCAAGGAGGGAATTGTTTTTGAAGACAAAGCAGCGGCTGGAGCACCTATAAAAGTGCAGTCTATGTATCAATTGTATAAGGGTGAACTTCGTTTAGTATGGAACGTAAGCTATTATCAAACTGATGGTAAGCACTGGTGGAGCGAAAATATTGATGCTACAAATGGTCAAGTTCTTAAAACAGAGGACTGGGTAATTTCTTGTAATTGGGGCGATGCTCACGAAACCCATGGTCATAACAGCGCAAATAGTTCTGTTAATAAGGAAAATACTGTTATGGAAGGACCTGCAAATATGTTGGCAGGAGAAAGCTATAACGTATATGCAATGCCAAAGGAAAGCCCATTGGATGGAGGAAGAACCGTAGTCAATAATCCACAAGATTTGAAAGCCTCTCCTTTTGGATGGCATGATATTAATGGTTCAAATGGCGCCGAATATACTATTACACGCGGTAACAATTGCTGGGCGATGGAAGATACCAACGGAAATAACGGAGTTGGATATTCTCCAAACGCAGGCGCTGGTCTAGATTTTAACTCTCCAGTTAATTTGAACAATCAGCCAAGTACATATCTAGATGCTGCCATCACGAATTTATTCTACTGGAACAACATAATGCATGATGTGTACTACCAATATGGGTTTAATGAAGCCTCTGGGAATTTTCAAGAAAACAACTACGGTAAAGGTGGTTCAGGAAGCGACAGCGTAACGGCAGATGCACAAGATGGTAGCGGTGTAAATAACGCGAATTTTGGAACACCTCCAGATGGATCAAACCCAAGAATGCAAATGTTCTTATGGAATCGTACAAATCCACAGAAAGATGGTGATTTTGATAACGGAATTATTGCGCACGAATATGGCCACGGTATCTCCACACGATTGGTGGGAGGTCCTGGAACAAATGCATTAGGTGGATCTGAACAAATGGGTGAAGGATGGAGCGATTATTTTGGACTTATGCTTACCATGAAATCGGGTGATAGTGGAAGTGATGCACGTGGCATTGGAAACTTTGTTTTGGGAGGAACTTCAAGCGGTGGTGGAATTAGACCAACTCCATATTCAACAAACACATCAATTAATGGAACAACATACGGAGACATCAATAGTCTTGCCGTACCTCATGGAGTAGGTTATGCTTTTGCGACTATTCTTTGGGATATGACATGGGCTTTGATTGCGCAAGAAGGTTTTGATGCCGATTTCTATAACGGAACAGGAGGTAACAATATATCAATGGCTTTGGTTATCGAAGGTTTAAAAAATACAGCGAACAATCCAGGATTTGTTTCAGGACGTGATGGTATATTACAAGCAGACCAAGATTTATATGGTGGACGGTATAACTGTTTAATCTGGGATGTATTTGCAGCTAGAGGCGTTGGTCTTAATGCAAATGAAAATGCAAATGGCGGAACCAATACTAATACAGATCAAACTACTTCATTTACAAGTGGCTGTCAAGGACAACAAACGCCAGAAGCTTGTTCAGGAACTGTTTCTAGTTTTCCAAGTACCGAAAGTTTTGAATCTAGTTTAGGAAACTGGACACAATCTACACAAGATGATTTAGATTGGACGAGAGACTCAGCAGGAACGCCTTCAAGCAATACTGGGCCATCTACAGGAGCAGCCGGAAATTTTTATATGTTTGTAGAAGCTTCAGATCCTAATTTCCCTAACAAGAGGGCTATTTTATATTCTCCTTGCTATAATTTGAGTGCTCAAAATGATGCAACCTTTAATTTTAGCTACCATATGTATGGCGCTGCAGATATGGGAAGTTTAGACTTGGAAGTAAGTACAAATGATGGAGCCACTTGGACCTCTATATGGAACCGGACAGGGAACAAAGGAGATCAATGGAATGCTGAAAGTATAGCACTTGGTGGTTATGCTGGCGAAAGTAATTTCCGTATGCGTTTTAACCGTGTAACAGGAAGCACTTGGCAAGCAGATATAGCTCTAGATGCTTTTGAAATGAAAGGTGGAACGGCAACAGATAGCCAAGCACCGAGTACGCCTGCAAGCCTTACCGCTTCTGGAATAACCAATACTACTGTAGATCTTTCATGGAACGCGTCCACAGATAATGTTGGTGTTGCAGCATATGAAGTTTTTCAAGGGAGTACTAATTTGGGTAGTGTAACTGCGACTACTGCACAAGTAACTGGCTTAACTGCTAGTACAACTTATGCTTTCAAGGTTCGCGCAAAAGATGCGGCAGGAAATACTTCTGGATTCAGTAATATAAAAAATGTTACCACTACAGGTGGTGGTGGCGGTAGTACAGGTTGTGCTGGAGGTATATCCTCATTCCCATATTCTGAAAGTTTTGAGAACTCTTTGGGAGCATGGTCACAATCAAATGCAGATGATATCGACTGGACACGTGATGCAAGTGGAACTCCTTCAAGCGGAACAGGTCCATCAAGCGGTGCGGCAGGTTCTTATTATTTGTTCGTAGAAGCTTCTGGCAATGCATACCCTAGTAAAAGAGCGATTTTAAATTCTCCTTGCTTTGACCTATCCTCTGCATCTTCTGCATATTTCAATTTTAGCTACCATATGTATGGTGCTGCAGATATGGGAAGTCTTGTAGTTGAGGTTAGCAACAACAACGGTTCTTCTTGGACCAGTGTTTTCACTAAAACCGGAAACCAAGGTAATTCTTGGATAGATGAAACGATCAATCTATCTGCATACGCTGGTAGTAATATTCAGGTTCGTTTTAACCGTTTAACTGGTTCTACTTGGCAAGCTGATATTGCAATCGATGCTATTTCTGTAACAACTTCTGCACCTAGTGCAGATCCTTGCGCAGGTGTTGCACCTTACAACAGTAATAATTATTACAGTGTTGGGGATCGTGTTGTATATCAAGGGTATCTATTTGAAAGAGCAAGTTCTAGCTGGACAAATCTAGGTCCTTGTGGCGCAAACGTTAATGGTATTGTTGCAACGGGAACTACAGATGGACCTCCGGTTAATGGAGCTTTCCAAATCTATCCAAACCCTGTTAAAGGAAACATTTTAAATGTTGATGTATTAAATATGCAACCAACAGATTATGTAATCTTTAATATGATAGGTCAGGTAGTTGGAAAAGGCGCATATACCAAAACGGTAAATGTATCTTCACTTACTATAGGAGTTTATATTATTCAGGTTAACGTTGACGGTGACAAGCTTACCCAGCGATTTATAAAGGAATAAGCAAATTCCCGCTAAGGCGGAAATCTTATCCACATACTAAAAAGCCCGATTCATTAATTTGAATCGGGCTTTTTTTATTCCAAGCGTGATAAAGGAATTTATTGCAGTCTCTAAGTATATTTGAAATTAATTTTTATTTTTTTTGAAAAAGAATTTATACTGAAAGTATTTCGGTATCAACCAATAATTTCTCGTTCCGAAGCTTTAGAAATATTTGTGCAACCGTAATTGTATCTTTTTCACAGTATATAATGATGCGATCAATATCTTTTTCAATATAATATACATCGCGTACTTGACTGCCATCTATATCATCCTTTGGCGAAGGTATTCCTAAAACGTGCGCCATCAATTTTAATGAGGTAAAGGTTTTATAATCACCAAATTTCCATAATTCCAATGTGTCCAAATGAGGTATTTCCCAAGGTTTTTTTCCGAAGAGATCCAATTTAAAAGGAATATCAACACCGTTGATTATCATTCTTCTTGCGATATAGGGAAAATCGAATTCCTTGCCGTTATGTGCGCAAAGTATGTGGTGTGGTCTATTGAAGTGAGTTTCTAGGAGTGTTTTAAAATCATTGAGAATCTTAATTTCGGAACCGTAAAAACTGGTTACACGAAAGTTGCGCGACTCACCTTTAAACACAAAATAGCCCACAGAAATACAGATAATCTTCCCAAACTCTGCCCAAATTCCTGCTCGGTCATAAAATTCTTCCGTAGTAAATTCTTCCTTGCGTTGGTATTTGGTTTTTTGTTCGTAGAGAACCTTGGTCGTGTCATCGAGGTTTTCGAATTCTTCTTGCTGCGGAACAGTTTCGATATCTAAAAATAAAATATGTTCGAGGTTTAGTTTTTTGATCATATTAATAATTATAAACTGGGAAGTCGATTTAAAGCTACAATAATTTTATAGATTACCATTCAACATCTTATAAACCTCTTCAACATACACATAAAAATCATCGCTAAAAGGGCGTACGCTCCTTTCGCCACGTTGGTGGCCCAAACGAACGATAATCAAATCGTCTTCGGGAATCGTAATAACATACTGCCCCAAAATGCCGCGCATCACAATAATTTTTTTTCCTAAGTGTTCGCTTAGCCAAAAGCCATAACCATATTGTGGACTTTCAGCAAATCGCGGTGCTGTTGATTTTGCTACAAAAGCCGAATCAATAAGCTGCTGCCCGTTCCAATTTCCTTGATCTTTATATAGTTTCCCAAACCTCGCAAAATCACGTGCGTTACTGCCAATACAACAATAGGCTTTTACAAGATTATTTTCTTTATCATCTACTTGCCATAAAGCCGGTTGCTCAAAACCCATTGGTTGCCAAAAGCTTTCTTCCAAATATTCAGAAAGTGGTTTATTGACTGCTTTTTGAATTAACATTGCTAACAGTTCTGTATTTCCACTAAGGTATTTGAACTTTCTTCCAGGTTCTTCAACTACATTTAATTCGAGAATCGTTTCTGCAAGATTGTCATCGTAATATGCGCGAGCCGTCATACCAAACGGATTTAGATAACTCTCGTCCCAATCAAGACCAGAAGCCATCGAACTAAGATCGCCAACCGTTAAATTAGTTCCTTTATATTGTGGAAAAAAATCACCTACTTTATGGTCAAGGTTTTTAATAAAACCTTCTAGAATCGCTTTGCCCAAGAGTGCCGAGGTTATGCTTTTTGCCATAGAGAAGGAATTGGTTTGTGAGGCATTATTATAACCTTCAGCATATTTCTCATACCAGATACTGTCATTTTTTATGATTAAAAATGCGACCGTTCCCAATTCTTCATTTATTTGCTGAAGTTTTTCTGTCGCATTTACTTTATTATTCTCACGATGAAGCGGCCAAGATTGCGGATTATTGCTTTTGGCAATAGTATCATTTTCAAAGTACTTAAAATCATCTATAAACGCTGTTTTATGGCCCGTAAGGTAAACTACGCGAATACCCTTCAAAATATAATCATAGTCAAAAGCATATAGCCCTAATACGATTACTAGTAGAAGTATCGCAAACCATTTTAAGAATTTTTTCATTATTATTTAGTATTAATTATTTAGAAAACATTTTAAGAGAGATGCCCAAAACGTTTTAGGTACTAGCATATAAAGTTTACGAAACCACGCTGGATTGAAATAAATTGCCTTGAGTAACGGGACTTTCTAACTCCAACAACCACTTTTTTCGGTGCAATCCACCTGCATAACCGGTTAAGGTGCCGTCACTTCCAATTACACGATGACAAGGAATTATTATTGAAATAGGATTTTTCCCATTCGCAGAAGCGGCCGCACGAATTACTTTTGGGTCGCCCAGATCGTTCGCTATCTTTTGGTAGGAAACCGTTTTGCCAAAAGGGATTTTTGCCAACCGTGCCCAAACTTTTTTCTGAAAATCGGTGCCTTTGAGATTCAGTTTTAGGCTGAAAACCTTCCGTTTCCCCTCAAAATATTCGGTGAGCTGAAGGATTGCCTCTTTTAATTCCGAAGGGATTTCTGAAAAATTTTCCGCGGCTATCTCTTCCGAAGCATCTATAAAAATTACCGAGTGCAAACCATTTTCGTCACCTGTAACCTCAAGCAAACCTATAGGAGAGTTTAGAATGACGGTTTCCAAAATTATTAGGCTTTATTAGGATTGTCATTATCAGGAGCGCCAGTGTTCTCTTCGGTTTGTGGCGAAATATCGTCCCGAAGCTCTATTCCCATTTTTTTGGCTCGCTTTTCCCAGTTTTTCCGGGCTTGAACCTGCATATCTTCTATGCTATCACTTTCGTCCATTATTTCAAGTCCCAAAAGGGTTTCGATAATATCTTCCATAGTTACCACCCCAATGGTATTGCCAAATTCATCAACGACAGATGCGATATGCACGCGTTTTTTTATAAATGTTTCAAAAAGTTCGGGAATCGGTTTATCTGCATGAATAACGAAAATTTCGCGCTTAAGGTCACTCAATTGTTTTTTGCCATGATTCTCTACGATCTCTTCTAAGATATCGTCCTTTAAAACAAATCCTGTAATATTATGGGTCTTATCCTTATACACGGGAATTCTGGAAAAATGAAGATTTTTATGCTTTTCATAAAAACTGGATAGAAGCATCGTTTCATCTGCCAGCGTTACCACAGGAAATGGCGTCATAACATCTTTTGCCAATACCGACTTAAATACAAGTATATTTTTTATTACCGTAGTTTCACTTTCTTCAAAAACACCTTCCTGTTCAGCGGCATTTGTAATTGCGATAAACTCTTCGCGGCTCATTGTGCTAACGTGGGCAGATTTACCTATAAGCTTTGTGGTAAGATTCAAAACCCAAAGGATTCCGGTATATTTTAAAGGGAAAATAAAAATCTTTAGTGTTATTGCAGTAAAGTTTCCAAGACTTTTCCAATATGTTGCGCCAATGGTTTTAGGGATAATTTCTGAAACTATTAGGATAAGTAGTGTCATTATCGTAGATACGATACCAACAATGTTTACTCCCAACACATTAACGTCATAATCAAGATTTTCTGCCTGTACGCCAACCAATATTGCACCCACTGTATGTGCAATGGTATTGATGGTAAGGATAGAAATTAAAGGTTCATCTATATTCTTTTTAAAGTTACTGAGCGTTTTTGCGTACGCTTTCCCTTCCTGCGTTTTTACACGTATAAAATTTGGGGTAAAGCTTAGCAGTGCTGCTTCGAGAATGGAACACATAAACGAAAAAAATATAGAAAGTAGCGCAAATAATAAGAGTAACGTCATCTGGATTTTAATTTGTACTAAATTAAAGATTTATAAACGCTTTTGAGCCACAATATTTCGTTAATTCTAAACAAAAAACGGTGATCGTCTAGACCGAAATAATAAAGTACCAAGAAACAAGATGACTGTCATCTTGTTTCTTGGTACTATTAAAAAAACCTTGAACGTTTTAAGCTTGTTTAAATATCAAGCGACACGAAGTTGGCTATTGATTGTTTTCTCCCATATTTCGGCTTGGTGCAGGCAGGTTGCAGAATCTGTAACAGGCGTATCCTCTTCGTTTTCGGTGTAAAAAATAATATCCTTTACAAAATTATCGCCAACAAGCTCAAGCTCAACAAATTCTACAATCTTATTTTTGAGTCGTTGCGATTTGGTGCGGCATTCTTTAAGCTTTGTAATGTCGATGACCTCAAAATTACCTTCTAGATCTCTTGTGTTGGAAATAACAAGTTTTTTTGAAACTTCGTCAATACCTATAACCGCATTGCCTATTACCTCAAGATTTGTGATATTTATACCTTGTGGTTTTGAAAGATTTTTAATCGTTTTGGCAATTCTTTTTTCCTTGCTTGCACTTTGTACTATTGCATAGATAATCGGGCCAAAAAACAATACGAAAATAACGAGGCCAATAATTGTTGAGTTTAATTCCATTTTTAAAATATTTTATATTTTTTTTTTGAATTTTTTTGTTTCTGAAATAGAAACGGATTTAGCTATGGCATTCACGATAAACACCATAACAATTCTAAAATGAAAAAATATTTACCAAAAAAAATGGAAAGGAAAAATCTGTTGGTCCAGCAACTTATTTTTATGCTGAAGAAATTTCAGTTTGATTTCTGAAACCTTTACAGCTTCTGATGTATTCTGAAATCTATATGAAGGAAAATTTAAATTTAAAAAGTAAAGGTCAACTTCAGAAAACGATTGAAAACCGTTATTTGCAGAAACTTCCTCAACGAAAACAGAAGTATGGTTCGTAAATTTTTTAAATGTATTTTCCTTGCTGGGACTTTGTGAAATGCTAGTTTCAGCAAAAGCAAAAACCGATTGGCTGCCCGCTAAAAGCGTAAGCAACAGAAAAAGGATACTTAACTGGTTTTTAAATGTTTTCACAAAGCGAATGTAAATCTAAATTTGATTTGTTGTTTAAAAATCGTATTAATTTTTGTGCAAAAAAAATATTTTATTGAATGCAGATAAGATCTAAGACATTAGGAAATTTAAAATTATGTCGACGCTTTGATTAGATCTTAATTTATCAACCTAGCAACATCTTTTGCAAAATAGCTTGCAATAAGACTTGCACCCGCACGCTTTATAGAAATTACTTGTTCCATCATCACTGCGTCGTGGTTTAACCAACCCTTTTCTGCGGCGGCCTTTAACATTGCATATTCACCGCTTACTTGATAAACCGCTATAGGTACATTAACGGCATTACGAATATCGCGTACGATGTCGAGATAGCATAATCCTGGCTTAATCATCACGATATCTGCACCTTCCTCGATATCCATCAATGTTTCTTTGATTGCTTCTTCACGGTTTGCTGGATCCATTTGGTAAGTCTGTTTATCTTTCGGCACATTTTCCATATCAACAGGTGCGCTGTCCAAAGCATCACGAAAAGGACCGTAAAATGCTGAAGCATATTTTGCACTATAGCTCATAATGCCTGTATCATAAAAACCTTCGTCTTCCAAAAGACTGCGCATTTCATAAATGCGACCATCCATCATATCGCTGGGAGCGACAAAATCGGCGCCCGCGCGAGCGTGGCTCAAGGCCATTTCGGCAAGTATCATATTGGTGTCGTCGTTGATTATTTTTCCTTCCGAAACAATACCATCGTGCCCAAAATTGGAATATGGATCCATCGCAACATCGGTCATTACCAACATTTCTGGCACCGCATCCTT
>Ga0115567_10006954_pt1 | contig 10755 bp, 10 predicted proteins | sample COGITO_mtgs_1204_2_FD_88679 | JGI IMG/M metagenome (GOLD analysis project Ga0115567, IMG submission 88679) | Pelagic marine microbial communities from North Sea - COGITO_mtgs_120412 | ecosystem: Environmental > Aquatic > Marine > Epipelagic | place: Germany:Helgoland, sampling site Kabeltonne... | reverse complement strand
CGAGTGATAGCAATGTTGCAGCCGTAGCTGCTATGATGGGTGGAGGAGAAGAAGTGAGTACAGACTCGCTCTAACATACGATGGCTAGCAGAGAGGTCCCAGCAGGAAAAGTTCCCCCACAGAGTTTGGACGCCGAGAAAAGTTTACTCGGCGCTGTTCTGATTGACGATGAAACACTGGCCGACATCACCGAGCACGTCAATCCAAAAGATTTTTACGACAAACGCCACGGTCTCGTATTTGGCGCCATGATGCGCCTGTATGAAAAACATAAACCCGTCGACCTACTGACGTTAACCGATGAACTGAAACGAAAAAAAGAGCTTGAGACCATCGGTGGCTCGGCGTATCTCACCGAATTGACAACCTACGTGCCAACATCTGCTCATGCCGAGACCTACGCCGAAATGGTCGCGCAAACCGCCGTACGTCGGCGTCTCATCAAAGCCAGTGGCGATATTTCAGAGCTTGGGTACGATGATGACACGACCACCCAAGAACTACTGCAAAAAGCTGAGCAAGAGCTATTCTCAGTATCCGATCAAAGCCTTAAGCAAGATGTCGCCAGTCTCGAAAGTATCTTGACCGAAAGTTTCGACCGGCTCGAAGAGCTGCATAAGAATAAAGGCCAACTCCGCGGCATCCGAACTGGTTACCGCGACCTCGACAACATGACCGCGGGGTTGCAGCGTTCCGACCTCATCATCTTGGCGGCACGACCGGCGATGGGTAAGACAACATTTGTGACAAACCTCGCTTACAACGTGGCAACGATCGCCAAACAACCAGTCCTTTTTTTCTCACTCGAAATGAGCAAAGAACAACTAGTCGACCGCATGCTTGCCGATGCCAGTGGCGTTGATGCCTGGAATATACGAACTGGTAATCTGAGTGACGACGATTTTTCTAAGCTCTCAGAGGCAATGGGGGAGATGGCCGAAGCGCCAATTTTTATCGACGATACGCCAGGCCTATCTGTGCTAGAGATGCGCACCAAGGCGAGGCGAATTACCCACGAACAGCCGCTCGGGCTGATCATCATCGACTATTTGCAACTCATGCAAGGCTCTGGAAAAGATAACGGCAATCGTGTTCAGGAAGTATCAGAAATCTCGCGTGGGCTCAAACTTATCGCTCGTGAGCTGAACGTGCCACTGATTGCACTGAGCCAGCTGAGCCGTTCGGTTGAAAGCCGAAGCCCGCAAATACCACAGCTCTCAGACCTGCGCGAATCGGGAAGTATCGAGCAAGATGCCGATATCGTGAGCTTTATTTATCGACCAGGATACTATGAACCTGATAACCCTGAATTTGAAAATATTACCGATTTAATTATAGCCAAACATCGTAATGGGCCAACTGGGAAAGTACAACTCTTCTTCCACCCTGAGCGCCTCCGATTTATGTCGCTCGACAAACACCACGACGGATAACCATCGTGGTACACTAGATACTAGAAAATGGGTAAGCTAAAAGTAACAGATTTTTTTGTATACAAGTGGCGCTATGCACTTGGTTCATTCGCAGTCGGCGGTATTCTTTTTACGCTTCTATTCGTCGCCGGACTACTCATCCCCGGCGGTCTAGCAGAACCAGAAATGACGTCGGCCGTCAAAAGCTCTGAGATACAGCTTTCCGCGGAGCTGATTGAATCCCCAGACCTGCTTATACACTTGCCGTATCATCTATTACAGAAGCTTAGTATTGCCGTATTCGGCGTCACTACGATCGCCATTAAACTGCCCTCATTAGTGCTTGGATTTGCCAGTGCACTGTTCATATTTGGCGTGCTCAATCTATGGTTTCGAAGAAATGTTGCGGTTATCACCACTATTATTTTGGCTACGTCCGGTGCATTCTTACTACAATCTCAGCTTGGATCGCCCGAAATCATGTATTTATTCTGGACAAGTTGTCTGCTGTTTTGCAGTTCAATGCTGACACAAGCGAGAAAGTCCAAGCCTGCATGGACACTGCTATCGGCACTCGTAGCCGGGTTGAGCCTCTACTCGCCGTTCGCGGTCTATGGCATTATCGCCCTCGGAGCAACAGCATTGATTCATCCGCATGCGCGATTCGTTGTATTTCGCCAGTCAAAACTACTGCTGACGATTGGTGCCGTACTGTTCTTGAGCGTCATCTCACCGATACTATTCAGCTCATTGCAATCACTGGACATACTTATCATGCTCGTCGGTATCCCCGATACGTTCCCAACGCTATCGAGCGTACTTACGTCGCTGCAGGGGTATGTCAACTATAATCAACCAACTATCGGTGTACTTGCGACGCCGGTGTACGGGCTGGTTGTTTCATTACTCGTGGTCATTGGTTTACTCAGATTGTTCACCGCTAAATACACTGCAAAAAGCTACATCCTCACCATATGGATTGCGTTTATCGTGCTCGTGGTTGGGCTAGCCGATGCCCCAGCGGCACTCACGTTCGTGCCTATTATGTTGCTGGTTGCCTTTGCGATCGACTATCTAATTCGCAGTTGGTACAAACTGTTCCCTCGTAATCCCTACGCTCGCGTCACCGGTCTGTTTCCACTCGGTATATTACTGTTCGGCATTACCACAACCGGCATCGAACAATATGTGTTGGCCTATCATTATGCACCCGAGGCGACGACCGCCTATTCACACGATTTACAAATTGTGCGCGCGACTGTGGCGAAAAATACCGACGCACCGGTTCTACTGTTAGTACAGCCGAAAAAGTTGGCATTCTACGAGCTATACGCACAATCGATATCTGGTAGCGTATCGGCAACAGCGAGCGCATCGGATGCATCCACCCAGTCGAGCGCTGCTACCGTCATCGCCAGTCGAGACAGACAATCTGCCGACACGGTGCCGACCGATATTATTGTGACCGGTTCATCTAGCAGCTCGGACCGGTTCTACCTCTACAAAAATGGCTACAATTAGCGTATACTAAGATACAGATAACCAAGAAGTAAAGGGGATATACCGTGGCTCTCGATCAAGTTAAAATGCTGAATGACATGCGTAAAGCGCAAAAAAACTTAAAGAAACAAATCGTTGAAGTTGAAGCTGGCGACGGTGCCGTTGTGGTACGCGTAACCGGTGAATTGAAAATCGACAGCGTCAAAATCGATCCTGAGATGGTAGATCTCGATGATATCGAACAGCTTGAACACTGGATTGAAATTGCCGTACGAGATGGTCTTGCTAAAGCTCAAGAAATTGCCGCTGAGGCTATGAAGCCGCTCATGGGTGGCATGAACATCCCAGGAATGTAGTTCATAGCACTGTGGCTACAGATATACTCCCAGCCGCTCTGACCGAGCTGATTGAAGAACTAGGTAACCTACCCGGTGTTGGTGCACGTACCGCTGAACGCTACGCATACTATTTACTGCGACAACAAACGTCGACGTCGTCGAAACTAGCTGATGCCCTCCGAGGACTGCACAGTAACGTGACATCGTGCCCGGTGACATTCGCACTGATCGACGCCGACCAAGACGTGTCGCCGCTCTATACAGACGCTTCGCGTGATAAAACATTGATTGCCGTTGTCGAAGAACCCCTCGACATCGTTGCGCTCGAACGGACAGGCCAGTTTAAAGGCACGTACCACGTTCTTGGCGGGGCAATTTCACCCATCGACGGCGTAGGCCCCGAACAGCTTCATATTCCCGAACTTGTCGAGCGGATTAAGACCGATAACGTGGTTGAATTAATCATCGCGACTAATGCCAGCGTCGAAGGTGAGTCAACAGCACTATTTTTGCAACGTTTCATCAAAGATGCCGGCGTCAGCGTCACTATGAGTCGACTGGCCCGTGGTATTCCGGTCGGTGTCGACTTAGAGTACGCCGATCAAATTACGTTGTCGCACGCGCTCCACGGTCGCAGTGCGTTGTAAACAGCTGCTCGTACGGTGGTAACGAAATTCCTTAGCTGGTAGTCGCAATAGACTGCTTTATTTCTTGTGCCAAATACTGATTCCACATTGGTGCAGTCGCAGACTGGACACAATCGGCACCAGCGGCAATATACTCGTGGTAATCAGCTGGTTTCATTACGCCACCAACACCGATAATTTCATACGAATAGTCATGTTCGTTTCGCAGCGCGTACAATCGTTTGACCATATCAAGACCAGCCCATTTGATACTGGCACCACAGACACCGCTTTTAGTCCTACCAACGCCTGGCAGTGCTTGGTGACCGTCTTCATCGACAATCGTTCCTTGTAGGGTGTTTATCGAACTAATAGCGGCAACATACGGAGACACGTCTCGCACAATCTGCGCAAGCACATCTTGCTGATCGGCTGTGTAGTAGCCAATTTTTATAATCAGTGGCGTGTCGCCAATAGCTTTTTTGGTTCGCGTACAAATATCAAATACCGATGTCGGAGAATAGCATATGATTCCCTCAGTAGCCACATTAGGACATGAAAGATTAATCTCGATAGCCGCTGCGCCCGCATCTTTGGCGATCACTGCCGACTGTGCGAAGTCATTAACATAATCGTCCTGTGTCATTCCTGGTCGTATGGTGCCCATGACGCTCATGATAAGGAGTTGACCATTGCCCGGTCCATCGATGGCTTTTTTAAGATCATCGACCCAAACGGTTGGCCCGCGCGACGGAACTCCAAACGAATTTGTGATACTCAGTCCCGATACATCATCGGGGAAGGAATCACGGCCAACTAGCGGCTGCGTGAGACGCTCTAGTGTGAGGTCTCCTTCTACATCGAGTGAGAGGACGTTTGGAAATGCATTTGCCGCAAACTCACCACTGCGCTGCGTCTTGTAGCAGACGACATCGAACCCCAGTCGGAACGCGGCATCGGTATGCCGAGACGTTGGTAGTGTGCCTGCAGCAACACCGAATGGCGTAGAAACCGGAAATCCCAAGAACGTGTGTGTTGGCGCGCCAGACTCTCGATAGTCGGTTTCATCGATGTTATACGGCCCGTTATCATAGTTGTCATCGAATGTTTTGTGCGCATCGTATAGTAGAGCCTCAGCCATGATAGATTCCTTGTATTACTTCTTTTGTCTACTATATCCGATAGGCTATACTAAGTGAAGCAAGATAGTTCACGAAGGAGAATCAGTGACCAGTTTTTTTGACAAGTTGAACCAATCCGTCGATGCCAATAATTCCTTATTGTCCGTCGGACTCGACCCGGTAGCTGATAGATTACCATCGCACCTACAAGGCAGGCCACAGGCATTTTTCGAATTTAATACTGGCATTATCGATGCCACAAAAGACATCGTCTGCGCATACAAACCAAATAGCGCATTCTACGAAGCGCACGGACCATCGGGCATAGAGCAGCTAAAAGCAACGATCGACTACATCCATGAAGTCGCGCCACATGTGCCTATAATTCTCGATGCAAAACGCGGCGACATTGGCAATACAAACGAGGGCTACCTAGCATTTTGTTACGACTACCTGAACGTCGATGCCGTCACGCTCCACCCGTACATGGGCGGTGACTCATTGCAGCCATTCCTTGCCAGGCAAGACAAAGGCGCCATCATCATGTGCCGCAATTCAAACCCCGGAGCTGGGGAATTCCAAGATCTCGACGTGAACGGAGCCCCCTTGTACGAGCACGTCGCTCGTCAAATTTCCGATTCGTGGAATACGAACAATAATTGCGTGTTGGTCGTTGGGGCTACAGCTCCCAGCGAAATGAAACGAATACGCGAAATCGTTGGCGAAGATATGATATTCCTCGTACCTGGAATCGGAGCTCAGGGCGGTGATATCGAAGCGTCTGTCAAAGCAGGGCTAGGTGCTAACAACCGCGGCATCATCATGCACTCCGGTCGTGATATTATGTACGCAAGTAGCGGAGAAGATTTTGCAGAGCAGGCACGAACTCGCGCAGTACAAACGCGTGATGATATTAATACATATAGATAGGATAGACGATGGTTACTCAAGAAATTAAAGAACGAGTCGCAAATGAGCTACATGCTCATGAACTGATAAAATTTGGCACCTTCACGTTAAAAAGTGGCATCGAATCTCCATTTTATATTGACCTTCGAGAAGTCCAGTCGTACCCAGACACGCTCCGCGCGGTAACCATGGCCTATGGAGGCTTGCTTGAATCTATCGATGATTCAGTATTTGTTGCCGGAGTTCCAGAAGCTGGGGTGCCACTCGCCACAGCCGTCGGATATGAATACCGGCGCAAGCTATTGCAGCCGCGAAAGGTGGCCAAAGATCACGGCACGAAAAGCTCAGTCGAAGGCGCGTTCGCCGAGGGTGATACAGTCGTCCTCATTGATGACTTGATTGCAAAAGGTGACTCGAAGCTTGAAGCGATTGACCAAGTTGAAAAAGCTGGTCTGAAGGTTCATTCGTTCCTTGTACTTATCGACAGACAACAAGGAGGTATGGAGCTAGTAGCCGAAAAGGGCTACAAAATAGAAGCAGTCATGACAATCACTGAATTGATCGATATCCTAAAAGCACACGATAAAATATCTAACGAACAATACGATACAATTTTGACGTTTATCTCGAACAATTAATTACTTCACACCTGTTACAATAGGCACAATGTACGAAACATACCTCAACCTCATATCTACTGCGCACAATATCATCGTAATCCAGGCCGAAAACCCAGACGGCGACAGCCTCGGGTCGAGTCTGGCACTCGAAGAAATTCTTGGAGACTTGGGTAAAAAAGTGACTATGTATTGTCCGGTAGAAATACCAAAGTACCTCCGATACGCAACTGGCTGGGATAGGGTAGTCAACGATTTCGACACCTCTGCCGACCTGGCGATTATCGTTGATACTAGTGCGGACGTCTTGCTCACGAAAGTACTCGAGACTCCCGGCGTCCGGTCGTTTTTAGAAACACACGACGTGTTGGTGATCGACCACCACATGACCGAGAGCACCTTGACCTTCGATCACACCATGCTGTACGAAGAAGCTATCTCGACAAGTGAGGTTATCTTCAACATGTCAAAATCGGCTGAGTGGAAAATCAATGCCCAGGCTGCCGAGCACCTTTTGCTTGCTCAATTGTCGGATAGCCTCGGGCTATCTGTCCAAAGCGTTTCACCGAGCAGCTACCGAATTGCCGCCGACCTCACCGAGCTTGGTGCACACGTTTCGACGATCGAAACCAGGCGACGCGAATTCATGAAAAAAAGCCCGGAGATTTTAGAGTACAAAGGCGTGTTATTGCAACGCATTGAGTATTTCCTCGACGGAAAACTGGCCGTGGTTCATATCCCATGGGAAGATATTCAGAAGTATAGTGATCAGTACAACCCCAGCGTTCTTGTCCTCGACGAGATGCGACTGGTTGAAGGTGTCGAGATTGCCGTGGCCCTTAAAACCTATCCAGATGGGAAGCTAACGGGCAAATTACGGTCAAACATGCCAATATCCGAGCAAGTTGCCGGTTATTTTGGCGGAGGTGGTCACAAATACGCGTCTGGTTTTAGAGTCTATGAATCATACGATACGACGCTACAAGAGCTACTCGAAGCGACACAAAAGGCGCTCGACAGCTAACCCTACACCGCGATGCCGTCGATAATCGCGACAACCGCTGCTTCACCATCACCTGAAGGCACCATGTACGTCTTTGATGGTAATTGACCCATATTTACTTCGCCTCTGTCTAGAATTTGCGCGCCCAACAAACGGCTTTCTATCGCAATCGCGTGGAGCCGCGATTGTCGTGCCCTCAGGCCTTCGCCAACCACATGAATTGCGTCCACACGGCTGCTATCTTCAATCTCTCCGTGTAGCGCGGCGTGCGCGGCATCAGCGTATTCTTCATCTAGGAACACCGACAAGGCATCGGTAGCTGTCGTTACGTGTTTGTATGGTATACCCGCTGTGTCGAGCTTTTGGTAAATACGTACCGTTTCACCAGCTTTTTCATCGCGTGCAGTCAGCCGTAGTTCGATCATTTTTTGCAGCGTCACGCCAACGATCGGCACCGTATCTACCGTCTCACGAGAGTCTGATATAAGCGTCGACCCAGCCTCCGTGCTGAAGGTATTGAGCATCCGAGTCGGAATGCCGTGGCCTTCTAATATTTTAGAAACTTGTCGATGTAATAGCCCGTTGCCACCGTTACCCAGCTCCCGCTTTTCTGCATAGGTCATGGCAGCAATCTGACTAGCAGTAGGGAAGAGCCGTGGATCGGCCGTATAATATCCGTCGACGTCCGACCAATTTTGGTACTCGGCAGCGCCAAGTGCACGAGCGATAAGCGCTCCTGTAAGGTCTGAGCCGCCGGTTGGCAGTACGTGAACATTACCCGCCTCGTCGGCACCGTAAAACCCGGGGACAATTACGGTTTTCGTAGCAGCAATTGTTCCTAGTCGCTCACGAGTGAGCCCATATGTAGCAAGTGTATCTAATTTGCCACTATGACTATCGAAGCGGATGAAGTCTCTAGGATCGGCAAACTCTGCATCTACACCTCTAGTTTGCAGACCAGATACAAATAGTTCAGCACTCCACTTTTCACCAAGCGCTGCACGCGTCCCTGGATCCCATTCTGCCAAGTCTTGATCAGCACGAGATAAATAACTGTCTACGTCTATGTCCGCTCGAGAGCCAATAACTCCCAGTCGATTAGCAACTGTCTTTCGCAGTCGCTCACTATCTAGGTCAGACTCAAGGATTTTTGTCATCCGCGCGCTACGAGGTTGCCCCTCATCGCTTCCCGCCGCTGATACGACAGTTACCTCAAGTTGTCGACTCTGTATATGGTCCATCACGACTTGAGGCTGGGCAGCCGATGTTCCACCAAACTTTGCAACAATTAATTCACTCATAGATTCCTCATATTAAAATTCGCTAATGGCGATATTGCATAACAGAATGCTTGAACGGATCTTCCCGCTACATATCAACACTATTATATGAACATGAAATCACTATACGTCAAACTGACCTGGCGGTCAAGAACCGTACAGGGTATCATAGAGACATGAACATTCACGATACACTCAGCTTATCCAAAAAACCTATTGTTCCCGGCGCAGATACTACCGTGACACTCTACACCTGCGGCTTGACGGTGTATTCACAGCCACACATTGGTAATTGGGTGGCCTATTTGTATTGGGATCTACTGACGCGAACATTGATTGGTGCTGGATATACGGTCAATCGAGTGCAAAACATTACAGATGTTGGGCACCTAACCGATGACGGCGACGCAGGTGAAGACAAAATGCAAAACCGCGCCTTAAAAGAAGGCAAGACGGCGTGGGACATCGCCGAAAAATATATCGAAATTGCCGAACACGAAGCATTTGACATGCTGGGGTTACTACGACCAACGCATATGCCGCGAGCCACCGACTATATTCCGCAACAAATCGCGTTTGTGCAGGAGCTCGAAGACAAGGGCTATACCTATACGATTGATGACGGAGTGTATTTCGATACCAGTACATTGTCCGACTACGGCAAGCTCGCCCGACTCGACATATCTGGTCTTGAAGTTGGCGCTCGTGTTGAAGACACGGGCAAGAAGAGCCCAACCGATTTTGCATTATGGAAATTTTCACCAAAAGACCAAAAACGCGACATGGAATGGGAGAGCCCGTGGGGCGTCGGGTTCCCTGGTTGGCACTTAGAATGTTCTGTCATGGCCCGGGAAATCCTCGGTGACACGATCGACATCCATGCTGGTGGCATCGATCATATTCCCATCCACCATACGAACGAGATTGCCCAGACCGAGGCAGTCACTGGCCAGCCGTTCGCACACCTCTGGGTGCATGCCAACCACATAAAAGTGAACGGCACAAAAATGAGCAAGAGCCTCGGTAATATCTATACGCTGGACGATATCATTGAGCACGGCTACAGTTTGCAAGCCTTCAAGCTACTGATTTTTTCAAAGCATTACTCAACAGAGGGTAACTTCACCTGGGATATTCTCGATGCCGCCAACAACCGGCTGAAACGATGGCGCAATATTGCAGCACTCCGGCACCAGGTACACGATACGCTCGACGATGATGATGACAAAGACAGTGATCACGACATAAACAGCTTGATACTGAGCGTCAAACACGCAGCAAACGAATCGCTACAGAACGACCTCAACTCTCCAGAGGCGTTTGCGAAGCTTGAAGGCGCATTTGATACGATCGAAAAATCATCGCTCGCACGCATTCAGCATTCGGCATTTACCGAGCTATTTACCTGGATCGATGATGCATTTGGATTGTCACTGGTAGAGACAACGCCAGATATTCCCGATGAAGCCAAGAAAATCATACTCGAACGCGGTCATGCAAAGCAGTCGAAGGATTGGGCAAACGCAGACCAATTACGCGACCAGCTGGAAGAGAATTTTCATATCACACTACTCGACCGAGCGCAGAGTACCGTGTGGCACTATCTTTAAGCGTCTTTGATTTCTCGAAGTTTATCGGTCAGCTTGTGCAGTTTTGTTTCCGGTTTGTCGCGTTTGCGTTTTGATTCGTCCAAATATTCTTCGGTCAATACCTTTATACAACCGGCGATAGGTATCGAAATAATCGCTCCCACAATGCCAAAGACATAAATACCAATCGTTACTGCCGCGAGCACCAATAGGGGCGAAAGTTCAAGCTGACGAGATTGGATAGCCGGACTCACGAAGTTATTTTCAATCTGCTGGTAGACGACGAAGAATATAAGGAAGGCAATAGCAGCACCGATTGAGTTTATACCGATAAGCAAGGCAATAATAAGTGCGCCGATT
>Ga0115567_10006953_pt1 | contig 10755 bp, 8 predicted proteins | sample COGITO_mtgs_1204_2_FD_88679 | JGI IMG/M metagenome (GOLD analysis project Ga0115567, IMG submission 88679) | Pelagic marine microbial communities from North Sea - COGITO_mtgs_120412 | ecosystem: Environmental > Aquatic > Marine > Epipelagic | place: Germany:Helgoland, sampling site Kabeltonne... | reverse complement strand
CCGGCGGCGGCGTTTAGCGTGGTGGACGCGGGGTTGGACACGGCCGTGCCGGTCTCGCGGTATCTCGCGGGGGGAGGCGGGGTGGCTCCCGTGGGGTTAGACGCCGTCGGTACCGGCGCTGTTTTGGGAGAGTGAGAGGTTGTGGGAACGGAGGTCAGAGGGGATGATTACCAATTACCGGAATTGCGGAGATGTGCTTTTTTTGAAGGGGCGGGTTCGACGGGGCGCACCTGAGGGTGTGGATCCCGCGCCCGGGACGTCCCAGGGTTTGGGTGCGTCGCCCGGCGCCGCGGGGGTGGATGCGGAGACGCTCTCGCCCGTCGCGGCCGCGCGCTCCCACGGTTTTGGGCGAGGCGGTGCTCCTGAGGTTTCATTCAGGGTTGGGAAGTGGGGCCGGCGCTGGTCAGTGAGGGTCGAGGCGGGTCGGGGGTTTTAGGACGCGACGCGAGAGGCATCGGCGCGCGGTGGGGAGGCGCAGTCGTCGAGAGGGGAGTCACGCACCGGACATGCTCGTTTCCTAACCGATACGACCGTGCGAGTCACACGCGCGACGGAGAGTGGCTGAAGGCACCTCCCAATTTTACCAGTTTATTATGTCACCGAGGCGCCGCGTGTTGGGGGTCAAAGCGGATCGTCCGAGACACTCCGATCGACACCCATCGGCAGCCCACACCACTCGTCATGCAGAAAAAACTTTTGATGCTCTCGGCCCTCATGGTCGCCCTCGCGTGCGCGCACGCGGGCGAGACCCCCGAGGTGACCAACAAGGTGCGACACGCGCCCACACGCGCGCCCGCGTCGTCGTCGTCGTCGGACAATTAGATCGCGTCACTTCACTCGATTAAGACCTCATCCGGCGTCCAGATCCCCAGCCTCAACCTGACCTTCCCACCTTTTTCATCTCGCAAACAGGTCTTCTTCGACGTCTCCATCGGCGGCCAGCCCGCGGGGCGGATCACCATGGGCCTCTACGGCGCCGCCGTGCCCAAGACCGTGGAGAACTTCCGCGCGCTGTGCACGGGCGAAAAAGGCGTGGGCACACGCGGCAAACCGCTCCACTACAAAGGGTCCATCTTCCACCGCGTCATTCCCCAGTTCATGCTCCAGGGCGGCGACTTCACCGACGGTAACGGCCGCGGCGGCGAGTCCATCTACGGCGAGAAGTTCGCCGACGAGAGCTTCGCCATCAAGCACTCCGGAGCCGGCGACTTGTCCATGGCCAACGCGGGACCCAACACTAACGGATCGCAGTTCTTCGTCACCACCATCAAGACCGCCTGGCTCGACGGCCGCCACGTCGTGTTCGGCAAGGTCCTCGAGGGGATGGACGTGGTGTACAAGGTCGAGGCGGTCGGCTCACAGAGCGGCAAGCCCTCCAAGGAGGTCGTCATCACCGACTCGGGCGAGCTAGAGATGTAAATCTTTTGCCAATGGCATCAACCGCGGCCTTCTCCGGGCGCCAAACCCGCGACCGAGCCCATGTGAGTGATTGCCTAAGACATCGTTTCTCAATCTACAAAACGTATTTCCCTAATGTAAACGCTACTCGTACGGATAGATCCGTGTCGACGTGCTACCCTCCCTTTGCGTCCGTCTTGACGCTACCCTCCAAGGGCCGAACCGCGGCCATCATCCGGGATCCTATGCGGTCGTATACCGATTTGCGGTGCATCCCCCGCCGCCGTCCTTCCTCCACCACCTCGTCCTTCAGCCACGGGTTCACTGGCGGTTCTAGAAAGCCGTTTACCCGTCCCATGTACCCGTCCGGGTTGCCCCCCACGCCGGCACCCGCGACGAGCCGCGACTGCTCGGACGGAAAGGCCCAGTTGCTGACGACGCCGATGAGGCAGAGGGGCAGCGCGAGGACCGCCGCGAACGCGGTGTTGCTGATCTTGCCCGCGCGCCGGACGTTGCCCATGTGGCCGGCCGCGGAGCCCATGCCGGCGTTGTGCGAGTTGGTCCATCCCCGCGTCGCGTTTCCGTCGCCCAGAAGCCTGTTACGCGCGGCGGTGATGCGGTTGAAGGCGAACCGCGCCTCGGCCTTTCCCGCACCGCTCGACGCCTTGTCGGGGTGGTGGACGTGCGCCAGCCTGCGGAAGGCGGCCTTGACCTCCTCGTCGCTCGCGCCGGGTTTGAGCTCGAGCGCGGCGTACGGGTCTGTATTTGGAGTCGACGGCCCCATCCGTCTCGGAGGCCCCGCTCTTCTCCGGCGCCCACGCCACTGAAACGAAGATTTATGATGCGAGCTCGGAGAAAGGCCACGACGACTCCAGTCGCCGAGTCTGCTGCTCGCGAGAGTGAGAAATGAGTCATGGACGGGTTAACCCTTCTGCGAGGAGTTAACGGGGGTGTCAAAACGTGGAACAGCGATTCGTCGATTCCCGGTTTGCACCGGCGCGCAATTTTGGCATCGGATTTGGCAACGATACCCATAGGATTCCTCCCCAAGAACCAAGCCAAGACCCGTGTCATGAGCAAAAAGACTCCCCCGCCAGCGAGGCGACTTCCTGGCCTTCGATTTCACCCCGAGCAACCCACAACCGTCGTTGGCCCTTCGGCGCGTCACTTTTCACCGCACCTACTCACCCTTCCATCACCTAAGAGCAACGATGGCTTTCGCTGTTTCCACCCAGGCGCTCGCCGCCAAGGTCGCCCTCAACGGCAAGACCCTCAACGTCCGCAAGTCGTCCGTCAAGGCCGCGCGCAACGTCACCGTCCGCGCCGCTGTGTCCGCCCCCGCGGTGAGTAATATTCCCTCGTCTCGTCGCCGCCCCTCCTTCCTCCCTTTCGCGCGCTCGTGGTCGCCTTTCCCCGCGCGCATTCGCGTCGCGCGCGAGGCAATTCGCGAGGGCGCGTCCACGCGTGGTCCGCGAGGAACCCCTCCGCGGCGATAGCGCTCGCGCGCGACACCGAGCGCGGAGGGTCTCGCGAATTGCCGCATCGAGTTCTTTGCCTCACCCAAATCTTGGGAAAGGGTCTGGGACTCTTATCCGCGGCTGGATAGGCCCCGGGATCACGCGCGCGCTCGTCAATTCCGTCGCCGTCGCCCCGGCGAATCTTCCCGGGGGGTTCGTCGAACGTTTCGGCTCGATCGCGCGACCCGATGCGCCTCCCGCGGCCAGATCGCGACCACGCCGCGTGGGGTTATCGCCCGATCACGAAAGGGGGGAAAATATCCACCCTTCCGGAACCCGGCTGCCATCTTTTTTTGACGCGTGAAAAAAAAAATACACATCTCCGAGAACCTCCCCTGACCTTCGTCTCCCCCCTCCCCCATTCGATGATCCAGGGCCTCAAGGCTGGCGTCGTCACCGGCGATGACTACAGGGCCGTCATCGACCACGCCAAGAAGAACGGCTACGCCATCCCCGCCGTGAACTGCACCATGTCCACCGTCACCAACGCGTGCCTCGAGGCGGCCAAGGTTGCCAACTCTCCCATGATCATCCAGTTCTCCAACGGCGGCGGTATCTACAACGCCGGCAAGGGCTGGAAGAACGAGGCTGACCAGAAGGCTGCCATCATGGGCTGCGTCGCGGGTGCCCTCCACGTGCGCGCCCTCGCCGAGTTCTACGGTGTCCCCATCATCCTCCACACCGACCACTGCTCCAAGGCGCTCCTCCCCTGGTTCGACGGCCTCCTCGAGGCTAACGAGGAGTACTTCGCCAAGCACGGCGAGCCCCTGTTCAGCTCCCACATGCTCGACCTCTCCGAGGAGTCCATCGAGGAGAACATGGAGATCTCCAAGAAGTACCTCGAGCGCATGGCTAAGATCAACTGCTACCTCGAGGTTGAGATCGGCATCACCGGCGGCGAGGAGGATGGCGTCGACAACACCGACGTCGCCCAGGAGGACCTCTACTCCAAGCCCGAGGAGATCCACCAGGTGTACACCGAGCTCAACAAGGTTGCCCCCGGCATGTTCTCCGTCGCCGCCGCCTTCGGTAACGTCCACGGCGTCTACTCCCCCGGCAACGTGAAGCTCACCCCCAAGATTCTCGGCGCCGCCCAGAAGTACGTCAAGGAGAAGGAGAGCCTCGACACCGAGCAGCCCGTCGACTTTGTCTTCCACGGCGGCTCCGGCTCCTCCCGCGAGGACATCCGCGAGGCCATCACCTACGGCGTCATGAAGATGAACATCGACACCGACACCCAGTGGTCCATGTGGGACGGCGTCCGCGCCTACGTCGCGGAGAAGCACGACTACCTCCAGGGCCAGATCGGCAACCCCGACGGCCCGGAGAAGCCCAACAAGAAGTACTACGACCCCCGCATGTGGTCCCGCGCCGCCGAGGAGTCCACCCGCGACCGCCTCCTCTCCGCGTACGAGGACCTCAACGCCATGGACGCCCTCTCCAAGTAAATCTCTTCATTTGAAGAGATCAACTCGAGACGGGTTGACGCGAATCTACGTGTATACATTTTTTGACGGGTGCTCGCAGGAAATAGTCCTTCTATAGCGACGGAGTGAGTCCTTGGACATAATAATAAACGATTTCCAGAAGAACGAAAAGACACACGCGCGATATCGTGAACTGCCGTCATCTTTTTTTCGTCAGCGTCTCAGAATACATATAACATCGCGGCCGGGCTCCCTGCCCGGCGGTTGCCATCTTTACTTTTCCCTAAAAGTTATTTAACCGTCCCCTCGGAACCCACCCGTCTCTCGTCTCGTCTAAACATCGCCCACATCGCCCGCTCAGGGGTTGAGCGTGATCTCAAAGCCACCCGGGTTGGGCATGTCCAGCCCGCACAGCGGACACGGGTACACGTACTCGTTGTCGAGGTGCCGCCGCACCATGTGCACCCTCGACCGCTGCTCGCAGTCCACGCACAGCACGTGACCGCACCCGGGCAGCAAGTTCAGCTGGTGCTGGTGCCCCGGATCGTTCATGTTCCCCTGCATCACCATCGCGTGGTCGCACGCGGCGATCGGCGCGGTGCCCTCCTCCCAGATGTCCAGTTTCGTCTTCCAGTGCTTCACACGCTTGGGCAAGTCCCTGACGCAGAGCGACGCGTTGAGCCTCACCGCGCCGAACAGCGGACACGCGCGGCGCTCGACGATGTTCTCGGGCTCCAACTCACCCCGCGACACGTCCCCGCACGCGCAGTCGATGCACTCGCCGCACTGCACGTCGATCCAGCCCGCGATGTCCTCCCAGGTGGACGCCGTCTCCATCGTACCTCGCTCGCAGTGGGGCTCCACGCGCCGCGCCGCGTCTTCCCGAGCGTTCTTCAACGCGCCCCGCCACCGCGCCCGCCGAGCCTCGAGCTCCTTGGCGAGCTCCGTGAACTTATCCTGTGGCACCCGGCCGTTGAGCCGGGAGGTGCCCATGAGCGAAATCTCCCGTAGGGTCTCAAAGTTCGTCTCCGTCAAACGCAGCGCCTCCAGCGTGTCGACGTTTGCGCACCCGGAGAGGTCGAGGTAGAGGAGTCGCGACTTGCCATCCTTGCGGCTGACGCACACACGCGCGGCGTGCTCAATCGTGGACGTGTTGAGCAGCGTGCACCCGCTGAGGTCCAAGTCCTCCAAGTTCTCGCCGCACACGTCCAGCAGCGCGCACACCGCGGAGTCCGTCAGCCGGTTGCAGTTGGCGAGGCACACCCGCTTCAAATTCGCAAACGCTCCGTCGCCGCGAATGATGCTTAACAGCAGACGGTCGGTGAGGAAGGAGGCGTGGGTGCTCATGTCCAGCGTCTGCCACACCCCGGGCTGCCGCACGAGCTTCCGGAACCTGGTGGACACCGCGGAGAGCGCGAGGAGCTGCTTGGGGGAGCCGCTCGCCTCCGCGACGCGAGATAAGATCAGCTGCAGTTCGTCGTCGAGCAAGTCGCAGAGCTTGACCTGCTGGCACGAAGCCTTCTCCAGGGCGAACGCGATGTAGGAGCGGAGGGAGTCCAGCTCGGGGTTGGACTCGAGCTTATCGAGGCGCCTGTGGGGAAAAGGAAAAGGTGGTCAACACGCGGCGTGTTTTGAATGCGGCGCAGTCTCAGATCCTCAGATCTGGTTTTTGTCCCTCCGGCGACGTCGAGTGGGATGATTTTCACGGATGGGGAGGTGGGACGGCGCACCTCTGGATGGATCGCAGCAGCTGCAGCAGCTCGCGCTTTCGCGACGTCTTGGTATCCTTGTCGGCGGACCATTCCCTGCGAGGTTTAAAACGGCGATCGGGTCAGTCTAAGGGTCGAACCCGGGGCGGTGACGCGCGGGATCCAGATCTTGAAAAGAGCCCGAGGCGCACGCCTGGGTTTCGAACTGGTCTTTTGAAAAATCCGAGCGTGGGTCGGGCGGGGGCGACGAACGCACCTCTCTCTGCGGAGCTCGACGATGATGTCCGCGAGCTGGGAGCACGCGGACTTGGTACGGTTCTGAAGGTACCTGACCTCGTCCGGGGTCGCCTCGATGGAGCCCGCGGACGTGCCCGGCAGCTCGTCATCCTCCCCCGACCCGGTTCCGTGCTCGGACCCCTCCACCTCCTCCCAGCCTTTCGGGCGGAGTCGCTTGAACCCGCTCTGGTACTCGTGCTTCGGGGTCTGCACCCCGGACTGCTCGGGCGAATCGGCCTCGCCCGCGTCGCCGGACTTCTCGGGGATGGCGAACTTGCGCTCGAGCGTGTCCATGGCGGTCGCGCCGCCGCTCGCCTCGCTCATCTCGCACACGCGCCCGGTGAAGAAAAACTGGTCGTTGGATGCACGCGGACGGAGACGACCTCTCGGGAAGGGGAAGTCTTCGCGAACCGCAGCACGCCGTCCGCTGGTCGCGCGCGTAACCTCGCTCGGACGATCGACGAGGTACGAAGGAAGTTCGAACAAACACACGCCGCGTGCCAGGCACCGCGCGCGCGCTTTCAAACTGGATCCCCGCGGGCGGCCGGGCCCAAAGTCACGTACTTGACTGACGCGAGGGACGACCGAAGCTTTTTATCTCCCAAAAAAAATCGATCGAGGCGCGAACTGAAGAAATTAACTCAAGAATGACGAGTCGCGGGTGAAAAACTCTGAAATTCGCCGGGAAATCGATGCGAGATCGCGGCTCCGCGTTTTCAAAGCGCTGACTGGGTACGTGTTTTACCCAGGCTTGATCTCGCCGTGTGATGGGACGGGGCTCTTTTTTGTTTTGACTTGTAAACTTTCTTCCCAGGCGAGCTACTCGTCTTTGTGGTCCGGCGGGGAGACACGCCGAGCTGGTGTGTGGTCGGCGGCGACTCCTGCTTCGAGTGCAACGACTGCTGCTTCGGTGTGAAGCAGAGTACTGTAAATTGTCCCTACAGTCGTTGCACCGAAGAAGCAGGAGTTGTCACTGTCCTTTAATACGTTCACGTACACCAGCTCGTCGAACCTCCCCGTCGCCGCGGCTGCACCGCGCCAACCCACCGGTCTCGTCGCGTTTTGTACCGAAGATGCTTCATTTGATGTACCTGTTGCTTGAACCGGTACATCAAATGAAACATCGAGCCAAAGATGGTACAATAACAAAACGAGACGAACCCCGGGGGCTGGAGTCAACGGAGGCGACTCACGAAACCACGTTCACGACGATCTCCTCGTCACCGCCTTCCTTCCAACCGTCACCCCCGTCCCCGTCCGTCACATCATCCCTCACCCATCCACTGTACCACAGCGCCGCACGTTCACGCCGCGTCACCCGCGTCACCCTCGCCCTACACGTCGGGCACACCGCGTTGACTTTCAGCCACCGCTTGATGCAATCCGCGTGAAACGAGTGGTGACAGGTCAGCACGATGAGCTCGTCCCCGGGTTCGCAGTCGTCGGTGCACACGAGGCACACCTCGATGTCCTCGGACGCCGCCTGGATCGCGCGAGCCGCGGCGTGGCCCTCGTCGTTCACATCGTCAGCCGCGGCGGGAGTGACGGGCTCGAGGCCCCTGAGCGCCCTCCACCTGTTGTCGCCTACGAAGCACCGCGGGAGCGTGGCCATCGCCCTGGACGTCATCGGGCCGGGCTCGTGCTCTGTCTGGTCATCCTCGGACTCGAGCTCGATCTCGACGGCTTCGGGGGATACTCGTCGATGCGCGCGGCGGGTTCGAGCGGGCGCGTTGTTGTTGTCGTTGTTGTCGCTGTCGTTGTCGTCGTCTCTGGGTCCGAGGGGCGAGGGGTGCCCGGGGGTGCGGGCGCGCGCGCGCTCTCGCTCCATCGCGAGCATGCGCCACTCGTGGATGCTCTCGTTGGTGAACGTCCCCGTGGATCCATCGCGCGCGTGGAACGGGGAGAGCGCGGCGCTTCGTGCGGCGCGCGTCGGCGCGTCCCAGGCGGCGGGAGACACGGGCTCCACGTCGCTGTCGCTCCGGTCGCTGTCGGTCGCGTCGAGTTCGCCCGCGCGCCGGCGCCGCCTGGCGCGGAGCCTCGCCCGGATACGACGCGCGCCGATCGTCTCTTCTTCGTCGTCGTAGCAGAAACATCCGCGCACGAGGCAGCAGTGCAGCAGGAGCAGCGCCGGTATCGCGAGGAGAACCCAGAGCAGCACGCTCCCGCCCAAGTCCTTATCCTGCCGGGTCACCTTGTTGTCCCACCACCCGGGTCTCACCGCGCCGGGCGGCGGCGACGGCGTATCGGGCATCGGCGGCGGCGAAGGAGACGGAGGGTTCATCCACGCGGGCATCGCGCGGACGTGGTAGGCGAACGTCATGGCGGCGCCCCCGGTAGCAGCCTCGGGGCGCCGGCGTATGTGACGAGAAAGTCGAGGCGACGGCTTCTTACATTTTTTCTTTAGAGTCGAGAGACGTGACGTTTAAAAAGGAAAGGTCCCCTCGGCGACTGATTTCAGCCCTATTAGTCCGTATCGGACCCGCTGTTCTCCACCGGCAACCCATCCGCATCCGCGTCGAGCCCACTCCAGTCCAGCACCTCCAGCAGCTCATCCTCCAAACACCGACCGATCGCCATCGGACGCTTCGACGCGTTACGCGGCGGGGGCTTATCGTGTCGCAATATCCTCAGCCGGCCCTCCTTAGTCCCATACGCCAGTCCACCGCCCGCGGCTGGGTGGAAGCACGCGACGTTCACCTCATCCTCCGCGGACGGCAACACACGCACTAAACTCATATCCGAGATGCGGTACACCTCCAGTATAGTGTGCACCGTGATGCACGACCCGCCGTCGGCGATGAGCAACAGCAAACTCGAGTGTCTCCGCCCATACGCGAGTAACACGTGCTCGCTGGTGGGTGAGAACTGTATGGAGGTGAGGCAGTGCGCGGCGCGGACGCTGCGCGCGGCGAGCACCTCACCAAAGTTTTTCTCCTCGAGCGAGTACACGCGAAGCTCGTACACGAGCCGAGGGATGGGCTCGCCGGCGACGGGCTCGGGCGCGTCCTTGGGCAGGCACGCCACGCAAGCGGCCAACAGTCGGCCGCACGGCGAGAAATGCGCACCCATCTCGCTGCACAGCACCGCGTGGGGTATCACGAGCCTCGCGTCGCTCAGCGGCGCCAGCGGGTTGCGTCTGTCGTAGCGCCAGAGCTTGAGCTTGACCGTGCACGGCTGATCTCGTTGAATTTGATCGGCGGCGCGATCGGAAGCAGCCGCCGCCGCCGCCGCCGCGGCGGCGTCTCGAGCCGCCTGATCCGCGGGCGCGCCGGGATCCAGCACGCGAAGCCGCGCAGACGCGTTCTGCGCGCTCTGGTACGCCGCGGTCGCGGCGGCGGCGGCGGCGGTGCTGGCCGACGCGTCACCCCCCGGCGCCCGGAACAATTGCTGCCGAGTCGTCGAGGAATCATTCCCCCGGGACACGCCGGTGGAGCCGCCCGCCCCGTCGATCTCCATGGGCGAGCGCACGCGAAGCCTCGCGATCTCTTCCAGGTCGTCGGCATCCGCGCTCGGCTGCGACGAGAGCACCGGCGAACCCGGGTTGGAACTCGGCGCGGACCTCGCGGCGATGTACGTCGTCCTCGACCGCTCTCGACCGGTTCCGATCCCTTGCGCGCCCCGAGCGCTCCGATCGGATAACCCGATACCTGATCCGTTCGCGGCGCCTCCTCCCATCGCCGCAGCCGCCGCGGCTGATGCGGCGGCGTAGGCGGTCTCCCATTCCCCCGCGGCGGGCGGCGCGGTCACCGCGCGGAGCGGCGGGACTTCGTGTTCGTTCGTTCCGGATTGACCGGATCGCGCGGGATTGACGTCGTTGACCTCCGCGCTCAACAGGAGCGGCACGCCGTGCGGGTGAAAGTGCACCGCCCGCAAACTCCGCCTGGTTCGTAAGGAGATGTAAGGGAGCGCCGCGGCGTCCGGGTCGGCACCCTCGGCACCCACGTCGGCACCCGCGACGGTTCCCCGCGACCGCGAGGGAAAACCCCCAGAGTATCCCGGCGACGCGGTCCATCGATCGCCGAGATTCACAGCTGTGTTCGAGTCGGCACCCTCGGCACCCCCCGCGCTGTCACCCGCATTGGTATCGTCCCCGTTCACGCGCGCCTCCCAGTCCGATCGCATCGCCGCGGCGTACCTCCACGTGTACAGCTTATGTCCCGACGCCACGGTCAGGATGTCGCCGTTTGGATGAAACGCCAGGCTCGCGATGGGCTTGCCGAAATCGAACCGCAGGATGCACTCGGACGTCCGCGCGTTCCAAATGCGAACCTCGTGGTCCAAGGACCCGGACGCCAGGACGTGCGGGTTGCTCGGGTGGAACCGGACGACCCACGGCGTGCGCCTGTGTCCCGCGAGCGTGGCGAGGCATTTGCCGGTGGCGCAGTCGATGAGCTTGACGGTGTGGTCTCCGTGGGTGGACGCGAGGGT
>Ga0115567_10006952_pt1 | contig 10755 bp, 12 predicted proteins | sample COGITO_mtgs_1204_2_FD_88679 | JGI IMG/M metagenome (GOLD analysis project Ga0115567, IMG submission 88679) | Pelagic marine microbial communities from North Sea - COGITO_mtgs_120412 | ecosystem: Environmental > Aquatic > Marine > Epipelagic | place: Germany:Helgoland, sampling site Kabeltonne... | reverse complement strand
GCCGCGCGGTCGAGCGGGAGCTGGTCGGCACGCGCTGGGCCGGGACCCCCGTGGTGGGGTTGGCCGCACCCTCCGCCTGCGGCGGCCACGGCGGGCCCGAGGACTACCTGGACCTGCCTGCGGGGCCGGTCTTCGACGCCGATCTGCGGCGGTTGCACCCGTTCAGCGACCGCGTCGCGGGGATCGTCACCGACGCGGGCCAGCTGACGCTGTGGCTGGAACGCAGCGTCAGCGCCCTGGCCCAGGTGCTGCCCGGACGGCTGGTGCCTTCGTTGGTCGACCCGGAGTTCCCGGCCGCCGATTTCGACCTGCCGGAGCCGGCGACGTTTCGCGTGGATCTGTCCCGCCCGGCGTCCTTCGGGCCGCGCGGCACGCGACGTGGCGCGCCCGCCGGCCGGGTCCATGGGCTGGAGCTGGACGGCGCGCCACTGGATCCGCGGCGGCCCGTGGTGCTGGCCACCACGGCGCATCGCGTGAACGGCGGCGCCGGATTTCCGCGCCCCGACGGCCGCACAGTGATCGAGACGGACGAGACCGTTCCCCTGGCGATCCAGCTGCTGCTGAGCGGGCCGGAGGATCTGGCCGCGGCGACGGCCTTCCGGCTCGACCCGCTGGCCCAGGCGCTGGCGCTGTTCCAGACCGGGCCAGCCGCATCGCTGCACCGTCCCGCCTTGCCGGGCATTCAGGTGCGGGACATGGGGGTCAACGCCAACGGGTATCTGTCCTATCTTCTGGCCTTCGGCGGCGAGGCTTGAAACCGGTCCCCGCCGGGGGTATCTGATCGGCTGAGAGGTTGGCACGGGCAGGCACCTCGCCAACCCGGTCAGGTCCGGAAGGAAGCAGCCGTAACGAGCCTCGTCTGGGTCGTTGTCCAGCCTCTCACCCCTCTCCCACGGCCCGCCCGGCCCCGTGCCGCGTCAGCGCACGCGGGGCGGCCTGGAGCGATAGACCGGCAACCGCCAGCCAAGCGCCAGAGAGCCGGCGCGGAGCGCGAACGTGGCGACCGCGCCCGCGGTCAGCGCCGGGGGCGGGCCCACGCCCAGCCATGCGGCCAGGACCGACGCGGCGGACCCGGCAAGCGCCGCCGTCGCGTAGATCTCACCCTGCCGCAGCACCAGCGGCACCTCGTTCGCGACCACGTCGCGCAGCAGCCCGCCGAAGGTGCCGGTGGCCACGCCCATGACCAGCACGATGGGCCAGCTCTGCCCGCTTTCCAGCGCGACGCCGGTGCCGGCGGCGACGGCCGTCGCCAGCGCGCCGGCGTCCAGCCAGTAGAGCGCGCCGAGCCGGCTTTCCAGCAGATGGGCGGTGAAAAAGACCAGCACGGCGGCAAGCCCGGCCAGTCCCAGATAGCTTGGGCTTTCGATCCACAGCACCGGCCTGTCCAGCAGCAGGTCGCGCAGGGTGCCGCCGCCCAGGGCGGTGACCGTGGCCAGGAACGCAAAGCCGACCAGGTCGAGCTGCGCGCGCGAGGCGGTCAGCGCGCCGGTCAGCGCGAACACGAACACCGCCGCGTGGTCGAGGATCGAGACCGCGGTCATGGCGCGCTCACCGCTTGTAGGGCGCCATGCCGGCGCGGGCCAGTTCGTCCGCGCGCTCGTTCTCCGGGTGGCCGGCGTGGCCCTTGACCCACTCCCATTGTACGCGATGGGTGGCCTGCGCGGCATCGAGGCGCTTCCACAGATCCTCGTTCTTCACCGGCTTCCTGGCCGAGGTCTTCCAGCCGTTCTTCTTCCAGCCGTGGATCCAGGAGGTGACGCCGTTCTTCACGTACTGGCTGTCGGTGACCATGGTGATCGTCGTGGGCCGGGTCAGCGATTCCAGCGCCGCGATGGCGGCCAGAAGCTCCATGCGGTTGTTGGTGGTCCCGGCCTCTCCGCCCGACAGTTCACGGCGCTTGACCTCCGACGCGCCGTCGCGGGCGATCAGCAGCGCGCCCCAGCCGCCGGGGCCGGGGTTTCCGGAGCAGGCTCCGTCGGTATAGGCGTAGAGATCGGGCATCGGGCCTCCGCTGGTCCGGGCCTTCCTAGGGCAGGGCGGCGCCGGACAGAAGGGGGGTCAGAGCGCCACGGGAAGTAGGCAGATCACGACCACACCCGTCAGGATCAGCCGCAAGGAGAGCCACCAGCCGGGGGCCAGCCCCTGAGCCTGGAACATCGCGTCGAGTCCCAGGATGCCGACGAACCCCGCGATCAGGTAGATGGCCGCCGAGGTCGGTCCGCCGCCGACGAAGAAAAACGCCCACAGGGCGGGCAGGGTCGACAGCGCATAGCCGGTCGCCGCGACCACGCCCGCCGCGCGGGTGGCAAACCCCCAGAGCACGCCGGACATGAAGCTGAGGATTACCGTCCCGTAGGCCAGCTGCACATAAGGTCCGGTGAACCGCGGGCCCAGGACCCCGGCCGACCATTGCGCCAGAGACGGGTTCAGAGTCGTCGCAAGGCCCCAGAGAAACGGCAGCAGCCCTGCAAGGCCGAGGGTAAGCGGTGCTGTGGGGATGCGTGTCATGTCTGGCCTTCGAGGTCGTGGACAGCAGAGCCTAGGGCGGTCGGGTCCGGGCACAAGCGCCGCGATGGCCGATTTCGGCGGCGGCGCGTGCGCCGGTCAGGCGCGCTCCAGCGCCAGCCGCGCGGCAAGCCCAGCAAAGAGCGCCGCGATGCCGCGCGAAAGCCAGCGAAGCGCGGACGGGTTCTGGAGCACGCGGTCCCGCGCCCCGGCCGCAAGCGCGCCGTAAAGGACGAAGACCGCGAAGGTGAGCGCCATGAACAGGCCCCCGAGGACGGCCATCTCCAGGGTCGCGGTGCCGGGATCGCCGGACAGGAACGGCGGCAGGAGCGCCAGAAAGAACACCGACAGCTTCGGGTTCAGGATGTTGATGAGCGCGCCGCGAAGGGCGATGCGGGGGCCGGAGACGGGCGCCGCATCCGGCGCGACCGAAAGCGCGCCGCCCGTGCGGAGCGCCTGCCACGCCAGCCAGAGAAGATAGGCGATGCCGGCCAGTTTCACGACCTGGAAGGCCAGCGCGCTGGCGTGAAGAAGGGCGGCGAGCCCCACGGTGGCCGCGGCCAGATGCGGCACGATCCCGATGGTGCAGCCCAGCGCCGCCCAGACCGCGGCGCGCCGTCCGCGTCCCAGCCCCAGCGCGACGCAGTAGAGCACGCCGGTGCCGGGGATCACGACCACCACGAGCGCGGTCAGCAGGAACTGGAGCGAGATCACCGGCGGCTCTCCCCGGGTGGACGCGGCGGCACGGGCGCGCGCGTCAAAGGCTCAGGCCGGTTCGCGCAGCACGCGGGGGACCTTGAACTCGACGTGTTCCTCGGCGGTGACGACCTTTTCGACGGTGACCGCGAAACGCGCGCGGAACGCATCCACGACCTCGTCGATCAGGACTTCCGGTGCGGAGGCACCGGCGGTGATGCCGACGGTAGAGATCCCGTCAAGCGCGCGCCAGTCGATGTCGTCGGCACGCTGGACCAACTGGGCGTAGGGACAGCCGGCGCGGCGCCCGACCTCGACCAGACGCCGGGAGTTCGAGGAGTTCGGCGCGCCCACCACCAGCATCGCGTCGATGGCGGGCGCCATGGCCTTCACGGCCTCCTGACGGTTGGTGGTGGCGTAACAGATGTCTTCCTTGTGGGGGCCGACGATGGCCGGAAAGCGGGCCCTGAGCACAGCGACGATCTCTGCGGTGTCGTCCACCGACAGGGTGGTCTGGGTGATGAACGCCAACCGCTCGGGATCGCGCACCTCCAGCTTGGCCACATCATCGGGCGTTTCGACCAGCAGCACCTCTCCCGGGGGCAACTGGCCCATGGTGCCCAGCGTCTCCGGGTGGCCGGCATGGCCGATCATCACCATCTGGCGGCCGTTCTGGGAATGCCGCTCCGCCTCGATATGGACTTTCGAGACCAGCGGGCAGGTGGCGTCCACATAGACCATTTCTCTGGCGCGGGCTTCGGCGGGCACGGATCTGGGCACGCCATGGGCCGAGAAGATCACCGGGCGGTCGGAGGGCGCGTCGTCCAGATCCTCGACGAATACCGCGCCCTTGCCGCGCAGACCGTCCACGACGAACTTGTTGTGCACGATCTCATGGCGGACATAGACCGGCGCGCCCCATTTTTCGAGCGCCATCTCCACGATCTTGATCGCGCGGTCGACGCCGGCGCAGAACCCGCGCGGCGCGGCAAGGTAGAGGGTGAGCGGCGGTGCGGTCATGGAACGGTCTCCTTGCCCGACACCTAGTCGCCCGCGCGCCGCGCGTCCAGATCGGCCCGCCCGCCCGGAGCGACGGCGGGAGCCTCCGGCGGGGATATTTGGGGAAAGATGAAGGGGCGCGTCACCCCGATCCGGCATGCGGCGCGGCCAAGACGCCGGATCGGGGCTTCACCTTTCACGGCCATCGGCTTCCCAGCCTGTACCGCCCACCTACGATGACGCACGAAGCCTAACGGGTCGTGAACGTCATTCATCTTTCCGCAAATATCCCGGGGGAGCCCGAAGGGCGGGGGCAGCGCCCCCCTGTACCCGGTCGGGGCGCGCGGCGCGGTCACGCTGCCCTATCCGGTCAGACCTGCGGTCGCCGCGGCCAGGACGGCGTAGCGGCCGGTCTTGGCGACGCTTACGAGCGCCAGGAACAGCCAGAACGGCGTTCGAAGCACTCCGGCGATCACGGTGATGCCGTCGCCGAACGGTGCCCAGCTCAGCAGCAGGCTCCACACCCCCCAGCGCCGGTACCAGTCTTGCGCGCGGTCCAGTTGCGCATCCGTCGCGGGAAACCAGCGCTTGCCGCGGAATCGCTCGAGGCCGAGGCCCATCGCGTAGTTCACGACCGATCCCAGGACGTTGCCGACCGACGCCACCAGCAGCAGCGCCCAGACCGGAAGCGTGCCGCGCAGCTGGAGACCGGCGAAGACGATCTCGGACTGGAAGGGCAGGATGGTCGCGGCGCCGAACGCCGCGACGAAGAGCCCGGCGAGCGATCCGGCCAGTTCCACGGCCCGTCCCGTTCAGGCGCTGGCAGAGCGGGCGGCTTGCTGCTCTTCGCGCGGCGGACGGCCGATGACCTCGCGCAGCTCGGCGAGTTCGATGAAGTTGTCGGCCTGGCGGCGCAGCTCGTCCGCGATCATCGGCGGCTGCGAGCGGATGGTCGACACCACCGATATCCGGACGCCGGCGCGCTGCAGCGCCTCGACCAGGGGGCGGAAGTCGCCGTCGCCGGAGAACAGCACCGCATGGTCGATCCGCGGCGCAAGCTCCATGGCATCGACCGTCAGTTCGATGTCCATGTTGCCCTTCACTTTCCGGCGACCGCTGGCGTCGGTGTATTCCTTGGCCGGCTTCGTCACCAGGGTGAAGCCGTTGTAGTGCAGCCAGTCCACCAAGGGCCGGATCGGGGAATATTCTTCGCTCTCCAGAAGCGCGGTGTAATAGAAGGCCCGCAGAAGTTTGCCGCGCCGCATGAATTCCTGGCGCAAAAGTTTGTAGTCGATATCGAATCCCAAGGCCTTTGCGGCCGCGTAGAGATTCGCTCCGTCGATGAACAGAGCCAATCGCTCGTCCCGGTAAAACATCATGTTTCCTTTTCGCGCGCGGACCGAGGAAATGCTCGTTTCTCCGCGCATAGATGATGGCGTCCGTCGGCCTTATATAAGTGGCGCGGGACGCTCAACATATCCCTACGGACTAGAAACATGACATCCATGCTTGTCGCGCTTGGCGCCAATATTCCGGGTCCGGCAGGGCCGCCGGCCGACACGATCGCCGCGGCGATCCAGGCCATTGGAAACAGGGGCGTTTCCGTTCTCAGCATGGCCCGCCTCTATGTTAGCGACGCGGTTCCGGCCGGGTCCGGTCCGGCATTCGTGAACACATGTGTCGCGGTCGAGAGCGCGGCGTCGCCGCGATCCTTTCTGGACATGCTGCACGGGATCGAGGCGGAACTGGGCCGCCGCCGCATCCGCCGCTGGGCGCCGCGCACACTGGATCTCGACCTGATTGCCGCCGGGGATCTGGTGCTGCCGGACCCGCCGACGCAGACACGCTGGCGGATGCTGTCCCCGGACGCGCAGGCGCGGGACGCGCCGGACGGGCCCGTCCTGCCGCACCCCCGGATGCAGGACCGCGCCTTCGTTCTGAAGCCGCTTGCCGACATCGCGCCGGACTGGCGCCACCCGCTGCTGGGCCTGAGCGTCGCCGACATGCTGTCGGCCCTGCCGCAGGCCGACCGCGATGCCGTGCGGCCCATGGCCTGAGGCGGCAGGCACCGTCCTTTCGCCTTGTCAATCCCCATCGGTTCGCCTATCTCGGCAGTCTCATTCCCCGGGGCCGCCGACCGGCCCGACCGTATCTGCTGGAGGCATCCAATGGCCCGCGTGACCGTCGAAGACTGTGTTGACAAGGTTCCGAACCGGTTCGAACTGGTGATGCTGGCCGCGCATCGCGCGCGGGAGATCACTGCCGGCTCTGCTCCGACGGTGGACCGCGACAACGACAAGAACCCGGTGGTGAGCCTGCGCGAGATCGCGGACGAGACCCAGCAGGCCGACCAACTGCGCGAGCGGATGATCGAGAGCAACCAGACCCAGATCGAGGTCGACGAGCCTGAGGAGGACGCCATGGCGCTCCTGATGGGGGTCGAGCAGGACAAGCCGGCCGAGGACGACATGTCCGAGGAAAAGCTTCTGCGCGCGCTGATGGAAGCCCAGAAGCAACAGTGACCCGGAGCGCAGAGGCGCTTGTTGAATGGATGACGGCGCGATCTGGACGGGAGATGCGGAACGGCTTGCCGCCCGCGTTCGCGCCTACAACCCGAAGTCCGACGCCGACCTGATCCGCCGCGCCTATGTCTACGGCGCCCAGATGCATGAGGGCCAGTACCGCCATTCGGGCGAGCCCTACATCACCCATCCCGTCGCCGTGGCCATGGTCCTGGCCGAGCAGCAGCTGGACGACGCCACCATCGTCACCGCGCTGCTCCACGACACGATCGAGGACACGCGATCGACCTACGGCGAGATCTCGAACACGTTCGGGCATGAGATCGCGGACCTGGTCGACGGGGTCACCAAGCTCACCAAGCTGCAGCTGAGCTCGACCGAGACCAAGCAGGCCGAGAATTTCCGCAAGCTCTTCATGGCGATGAGCCGCGACATGCGGGTGATCCTGGTCAAGCTGGCCGACCGGCTGCACAACATGCGCACGATCAAGTCCATGCGCCCCGAAAAGCAGGAGCAGAAGGCGCGCGAAACCATGGACATCTATGCGCCGCTGGCCGGGCGCATGGGGATGCAGTGGATGCGCGAGGAACTGGAGGATCTGGCCTTCGGTGTGCTCAATCCGGAAGGGCGGCAGTCGATCATCCGCCGCTTCGTGACGTTGCAGCGCGAGACCGGCGATGTCGTGGACAAGATCACCGCCGACATCCGCATCGAACTCGACCGCGCCGGGATCGCCGGAGAGGTGCAGGGGCGGGCCAAGAAGCCGTTCTCGATCTGGCGCAAGATGGAAGAGAAGAAGATCGGCTTCTCGCGGCTCAGCGACATCTACGGGTTCCGGGTGATCGTCGATACGGAGGAGGCGTGCTACCGGGTGCTGGGGGCGATCCACCAGCGCTGGCGGGCCGTGCCGGGCCGGTTCAAGGATTACATCAGCCAGCCGAAGTCGAACGGATACCGGTCGATCCACACCACCGTCTCGGGCCGCGACGGCAAGCGGGTGGAGGTCCAGATCCGCACCCGCGCGATGCATGAGGTGGCCGAGACCGGCGTGGCCGCGCATTGGTCCTACCGCGACGGGCAGCGGGTCGAGAACCCGTTCGCCGTCGATCCCAAGGGCTGGATCAGCGATCTGACAGAGCAGTTCGACGCGGCCGCGGACCACGACGAGTTCCTCGAGGCGGTGAAGCTGGAGATGTACACCGACCAGGTGTTCTGCTTCACCCCGAAGGGAGAGGTGGTGAAGCTGCCCAAGGGCGCCACGCCGCTGGATTTCGCCTATGCGATCCATACCCGTATCGGGGACCGGGCGGTGGGCGCCAAGGTGGACGCGATCCGGGTGCCGCTGTGGCATCGCCTGAGGAACGGCCAGTCCGTGGAGATCCTGACCGCCGAGGGCCAGAGCCCCCAGGCCAGTTGGCTTGACCTGGCGGTAACAGGGCGGGCGAAGTCGGCGATCCGCAAGACCCTGCGGGAGGCGGACCGGGACCGCTTCATCCGGCTGGGCACAGAGCTTCTCCGCGTGGCGTTCGACCAGATCGATAAGCGCGTCACGCAAAAGGTGCTTACCACCGCCGCGCGCGCTTTGGGACTGTCTTCGCCGGACGATTTGCTGGCTCAGCTCGGCTCGGCCGAGATCGAGACCCGGCGCGTGATCGAGGCGCTGTATCCGGGCCTGTCGGTCGACAACCGCGATGAGATCGACGCAGCCGCCGCCATCGTCGGGCTGGACCCGGAAGCCGCGTTCCGCCGCGCGCGCTGCTGCCAGCCGTTGCCCGGAGAGCGGATCGTCGGCATCACCTATCGCGGCGAAGGGGTTCTGGTCCACGCCATCGATTGCGAGACCCTGATCGACTACGAGAACGAGCCGGAGCGCTGGATCGACCTGGCCTGGCACGCCGGCAACCACCCCCCCGTCCACGACACGACCTTCGATCTGACGATCTCCAACGACGCCGGCGTGCTGGGCCGGATCTGCACGCTGATCGGTGCCCAGAAGGCCAACATCTCCGACCTGAACTTTCTGGAACGGCGGCAGGACTTCTTTCGCGTGAAGATTGACGTAGAGGTGAAGAGCGTCGAGCACATGCACGCCGTGCGCATGGCGCTGGACGCCGAGCCCGACGTGGCAACGATAGAACGGGTGCGCGATCCCGGCCGCCTGCTCTGAACCGGAATGTTCAAACGCCGCGATCCCAGGACCATCCTTGCGCGCACGGGTCGACTGCTCTGGCCCCGCGGCGGTTGGTTCAGGGCGCTCACCTACGTGGCCCACCGGGTGCGCCGGCTGCCCGATCCCGCCTACAAGATCAGCCGTGGCATCGCGGCAGGCGTGTTCACCTGCTTCACCCCGTTCTTCGGCCTCCATTTCCTCATCTCTGCCGGACTGGCCTGGATCATGGGCGGCAACGTCCTGGCGGCCCTTCTGGCGACGTTCTTCGGCAATCCGCTGACCTTCCCGATCATCGCCGGTCTCTCCGTGGAACTGGGCAACCGGATGCTTGGCCGTGAGACCTACGTGCCGCTCTGGCAGGTGTTCGACGCCTTCAGCCGCGTGTCGATCGAACTGTGGCTGAACCTCAAGGCGGTGTTCACCTCTCGCACCGTGCAATGGATCCACATGGAGAGCTTTCTCGACAACGTGTTCCTGCCCTACCTTGTCGGCGGGCTGATTCCCGGGATCATCGCGGGCATCGCGGCCTATATGATCTCTCGGCCCGTCATCGGGGCCTACCAGAAAACCCGGACCGCCCGTCTGAAGGCGCGCGTCGCCAGGCGGCGCGAGCAGATAGAGGAGCGCATGGCCGAAAAGGGGGGCGACCCATGAACGACAGGCTGAGGCTTGGGGTGAACATCGACCACGTGGCGACGGTCCGCAACGCGCGCGGCGGCGACCTGCCCGATCCGGTGCGCGCGGCCCGGCTGGCAGAAGAGGCGGGTGCGGACGGGATCACCGCCCATCTGCGCGAGGACCGCCGCCACATCTCGGACGCCGATATCGAGGCGCTGATGGACGCCCTGTCGCTGCCGCTGAACCTGGAGATGGCGGCCACCGACGAGATGAAGGCCATCGCGCTGCGCCACCGGCCCCACGCAGTGTGCATCGTCCCCGAGCGGCGCGAGGAGCGAACCACCGAAGGCGGGCTGGAGGTCGCGCGCGACGAGAACCGCCTGGCGCATTTCATCGGGCCGCTGGCGGAGGCGGGCAGCCGGGTGTCGATCTTCATCGCCGCCGACCGTCCGCAGATCGAGGCCGCGGCGCGGATCGGCGCGGCGGTGGTGGAACTGCACACCGGAGCCTATTGCGATGCCCATGCCGACGGCCGGATCGCCGATCGCGACGCCGAGCTGGCGCGGCTGACCGACATGGCGGCGCTCGCTCAGGATCTGGGGCTGGAGGTCCATGCCGGCCACGGGCTGACCTACGACACGGTGCCGCCCGTCGCGGCACTGCCGCAGGTGCGCGAGCTCAATATCGGGCATTTCCTCATCGGCGAGGCGATCTTTCGCGGCCTTGGCCCGGCAATCGTGGAAATGCGGCGGGTGATGGACGCCGCGCGGACGTAAGGTCCGGTGTGCGCGGCGGGCTTCAGTCCTGCGCGCGGAGGATCCGGGCGGGACGCGCGCCCAGCGGCGCCCAGGCAAAGGCCAACCCGGCCGCCAGCGTGACCAGCACGCCGCCCGCCACGATCACGAGGGCAGAGAGCGGCGCGAAACGGAACTCGGTCTCCATGATATAGACCGAAACGCCCCAGCCGGCCGCCGCACCCGCCGCGGCGGCCACCAGACCGGCCGCCAGACCCAGGATCGCCCAGCGAAGCGCGAAGCTGGCCAGGATGGTGGCCCGGGCGGCGCCGACGGTCTTGAGCACCGCGGCCTCGTAGGTGCGCGCCCGCGTTCCCGCGGCCGCGGCCCCGATCAGAACCACGGCGCCGGTGACCAGCGTGGCCCCCGCGCCGTAGGTGACCGCCGCCGCGACCCCGGCCAGGATACCGGCCACCCGGTCGATGGCGTCGCGGACGCGGATGGCGGTGAT
>Ga0115567_10006951_pt1 | contig 10756 bp, 12 predicted proteins | sample COGITO_mtgs_1204_2_FD_88679 | JGI IMG/M metagenome (GOLD analysis project Ga0115567, IMG submission 88679) | Pelagic marine microbial communities from North Sea - COGITO_mtgs_120412 | ecosystem: Environmental > Aquatic > Marine > Epipelagic | place: Germany:Helgoland, sampling site Kabeltonne... | reverse complement strand
GGTTTTTGCCATCGGCGGAATCACTACGATAGCTGGCCTACCCTTCTTTTTGAATTTCACGGGCATTACGTGGGTCGCATTGGTTGGACACGTTCTTTACGGGATTGTACTGGTCGCAATGCTTCGGGCTATAACGCGCAAGCCATCCACAGTATAAAGCCGAATTCAGTTCAACAAACACTATGAATATGGTCACTCGTCAGAAACTGGTGGGTGACCGCTTTAGTCCGCTCACCGGACGTCGGTGCAGATCGCAGCGAAAGTCTGCTTTCCGCCCAAACTGCGGCTGATAGCTTGCTCTGCGCATGAAGGTTTTCAGCGCAATTTGAACGGGACAGGCGTGTGGGAGGCTAGGCTTTTCTGCAGCGCAGGCATTCATGCCGTCGTGGTCAATTAACGCAACAGTCCTCAATAGAGTGTCGTTTCGCACTATTTAACAAAAAATTGCGAAACGAACCAATGCCATGCCGGTGTCTCGTTTTAAACTACAATTTTAACTTAGCATGGAGGCCATTTATTAATTAGATTTAGTTCAATCGCAATTGCATATGGTGCCTTGCTATCGGACTCCTAGGTGAAATTCAAAGCGAAAAAAGCCCAAACGTTCCGAACTGCAAGTAAAAACATGCTGTTTTTCTGGTTTGGGCTTTGAAGTTTAGTTAGAGCATAATTATTCTGCTACTTCAAATGTCTGCATCGAAAAATCACGAGGATCGTAGTCGTAGACCCAATCAGTGTTGATGCCTGTGGTGCGTGGATCTTCTTTGGCGCGACGTGCATATTCCGCGTCGCGAATTGCCATCTCTTCCTCTGAAGGAAGGTGGTATGTGCGGCCGCGTTCGCGAGCTTCCAGCTGCACGCGAGCTGTCCGTGGTAATCTTTCACCTTCGTATGCCGCAAGCGCCAAAGCCAGATCGTCAGGGCTCTGGCCCAGTGCTTCGGCCAGAACATAGGCGTCTTCAATTGCCATGGCCGCACCTTGTGACAAAAACGGCAGCATCGGATGGCAAGCATCACCCAGAAGCGTCGCAGCCCCCTTTGACCATGTGTCCATCGGGTCGTGGTCAAACAGACCCCAGTTAAAGACCTCTCCGACTCCGGAAAAAAGTTTTTGCAGATCCGGGTGCCAACCGTCGAAGTCACTTAACATTGCTTCAACTGAGGCGCGGGTGCTCCAGCTTTCGTCTACCCATTCGGGTGCTTCCGTCACTGCCACAATGTTCACTGCATCGCCGCCCTTGACGTAATAGGTAACAACGTGGGCCTTGGGACCCATCCAGAAGGCACTTTCAGGGGCGACGTAATCAACGACGCCACCTGTCGGCACAAGCGCACGATAACACTGATGTCCAGTCCATCGCAGATTACCAGTCCCAAATATTGATTCACGAACGATGGATCGAACACCATCGGCACCAATCACAAGATCAGCGTCGAAAAAGCTACCGTCTTCGAACGTTGCGCGTGCACCGTTTGCGGTCTGACTTACGCCAGTACAGGCCATGTTGAAACGACACACGTCCGCAGGAAGTGCCGACACAAAGACATCCAGAAGATCGGCACGGTGAACGTGGATGAACGGAGCGTCATAATGTTCGCGGAATTCGTCTCCAAGATCGATACGGAAATTTTCACGACCATTCTGCCAATGCCGTCCTGACACAGCCTGAGGGTAAAACGCACTGTCGAACAGTTTGTCCGCAAGTCCGAGGCCGGTAAGCGCCTTTACCGCATTGGGCGTGACCTGAACGCCTGCGCCGACTTCACCAAATGCAGGTGCTTTTTCAAAGATTGTAACGTCAAAGCCTTTTTGGAGCAGAGCGTGAGCAGTCGCAGTGCCACCAATGCCACCGCCGATGATTGCGATTTTCATTTTAGTCTCCTTAGGTTTTAAGTTTGGTGCCGTTAGCTGCGCCAGCGAGTGAGTCGCTTTTCAAGCCTTCCCAACACACCCAATTCCAGAAGTTGCATCGCGATGATGAAGATGATCGCGACGGCGGCAACTTCCCGCATCCGCAGCAATCTGAAGCTATGGAAAATATCTGCGCCGATGCCGTTCGGCTGTCCGATAGCCTCGACAACAACGACCAGTTTCCACGAAAGCGCGAATGAAAACCGGACTGCGGTCAAAAGGGCCGGCACCATTTGCGGTGCTAGAACCGTCATCAAACGCACGTTGCGTGGAAGGTGGTAAATTTGAGCCATTTCATCGAGAGATTTGTCACGTGCGTGGATGTTCGAGCGCACGATATTGGTGACAAATGGCGTCACGGCGATGGTCAGCGCAACAAATCCTGCGGCCTCTCCGGTGCCGAGCGCCAGAATTGCAAAGATGATGTAAACAGGGTCGGGCACGGCCAATGCGAGCGCCAGAAGCGGTTGAAAGAATGCTTCAGCCCGTTCGCTTAGACCAATCGTCAGCCCCAGTGCGGTGCCGACAAAGGTTGCACAAATGAACGCCATGAAGATACGGCCGAGCGTCAGGAAAAAACTGTCCCAGAACTGGCCCGAACCGAGCTTATCGATCATGGCAACCACTGTTGAATCGATGCTGGGCACCCAGGGCTTGAAATAGATCGACATGACATACCAAAGCACCAACATAGAGCCGAGGGCGATCGCAGCCGCCCCAAGCTTTGGCGGAACCTTCAACATCGCGAACCGATCGGTTGGTGAAGCGTCCAATTGCGGTGAAACATCTGAATTATGCAACGTCCAAGTCCTCCCTGTTGCTAAGGCCCCAGGGCGCCTGAACGCGGGCGATAATATCGCTTTCGATTTTGGAAATACGCGGGTCGTCGTAATCGCGTGGCCGCGCAAGCGGAACCTTGTAATCTTCATGAACGCGGCCTGGGCCCCGTGTCAGGATCAGGATACGATCCGCCAGATAGACCGCTTCGCGGATCGAATGGGTTACGAATACAACGGTTGCATTGGTGCGCTGGCAAATGCCGGTTAGTTCCTGACGCAGCGAACGGGCCGTTACCTCATCCAGTGTGGAAAGGGGTTCGTCCATCAGGATATAAGACGGATTGACCACAAGCGCGCGCGCGATTGAAACACGTTGCCGCTGTCCACCTGACAAGCGCAGGGGCCATGTATCCTTGAATTGGCCAATGTGCAAAATTTCAAGGATCTCGTCGATCTTGCGGGCCCATTCGGAACGGGGAACCCCTGACGGGGCCAGGGCCATTTCAAGGTTCTGACGCACGGTCCGCCACGGCAGCAAACGGTGGGACTGGAACACATAGCCCAAACGGGGTGCCTTCGATTTCGGCGTGAACAGTTCCTTTTCTTCGACAAAGACCCGTCCGCGGCTTGGCGCCTTAAGACCGGAGATTACATTCAACATCGAAGATTTTCCACACCCGGAGGGCCCGAGGATCGCTACGAATTCGCCGCGCTTGATCTCGAAATCCAACTGCGCAACGGCTTCGGATGCTCCGTAAGCAACGCCAAGGTCTTCAACCTTCAAGACCGAATTTGTTTCTTCTGTACTCATTGATTTGTACCTTCTTCAAGCTGTGGGGCGGTTTAGCGCCAGCGAAAAGTGAACTTTTCTAGATTTCGAATAAGGCCGTATTCTGCGATCAGAACGATGACCATGAAAACCAAAAGCCAAAGATGGACTTCGATCATTATCATGTATTCCCAGGCATGTTCGAACCGGGCACCAAACCCTGACCTCGCTGCGCCGAAGATCTCAGCGACGACGATAACTTTCCAGGATAGGGCATGGGCATTACGCAGCGCCGAAAAAATGTAAGGAGCGACAAAAGGTGCCCAGATGTGACGTACCTGCGCTGCCAGATTAAGATGATAGATCTGCGCCATTTCATCCAGTTCGCGTTCCGCACTGTTTAAGCCGTCGCGCATGCCAATCGCCATGTAAGGAAACGTGATAAAGGCAACCACAAGGATGTAACCCGCTTCGGAACCCTTGAAGATGGCAAGGCTAAGGATTGCAGCGATCGCACTTGGCGTGCGCAGGGCAGCAATGACGTAATAAGTCAGAATGCTCCCCATGAACTGGGTTCTGGACATTACAAACGCAGCGATGACACCTGCGACAATTCCTAACGCAAGACCGATGCTAACCCGCAGGAACGTAACGCCAATATTGTTCCAGGTATCAGCTTGTGCAAGGAAGTGGGGCAGGGCGCGCAAAACGTCATCGGGGCGTTCGATGAACGTAGCGCGGTCCGCTGCCAGATACCAAAATGGGATCAAGAGAAGGAGGGCCGCACTAGCCCAAGTTAGTCTTTCAATCCTGGACATGGCTGTCCTCCTTCTTATCGTCTTAGGGCCGCGGGCCGATTGCATCTTCAAGGCTAACCATGATGCCTTCCGGTACATTCTGGATCACGGAGCCTTCTTCAGCGAGGTTTTCAAGAAACGTCTGCGCGGCGGCCCGTTTTTCTTCGGACCAATCGTTGCCGAAGTACCCGTAGGTATTTCCGTTCTCGATGATCTGATCGAGCACAGCATCACTGGTGATCCCCAATTTTTCAACGATGTATGGCTGGCGCAGGATTTCGTAATTGCTGTCTTCGAGCATAGCAATCGCTTCGTCGTATGCATCACGAACCGCATAGGCCGTTGCCGGATTTTCCTGCATCCAGTCATCGTGCATCACGATGTTGGTGATCCATGGTGAAAAGCCACCGGTGAATTCAGAATAATCCGCATAGGCCTGCAGAAGGTAACGACCGTCCGTAGCGACCATCGCTTCGGAGACAAAGGATTCAAAGTTGAAGATTGCGTCGACTTCGCCTTGGGCTAACAATTGAACTAACGCAGCAGGTCCGACCTGCGACATATCGTATTCTTCAAGAACGTCGAAGCCATACATCTCTTGAACGATCAGGCGAATGAAAGACGTGGTGCCTGAATCCGCGCCGAAGTGACCAACACGCATGCCGCGCAGATCTTCGGGGGTTTCTGCGTCCGACGATCCTGGAACGACGATCCCAAGATAAAGATTGCCGACAGGATAGATCGCCGAAACCTCGAAGCCTTCTTCGCGGGCAATGGCGACGCCAAGCATGTCATTGTCCATAGACACATCAGAATTTCCGATCAGGAAGTTCTGGAACAGGCCGTCACTTGACAGGTATTCGAACTGCCCGTCAAAGCCATACTTTTCGTCAAGTCCTTCCCCCTCGATAATCATCATCGGAACACCACCGATGCTTCCGGCAACGGCCTGAAGCGTGACTTCGGTGTTTTCTGCAGCAGCCGGCAACGCAAGCGCAGTTAAGCCGACAACAAGTACACCACCTCTAGAAAAATTGTTCATTGGACCATCCTGTTGTTTGTCTTCTTGGGTAGGGTTACCCTATCCGTCAGAATTTATTAATCAAGTGGATAATTAATAATTCATCCTATGTCTCGACAGTCAGCCAAAACTGACTAGAGGTGTAGGGAAGCCTGATGCATCGCCCGGGGTCATGCAGGTGACCTTGGCTGTACGCATATGGTAACTATTTGTTAAATAAACCTTTGTGGAGATTTCCAATGCCCCGCGCAAAAAGCAAAACACTCGGTGAGGCGCGCCGGCCCGGCCGACCAGAAGGACAAACAAATCTGTCGGAAGGCATTCTTGATGCGGCCGAAGTCCTGTTTGCCGAGCAGGGATACGCCGGAACAACCCTACGTCAGGTTGCCGAAAAGCTGGACGCGAATGCGGCGATGATTGCCTACTATTTCAAAAATAAAGATAACCTTTTCAGAGAAGTCTTTACCCGACGAGGGCATGCCATTTCCGATGACAGGATGAAACGACTGGCCGCTTTGAAGGCGCGCGGTGATTATGATTTACGTGATTTGGTGGCCGCATTTATCGAACCGGCGGCGGATTTGTTTCATGATGCACAGGGGCGGGCGTTTTTGCGCCTGCACGCTCGGATGCATATGGAACCCGCCGACTTGTCGTTCGAATTACGGCGAATCGTTTATAACGAATCGACTCGTGCTTACGCCAATGCCTTTGCCGAACTGTTGCCCCAGATGCCGTTGCGGGACGTGTACCAGCGCGTCACTTTGCTTATCGGCGCCTATCTATACGCATTTTCCGGAACAAGTCGGCTGGACGAATTGCTGATCGAAGGCAATGACGACTCGATAAAGGGCCTTCTTGAATCGACGATCGCGTTTGGCACTGCGGGTATGTGCAGCCGCTCGTCTTGATTGAACTGGGCATTCATATTGCGGCCTTGCCAAGGTGCTGTTCATGCTGAACGACCTTGGCCGGATCAGCGATTTGACGGAAACCAGAACCGATGCTGTTAGCAAGGACGAGATGCTGAACAACCTTATCGCGTTCTTGTGCACAGGGTTTGCCGCGCCCTAACCCACCACCGTCTAACAAATCTCCTGCTATAACCAGACTGGATTTCAGGGAAGAAGAAAGTGCCACTTGTAATTAATCAAACGGTTAATTAATCCTATGCTTAACTGAAACGGAGAATCGACATGAAAAGCTTTCGCGTGGGCCAGATTGTGCCCAGTTCAAACGTAACGATGGAAACAGAGATCCCTGCGTTGTTGACCGCGCGGGGGCAGGTTCACCCGGAAAAGTTCAGTTATCATTCGTCGCGCATGCGGATGAAAAAAGTCACCGCAGAAGAATTGAAGGCCATGGATGCCGATAGCGATCGCTGCGCGCTTGAACTTAGCGATGCGCGAGTCGATGTGCTTGGCTATGCCTGCCTTGTTGCGATCATGTCGATGGGCGAAGGGTATCACTGCACATCCGCGCAACGTCTTGGTCAAGTGACCAAGGACAACGATGCCGAAGCGCCGGTCATCACATCCGCTGGCGCGCTGGTGGACGGGTTGCATGCGATGGGTGCCAAAAAGATCGCGCTTGTGGCGCCCTATATGAAGCCGCTGACCGAAATGGTGGTGAATTACATCCGCGCCGAAGGGATCGAAGTGTCGGTCTGGAAGGCGCTTGAAATCAGCGACAACCTTGCCGTGGCGGCGCATGACCCGATGAACCTTCCCGGAATTGTCGCGGAGATGGACACATCGGACGTCGATGCCGTGGTGTTGTCAGCCTGCGTCCAGATGCCGTCTTTGCGGGCTGTTCCGATGGCCGAAGCAGTCACTGGCAAACCGGTAGTGACAGCGGCCATCGCGACCACATGGGCGATGCTGAGAGCACTCGATCTCGACACCCTGGTGCCCGGTGGCGGCGCGCTTTTGTCCGGCAAGTACTAGGGGGGATACTATGTCACGCGGTTACAACGTGTATGCCAATGGCATCCGCCAACATCTGTTTCACTATGCGAGTGACGGACCGACGATGCTTCTTATTCCAGGTATTACGTCGCCTGCGATTACCTGGGGGTTCATCGCCGAACGGCTTTGCTTACACTTTAATGTTCACGTTCTTGACGTGCGCGGTCGTGGGCTTTCACAGGCGGGGGATCTTGATTATTCGCTTGATGCGATGGCCGACGATGCGTTGGCCGTGATCAAGGCCGCTAACTTGGGCAAACCGATCATTCTGGGCCACTCGATGGGAGCACGAAACGCTATTCGCGCGGCGCGCAAGGACGGGTCTGCAATGTCCGGCCTTGTTCTGGTGGATCCGCCGATCAGCGGGCCGGGACGGCGTGAATATCCTTCCAAATGGACGTGGTATCGGGATTCGATCATCGCCGCCACGAAGGGCTGTTCCGCAGAAGACATGCGGGCTTTCTGCCCCACATGGACCGACGATCAGGTCGCGCTGCGGGCGGAATGGCTTCACACCTGTCAGCTTGATGCGATCCAGACATCGTTTGACGGGTTCCACTCCGACGACATCCATGTCGATCTTGCGCAGCTCACCTTGCCGATCCGTCTGGTGGTTGCAGGCGGCGCGCCGGTGATCGGCGATGACGACGTGGCCGAGATCCGGAGCCTCGCGCCGCAAACTGAGGTCCGCACCGTAGACGGTGCCGGCCACATGATCCCGTGGGACGATCTAGACGGGTTTCTGAACGCCGTAACCGATTTCCGCACGTAACTACACTTCGATAGGGAGGTTCCATCATGGACCACACAAGTTTCACCGAAATCTGTCTTCATCAGCTCAAAATGTCCGGTGTCCACGAGGGTGAAAAGCTCGTCGTGTTGACACAAGGAAACGAGCGTCTGAATTATGCCGATGCCTTCATGGCCGCCGGCGCACGTTTGGGTGCCTCGATGTATCACATGCGACTGCCTGCGCCTTCGGCCCTTGGTGGTTGGAATGTCGGCGTGACAGGCCTTGCCGCTATGCCCGACGCCGTTGACGCACTGAAGGCTTGCGACATGCTAATTGATTGCGTGTTCTTGCTGTTTTCCCCTGAACAATTCGCCATCCAAGAGGCGGGGACACGTATCCTGACCGCCGTGGAACCACCCGAATTGCTTGCGCGGATGCTGCCAACAAAGGAACTGCGCGAGAAAGTCGAAATCGGCGCGGAACTACTGTCCAAGGCCAAAGTGATGCGGATCACGTCGCCCCATGGAACGGATGTAACTTACAAGCTTAACACCTACCCGACGGTTGCCGAATATGCCTGCACCGATGAACCGGGCCGTTGGGATCACTGGCCGTCCGGTTTTGTGTTCACCGGTGGTGACGATGATGGCGTCGACGGCCAGATTGTCGTTGCACCCGGCGACGTTCTGCTGCCGCAGAACATGTATGTCCGCGACCCGATTACATACACGATCGAAAAGGGCTTTATCACCGACATGCGCGGCGGTCTCGATTGTGAATTGGTCAAATCCTACATGGACAGCTTCAACGATGAACGTGGCAAAGGCATGAGCCACGTCGGCTGGGGCATGAACCCCAATGCCAAGTGGCACCGCATGACACCGGGTGAATTCCCCGGCGGAATGGGTATGGAGCCACGGAGCTTTTACGGCAACGTCATGTTCTCGACAGGTCCCAACAACGAACTTGGCGGGCCCAACGACACCGCCTGCCATCTTGATATCCCCATGCGCAACTGTTCGCTGTTCCTTGATGGCGAACCGATCGTCATCGACGGCGATATCGTCGTGAAAGAGATGCAAATGGAGCGCGGTTAAGCCAACCACGGAAAGGGTCAAACCATGAATCAGGAAAAAACCTATGAGGATGCGGGCTTCGGAGGGCAGGTTCCTCGTGGTCTAAACCCTGCGCTGATTGTCATCGACTTCAGCTTTGGTTTCACGGACCAGTCCTATCCGACGGCATCGGACGCCAGCGCACAGATCGCGGTCACCAACAGGTTAATCGCCGCCGCGCGCCGCAAATCCGTGCCGGTAATTTTCACCATCATTTCGTACAACCCGGGCGAACTGGACCGTCTGGCGTGGCTGAAGAAGGCGCGGGGTATGAAAGCACTTGTCGATGGCAGCCGACTTGTCGAAATCGACGACCGGCTGATCCGTGAACCGGGGGATGTCGTGATCGTCAAAAAAGGCGCATCGGGATTCTTCGGGACAAACCTTGCGGGCCTACTTGTCAGCGCAGGGATCGACACTGTAATCTTGACCGGTGCGACAACATCAGGATGCATCCGCGCATCGGCAGTCGATGCCGTGCAAAGCGGCTTTAACGTTTTGGTCGCCGCGGATGCCTGCGCCGACCGCGCACAACCGCCACACGATGCCGCGCTGTATGACATTCAACAGAAATATGGTGATGTCGTCATATCCAATGACGTTTTGAAATACCTTGAGGCCTCATAGCAGTGCGCTGGAAGCCATCTGACACGCCGGGCCATTTTAGCAATTGAATGGTCCCGCTTTTCCTTCAAAGGTTTTTCCTATGTCTAATCTCACCCTTACTGTTACATGCCAATTCCGACGCGGGATCGTTGCAGACATTTTCACGTTTCTTGCGGCGCAGAGGTGCAATACCACCGACAGCGCGCAGTTCGACGATGCGGAGACTGAAAATTCGAGACTGTTACGTTAACTGACCACGACGGCATGGATGCCTGTGCTGCAGAGAAGCCTATGTGGTAACGGGCTTGAACAGTCCGTGGTGAACGCGATCTCGCCATTGACGCTGGGTGCGTTGTGATGGGTGTGGCCGCGTTTGATAGTTCGGATCGCCTCGATCCCGGACAAGGTGGCCTTTGCCGGTTGCAGGAATCGGAAGCTTTGCCAGTACCCTAGGAGCCGCTTCAGGGCAGCATGATCGCTTTCGATCAGAATGTTCCGCCACTTTCTGTAGATGTGCTGGATGCCGTCAAAATGCGGATCGTATCGGTGATTGATCTCTTCGGATGACGCGCCGATAGGCACGCGCTTTGTCCGTGCGGATCGTAATCGGCCGATGTAACCGCACGCGTTCGATTGCCTTGCGCAGGAAGGCTTTCGTGACCATTGCGTCACGCCGTTCGGTCAGTCGGAAGTCGACCATCTGGCCGTTTGCGTCAACCGCCCGCCACAGGTAGCGCCATCTGCCGCCGACGCGGATGTTAGTTTCATCCGCTGCCTGGCAGGCGATTACGAAGTGATCTGCCGAGAGGGCACGGCCAATCGAAGCTCACTGGACCTGTCGCGCTTTCGTGCCGCCCCAAGTGCTCGTTTAAGCCACCTTGCGTTCGAATGCGACCGGGCTTTTCCAACCCAATGCTGAGTGTCGGCGGCGCGAATTGTAGAACCCGTTGATGTATTGGAAGATCGCCATCTCAGCCTTGCGCCGTGTTTCCCAACGATGCCGCCAGATAAGTTCTGCTTTGATGGTTTTAAAGAACGTCTCAACAGCCGCATTATC
>Ga0115567_10006950_pt1 | contig 10757 bp, 8 predicted proteins | sample COGITO_mtgs_1204_2_FD_88679 | JGI IMG/M metagenome (GOLD analysis project Ga0115567, IMG submission 88679) | Pelagic marine microbial communities from North Sea - COGITO_mtgs_120412 | ecosystem: Environmental > Aquatic > Marine > Epipelagic | place: Germany:Helgoland, sampling site Kabeltonne... | reverse complement strand
GGGGAGGGGGGGGGGGGGAGTGCTGGGGGGTGGGAGGGGGGGGGGGGGTGAGGGGGGGGAGGGGGGGGGGGGGGGGGGGGGGGGGGGGGGGGGGGGGGGGGGGGGTTGCAGCCTGCTCCCGCTCGGGGTCCACGATTCCCCACACGAGCATCGCCAGGCGCTCCATCGGGGGCATCAGTCGCCGCACCCCCGGGAGGAGATTCTCGCGCGAGAGCAGCGGCACCACGTACCGCTGCGCTCTCCCATCGCCCCAGGCCTGCGCCGCGCGCTCGATTCGAGGAGGGCGCTCCCGCGAAAAGAGCACGTCGGCCCCGCCCCATGCGCGATCCTTTGTCATCTCGTCCTCACTGCGCAGGTCGAGGATCGCCTTCACAGAGTAGTTGGCCTGTACCACGTCTGCCAGGTCCGCGGCGCGATCGCCGTGCAGGCACGCAGTGCGCAACACCCGGCCGGAAAGCCCTTTCGCCGTGAGGCTCGCGCCTCCGAGGTCCCGAAGGTTCAGCTCCGACTCCACACGCGATTTCAAATCGCTCTCCGACAGCTGTGTAACCGCCTTTTCCTCCTTGCAAAACAGAGCCGTTCCCGTCCTAGATTGTGGCTGGCGCACGCCCGCGGCGTTGCTCGTGCGGGCCTCGCCGGAGGAGCGCAGCAAGAGCTCGGACCTGCTTGGGCTCCAGCGGGCGCCTCGACGGCTCTCGCCCCTGAGCGCCCCGTCGTGATGCGAGAGCATTGCAGCTCGCGTGGGGTGCGCACGTGTGTGCTGAAGAAGATTGTTCAATCCGCCCGCCGGTGCGCCTGCCGCATGGTGCTCGTGGGATTCAACCGGAGCACACGGTGCACACGGTACGCGGCGATGGGAGCAGGCAGAAGCATGCGTGAACGGCGAGGGTGGGAGGCGAAGGCAGTGACGTGCAGGGTTCAGGCCGAAACACACCGTGAGTGATGTCGAGCGGTATGCTCTCGAGAAATGCGAACGTGTCGCTCACTGGGATGGCCAAAAGCATGAGGACCAGAGCCAGCCACGAAGTGCAACCCACCATCGAAACCATCCAACAGCAGCAAGCAATGGCCGCCGGGCAAAAATCCTTGAGACAACGTACACGACTACACTCGCGCTTCCCGCGTTCCACTGACGCGCCTTGTCACGCTCGACAGGTTACGGGCACGTACTCGACAGGTTACGGGCACTGTTCGCGGATTCCGCGGAGTCCATGCTCAGCAAAGCTGTCGCAGAGCGCGCGCACACAGTGACGATCGTCCTTGCACCGCTGGTCGCATGGTCGTTGTGGCATGCAATCTCATGGCGAAGTGTTGCCCCGTCCAGCATGCGCGAGACCAGAGTTGTGCACTGTGTTGACCCCAGCATGCGCAAAACGAGGCTCCTGGCGAGCAAGTACTCGAATCTAACGGCATGGCGGCGACGTAGGGAGACAACGGGCGAGAAAATTCCGGGCGATCGTAGAGGCACTACGCGACGAGACACGAGCACAGGTCTGCTGGGGCCGCTGTGGGGCGCTCGTTCAGGTCCGCGCTGATTTTGCAAGCATTGCTTCTGCTGAGTTGGTGCTGGCTTGCAGGTTGAGGATGCAGCCAACGGCAGAGACCCGGGGGGCACGGGAGCGACAATGGCAGATGAGCATCTCATTGCAGACCTTGACGGCGCGAGTTTCGCACACGTCCAGATGATGCTTCAGCGAGGAGAGCTGTCCGCAAGCGCAGTGCTCACGGCGATCCGTACGCTCGCGGGGCGCGCTTCGCAACGGCTCAACTGTGTGACCGGTTTTATTGAGGGGGCGACGCTAGAAGCAGCACATCTTGACGAGCAGCGGGCGCGGGCTGGACGGGCCAAGGGCCCGCTGCACGGCATCCCGGTGGCCTGCGAGCCCGCAGAACCCAGCCCCACAGAGCGCGGTCGCGGTGCGCGGGCAGCGGGGCCACGCCTCTTGGAGGAATCGCAGAGCACGCGGCGCCAAGTGGGCGCGGGCGTTTCTAACGGGTGTTCCTTCGGAGGGGGCGTCGGGGCAGGTGTCGGTCAAGGAGTCTCTCGCCGTCGCAGGCTGCGCTTCCACCGCCGGGCTCGCCAAGCGCATCGGCACGCGCGCGGTAGCTGACGCGCCGGTGGTCGCGGCGCTGCGGCTGGCCGGGGCGGTGCCCTTCTGCCAGACAAACCTGCCGCAGACGAATCTGTCCTACGGGTGCTCGAACCCCGTTTTTGGTGAGACGTGCTCGCCCCTCGACCCGCGCCGCACGCCCGGCGGCTCCTCGGGTGGCGAGGCCGCGCTGCTCGCCGCGGGCGGCTCCCTCCTCGGCATCGGTCCCACCCCCGCCCCTCTCATCTCAATTTCCCTCGTCTCCTCTCCCATCCTGTCCCCTCATCTTCACTGCTCCCCTCTCCCCTCATGTAGTAGGACCTCCTCGGCATCGGGCTTCTCCCCACCTGCCCCGGCCCCAGCCCCGCCCCCCCGCCCCCCAGCGCGCGCCCGGCGCGAGGCGCATGCCGTGAGAGGCGGCGCGGCGAGTTGGGCGGCAGGCGCGGACGTGGGCGGGAGTGTGCGGGTGCCGGCGGCGTTCTGCGGGGTGTGCGGATTCAAGCCAGGGTCGGGCCGCTCGTCGACGCGAGGCAGCTACTCATCAACCGCCGGGCAGTCGGGCGTGGCCGCGGCGGCGGGGCCGCTCTGCCGGAGCGTCGCAGGGCTCGAGGCGGCGATGCGCGCGACGACAGGGGCGCCCATGCACGCGCTCGACGCGCAGGTTCCTCCGCTGCCGTGGCGCGGCGAGGACGCGGCGCCGCTCCGCGGGCAGCGAGGCGGAGGGCCTCACGCGCTGCGCGTCGGCTTCTACCTCTCCGACGGCTTCCTCTCGCCCTCGCCCGCCTGTGCCCGCGCCGTCCGCAAAAGTCCCCGCCCGCCCGCGCCCGCCCGCGCGAGCCGCTGCACGCTCGACGCTCAGTGCGCGCTGGGGCCGAATCTCTGCGCAGCATGCGCGCTGCTGCGGGAGCGGGGCCACGAGGTGGTGCAGTTCGAGCCGCCCTCGGCCGCGCGCGGGGTGCTGCTCTTCTTCCGCCTCCTCACCGCCGACGGCGGCGCGGCGGTCCTCGAGGCCTGCGCCCAAAGAATCATCGACGCCTCCCCTGACGCCTCCCCTGACGCCTCCCTTGACGCCTCCCCTTCCCTTCCCTTCTCTCCCCTCCGCGTGCACGCACCGCTGCCCGCATCGCCCCTCGCAGGATCGCCCGCGGTCAAGGGGGGCGCTCAAGGCTGAGCGGGGGTGGCGCGGGCGCGGGCGCGGGCGGTGGCAGGCGCTGGAAGGGGAGGAGGTGGACGCGAGCCTCGGGGCGTTCGTGGCGGGCGTGGCAGCGACCGGCTCGCGCGAGGCGCGGCAGCGCGAGGCGGAGCTGAGGCGCGCGGGGAAGCGGCGGGCGGCGGACCTGCTCGGGGCGATCGGGGCGGTGAGCCAGGTCCGCAGCTGTGCTCACGCGCCCACGGCTAATCAGTCAACCATGACGACCACTCCCCCCCCATTCGTGCAGGCCAAGAACCCGGTGCGCGAGTACTGGCGCGCGCAGGCGGAGCGCGCAGAGCTGCGGGAGGAGTGGGAGCGCGCGTGGCGCGCCGCGCGGCTCGACTGCCTGCTAACGCCGGCGCACGTGATGCCGCCGCCGGCACCGGGGGCTGTGGCGGCATCTGGGGCGACGCTTTGCTATACCCAGCTGTTCAACCTCCTCGACTTTCCCGCGGGGACCGTGCCTGTCTGCCGCGCAGAGGAAGCCGACCAAGACCTCACCGCCTGGCCCCAACGGATCCTCGACGAGCAATTCGGCGCTTCCGCCCGCGCCCGCGCTGCCCGCGGCGAAATCTACGGCGCGCAAGATGACTTTCTCGAGGACGTGGTGCGGGCGAGCTGCGTGGGCGCCGCGGGGCTGCCCGTGTCGGTGCAGGTGGTGGCTCTGCCGTGGCGCGAGGAGCGCTGCCTCGGAATCATGGCGGAGATCGAGCAGGCCGCGCCCCGCCCGCGAGGGACGCGTGGCCCGCGCGCCCCTCTTGGGAGCCGCGAATAGCAAGTACCGACAGCCAAGGCTGTCCGCAGCCTTGGGCGCGGGCGAGCGCGGAGCGCTCACGTGGGGCAGGGGCGGCAGGCGCGGGACGACGAGCGGCTGCAGCAGATTCTCGAGGGCGCGGAGCGCGCCGGCTGCCCGCCCCTCATGGGGGGGCACTCGCCCCTCGCCGACCGCAAGTAGCCTCCGCGCGCCCCCTGGGAGCGGCCCGGTGCGCGCGGTGGAGCGCGGCTGGGCGTGCGCAGCCAGAGGCGTTGGCCACACTCGGCGCCAGCTCGCGCCGAGTGTGCCAAGCCAAAGGTACCGCATCGCACGCTCGGCGCAAGGCACGCGCGCCGTCTCCTCCTCGTGAAGGCTATTCCGGAGATCGGCTCAGCCCAGGCCATCCGTGAAGATGAAACGTTTCATGCTGTGCCGCGTATGCGCGGTACGGCCAGTCGCCCACACGGGGCTGCGAGAAGATGCGATACCAGGGGCACACGAGAGCGCGGGCGCAGCTCGGGCACAGGGGCAGGGCAAGGGGGCGCGTCTCCCGCCTGTGTCCAGACAACCTCGCTCTCTTATCAAGTCCACTTAAGCCATCTTATCAAGTCCACTTGAGCCATCTTATCAAGTCCACTTGAGCCATCTTATTAAGTCCACTTGAGTCGCGCCGGCCCATCCACACGCCCTCACGTGCACGCAGCGTGCACGCAACGCGGCACGGGTGCCTCGCAGTTCCAGACTCCCGCGCCCCCCGCTGCACTTAGCAGCCTCTCAAAACCCTAAAAGCCTCTCGCGCCGGAGAGCCGGCGAAAAACACATCCCGCGCCGACTCTCCCGCCGCTCCCCCCTCGCGCCTCGCCGCGCGCTCGCGCCAGACATCACTTGCGCGCGGGCGGCGGAGGGTCCAAGCTCGGGAGCGGCGGCGGCGCGGCGGCGCTCGTGGGTGCGGCGCGGGCGCCGGGCGCGGCGGCGGGAATGCCCTCCTCGAGGCCGAGGAGGTCTGGGAGGAGCGGCGGGGCGGCGGCGGCGGCGGGTGCGGGAGGCGGCGGCTCGGTGACGCCCAGGGCGTAGTCGTGGAGCGACTCGCCCAGCACCTGCGCCTCCGCGTCGTCCTCCCCGAGCCCCTCCAGCCCCAGGTCGTCGTCGTCCTCCGGTCCGTCCGCCAGCCCCGAGTATCGCGTGTGCGCAAACGTGCTCCCCAGCGGGCCCATCCCCCGCGCGCCCGAGTGAAAGAAGTCGAGCATGTCAGCCGTCGACGCCCACGGCGCGGCCAGACCCTGGTCCTTGCGGCGCGAGTAGGTCACGAAGCCCATCACGGCGCCGAGGGCTACCACGACGGTGAGCATTAGCATCGACGTCCAGCCGAGGCCGGGGCAAGACTCCACGAGCGGATCGAGCTGCGCCGCCACCTCTCCGCCGACGCACGAGTCGCCCGGGATGCGGCGGTACCCGCGCGAGACCGTGAAGTAGGACGCGCAGTCCTCGGGCGCGCCGAAGCCGGCGACAGGCATGTCAGGCACGCGCTCGCAGCTCTTGGAAGAGCCTTCGCGCAGCTGGTACCCGAAGTCGCACTCAAAGTCAGCGCGCGTGCACTCACAGTTGGCGCGCGCTTCTTTGCGGTCGTTGTCCCACCCGTTGAAGCACTGGACCGCGCGCTTCCGGCGCGTGTACGTGACCTTCCGCCCGAGGAGGCAGCTCCCCTGCCGCAACTCGTCCGCAGGTGTCCAGAACTCATAGTCAGACGCGTCGCCACCCGCCGCATTGATTCCTTCGCAGCGCCGCTCATGAAGCGTCTCAAAGTTGATCTGCATGAGCACCCCCTTCTCACCACGCCGCCCGTAAATGATGAAGACTTGGCTGTTCCCTGAAGGCTCCGTGATGATGTTCTCCACCTCAATATCGTGATCCCAGAAGGTGTATTCTGTCCAGTTCAGCCCCTCATTCCACGAGTACAGCACCCGATTTGTCGCCTGACGGTTGTCCGCCAGCACCATCAGCGCGCCGTGGTCGCCATACTCGTAAATGTAGGAGCCGCGTTTAATTTGCTCCCACGTCTGTCCGGCATCGCGCGAAAAGTACGTGTTCGTCTCGTCCTCACGCTCATGCAGGTGGTGCCCGACATTGCCCGTTGCGATGATGAGGCCCGTCGACGAGACAGAGGAATACACCGGCCCGAGCATTCCAGAGGTTTTGCCGTTGAGGTGAAGCGAACAGCCCTCGCACACGTCCAGAGGCCGCCCATGGTGATCATGCGTCGGTGCCTTGACCGGCTGCCAGAGCGAGCCCTTGTCGAACGAGATGAGCGTTTTTTCCGGCACCATGCCGTCCGCCTGAGGATGGGCACTAGGTCAGGGGTGGTAGATGAGATGTGCGCCCTAAATCCCGAAGCCATGCCGGGACGCAGGGGCAAAGTACGCCCAACGCCCCCGCGGGCACAAACGCGCCCAGGCATGGCGGAGCGCACCAGGTGGTTGTTGAAAATTACCGCCTGGAGTCCGCCAAGGAGCGACAGCTCTGGCTCCGCTTCCTGGTCCGCAACATTGGCCACGTACACCCCGTCGACCCCGTTGATTCTCTCAAAGTCTGTCAGCCCGCGGTAGTCCTGCGCCGCCAACCCCCACGCTATCAGGGTTTGGGGTTCAGGGCATGTCAGGTGCGTGTGGATGGGTCTCGTGTGCTGAGCTATGCGGCTATCCCCCTCTGGCCACGCCGCGGTGCGGGCAAGGACCTTGACAACGCCGCGGAGAGAGAGAGAGTACTCGCGGCCCGACGGCCCCGACATGTAGACGTTTGCGAAGGAAGAGTCCCGCGAGCCATGAGCAACCTGCACGAATACCGACTCCTCCTTGGCGTCGATGACCCGATAGGAGCGCTCAGAGAGCTGGTACGGGAATTGTGCGCGCTGGAAGGTCTTGCCCTTGTCCGCAGAGACGTGGAGGATCACCTCAAGCTCCTCCTGCGCCCCCGCCCGCCAAGCGTCAGCCACCGCACGTGCCGGGCGCCTCTTACACCTGGTTCAGCGCCTAGCGCTACACACCGCCACTGTTTCCCAAGGGCCTCCGACAGCGGTCCGCGCTCAGCATGGGCGCCTCGACCAAGAGTCGCGCACGCGCGCACGGCGTGCGGCGCGGCGTGCCTCCGCAGGAGGCGTAATCCGCTCTCAGTTCCCTCGAAAGAATGGTCTTCACGGACTCTAGGGCAGCGAAGTGGCGCACGGCACGGGCGGGGTCAGCAGGGGCCTCGCCTGCGGGTTCATAGCCGCGACAAAGTAGTAGGGGTCATGGAACGCGAAGCGGTTTCCGTGCGGGACCGCCATCTCCTGGCTCGCAAAGTAATCGTGCGTCACGACAAAATCGATGTTGGGGTCCCAGTCCGACAGCGCGTTCTTTGGCGTAGTGTCGGCCTTGCGAACGCATGCGAGAATGGTCTTATCTGTGAATCCCTTGACAGCGGGGTCGCCCCACTCAAACTGGAACACGTTCTTCTGGATTTTTTTCCAACTGCGCCCGAAGTCCTCTGAGACAAACAACGAAAGGTAGCGATTCGGGAACGAGCCCTCATATTTCGTCGCCAGGAGTGACTCTGCCCGCGTGGGATGCATCTTGATCTCAGACATCACCCCGAAAGCGTGCCGCTCGTACGTGTTTCCCTGGTCGCGAGAGAACCAATTGTTTTCCCCGTAGCCCTTCATCACCACGTACTTGGCGTCTGCCTTGGAAAACAGCATGCTGGACACCTGTAAACACCGTCATCAACGTTACCACAGCACTTTTGGTGGGGCGTTTTCTCGCAGTCTGCATAAATCAAGTAGCACTTGCATCAAGCACACATGTGTTGCTCGGAGCGGCACCCGAGTCTGGAACGGCTCCGTGTAGTCGTCGTCAGCCATCTCATCGCGCTGGCTTACCTGCCAGGCCATAGAGCGCGCGCTCTGTGTGTATTACACAATGGCGTGCGCGCTTCTCCATGGGTCTACCATAGCTCTATCCTAGCGTGAGACAGGGCTCACCCAGGTCTGCCCGTCATCAGTCGAGCGGTAGATGCTTCCCCGCATGGACTTGACAAACACCTGCCAACACCACACTGTGGTTCAGAACCGTGGCTCCGCTCCAGGTATACCCAAAAACCTGCTACCATCGGCACGTGCGCCTGGTGATTGGGCATGGCGCGATGCGCCGGGAGATGATCTCGGCGCAACAATCGGGCGAATGGCGCGCAGTCCCATTCCGAAGAGCGCGTACCGTCTTCGAATTTGGTTTGGCACCAGCCCTTGTATTGTTGACCCACTGCAACCGCGGGCGCCGATGCTCAGACGCTGTCTGGGTCCCCAATTCTGCCTGGTGGGCCGGCGGGGCCTACGGTGCAATGCGCAGCAACAAGCGCACAATACCCCCACGGATTGGGGCTTCTAGAGAGCAGATGCTGGCTCTTTTGCGCAAAGAAAGGAACAGACCTGCATGTCTGCGACTTGGCTGTCAATGAGGAAAGGCCTTGACGTAGTGATCTCTGCGCTGCTCTCCGCGCAAACCCAGGCGAGAATCCCGACCACTAGCGCGTAGCGCCGCGCGGCGGAACCAGACCAACGCTGGTCGCGCCGAGCCAAGAACGCGCGATCCACCCATTTCTGCTGCATCGCAGCGTGCGGACCGACACCGCCGCCGTCACCCTCGGGAACCCCTCGCCTACCGCGCTGCTCCTGAGCTGGCATTGGACACGGCGACAAACAGGAGGGGCTTTGCGCGGCGGTTACAGCAGCAGGGCAGCTGGGAACTCTACTGGTAACGGAATCGTTTGGATTGCTCGCACGAGGCGAAAAGGTGTGCCGTTTCCAAGGGATTCTATTATTGGCAGCGAAAGGGGTTCAAGATGAGACCCCATCTGTAAAGAGTATCGTTTTTTGCTTTCGCCGCCGTTCTCACGTGAGATTTCAGCAGAACAAAAGGAGAACGTACTGACCACCTGTCGAGTCAAGCAATGACCGTGCCGGCGGCTCTGGTCCTGGGGTCATGGCGAAGCGAGACGACTGGAAGCGCTCACCTAGTCAAGGACAGCGTGGGCGCCGCGATCGCGCCTTTTGGCGCCACTCCTGACGGCATGTCGACGATGATCCGCAACGGGGGCGCAACTCCGCGCCATCTTCTTTTCCCGGAACACGCAGGACCTGCTGAGGAGGACGAGCCGGCGCGGGCAGCGGGCGGTGCCTACCGACGATTTCGTCGCACCCGGTCATCCCGTGAGGGCTTGGTCGCGCCGTGTGGTGGACAGGCGGAGGTGCATGACATGGAGGAGGTGGACGACTCACTCTCCCTATCGCTGTGCGACTGTGCGTTTGCGTTGGAGATGGAGGACGACCGCTTTCTACGCTTTTCCTTTGGTTCTGAGCCAGTGCGGGACCGTACGACCAAGCATATACCTGGGTTTTAGCTTGCGTGCCTCACCGCGCGTGATGTCGTGCCTGTAGCAATAGATTTCGTAGACCCTAGCCGTAGGTAGCGAGAGCAGTAAATGCCGCGCCATTGATTTTGTCACGACCGATGTTGATGTACCTACCTGCTCTGGCGCCGGTTGTGATGCTGGCTCCGACGCGTTCTCGGCGCGAGTGGCTGCGGAAACGCACCCTGTGCCCTTCCACACGCGGTGCAGACTTTCCGTGCTCAGCCCTACGACAACCGTTCGTCGACAGAGTGCGCGGGCGGCCGGCAAAACATCACAGCGCCTTTACCCGCTCTTCCCGCGCGCGCCTCTCGCCAACCGACGCTTGCTAGGAGCGAGAGCCGAGACACGCTAGCGCCCGGGCACGATGTCACGGTAGATGCTCGCCGCGGCATGGTCCCCGGGCAAGGACGCATTCCCCTTGCCGCGGCTCGCTGATATCCGCTGCAGCGTCTGATGCGACCCGCCCTGCCCGCACGCCCGCGCCTCCCGTTAGCGCCGCCCACGCCACCCGTGAGCGCCGCCCGAGCCTGGCGACGCGCCCAGGGCGCCCCCTTTGCCTCCCCGGCAGCCATGTCACGCCGAGCGCATCAAGTGGTGGGCGGCCGCGGGGCTTCGACCTGCGAGCGGCCGGCGAGGCAAACGGTGGCGACGGAGAGGCGCGGCTCGCCCGGCTCGGGGGCGTGCGCGCCGCGCGCGGGGGCCGCGAGGGGGGACGGCGGGTCGAGGAAGGCGGCGGCGTGGCGGAGCACCGCGGCCACCTTGTCCTCGGCGGAGGAGAAGTCGCCCGCCGCGCCCTCCACGCGCGCGAACCCAACGAGCGCCACGCGCGCGAGCGCCAGCCCCAGCGCCTCCAGCGACACCAGCGCGGCCCCGCGCCCCGCGGCGAGCGCTGAGGGCCGCTCCACGGGCGCCCTGGCGAGGGCGCGGGCACCGCGCTCGGAGGCGGAGGCCGGGCGCTGGGCGGGCGCGCGAAGGGGATGCTCGTCCTCGAGGCGGACAAGCGCGGAGGTGGAGCTGCGCGGGCGTGGGGGGTCGGCAAGGGGCGCCAGCGCCGCGCGCGCCTCATCGTGCGACACGAAGTCGGGCACCAGCCCGAGCTCCTCCAGCAGCGCAACGCCCCTGCCCCGCCTCCGCCTCCCGTCAGCAATCAGCAGTCAGTCGTCAGCCGCCGCAGGCACACACGGTGCAGGGGCAGCGCGCACTCGCGGGGGCGGGGGGAAGCGCCTGTCGAGTGTGAGGCCGCGCGGCGGCGCGACGTGCGCGGAGAGTTGCGCCCGCGCGG
>Ga0115567_10006949_pt1 | contig 10757 bp, 10 predicted proteins | sample COGITO_mtgs_1204_2_FD_88679 | JGI IMG/M metagenome (GOLD analysis project Ga0115567, IMG submission 88679) | Pelagic marine microbial communities from North Sea - COGITO_mtgs_120412 | ecosystem: Environmental > Aquatic > Marine > Epipelagic | place: Germany:Helgoland, sampling site Kabeltonne... | reverse complement strand
CAACAATTTCGGATCTGACAACAACGCGCGGCTAATCGCCAGCATCTGCTGTTCACCCCCCGACAGTTGCGCGCCCCCGTTGCCACGCCGTTCGGCGAGACGCGGGAAGGTCTGGTACACCCGCTCGCGCGTCCATGCCGCATCGCGGGCGTTTCCCGCCGCAAGCCGCAGATGTTCGTCCACAGTGAGGCTGGGCCAGACCCGTCTGCCTTGGGGCACGTAGCCCACGCCAAGGCGATGGATTTCGTGCGGTTCCAGTTTGGAAATCTCGCGGCCCGCCACACGGATCGACCCGGAGCGCGCCCGCGTCAGCCCGACGATGGTGTTGCACAGCGTCGTCTTCCCCATGCCGTTCCGGCCCACGATCGACAGCACGCCGGCACCGAGGGTAAAGCTGACACCCTGCAGTGCGTGGCTTTCGCCATAATACACCTGAAGGTCATTGACCTGAAGCATGGGACGATCAGCCATGGCTACCTCCGAGATATATCGCCTGCACCTCGGCATCGTTTTCGATCTCTTCCGGCGTGCCTTCCTTGAACACGCGCCCGTTGTGCATCATCGACACGTATTCGGACACGCGCAGCGCCACATCCAGATCGTGTTCGATGATGATATAGCCGATGTGCGCGGGCAGCGCGTTCAGGATCGCCACCAGATCGCGCCGCTCCGTGGGCGACAGACCTGCCGCAGGTTCGTCAAACAGGATGAAGCGTGGCGCGCCTGCCAGCGCCAATGCAATCTCGAGCTGGCGCTTGCGTCCGTGGCTGAGTGTGGACACCAGCAGATCACGGTCGTCCTCCAGATGAACGGCGTGTAGGATCGAGCGGGCCTGCATCATGTTCGCATCCTGATCGGAGGGGCGCAGCAACGAAAAGCGTCGCCGCGACACACCGCGACAGGCCAGAAACACACAGTCGAGGATACTCAGCCCGTCGAAAAGCTGGGAAATCTGATAGGTCCGGCGCAGCCCGCGTCGGATGCGCTCATGGGCGGGTATTTCCGTAATATCTTCGCCAAAAAAGCGGATCCGCCCCGCCGTACAGTCAAAATCGCCGGCAATGGCGTTGAAAAGCGTCGTTTTGCCTGCCCCGTTGGAGCCGAGGACCGCGCGCCGCTCACCGGCCGCGATCCTCATGTTTATGCCCGACAGCGCCACGAGGGCTCCGAAATGACGCGCCACGCCGGTCAGCTCCAGCGCGTGTGCGCCGGTGCCTTCCAGTCGGGATGCCGCCAGATTGGTGCCCTGCATTGCCATGGATTATTCGCAGCTCGGGTTTTCGCGGCTGACCGCACCCAGCGCCATGAACTCGTCCTTGTCGATGCCCAGCGTCTGGTTCACCTGGCTGGTGGTCTTGATCAACTGGTTAACCAGATTGCCGTCGGGGCCTTCCACAACCTCCGTCAGGTACATGTCGGCGATGGCATTGCGATTTTCGTCCAGCGACACCTTGCCCGTGGGCGTGTCGAGGGTGAGGCCCGCCAGTGCCGCGCGGTAGGCCGCCGGATCGCTCAGATCGCCGTTCACTTCACCCAGCGCAAGGATCGCCGCTTTCATGCCGATGTAATAGGCATGGGCAAACAGCGAGGGCGATGGAAACGCCCCGTCGGTCTTCTTGTACTCATCCACAAAGGCGGTCCATTCGGGCGTATCGTTCGTGTCCGCAATCGGGCCCGCTGCGGGAGTGCCGATCAGGACCTCCTTCAGGCGCCCTTTCGATGTCAGCACGGACTGGTCCACAGTGATTGAGCCCCCGATAAGGGGCGCTTCGCCACCCGCCTGCTGGAACTGGGTCAGAAAGTTGACCGCATCGGCACCACCAAGCGCGACATAAATGGCGTCGACCTCATCCGGGATGGCCGCGATGACAGAGGAATAATCCTTGTTGCCGATAGGCACCCAGGATTTGCTGCTCACCCTGCCGCCTGCCTTGCAGAATTCAGCCATGAACCCAAAGACCTGCGTGTAGGGAAAGGAATAATCCTCCGCCACGACAGCGACATTGCGGTAGCCCTTCTCGTCGTAGACATAGGTGCCCAGACCCGCCATCCATTGCGCGCCATCCGTCGAGAAGCGGAAGAAGTTTGGTGCCGGATCGCGGAACGTGGTGTCCTGTGCCGCCGACGAACCGTTGATGAACGTCACATCGGGCTGGGTCAGCGCGTAGTTCTTGACCGCGATCCCCTCGTCACCGGACAGCGGGCCGACGAGGATCTTTACGCCGTCCTGCTCCACCAGTTTGCGGGCGGCGCGCACGGCCGAATCCGGCGATGCGTCGGACGAGCCTTTGACGATCTCGATCTTCTTGCCGCCCGCCATGCCGTCCGCTTCATTCACAGCGACCATCGCGCCGCGCTCGCTGTCTTCGCCCAGCACGGTAAACGCGCCCTCGAACGTGGCAAGCAGACCGATCCTGACCGTGTCATCCTGCGCGACAGCCAGTCCCGGCAGCGCGAATGTGGCCAGAGTCGCGGCCATCAATGTCCTTCTGTACAGTCTCATGTGAACCTCCCTTGGTTTGAAAATGGTCTTGGTTTCGGCCCGCCCCGTCAGGGTCCGGACCGTAGTGATCCGGGTGCGATGCGGGGCTTTGCCCTCTCCCACAATCCCAGAATTCCGTCGGGTGACACAAAAACGATCACCAGAAAAAGCAAGCCGATCAGCGTGTTGAACCGTTCCGCCCCGACAAGGTCGATGGCGAACGTCTGCATCAGGATAACCACCACCGCGCCCAGAAACGGTCCGATGGGATGGCGCATACCGCCGATGACCGTGATGATAAGGACGTTGATCGCCGCCGCCACGTTGATCGTACCCGGTGAGATGCGCCCGTTGAACCAGACCTGAAGCACGCCCGCCAGACCCGCGATGATCCCGGCAAGAAACCATGCGAATACCTTGTGCGCGGTCACATCATAGCCAATCGCGCGCATCCGGCGCGGATTGTCGCGCGTCGCCTGAAGGGTCAGACCAAAAGTGGAGCGCGATGCATAGAGCACGGCTAGATAGCTGAGCGTCGCCACCGCAAGGCACAGAAAATAGAACGGCATCGGATCGCGCCAGTAGATGCCGAACACCGTCGGCGCGCGCACTCCGGCAAAACCCGGAAACCCGTTGAACATGGTATAATTCTGCTGGGTGAAATAATGCATCGCCGTCGCCACCGCGAGGGTGATCATGATGGTATAGATGCCGCTGGTGCGTACCGAAATCCAGCCAACAAGCGCGGATGCAAGTGCTGCGATGAACACCGCGACCGGCACCAGAATCCACCACGGCCAGCCGAACCCGTGCACGCCCGCATTGTTTTCACCGAAAATCGCCATGGAATAGCCCGCGACACCCGCAATGGTGATCTGCGCCAGACTAACCATGCCGCCGTACCCGGCCAGCCACATCAGCGACAGGCCCAACATGCCGAAAATCAGCGAATAGGCCCCGATCTGCGTGATGAAGAACCCCGAGGCCAGAAACGGGAACAACAGCAACGCAACCGCCAGCACGATATGCCCTGCCCCAATGCGCGAAAGCAAATCACCGCGCGCGGGCGTCACGCTGGACAGGCCTTCGACGCTCATGATGTGGACCCCATGATGCCCTGCGGTCTGACGGCCAGTGTCACCACCATGATCAGAAATGTCACGACAATCCCGTAGGTCGGAAAATAGACCAGCCCCATCTGTTCGGCCAGACCGATCAGCAGCGCTCCGATGGCCGCGCCGCTGATGGACCCCATGCCGCCCACAATCACCACTACCAGCGAGGCCAGCAAATACCGAACGTCCTCCCCCGGGGAGACCGACAGCGCAGAGCCACCAATGACCCCCGCCAGACCAGCCAGACCCGCGCCCACGGCAAACACGATCGCAAAGACCGCGTGCACGTTGATGCCCGACGCCGACAGCATCTCACGGTCGTCCACACCCGCGCGGATCATCATGCCCACGCGCGTGCGGTTCATCATCAGCCACAAGGCCACACCGATCACGACAGCGAGCAGGAGCACCACCATCCGGAACAGCGGATATTTGATATAGACGATATCGCCGCTCGACTTGATCGCGGAAATCACCGGCAACGTCAGCGATCCCGCCAGCCAGTCGGGCACGATGATCTGATAGGTGCCCCCTGCCCAGACCGCCAGCATCAGATCGGCGGCGACAATGGAAATACCGATGGTCACAAGCGTCTGGCGCAGATCGTCCCCTTCGAGGCGGCGAAACACCACAACCTGCAACACGATCCCCAGCAGACCGACGATCACGAAGGCACCCGCAACACCCAGCAGCCAGAACCCGGTCCGGTTCGCGATTTCATAGCCGACGTAGGCCCCGAGCAGATACAGCGACCCATGCGCCAGATTGACGTTGCGCATCAGCCCGAACACCAGCGTAAACCCACTCGCCACCAGAAAATACAGCCCCGCGAGCGTCAATCCGTTGAGGATCGAACTGACGAATGCCTTTTTGGAAATCAGGATATCGGACAGCCAGTCAGGCCAGACCGGCGTAAACACGAGCCACGCCAGCACGAGTGCCAGCAGCACGACAATTCCACCCCACACATGACGTTTCGTCAGACCGGGGGCGGCGGGCAGGCCGGGGCCAGAGGCGCGCAGATCACTCATGCGGTCAGACGACGCCGCTGTTCGTTCGCCTGCGGAGCCTTGTGAAACTTACCGTTCTTCATGATGGCGAGGATGCGTTTGTGATCCTGCAATATCCGCACGTCCGAAATCGGATCACCGTCCACCAGCAGCATATCGGCCAGATACCCTTCCTTGATCATCCCCAGTTCATTGCCCATGCACATGATCTCGCCGCCGTATTTGGTCGCGGCCTGTATCGCCTCCATCGGGGAGAAGCCGAGCATTTCGACAAAGGTCTGGATGTCTTTGGCGTTGGTCCCCTGCGGTGTCCAGGCAAAGCCGTAATCGCCGCCGATGCAGATACGGATCCCGCGGCGGTGCATCTTTTTCATCGTGTCGACGCACATCTCCAGTTCGCGTTCGTATTCCAGCGACAGCGGCGAGCCGGGCTTGATGCCCCATTGCTCGGCGTAGCGCGCGGTGTTGATCAGCCACGCAATACCGGGCGCGACAAAGTGCTTGCCCTTGACCGCCTCCAGCATATCGAGGCTTTCCTCATCCGCGAAACTGGCGTGATAGATGTTCTGAATCCCGTGCCGGATGCATTGTTTGACGGACCCGCTGGAGCGGGCATGCGCGCTGATCACCTTGCCCCTGCAGCGCGCCTCGGAACAGGCCATCGCGACCTCTTCCTCGGACATCGGCGTTTCCTCGGCACCCATGCCGGTAATGCTTTCGCCCGACAGGTTCAGCTTGATGCTGTCGACACCGTATTTGATCAGTTGGCGCACCGTGCGGCGCACTTCCTCGGGGCCGGATACGACCAGACCAAGGTTCAGCCCCTCGTGCGGTATGTGGCTGGGGGACGCATCGCCAAGGCCGCCGACCGTCGTGATCTCGGGCCCCGCCGCCAGATACCGCGGGCCGGGAAAGCGCCCTTCGTTGATGAACCGTTTCGCCACCACATCGAGGCGCGGCTTAGCCGCCGCGGCACCGCGTCCTGCGGTGAACCCCGCGTCCAGCACCAGTTTGGCCATCTCCATAGTGACCAGCATGTGCTCTTCAAGCTCCATCATCTGGATCGGATCGATACCGGGCGCGTTGTTCCAGCTCAGGTGCAGATGCGCGTCGATCATGCCCGGCATCAGCGTCGCACCCATCCCGTCGATCACCCGCGCGCCGCCATAACTGCTCGACCCGCCAAAGCGGGAGCCGCCCTTGGTGATGCGCGAAATCCGGTTGCCCTTGACCGTCACCTCGCCGGAATAGGGATATTCGCCCGTGGCATCGAGCACGCGGACGTTGGTGAACACCATCTCACCGTTGCCATCCCCGTTGCCGTTCCAACCGTTGTCAGCCATGTCATCCTCCCAGATCAGCCGCCGATGCGTGCATGTCAAATTTTGTGTTGCGCCAGAAAGCCTTGCAGCAGGCCGGCACATTCCTTTGGTTTTTCAAGCGGTGTCCAGTGCCCGCAGCGCGGCAGAATCTCCAGCCGCGCGCCCTTTATCTTTTCGCTCAACAGCCGCGCCATGCTGACTGGGGCGACCGGATCGCTCTCTCCCGTGACCAGCAATGTCGGCGCGGTGATCTTGCGCCAGTCCGCGACCTGTGCATCCGACAAGGCCTCGCAACTGGCGCCGTATCCTTCGGGCGGCTGGCGCAGGATACTCTCGCGGACAAAGGCCACCGCCGCCGGGTTGTCATTGTGCGTCGTGGGGGCGAGCGTGTTTTGTGCGATTTGATCGGCGATACCGGCCATGCCGTCCCGACGCGCCGCACCGGCCCGTTCCAGCAGCCCCTCGCGCGCGGCCTCCGGCGGTTCGGTCAGCGCACCGAACAGCACCATCGCCTGCACCTGCTCCGGCAGCCGGGACGCGATCTGTTGGCACACCAGCGTGCCCATCGAATGTCCTGCAAGGTGAAAGCGGTCAATATCCTTGCCTGAAAGCCAGCCGATCACGGCGTCGGCCATCGCCGCAATGCTCAACCGTCCCTGCCCCAGTGCAGAACGACCCGACCCCGGCATATCCGGCCGGATTGCGCGGACGTTGCCAAGAACGGACATCAGCGGCTGCCACGTATTCGACGTGCCCCCCAGACCATGCAGCAAGACCACGGGAAATCCGTCGCCGGTATCCTCAACGACGAGGCTCATCGCGCCACCACCGGATTTTCCAGATAACCGATCTGGTCGATCTCCACACGCACCACATCGCCCGGCACCAGATACTTTGGCGGGTTGAAACCAATGCCGACACCCACGGGCGTACCCGTCGCGATGATGTCACCGGGGTTCAGCGTCAGACCCGCAGAGAGCGTGGAAATCAGCGTCGGAATATCGAAGATGAGATCGGTGACCGGCGCATCCTGACGCAGCTCGCCATTCACACGGCAGCGGACAGACATGGTGGACAGATCGACGTCATCCGCCGTGACAACCCACGGACCCATCGGGCAAAAGGTGTCCTGCGATTTGCCGATCAGCCATTGGTTGTGCCGTCCCTGTAAATCGCGGGCCGTCACATCGTTGACGATGGTGTAGCCCCAGACATGCTTCATGGCATTTGCCTTGGTGATACCCCGACCGCCGGTGCCGATGATCACAGCCAGTTCCGCCTCGTAATCAATCGCCTCGGACACCGCCTTGTCGATCACGACCGGCGCATCGGGGCCGCCGACACATTCAGGCACCTTGGAAAATATGATCGGATGGGCGGGCACATCGCCGCTGGCGGCTGAAGAATCAAACCCGCTTCTGGCGAATTCCATGGCATGGGCGTGGTAATTTTTGCCGACGCAAAAGATGTTGCGGGCAGGCCGAGGGATCGGTGCTTCAAGCGTGACGCGGGCCAAGGGAACTGCCTGCATCTCGCGCGGCAGTTTTGCCATCCCGATTAGCGTAGTCACGCCCCTCTCCGCGTCCAGGCTGGTGGTATCGAACGGATACACGCACATCTCGTTCAGATCGACGCGGCCGATGCGCCGCTCGCCACCGATGCTGAAAGTCGCCAGCTTCATTAATTGAACGTCCCCAATATGAACCGATCCCGCTATTGGTTCATATTCGCGACGTTAGCTACGCCAGTCGCGTCCAGCAAGTGATTTTTTCCAAACTGGCTATTGCTGCATCGCAGAAGAAATTGTTGCGCCGGCAGTATGGCAGCACCCCTTGAATTCTATTTCGTTTTCGCAAACCTTACTATACCAATTTCGACATCGGTTCAGTTGAGATTTACAATATGGCTAACATCAAAGCAGTGGATATCACCCATTCCCTCCGCGGACGCATTGCGGGATCGGAGTGGCAGGAAGTGCGTATTCTGCCCAACGAGAGGGCCCTGTCGGAACACTACGGCGTGGCCCGCAATACGATTCGCCGGGCCATTTCCACGCTCGCGGACGAGGGAATTCTGACGCGGCATGTGGGACGGGGCACTATCATCAACGAAACCATCTGCGCGGCTTCTGGGGATCTGTCGGCCATCGTGGCGCGGCTGACGGAAATCAGCCCTTTTGATTTGATGAACATGCGGCTGATCATCGAACCGCAAGCCGCCGCCGCCGCCGCCCTGAATGCGAGCGAGGCAAAGCTGGCGACTCTGCGCCACATCCACGACCAGACGATAGATGTCTGTGATATGCTGGCGTTCGAAAAACTGGACGCCGCATTTCACGAGCTGATCTTCTCTGCCGCGCGCAATGACTTCCTCAGGGATCTGTACGAAGTTCTGTCCATCGTGCGCCGGCGCAGTTCCGTCACCTCGATCCGGCATAGCGGATTTACGCAAGCGCGGCGGGTGGAATGCATCACCCAGCACCGCGCGCTTCTGGATGCCCTTGTCGCGCGCGATGCGGTTGGCGCTGCCGAGGCGATGAAGCTGCACCTGTCTGTGCGCAGCCGCAATCTTTTCGGCGGCCAGAACGAGATACAGCAAGCGCCGCCCGTGACGACCTCCGGCCATTGCGAACCGATGGACGAAGCCGCCGAGCTTTTGGATGTCATGGAGCGGATCGCGGGCAGCAGCCCTTCGGACGTGATGAATGTCCGTCTGATCGTTGAGCCAAAGGCCGCTGCGGTGTCTGCCGCCAATGCACGGCCCGCTGATCTGGTCGGTATTCGAAATGCCCATGAACTCGCCACCGCATCACTTGAGACGGAGACGTTCGAGGCCTGGGACGGGGAATTCCACAAACGTATCTTTGAAAGCACGCGCAACGACTTTTTGACAACTCTACATGATATCCTGAAGGCGATCAGGATGCGCAAGAACTGGCTCGATATGAAGCGGCGCACCTTCACACTGGAACGTCGGCTTGCGTACTGCGAGGACCACGGCGCGATCTATGCCGCCATCGCGAACCGTGATTCTTCGGGTGCGGCTGTTGCCATGCACCGGCATTTGCTGGCGATCCAGAAGAATCTGTTTTGACCTGTCCGCCCGCAGTACAATCGACTGTGCGCCGTGCAGAGAATGCCTTTTTATACCCGTGCTGCTTTTGGCTGCCCTGTAAATGAACACCTAAGCCTCCTGCCCCACGGCGGCTAGAGCGACGCGCTGACCTTCAGCCAAGATAGTGCAGCGCCCACAAAAATACCTGTGTATTTACGATAGCAGGAAAATGTCATTCCCACGGAAACCAGCCCAAAGTTAGAAATCTCCTTAGCCCCGGATGGAGTAAACACCGACTTAGCATAAGCGAGCTTATGCCAAATTGGTTCTCTTTCAGGCGACTAACTTACTCAGAGCCGCCTTTGCTTTTTGGTTTTCGAAGCGTGCCGATAAAAGCAATCACATCTTCCGGCGTTGTTGCTTTGGCCTTCGCCTGCATCTCAGAACGTATTTCAGGGTCAATGAATGCCGCCGTATCTGGCTCGTTAATCCATAGGATCGACAACTCCGAAGTCTCCCAAACTTAGACCCAACCAACCGTGCGCCTGCCATCAGGTCCGATCAGCCGTGCAATGGGCGATGCTTCTTCGTTAAAATGGGTCACTATCAAACATTGGTGCCGGACGCGGACCACCGCGCCCACAAGGGATTGAACAGCGCCATCGAGGGATCACACAGGCCGACCCGCAAGCGAGAGAAAATAGTCGGCCGGTTCAAGCCACATCGGCAAGCCCAGAGATTTCTGTCCGCTCACAATCAGATCAACCTGATCTTCCGTCCCCGCCGATGTCAACTCACCGCAACCTCATACCGCCACGCCCGAGCTGACGCGTTCAGCCTCTGGGCAGAATACACAATCGAGATGGTGGCGTAATCTAACGATCGCTGACTCTATACGCGACGAAACAAACAACTTGGCAATGCCGTTGACGATGCCGGCGGTGGAGCTGTCCGCCGCCTTGCGCGAGAGTCAGTTTACGGGGTGTTGTCACGTTAACGGGCCTGAGGTTGCTGGTTCATTGATCTGGGCGTAGTCGGTGCCGATGCAGACACAAAAGATCAGCTACAAACGCCACCGCTTTCCGCCTCAGATCATCGCTCATATTGTCTGGCTCTACGCCCGGTTCAACTTGAGCCTGCGCGAGGTCGAGGAGCTTATGCTGGAACGTGGTGTGGACGTTTCGTATGAGACGATCCGGCGCTGGACCGTCAAGTTCGGTCCCCGGATCGCCCACGTTCTGCGGCGACGGCAGCCTCGCCCTGGTGATGTTTGGCATCTGGACGAAGTCGTCGTGAAGATCGCGGGCCGGTCATACTGGCTGTGGCGCGCCGTCGACCTGAGCTACTCCCCGAAAGCTGGACAGTGACGGAAGCTACAGTCTGAGGTCTGCTGATCTTCGAGAGAGGAGATCAGAGATGTCGAAGCGCAAGCAGCACAAGCCGGATTTCAAAGCCCGCGTTGCCCTTGAGGCGCTGAAGGGCGAGCAGACGGTCACGGAACTGGCGTGCCGTTTCGGCGTGCATCCGACGATGATCCACCAGTGGAAGCGCGCCCTGTTGGACGGGGCCTCGGATATATTCGAGCGTGGCGGCCGAACGAAGACGCCGGAGGTCTCCGAGGAAACGGTCAAGGAGCTTCACGCGAAGATCGGTGAGTTGGCTGTCGCCAACGATTTTTTGTCGCGAAAGCTCAAGCCCTGGACCGGGAAGTGAGGAGACAGATGGTGGATCAATCCCATCCCCGGCTCAGCGTGGTCGAGCAGTGCCGCCTGCT
>Ga0115567_10006947_pt1 | contig 10760 bp, 12 predicted proteins | sample COGITO_mtgs_1204_2_FD_88679 | JGI IMG/M metagenome (GOLD analysis project Ga0115567, IMG submission 88679) | Pelagic marine microbial communities from North Sea - COGITO_mtgs_120412 | ecosystem: Environmental > Aquatic > Marine > Epipelagic | place: Germany:Helgoland, sampling site Kabeltonne... | reverse complement strand
GGGGTGGCGCAGAGAAGAGGGGAAAGAGAGAGAAGGGAGGAGGGGGGAGAGGGGGGGGGGGGGGTGGTGGGGGGGAGGGGGGGGGGGGGGGGGGGGGGGGGTGACCGTTTGGCGCTGCTCCGGGGTCATCCAGGGCGGGAATGTGAAGCGGTCCGAAATGTTGCGGAAGTTGACACGCGTGGTGCCGCTGGCAGCTCTCAGCGAGACTTCGTCGGCAGGTGAGAGGCTATCGTGGAGCACCAGAACAGGATATTCGAATCGAGAAGTAAAAAACAAGTGCAGCGAGGCAAGTGCATGGTGCAGGTCACGAAGCTCATCGGCGTCAGAACAGCACAGGTACAAAATCACCCCTTTGACAGCCCCCGGGACAGGACTTGGCGCCTCAGGTGCTGCTGGCAGCTGCTTATAGAAGTCCAGGGCCTTAGAATTGCCCTCGTGCACGAAGTCGTCGACGGCTGCTCCCGAGGGGCGCGCAGCTCCCTCCACGCCCAGAACTCCTCCCCATGTCCCGCGCAGCATTCGCGTCATCGCCTCGAGGGTAGACAGCAGCAGCGCTGGCTCGCCAGCCCACGCTTTCGTAGCCGTGCTAACCGTTGCCCCGGGCGGCGAGGGCGCATACAGGTACGTCCGCGCAAGCTCCCAGAAAAAGTCCTGCAACAGACCACACGGGGGGGGGCGGCGATCAATGCCTGCAGAACACGAGATCGAATGGTGGTTGAGGGTAGGGCGCGATTAACCTTGTTATGCGGGCTCATGACAAGGGCACGGCGCATGAGACTAGGGGCAGTGGAGAAGTTGCCGAGCTTTCGGTGGGCGATGCCAAGGTTGAACCAAAGTTGCGCTTCACTTTGGTCGAGTTTCACACCAACTTCAAGCAGTGGAAGCGCCTCAGCCGCGCGGCCGAGCACCAAAAGGTGTCCGCCTAGGTTGTTGTATGCCTCATACATGCCCGGGTCTGCAAGAATAGCTGCAAGGACGACCAGTGAAAGACGAGTCACCCCCTCGGTATCGTTTTCGAGGGCTCCCGCGTGGCAAGCAGAGTGCTCGACCTGGGCGGCCTCTGGAGTCGTTGGGGGGGCACGATTACGGTGGACCTGCGCCGGGGCAAGTGGAGGGGATGTGCACCACGCCGGTAGAGCTCCTCTGCCCTCGGGTCGTTGCGCGCCATACGAATCGAACCGAGGTTGTTTAGCGCCCGTGCGTGCATCTGAGTGCGCGTATGCGTTGGATGTGGCGCCAAACGCGCGCGATGGGGGCTCGCAAGCAAGGAGGCCATGAGGGAGGGGCGTGCGGACGAGGCACCGGCTGGCGGGCAATGGCCGATTCGTAAGCCTTGATAGCTGCAGAACGCTTCCCCTGCACGTCAAGAACAGATCCGATCCAGTACTTGGCTTCCGCCCAGTCTTCGTCGTGCCCTTCCGTGCGCCCGCTGATTGCCAGCGACGCCTTGTAAGAATCCAGCGCCTCGACCGCGCGTCCCTGCCGTCGCTGCGCATTCCCCGTCTGAATCAGCGCCTCTGCACTCCCTGGATGTGTCGACGCTGCCCTTTTGAACACCACTTCTGCCTTGCCGTGCAGCCCGAGCCGCGACAGCACCTCGCCCGCCTTGAGCGCGAACTGCAGGTGCTGCGGCGCGAGCCGCACAGCCGCCTCAAAGGCCCCGCGTCCTGCCGCTGCGCCTTCTGCACGCATCTGACACCGCACCACTCTGACATCTCAGCAAGCCCGCTCGGCTGGGCGTCCTACTCGAGTCGCTGCTGCGGCTGCACACAGGATAAAGCACTGGCGCGCGCGCGCGCCCCTAGATCCAGAGGGCGCTTGAGGGGTTGACTGGCGTTTTGTTTTGCCATGGGTGCGCTGCGGCCGCGGTCTAAGAAATTATGGCAAAAGGCTGCCCCGCTCGAGTTCCATCAGGGGTTTCTATACATTTCTCGTGCTGTCGGATCAGAATCGGACTTGCACGTCATCCAGTCTGGCGGCGGAACACACCTGCGCGGAGCCGAGGGCAAAGTAGGCGTTGGCAGTCTCATCTGTCGTTTCGGAGCCCTGCTCCGCAAAAAGCTTGACGGCCGCTGAGAGCGAGGCGATGGCCTGCTTGCCGCCGTCCTCGGCCCAGCGGCCAGAGGTCAGCCCCGAGACAGCGTGGATGTAGAGGCAGCTGCGTGCCACCATTTATCAGACTCAGTGGGCGCTTACTGCAGCGCAACACGCCACCTTGGGCCGGGTCAGACCGCGCGTGGTCGGGTTGGCGCTTCAGCGATTCTTCACAGAAGAGCGACGCGCTGATAGGGTCACCGGCCTGCGCAGGTCCAAAGGCGCGGTCAGGTCTGGCAAACCTCTGCCACCGCACTGGATATGCGAGAAGTGGATTCCCGCGGGCGATGAGGACACCTGGTATAGAATGGTTGCAATGTTGGCGTTTAGGGCAGATGCTGAAGCCCCACCAAAGCCAACCTTTCGCACCCGATACTCGAGGCCCGAATCCTCGAGATGCAGCTGCGCCGCTTTCCGCAGCACCCTGCACACGTGTAGCATGTTGAGCCGCTGCGTGCCAGGATTGAAGTGCGGGAAACTCACTCGAGTGCAGCGGTGTTGTCCCTTTTGTTCAAGAGGAGTGATCCCGCTGCAGATCATCAGAGCGTGTGTCAGATAACCTTCGTTCAATCAACCAGCAGGGAGCAGCAGCGAAAGGGGTATCTGACCCGCGACAAGCGCCTCCACTTGCTTTGAATCCGCCGCCAATGCAAGCCGCAGCTCTTGTAGCGATCCTTCGAGGTCGCCTGTAAAACGCCAACACCAGAATGAGCATGTACAGCCGCTCCCGCTGGCTTCGAATGCGTGTTTGTCACACCGCGAGAGTTGAGCTCTTCGGCTCGCGAAAAGTGTTGTGTGTATGCGTCATCGCCTGCTGCGACCAGGCCCAGAAGACCCAGCGATAGCAGTGCGGTCGCCTGCACATGTTCGCAGTTGTCAGCAATAAGGATACTGGATTGGCGCTTTCATGCGTGTCTGATCCTGGATCCCGGGCTCTGGATGGACGCGCGCTATGCAAGAACGCCAGAGAATTCGGGATATCAACAACCGGCCGCATGGTCAGATATCGGGCGACGGTGCCTTCGGCTGGCTGCCCTGCTCTCTGTGACTTCCGGGATTTTCGGTACGCACAAATCGAATTGGGTCAATCGAATTCCTCCCAGTCGCATGTCCCCGGCTTGTTGAGTTCGGCCTTCCGCACGCGGGCACGAAGGAGCGTTCCGGGAGACTGGAGCAGAGGACGACGGGCAGTCACGGCGCTCGTGCAGCACGGCTGACCCGCCGCACCAAAGTGCCGAGCGCCAACGAAATCAGAACATTGTCTGCTTCATCCAACATGCTGGGATGGATCTGGGGCGGTGACGCTTCCAGCAAGGCTATCTCGAAGGAGCATCCGTGCGACTCTTCAGGTGTAGCTTACGAGAAGAATACCGAGGTGGACGGAAGGATCCACAGTGGAAACGCGAGACAGGCGCTTGCTGCTGCAAAGCGGGCCGCTGAGGACGCTCACGACGGCTGCCCCTCAAGGGTGCTGGTAAGCTCCTGGCATGAAACCGGGCATTCGCTCTCAGAATCTGATCACTCATGTTGCAAAATCCAAGTCCGAACACGATCAGGTCATTCTGCCTGGAGCAGTGCCCGACATGCAGGAAGTTGGGAGCGTTGCGAGGTGCTTCCGCGGTCGCATTCTCTTCATGGTTGTGACAGGTCTCGAAGACAAGCACGCATTGAGAGAAGGAAGACAGGCGCGTTCTCGCTCGTCCGGCGCCGGGGGCGTCACAATTGATTTCGGGCGAAACCTTTCGGCAGAGGCACTCTTGGGGATAGAAGAGGGGCAGAACGGGCGCCCAGCCCCTCAGCTTGCGCTCCTAGACTTCCGTGACGGGGCCTGTCACGCAGTACCTTTTCGAAACAGGGGGTGTGGTCGCGCGCCCACACGGAGTTTGTTTGTGGACCTGGCGTTATTCTGCGCTGCGCACAGCCACGGCCAAGGTTTGGACAGGGCACATCACGGAGGAGACGCACGTGAGGGGTGGGCGCAAGGAGTGAGAGCGACGTTCCTTATGCCCTCGGCATTCGTGCACCAGATCGGCGGGGGCTTCGGGCGGTGAGCGTGGGCCCTGTCCCTCCTGAATTAGGCGCGGCTGGGGCACCGGCGCTGGCGCGCGCAGGGAGCCTCGCGCGACGCACTTACTCGGGAGGGCCGTGGCAGAGAGGGGATGGCGCTGACGCTGCTGGGCGTCGGGGCGCCCGGCGAGCTGCCGCGCATCCTCGTCACCGCCACGGCGGCCGACACTTCGCGCGTGCCGAGCTGGTTCGCCGACCTTAGTCGTGTCTTTGCGGGCGTGTGTGTCGCGGTGATGGTGTGTGCAGGAAAACGCGGCGCGCGCGCAGCGTGGCGGCTGGATGTATTGCGACCATCGCCCCACGATGATCTGGCGACTTACCGTGTGGCTATGAGCGGGACTGAGGGCGCGGACGCGGAGACGCGCGAGGAGACATCGGACGCTGTGCTGCGAGAGGCGAGCGCGTTCGTGTGCGCGGCGCTGATGGCGGAGGGGAGCACGGAGTGCGGCCTGGCGACTCGTCGACGTGTGGCAGTGCTGCGGTGGCTGATTGAAAAAGCGGGCACGGGGGCGCGAGCACAGCAGGATCAGCTGGAAAGCGGAAGCCTTGATATGCACCGCAAGGTGGGGCAGGGGGCCCCGCCTCACGGCACCAGAGCCCAGGCCAGCCGCGGCTGACAGGTCCACCGCCCGGCAACAATACATGTTGGCGCTGCCTGATGCGCCACGCGCACGCAGGCGGCGGCGGCGAAACGCTCCATCGAGGAGGGACGGGCGCGCGGGCGCGCGGAGAATCGAGCCTCGCTGGAGCCCTTGCGGCTGGAGCGGCTGGAGCGGCTGGAGCGGGAGCGGCTTGAAAGCTCCGGCGTGGCACAGCTCGAGGGGGGCGCGGGGCTTGGTGAGGCGGGGCTGCAGCGCGCGGCGACGCTGCTGCGGGAAGGGTTGCCGGCGACAGCACGCGAAGCGGTCTGTGCCTCTCTCCTGTCCCAGCGCAACAAGTGCCTGCGGGATGCTGCGGCGAAGGCGCCAGTGGCAGCGCACCTGCTGCCACCTGACGACAGCCCCAGGATGGCCTCCTGCGAACAAAGAAGGGTCCAGCCCGCGCGGAGCAGCAAGCGGCGCCGCGACGCGCCTGCGCTGCTGGGCGCGGAGGCTGACGGAGAGGAGAACCCTGGGTCCAGCGCTCTGAACTAAACCCTGAAGCCTAAGAGCCAGACTGGGACTGATGGTCTCGGGTGGCATGTGCAGGCGTGGCCGCTCGCGCTGGGCGTCACGCCGGGTGCTGCCGCCGCGGACTACGCGGCCCATCTGCATGCTGCGCGGCGGGTGCGCGCCGAGTGGGGTTGGCGCCGCAAGGCGGCAGCCGCCGCAGGAGTGCCGATGCCGCGCCCGGGGGACCCAGCTGCGCGGGCGGAATGGGTTCAGGAGGCTGCGCTGGTACGCGACTTGGACCAGATCGACCTGGACCTCGCGCGCACCCTCCCCGCGACCGGGCACTTCGCCGACGACGGCCCGCTGCACGCCCCGCTCCGCCGCGTCCTCGACGCCCACACCGTCCGCTCCCATGGGCTCAGTCGCGCGCGCAGGGCGCAGCAGCAGCAGCAGCAGCCCACGGCAGAAACGGGCTACGTGCAGGGCATGTCGCTCCTGGCCGGGATGCTTCTGCTGCACTTGTCCGAGGAGGCGGCCTTCGCCTGCCTCCCGGCGCTCCTCGCCCGGGGACACCTGCCCGACTTCCTCGCCCTCGACCCGCTGCGGCTCCAAGCATACTCGCGCGCCTTTTCCGTGTTCCTCGCGCGGCATCTCCCGCGCCTTGCTGCTCGACTTCGCCTCATGTCCATTGACCCAATCTTCTTCCTCCTGCCTTGGTGGCTCACGATTCTCGCTGGCGCCGCGCCGCTGGGCGTAGCGGCCCGTGTGTGGGACCGCTGGCTGCTCGATGGCACTGGCGCTCTCGTATCTGCGACCCTTGCGCTTCTCGCTGCGGCCTCCGACGGCACGAAGCTGAACACGGCAGGCTTCGAGGAGACGATGGAGGTGCTGACGCGCCTGGACCGCGCGGAGGCACTGGCGCACGAGGAGGCACACGAGGCCGTCGCGCACGTGGCGTCCGTCGCCATGCGCGTGACTACGGCCGAGTTTCAAGACGTACTGGCCTTCGAGCACGCGGAGATGGCAAGCGGCCGCCGCGGCGCTCGCACCGCCGTGGTGGGAGGGCAGGGCCGCAGCGAGCGGGGCGAGGGTGAGATTGTCTCAGGTGAGATCGTCGTGGGGCGTGTGGGGCCGGGAGGCGTAGCGACGCGGGTGGGGCTGAGAGTGGAGCTGCGCGACGAATCGGTGTCGCAGGGGGAGGGGGTCGTTACGCGAGGGGCAGAGGGCCTGGGAACGGCGACCGTTGTGTGGGACAGTGGCGTCGTGCAAGTCTGCTACGTCGGCAGGGGGGGGGGCTACTGGCTAAAGCTTTGCAAGAGGGGGGGCGAGTAGGCTCGGACCAGGCCCCGAATCTGTGCGAGGAATCGGCCCGCTAAGAGGGATTGCCGCTGCCGCTGCGACTAGGGCTGGGGCTAGCGCCTTTGGGCTAGCGCCTTTGCCGCGCCGCGCGCTCGGGGACGATGACTCGTGTTTGTGGCATGCATTCTCGCCTCTCGGCAATCCTCTCGATGCTGCGTTTCTTGGCTGACGAAGTCAGCCAGCCGCGCCCCTCTGAGCGGTACGCACGACCAGCTAGGCCTGAGCGCAGCTACTGCCACTCTGGGCGACTGGGGTCCGGGCGGGGGCCTTTCCCGCTGCGGAGCTGCAGCGGGAAAGACATGCTTCCACGCTGCGCCTCGTCCCGCCAATGACGCAGCAGCACGCGCGCCGCGCGGGCGCGCAGGACGGAGTGAAAGCCGACGGCGTCCTGCCAGAGCAGGCCCAGCGCCGCCGGTGTCAGCCCAGCCGTGCATGCCTTCCCTGCCCGGAAGCCCCGCGGCGCCTGCGCCGCACGCGCGCCACCGCCGTCCAACTCTGCGACAGCCTCCTCGCCCGCCGCAATGGCTCCAAGGTTCCAACCCCCCTCGCCCGCCGCAATGGCTCCAAGGTTCCAACCCCCCTCCTCGCCCGCCGCAATGGCTCCAAGGTTCCAACCCCCCTGTGCGCCCTGTGCGCCCGCGCGCCCTCCTGCAAAGCGCGCGCCCGGGGCGCCTCCCCACCCCTCGTGGCGCCACGCGTCGGCCTCGCGCGGCGCACTGTCGCGCGCCGCACCTCGAGGGTCCTCGGCGCCGCCTCGCCCCTCGCCCACACGCTCGCCCCTACCCTCCTGCTCCGCCTCGGCCCCGCCGTACCCGCTGGGGTCGGCATCCCAGCCACCCTCACCGCCCGCCGGCGCGACTGCCCCCGCGTGCCGCTGCCGGAACTCGGCCGCCGCGATGGCCGCCTGCTCCTGCCGCTCCGCGCGCTCCTCCGCCTGCCGCCGCTGATGCCGCAGCACTGCTGCCCGCCGCACTGCCACCTGCTTGCGCAGAGCGAAGGACGCCGCCGCCGAAACGCCGGGAGCAGCAAGCTGCGCCGTGAGCGCGGCAATCTCCGTCTCGAGGAGCTGCACCGGGTCCTGCGCGCGCACGCCAAAAGTAAACTAATCGTGCCCGTCTGTGCGCGACGGCAGGCACGCGAAACGGCTGCGCGCGTGCGGCCACACAAGGCGCGCGCGGCAGGGCACAAAACCGCGCCAGACGCCAGCGCGGCAGAAGCAGATTCAGCTGCGTGCGGCTGACGGCGGGACTCTTTCAGTCGAAGCTTCTCGTGCATCGCACGCTGTTTGCACTCCTCCTTTTCGCGCCGGCGCCGTTGAACTTCTTCTCCACGCCGCTGCCCTGGTGCGGCCGCTACTTCGAACCCTCCGTCCGTCCGAACGTTCTCCTTGCCCTCCTCCGCACCTCCTCCCGAGAGCCTTTTCCCCCCCACAACACTTCCCCCGAAACTTGATCCATCACGAGGGCGCGTGCTCGCGTCTTGCTCTGTTTCTTCCCCCCGTCCGCCCCTTGCTGCTCTCCGCCCCTCTCCTTCGGAAGCCGACCCTCCAGCACCCGCACGGCTGCCGGCGCGAAGCAGTGCACGCCCAGCGATTCTGCTCGTCTGTCCCGCTTCGTTCCGAATCGCTGCAGGGGAGTCCAGCCCCGCTATTGGCTGGGGAGAACCCCGCATCGCATCGCCAAATGACTCACGCGCCACTACCGCGCCTCTTCCGCGAGTTGCTGCCGCGCCTCGCCCTAGCAGCACCGACTCGCCAGCTCCACCCGCCCCATCCCAGCCCGTGCTTTCCACCCCGCCCCAATCCCGATTCCAGATCGGCTCACATTCAGCGTCTTTCGCCAAGTCTACACACGCACCAAACGCTGCGCCTTCGACCGCACCATGCGCTCTCACCGCTTCCTCATCGGCCAGAATCGCGGTGCTCAAGGCGCCCTGCGGTGACTGGTCCCCTGCTGCATCAACTTCTGCCGGAGCAGCGAGGCCACCATTCCATCCCGAGCTCGGTGCTGCCGCATGCTTCAATAGACGTGCTGCCTGCGTCTGTAGATCCCCGACGCGCCCGCGTGCCTCCAGCAACCTCCTCACCATCTCCGATCCGAGTTCGCTCATGCCCGCGCGCTCTGCCGCCCGGAGCGCCTTGGCGCGACGCCGCGCTCGCTCCTGCGGCGTCACGCTGGCGTCTCGGCTCGCCTTGGCGCCAAGGGGAGGCGCACCCCACCCCGGCCCTGCATCGTTGCCCTTGCGCTCCTCGAGGATCCTCGCCCGCCTCTCGCGCGCAAGGTGGGTCACGTCCAGCTCCCCCACAAACTCCTTGCGCTGCTCACCGCCGGTCACGTGGGATGAGCCAGATTCTGCTGCCCCGTCCCCGGCACCCTGGCCATCCATGATGCACGCTGCTCGCTCCAACCACTGCCATTCAGGACTCTTCTCCAGGAGTGGGGCAAGCCCGCGGGTGGTGGGGGAGTTTTAAGGGGGAAGTTGCAGTGGCAAGAAACTGACCGTGACGAAGTGTGTTGATCGAGTGCTCCGTGTCCTTGCTGGAGGGCGAGACGGTAGCAAGCACCACCGTGGGGTTACCCTCTGCGAAGCATGCCCGAAGCAGATGCGTGAGCTTGGACTTGCGGTAGGGCACGAACGCCTCGCCTCGGGCCCGGCTTCGCACGCACTCCTTGAGCGCGGAGAGCGACGCGTTGATTTGAGCGCCCTCTTTGCGGCGGGCGGCGTCGTGGTCTGCTGAGTCAATTCGGTGCTCGGAACCTGCTAGGTCGACCAACTGCAGCATGCTCTCCCCTGCTGTCCCTCCGCCGCCCTCACCGCCACGGGAGATGTAGATCCGGCACACGGCGTGAGAGCGCGAGGACGCATCGTGCACGCCCGTTGCCTCGGTCGCGCGCAGTGAACACGCGAAGCGGATGACACGCAGAAGCTCATCGGCGTCTTGGACTGGAATTTCCGCAACAGGGAACGGCTGCACCGCGCCGTCTCGCCCAATCAGCAGCTGCGCGCTCTGTCCGCCGTTCAGCATGTCGAGGCACGAGTCGCCAGCGAGCTCGACAAACGAAATCGTAACCACAGGCGCGCCTCCCCTTTGCGCATCAGCGGTGAGCGCTGTAAAGAGGTCCTGCGTTGCGCGCTCGTAGATGGCCGACATGGAGAACGTCTTGCCCGAGCCAGTCTGCCCGTACATCATCACCGTTGCTGTGCATCCTGCGCCCGCCGCTGCCGCCAGCACAAGGTCGCGGGCAGTTCCTGCGTAGACTTGGTCGTTACTTGCACTGCCGCCAAACACACCGTCGAAGTGAAAAGTATGGTGCGTCATGAGCATACGCTTCATGTCGGCGTGCATACGTGCATCGTGAACGATCATTGAGCAACTTGACGTCCCATCAATGAAGTGTCGAGCAGCGCACGAAACCACGTCGTACTCACCCTGCTATGGCAGCGCCGGGATCAGAACCAGCCTGTCTGATTGTGTCAGTAATGGGGTAGAGGAGAGCTAAGACCTGCTGCTTCTCGTGCGGAAAGATTGGGCGCTTGCGCACGCATACTCGCATGAATCGTCCCCTAATGTCCCTGCAACGGCTGGTAGGTCACAAGCAGAACCAAAACCTCTGATCTTGGATCAAATCACAAGAAATGCCTTCCCGGCGGCATGGAGGGCAGGCGGATTCGAACTTCTGAAGACGTTGGGACGTTTACACGCGCGGCCGCAGGGGTTGTCAGGATTCGGTGGTACCTGTTTTCTGGTCGCTCGTCGGTGTGCACATCCTCAAAGAGAGCCTCCCCCTGCACGAAAGAAGGTTTATAGTGAGGTTTCGGTCCCGCCTTCTCTCAGGAGCCACACGAGAAGACGCCGATGAAGGAAATTGCGGGGCAACGCGCGGTTGTGGAGAGGGTTCGACCTGCAGGCCCTTCCACTTGGTGATGTGTGCCTTGAAATGCCCGGCATACTCGCGGCGGGCTGTACGTTTGTCTAGATTCCGGATCACACTCTGTTCCCCGCCCATCTTTCCCTCGCCTTCAGAGCGGGAAGGACAGCGCCCCTCCGGTTCGCGGGAATCTGGGGGAAGATTCGTTTTGCTCACGAATCTGTAAAGCAACGAGCAATTCCAGACTGTGTGTGCTGCACACAGTGGGTGTGCAGCTCCG
>Ga0115567_10006946_pt1 | contig 10761 bp, 11 predicted proteins | sample COGITO_mtgs_1204_2_FD_88679 | JGI IMG/M metagenome (GOLD analysis project Ga0115567, IMG submission 88679) | Pelagic marine microbial communities from North Sea - COGITO_mtgs_120412 | ecosystem: Environmental > Aquatic > Marine > Epipelagic | place: Germany:Helgoland, sampling site Kabeltonne... | reverse complement strand
TATAACTACACTGCCAAAATTTTTCATAGAAAATACGATAGCTCATGGAGTAAGCCTATCATTGGTCTTTATGACGCTACTCAAATTGGATATAAGCGTCTAATAGATAAAAACTTAAAAGTAGCATTTCAAAACCTAGGTATCATGCACCTTTTAACACCTTCGGGGATCCATTTGGCCTCTATCTTAATTGTGCTTAATAAACTCTTACCAAAGAGCCTTCTAAAGCTAATTCTAGTGGTTTTCTATATTTTTATAAATATAAACGGCGGTTTTCACTCAATAAGAAGAATACTATGCTTTTGTCTTTTAAAAGATACAATCAAATCATCTAAGCTCAATTTTTATATTACATTTGCAATTGATTTGATTATTGGCGGCTACAGTAGTTCTGCATTAAGCTTTAGCTTGAGTTTCTTATTCTGGGGCGTCATTATTTTTTCAAATAAAAATAAAGTTGAATTACTCATTAATTTATTTTTCTCTCAGGCCTTAATTTCTTTTTTCTTTAATGCAAAAATCAGTATGTTTTCAATTATTATCAACCCAATTATTACGAGTATTTTCTCTAGTAGTTTCTTCCTACTAAGTTTTCAGTATTGGCTCAAACTTTCAATGTTTGAAAACTTCGCAAAGCTATACTTAGTATCTTTCTCAAATGCGACTTTGTTTATCAGTGAAATACTGCAGTTTTCCTTAACTCAATCAGGTGTACTTATTTTTTTATTTGTTATAATGCCAAAGAGGACTCATATTCTAGCTCTTCTCGTTTATATTATATTCAATACTCAATCACTAAACCGGCTTGAATTTAAGAATCAAAATTTCAGGTATTATTTAAAGGAAGCTGCTTGTAAAGCCATAGCAACGAAGTATGGCCTTGATAAGAAATGTCTAAAAAAAGACATAAAAAAAGCCCAGACTAGCTGGGCCATTTAATTATTTTACATTCATTTTTTCGATTAAGGCTCCAAAAGTTTTTTCCTCTCTTATAGCATAATCAAGGTTTGCTTTAACTTGTGGATTACTAGTGTAGTAAGTTGCTAGTTGCTCTGTTTCCATTCCAGATCCAGCAGCAATTTCTTCAATTTTTTTATCAAAGTCTTCCTGGCTAGTTTTAATATCTAAATCTTTAGCAAGCTTATCAAGAATGAGTCCGCTTTTTACTTGAAATAAAGCTTTAGACTCAATATCTGATTGCCATTTTTCAAAGTAAGTCTTAATCATTGTGTCGTCAAAGCCTTGAGACTTTAAGTTTTGAGAAAGTTCTTCTTGAACGCTTTTTTTCTGAGAATCAATTAAAGCTCCAGGTACATCAAAAGCATTATCTTCAATAAGTTTATTAAGGATTTCTTCTTGAAGTTTTCCTTGAGACTCTCTTTTTTTCTGAGAGATTAATCTTTCTTTATTTTTCTCTTCAAAGTCTTTAGCAGTTTCAAAGCCCATCTCTTTAGCTAACTCATCTGTAAGCTCTGGAAGTTTCTTCTCTTTTAGCTCTAAAACTTCAACATGGAATTTTACTTTTGCATCTTTTAAATCTGCTTCATGGTAGTCACTTGGAAAAGTTACATCGATAGTTTCTTTGTCACCTTTTTTAAGTCCAATCATTCCCTCTTCAAATCCAGGAATAAACTGGCCAGATCCGATCTCTAATAAAAACTCATCTGCTTTCATATTATCAGGCTTTGATCCATCTTCTTTTTCACCTTCAAAGTTAAAAACAACGTGATGACCTTTATCAATTTTTGCAGCTGCATCTTCAACTTCAACCATTTGAGCTTTAGAGCCTAAAAATCTCTCTTTAAGTTCTTTTACATCATCTTCAGTTACTTTTTCGTCTTGTTTAGTGAATGAGTATTTAGAGTAATCTTTTACGTTAACCTCTGGAAAGATTTCTACAGTTGCAGCAAAAGAGATATTATCATTTTCAAATTTTGTATCTTCAAACGAAGGGTATCCAACAGCTTTAAGGTCTTCTTCTTGGATAGCTTTATAGAACTCTTGAGAAACGAATCTATAAAGAGCATCATTTTCGATTTGTGGTCCATAAACTTGTTTAACCATAGCAATAGGTGCTTTACCTTTTCTAAAACCTTTAAGATTTGACTCTTTTTGCTTTAATTTAATAGCTTCATCTATTTGTTTACTTAAATCTACGTTTTCAAATGAAAAGTTAATTTTTTTAGTACAACCATTGATTTCTTCAAGCGTATAAGACATTTTTACCTCAATTTCTATATGCGTTATTTTTATAATTAATTAACCGCGAAAGTAGCTGAAAAAGCCGAATAAGTCAAAGTTAAAGCACTAGTAATGCACCTTAGACTTATAGAGTCCGCACGCTGGAGCTACTGGAGCAAGCTTTGAATCAGCCGCTGTAAGAAGTGAGCTCTCTATATCTTTTAGTGATATTTTATCTTGCCCATAACTAACTGCAACACCGACCATGAGTCTCACCATTTGCTTTAAAAAACCATTGCCGCTGATTGTTATTTTATAATGTTCCCCAATCATTGAATGAAAACTCGCCTCTACCTTCTCAATTGATGCGCTGAAAATCTCTCTTGTCGTTGAACTAGGATCACTACCAACGCACATGTAGTTTATGAAGTTATGCTCGCCAACAAAAGCTCCTAAGACCTCTTGGATTTTATTTATATTAAGATCACCTCTAAATTTTGCAATCAAATCACTCTCAAAGGGCGTAAGACTCTCACGGTTTGTAAAAAGATAAAAATATTCACGACTTTTTGCATCAAATGTCGGCCTAAAACTTTCATCACACAAGCTGATTTGATTAACTTTAATTTCATTATCGAGTTTTGAGTTAAAAGCTCTCACAAGTCCATCTGGATCTATATGAAATGGAGCCGTAAGTTTTACGGACATATCAAAGGCATGAACACCTGAGTCAGTTCTTCCACAAGCTACGCTTGTAATATCATCAGACTTAAATATTTTAGTGGCCGCATTATTAAATATCTCCTGAACAGTTGGAGAGAAAGACTTCTGTTTTTGCCAACCAAGGTACTTAGTACCTTTAAAAGAGATTTGGCATTTGTAGAAGCTCTTAGTCATGATTACTCATGCTCTTCTTCTTCCCAATCAAAGATTCCATCAATCTTTTTACGATTTAAAGCAACCGAAACTAATGAGACTACAACATAAGAAGTAATTATCACTGGAATCATAACTTCCTCGTAAATAAATAGAGATGAAATCATTAAAAAGATTAAAAAGAGAACTTTCTTTTTATTTCTTCTAACCCATGCTGAGTTTTTAAATGAACTAAATGGAATATTTGTCACCATTAATACTGCGTAAAAAACGAGATATGGTATTGCAATATACTTATTTGAAAAGAACTCAGGATACTTTGTAGAAACTAGTACATAACTTAGAACGGCTATGGCCGCACCTGGAATAGGTAGTCCTTGAAAAAAGTCAGATTTCACTTTGTCGATATTTGCATTAAATCTGGCAAGCCTTAAAGCACCACAAAGCATATAGAAAAATGCAATTATGATCCCCACTCTTCCAGTTGAAAATAAGAATTTATTATAAAAAATAAGCGCAGGTGCTGCTCCAAAGGATATCAAATCACTCATTGAATCAAACTGCTCACCAAAAGCAGATTGTGTTCCAGTGAGTCTTGCAACTCTTCCGTCAACCATATCAAATATTGACCCAAGCATAATAAACATACATGCTTTATAAAAATTTCCTTGCATTGAGTAGATAATCGCAATAAATCCACAACCAATATTCATCGCTGTAAATGTATTTGGAAGAAAGAAAGCAAATTTATCTAATTTATTTTCACTTTTATGTTCACTCATTGTTTACCTCAAAGCCTGCAATTAAAGATTGCCCAGCAAAGACCTTCTGGCCCTTATCAATTAATATTTTCGATTCATCACTTAATAATATATTTATACTACCACCAAATCCTAAAAACCCAATGTTTGATGAGCACTTGGCCAAATCTCCTGATCTTAGCCAAATATTTGAATCCTTAAATAGACCTAAACTAAAACTTAAGGTCGCTCTATTTCCCAGTTTATTGTAGATAACAGTCTCAGAGTTTTCACTTTCATCAATAGAGCCTGAAAATGGCATATAAACTCCAAGTGGCCCAAAGATTTTTGGTGAGATACTTACAATTGTTTTTCCATCAGCTTGGGCAATTTTTTTTACTTTACCTGTTATTGGTGAAAAGACTGAATTGAGTTCAATGTCTTTATTATTTACATTTGAGAGCGTTCTTTTACGATAGATATATAAAATGAGAAGGCTTAAGAGCAAGACTACTAAGAATAATTTAAAGCTAATCATGGTTGTAACTAATAAGAAAATAAAAATATTAGTAATCACTCTCTTTTTTAAAAAGTAATTTTTCATTTTTGGACCTTATACTCATCATCAATACTTCTATAGTAATAAAGTTTCTCTTCTAGATTACTTTCAACAACTTGTCTTAAAATAGAACTGGAATTTTTTTTAATCATTAGATCTGTAGAGCCAATAGTGCCCATATCATCAAATGAAGAATAGTAATCACTTAAGTCATCATCTTCTTTTTTAATAAGTTTTTGTGAATGGCCATCGCTATTCCAGCTATATAAAAAAACTTCTTTTTTAAAAGCATCGCTCTTCCAAACACCAGATTTAATGTTAAGCATATTTGGAACTTGAAAGTGATAGAATGAATAAACAGGTATTTTTGCCATTTTAAAAATATCGGCCATCCCCTCACTAACTCTCATTCCTGTATATGAACCTGGTCCGGCCATATAAATTATCTGCTCAAGCTCTTCTATTTGTAGATTATATTTTTTTAAGATTTCATAGATTTTAAAATGAACAGCCGCGGAAGCTTTTAACTCATCAAAGCGACTATAATCAAGCCATCTAAAGTCACTATCGAGCAGACCGATTGTTATAAACTTTGTCGTATCAATAAAGAGCGTACTCATTAGAAAAAGCGGGATATATCATTAAATATGGCCACAAACATAAATAAGAATAAAAGTGAAAGGCCAACTTGTTGAATCCTCATCAATGCTTTCTTTGGAAGTGGACCACCATAAATGGTCTCAATTCCAAGCATCACAATATGTCCGCCATCCAAGACAGGAATCGGAAATAGATTAATAAGACCAAGATTTATAGAAATTAAGGCCATCAATCTAAAGAACATTGATAAGCTGATACTAAATGAATCTGCTGCAACACTGGCTATAGCAAATGGACCACCAATATTTTTAATAGAAACCTCACCAAAGATTAACTTTTTAAAGCCCATAAATGTTTTAACAATTCCGTTTTTAGTTCTTATAAGTGCTTTGCGAACGCTTGTTACAAAACCCTTACTCTTGGTTTCCACAAGGCCCGTATTAAATGCAACGATACCACTTTGAACACCAATTCTTGCAACTCCATCCTCAACATTTGGAGAGATGGCCAAGTTAATAACTTGATCGCCTCTTAAGACTTGATAGCTTAATGCTTCATCATCTTTGGCGGTTTGAGTTAACTTTTGAACTTCAGAGAAGCTTTTTACTTCTTGCTCTTGAATGGCGACAATCAAATCATTCTTTTCAAGTCCGGCTTTTGCTGCGGGGGAACCCATCACAACATTAGAGACAGCAAGCTCAGAAGGATAAAGTCCATTGTCTGCAAGCTTCTTAAATGCATTCTCTGTATTAACACCATCCAAAGTTATACTTGCGCTCGTTTCGAGCTTCATCTCAGAGATATTCTTTAAATCCTCTAAGTTTGAATTTATCTTATAAAGATAAACCTTTGAATCATTTAGAGAATCAATGGTTTGTTCTAGAGATCTATTAATTTTAGGTTCTTGTGAGTTTGTTAAATAAAACTTGTCACCTTTAGTATTAGTAAATATTGAAGCGCGAAGACCATAGATAATACTAGGAAGTTCTTTTAAAAAATCTTCAGAGCTTGAATCCATCTTCATCTCAACTTGTTCTTCTGATCTTGTAACTGTTATCGTGTTTATCTGGTCATCAATTAAATTGAGATCATCAAAACCTAAAATTTCGGTTTCATTAATTTTTGAAATAACGTCACCACTTCTAAGTCCGATTTCATAATATGGAGAAGTTTTCTTAACCACACCAACTCTTGCCTCAGGAACCTTCTCACCACCGATAATAAGTAAAAAATAAATAACAAAAGCTAAGATAAAATTTGCTAATGGACCACCAAAAACAATCCAAAACTTTGCAAACTTAGACTTATGAGTGAAAGAGACCTTCCTCTCTTGTTCAGTTAACTTATCTGACTCTAAAGGATTATCTCCGAACATCTTAACATATCCACCTAAAGGAATAATGGAAGCTGCGTACTCAGTTTCACCAAATTTTTTCTTAAAAATTTTTGGGCCAAATCCTATTGAGAAAACTTCGACTCTAACTCCAAAAAGTCTAGCGAATAAAAAATGTCCTAGCTCATGAAAAAAGACAAGAGGGCCCAAGAAAAGTAAGAAAATTAAAAGTGTTTGCATATCTAACCTATTATTTTAATCATTAATAAAAATAATGGAGATACAAATAAAATACTATCGACTCTATCGTAAACTCCACCATGACCAGGAATCAGGTTTGAACTATCCTTAATTCCAAATTGTCTCTTAAGTTTAGATTGTACCAAATCTCCCAGCTGAGCACAGCAGGCAAGAAAGATTAGAAGTATACTGAGTAAGATTGTCGGTTTTCCAATAAGGTAATTCCAAAAAACTAAAGAGATAATAACCGATGATATCACTCCTCCAAAGAAACCAAACTGAGTTTTATTAGGGCTTATTTTTGGCCATAATTTCTTTTTGCCAAAGTTTTTTCCCCAAAACCAAGCAGCTACATCAACGCTAAAGACCAATATGGCCAGCATAAGCATATAACTTCTCCACTTTGGATAATGAATGATTGTTGATAAATTTACAAAAAATGTTAAAGCAAATATTCCAGCAACAATAGGATATTTTTTGATGGAATTAAGTGTTCTGCGTGACTCCATTTTAGATAGGAAGATATAATAGGTAAAAAAGATATTAAACAAGATTCCTATATAATTAAATAGCTTAAAGTATATAAAACCATCACGATTAAAGTTAACAAAATAATAGCCAAGTACTAGCAGTAAGTAATTTAAGTTATATACAATCGAGTACCTTTTAACATTTAAAAAGTTGACCAAAACTTCATCTAAAACGAATATAGAGACAATTGAAACTAGTATCAAAGAAGGTACAATACCTAAATAAATAGCGTAAATAACGATTGATGCCATAACAATAGCAGATATAATTCTTTGACTTGTATTACTCACACTAACTCACTTTTGTTTTTTTGGGATTTTCTCTGACTATCTGCAAGACTTGAATTATCTCCAAGTCCACCAAATCGTCTCTCTACATTCTCATATGACCTAACTATCTCACAAAACTCCTCGCGACTAAAGTCAGGCCATTTTGTTTGAGTAAAAGCTAATTCCGAATAAGCTGCCTGCCATATAAGAAAATTAGAAATTCTTTGATCTCCACCCGTTCTAATCACGAGATCAACTTCTTTCAAGTTTGGATCATAAAGGTTTTGATCCAAGTCTTCTTTAGAAATTTTTTCTCCAGGGTTATTTTCAATAAACTTATTTACCGAAGATATAATTTCATCCTTGCCACCATAGCCAAATGCAAAGTTCAGCCTAAGTCCAGAATTATTTTTTGTAATTTTTTTTGTATCTTCTATAAGATTTTTAATCTTTTGATCTAATTGATCATATTCACCAATAACATTAAATTGAACATTTCTATCAATCATAACTTTTTGATTCTTTGATAAAAATTTAAATAAAATTTTAAATAAAGCTGTGACTTCACTTTTAGGACGACTCCAGTTCTCAGTTGAGAATGCATAGAGAGTCAAAGAGTTTAGTTGCAATTTTTCAGCTTCTTGCGCGATAGAATTTATAATGGAGGCACCTTTAACATGCCCCCAAACTCTTGGCCTAAAGCGCGACTTGGCCCACCGGCCATTGCCATCCATAATGATTGCTACATCTTTAATTTTATTCATCTATACAGTCATTAAGTCTTTTTCTTTGGCTTCAACATGACTATCGACATCTGCGATAAACTTGTCAGTAACTTTTTGAATATCATCTAAGAATTTCTTAACATCATCCTCAGTAATTTCTTTATCTTTTTCAGCTTTTTTTACAACTTCGTTTTGATCTCTTCTTGCATTTCTAATAGTGATTTTACTGTCTTCACCCATTTTTTTGATTTGTTTAACTAGATCTTTTCTTGTCTCTTCAGTTAAAGCAGGGAATTGAATTCTAATAAGATTTCCGTCATTACCAGGAGTTAGTCCTAAATTAGAATTAATAATAGCTTTTTCAATTTCACTTATTATTGTTTTATCAAATGGTTGAATCTGAAGAAGTCTTGCTTCTGGAGTAGAGATTTGTCCAACTTGCTTTATAGGAGTTGGGGTCCCGTAATAGTCTACATTTACGCCATCAAGAATGCTAGCATTTGCTCTACCAGTTCTAACTCTTGTAAATTGTTTCTCTAAAGATTTTATAGCTTTAGTCATAGATTCATTAAGTTCTTTTTTTATTTCTTCAATCATTTTTTACTCCTACTTTTTCTTCGTAACAAGTGTGCCAATAGATTCGCCTTCAACAACTTTTTTAATATTTCCATTCTCAAACATATCAAAAACGATTATATCCATATCATTATCCATACACAAAGATATAGCAGTTGAGTCCATAACAGTTAGACCTCTACTTAAAACATCAATATATGAAAGTTCTTCAAATTTAACAGCATCTTTGAACTTCATTGGATCTTTATCATAAACACCATCAACCTTAGTGGCCTTCATAATAACTTCAGCTCCAATTTCATTGGCCCTTAAAGCAGCTGTAGTATCAGTAGTAAAATATGGATTACCAGTACCCGCTGCAAAAATCACGACTCTTTTCTTTTGAAGATGTCTTATGGCCTTTCTTCTAATATAAGGCTCAGCAACTTCTTGCATATCAATCGCTGATTGAACTCTAGTATAGATTTCTTTTCTCTCAAGACTATCTTGAAGAGCAAGACAGTTTATAACAGTGGCCATCATTCCCATATAATCAGAAGTCGACCTATCCATTCCAGATGTAGCTCCGGCCACACCTCTATGTATATTCCCACCGCCAACTACAATTGCAATTTCAGTTCCCATACCGTGCAACTCTGCGATTTGAGACGAGAGAGTCTCAAGCATTGTTCCTTCAATACCAAAACCTTTATCTCCAGCAAGTGCTTCACCAGATAGTTTAATTAAGACTCTTTTGTATTTCATTAAGTTTCCAATTTATCAAAAAAAAAGGACCCCTAGGAGGTCCCTTTTTTTAGTTTTTATTTTGTTAGCTTTGCAACCTCATCAGCTAGGTTATCTTCTTTTTTCTCGATACCTTCACCTAATGATAATTTACTAAATCCGTTAATCGTTAAGTTTGCACCCAAATCCTTTCCAACCTTTTCAACTAACTTTGAAATTGTCATATCTGGATCTTTAACAAACTTTTGCTCAAATAAACAAACTTCTGAAGCTAATTTATTTAACTTACCTTTGATAATATTTGGAATCATATTCTCAGGCTTACCTTGATCTTTTAATTGAGCTTCATAAACTTCTGCTTCTCTTTTTTTGAAGTCTTCATCAATCTCATCAGCTTTTAAAAACTTTGGATCAGATGCAGCTGTATGTAAACAAAGGTCAGCTAAAAGAGCGTTAAACTCATCAGACTTTGTTACATCTTCTTTGTCAGAAGCTAGTTCAACTAGAACACCAATTTTGCCACCGTGAACATATGATCCAACTTTACCAGCTCCATCAATTGATTTTTTCTCAAATCTTCTGATATCAATTTTTTCACCAATTTTTAAAGTTAGTTCTTGAACAAGCTCAGAAACTTTTTGATTTCCAACTTTTTCTTCGTTTAAAGCAGCTACATCTTTGGCCGGGCTAGAAACCAAATGATTTGCAATTGTCCCAACAAACTTTTTAAAGTCATCGTTTTTAGCAACAAAGTCAGTCTCGCAGTTAATTTCAACGACAACTCCAACATTACCTTCAACAACTGAACCAATCAATCCTTCAGCAGCAACTCTTGTTGCTTTTTTTGCAGCCGCAGCTAGACCTTTAGCTCTTAAAAAGTCTATAGCAGTTTCAATATTACCGTCGTTCTCTGTAAGTGCTTTCTTACAGTCCATCATTCCGGCACCAGTTTTTTCTCTTAATTCTTTTACGTCTTTAGCAGTAAATGACATTTTAAATCCTTATAATTAAATTTGAATTATTATTCTTCCATTTTTAGTTCAACATCTTTCTCGTACTTTTCGAGGATTTCTTTTTCAAGATTTACGTCTCTTACAGCACCAGTTTCTTTCTTAACACCTTTACCACCTTCGGCAACAGCGTTAGCAAAAAACTCAGAAAATAATGTTATTGATTTAATTGCATCGTCATTTCCTGGAACGATATAATCAATTCCCTCTGGATCACAATTTGTATCTGTAATGGCAACAACTGGAATGTTTAAGTTGTTTGCTTCTTTAATTGCAATTTTTTCATTATTAGGATCGATAACAAAGATAGCTCCTGGAAGCTTTCTCATGTTCTTGATTCCACCGATGTTTCTTTCTAGTTTAGCTACATCTTTTTCAATTTTAGATTGTTCTTTTTT